>JAABUN010000031.1_pt1 | contig 314475 bp, 263 predicted proteins | sample 5559311 | NCBI WGS metagenome assembly JAABUN01 (sample SAMN10711877, study PRJNA513370) | rock metagenome | isolation source: Antarctica rocks | place: Antarctica: Victoria Land, Siegfried Peak sud | reverse complement strand
GCGTCACCGTCATCGAGTCGTCGTCGCCCATCATTATCGGCACCGTCCATCTGATCGTGCTTTTTGTCGGATCGGATAACTCGCCCGATTCGGCCAGCGATTCCTGTGTCCACTCGTAAGTCAGCGTATCATCATCGGTGCCTTCGTCCTTGCCCAGAGTCCAGTGATCTTTATCGCTGGCTCCTGCCATCGTCACGGTGACGATCTGGCCTGGGTAGACGAACCGAGTGTTCGGGCCTAAGGTCGAATCCCGCGGCGTCACATCGGAGGTGATCTCGCCCTCGATTTTTATGGCCTCGCCTACATCCCACTGTTTAGTTGGAGGTGGCGGCCGTTCGCCTGTCGTTGCTTCGGCACTGTTCTCCAAATAGTCGGGCGAACTTGGCCTGAAGACGTAGTAATACGTCTTCTTCTCGTCCACACCGCTATCGGCATAGCTACGTTCAGTGGTAAAGCTACTGACCTTGTTAATACTATCGTCGGGGGTGAAACCTTGCTCAGTCGAGCGATACAGAGTGCCACCGGTGTCCCCCCACTCGAGATCTATAATAATCTCGCGATCTCTGGCCTTTGCGCTAAACGAGACCGGTTGCCGATTGTCGCCGCCAGTCGTGCCACCAGCAGTCGTGCCACCGGCAGTCGTGCCACCGGCAGTCGTGCCACCAGCAGTCGTGCCACCGGCAGTCGTGCCACCAGGCGCCGGTGTGGGTGTCGGTGTCGGCGTGGGTGTCGGTGTCGGCGTGGGTGTCGCAGTCGGCGTTGGCGTGGCAGTGGCAGTCGGCGTTGGCACTGGCGTTGGAAAGCCCGCAGCGATTCTCTGGCCGTTCATGGTGGCGCGCTGTTGCGGCGCGGCCCCCGCCCGAAAAAACAGCAACAACAGAGGCAAAATCGCCAGAGGCAACACAACCACCGGCAGGACGCGCCCGCGCCGAACCGTGCTGGAACCAAGTGCCAGAGCGTTAGCATAAAAGCAGCAGATAAGGGAGAGTAGAGAAGAAATCATGGCAAATTTAATGGCCGGTCAAGAGAGTTCGAGCGGTTCCTTGCGTCAGCGCAACAGCTTGTCGACCTCTGGAGCATCTGCGGGCGTCACGCCTTTCTGAGATAAATCGCGCACCTTAACGGCGCGTTCCAACTGATACTCCAACCCTACGTCTTCCCTGAGGGCTTTGGCTTCCCGATACTGCGCGGACAACTCGATTGTCTTCGATGCGGCTTGGCCAGCCATCTGGGTTTGCCCGCTTTTCAGGTAGCTCGCGCTCAACAGCGAATACAGGCCGATTTGAACTGGGCCAGACGCAGATTTCAGCGCCTCCCGCAAAACGTTCTGACCGCCGATGTTATCGCCTGCCTTTATCCGAGAGTGAGCGATGTCGTAGCGGCTCAGACTGGTCAACCAGCTATCACCGATGGTAGGCACCTTGTCGCGCAACTCCTTCGCCTGGGCGAACTGCCCGATTTGCTCCAGACTGCGCGCGGCCATAATCCACATATCCGCCGTCCACCAGCCCTGATCGCCGCAGTAATCGCGTATGCGTAACCATGTATCGGCGCACTTCTGGTGTTGGCCCTTATAGGGAATTCGGGCACACAATGCTTAATTCAGCACACGAAGAGGAATTAAGTATTGTGTCCCTTTATTTTTTCCAGCTAAAAAGAGACAACAAGACACAATGAGCATCGATTTCATCTGTTTCATGAAACAATTGGATTGCAGCTTTTTAGCTCTATGGCGCCTTCGCTACCGCAATTTTTGCGTTTGCTAACTGAGTGGATTTCTTTCAGAATTCTAAGTTCATGTCAATCTTCTTTCCAGTCCCATCCGCGAACTGCATCCCATTTGTTCTCGGCTTCCGCAAGCGTCTTTAAACTTCCATCCGCAATATGCAAGGCGACCAGCGACTTCTGCTCTGTCATAAAAGAGCGATTCTCCCCCGTATATCGTGAGAGGTCGAGAATAAGAAACTGTTGGTCTTTGGTCGAGGCGAGAAAACGCACGGGCAAATCACTGGAGTCTCGGCCATCGTTACCTTGGTCTACCATTTGAATCGTTGCCAGCAACGTGGATTGGGCAGTTTGAACGTCCCCAGTCTCAAACAATTGACTCAACTTGATTTGATTGACTTTTGCTGTCGCACTATGCCCCTGATAAGAATTGTCCAACCACCAGAGAGTATCAGACGTGGCATTCCACTTTAGCTGCGGCTGAAAAAGCTGATTCTCCCGTCGCTTTCCGGATAAAGTCTGAATCAAATGACGAGCTTTGGTCGCCTTGTTATACAAACCAATGCCGTAGACCTGAAGCCTCGACTTTGGGGCTTCTTTTGTTTGCGGATCATCGAACCAGCCCAAAAAGGCAATCCATTTATCATCGGGCGAAGCCAAAGGCAGTTGAGCTTCGCTAACGAGCTTTACAGGGCTTTTGTCGCTGGGCTTAACTTCATAGATGGCAGGGTGATGAGTTTCTGTCGCCGGAGTTTCTTTATCTTCGGCGCTTTCCTCGGCATGCGAAAAGAGCAGTTTTCCGGTCGAAGTCCAGGAGAAATCGGTGACGCTCATCCATTCGAGCACCTGACTCGCTTTATCCTGCGTTAAATCAAAAACGGAAAGATGCGAGGGGTAACTTTCTCCCGTCATATCATCCGCTTCGCGGCCATATTCATCGCCACCCTCGACGTAAGCCACCAAATTGCTATCCGCTGACCACGACACTTTACGAAATGCTAATCTGTCTGGAACATAAAGTATGCGTTGCTTCTCCATATCCCACATACACAAGCGATACCCGCCGTAAGGCGCATCTGGCCTCCCCACTTTGAGGATCAGTTTTTTGCCGTCAGGAGAATACGTAGGTTCGAAAACGTGTTGCTGGGTGCCCGCGATGTAAGCCGCCGATGCGGACAAAGTGCCGTTGAAGTCTTTAGCGCCATTGACCTGGCGAAAAACTACAAAGTAGTTCGCTGGTTGTGTTTCATATACAATAATGCGAGGAGTATAGACAAGAGTGCCTTTAATTTGGCTCTGGTCGTCTACCTTATGTAAAGGGTCATGCGGAATCTCAGGCGAAGGGTTTCGCAAGACCGACAGTAACAAAGGGTCTAGCTTGTCTGGCGGCGGAGCGGGCCATGATTCCATCAAATTGGAGGCTGGTTGTGCGAGTGCAACTTGATGTGTAAGCGCAAAACTTGCACAAACGATTGCTATAGCCAACACTTTTGCGATGAAGGGGGCTGTTCTTGGTGTTGATACAAACATCATTTCCTTGATTTTATCGTGGCCTACAATTATTTGATAGGACTGATGGGGGCGACTTTGACCGTCGCCAGTTTACGAAGGTTGATTACGACGGTTTCTCTGGTGTAGCGACTTTCTCCTGTTGCGGAGTCTTTGGCTTGTTGTGATTGCACAGAGTTACCACGCGCTACGTCTTGAGCTACGTTTAAACTTGGGAACTGAACGATAGTTTTAGATTGGTCGGATTTTTCTCCGCCAGATTCTGGCGGCATGGGATGGGCACGCGTGGAAATCCTCTGATCGTAAATGAGCGCAGGATTTTGCCGAAGTTCAGCATCTTGAGGATTCGCCGGGTTGGATCGAGCATCGTAACCAGTATCGTTCAAATCTGCGTGGGTGCTTTGATCCACATCATTGGCCCCCCAACCATGAAGATTGGACTCACCGACCTTGCGCACTTTACCGTCAGTAAAGACACTCTCCATCCAAGCCCCGTCCAATTTTGAGGAGAAAGTCATTTTGCGGTCGAACGGGTCGCCATTCCCCCCAGAGATTCTGGTCATTCCCACCACCCTCTTCACGCTCCATGTTTGTTTCGCACTGATATTGAAGGTTGGACTGCCTGCCCAAGGCGCGCGATTAGCAGACGAGTGAGCTTCACGCGCGATCATTTGCCAGCTAATTTTAGTAAATTCGTTGTGATCAAAAGCCAAAGCCGAACTCAGCGTCAAGGTGTGGTTTGCCTTATCAACTGCAATTATTCTACTTTTTTCCGATGTCGAATCTCCAACTTCACCTATAGTTAAAATTGTTCCGACGGTCAAATCCTCGAAGGAATTGTTTGGTGTAACCACAATTTGAGTGGAGCCGTGAGTGACATCTGCTTGCAACGCGTTATAAACAGCACTTGTGCTGTCAGGAGCAGCCCAGTAAATGCGCCCGCTCCCAATGTAAACACCACTTTCACCACCGACGGCAGGCTGAGTGGCGCCAAGACCATCGTATTCCAAAGATACGATGCCGGAGGTTTCGTCAATACGGTAGCTGAGCGATGCTGCATAGGACAAAGGCTCAAACGAAGTTACCGCGTCACTACCATACAAATTGAGTCCTGAAGTCCATACCACGGATTTATGCAGCACTTCATCGTAGTATTGAAGGCTACAATACTGATCAAGAGATTTACCAGAAGTATCAGGGTTGCTATTCCTAACAAAACACCACATACCTCTCTTCCTTCCTTTATCTGGCAATGCGTCATATTGCAGTCCCGCATCTACCTCGACCTCCCCCGCAGTCACATAATTTCCATGACCTCCCAGGTAAAATGTGGGGCTGTCTCGATTTTTGTCCCAATCGTCGGCGGAACCAGCGACGCCCAGTGGAACGCTGAAAGACATTGAGAAGTCGCCGCTTACTTCTGCATAGCCGTCGGGAGTCAAAACTCGGCGGTTGATCCCCCAATCGCCACGAGAACGTTTGTTTCCTCCATCGGCGTGAGCGGGAAGATTTATTAAAAAACAGAGGACAAGCCCTGCCAGAGTTAATTTGAGAATGTTTTTCATGGAGCAGTTTCCTTGAGAGTGAGCAGAACGAGGAGGACTGCCCCCCTCGTTCTGCAAGAGGCAGCTTTTCAGTTGCCCCATCCTGTCGAATCGTCAACGCCTGATGGCGATCTTTGATCGTTATCGATAGCTTCTAACCTGATGGACGAACAGTTTTTGATCCACGGCCCTGCCGTAAGATGAACAGTTGCTCTGCCCTCGCTATCTGTTGTGACGTTGACCACTCCCGTGCCTTGCGCGGAATCACCTACTATCACTACATAATTGTGGAAGTCACTTAGCGATACGGGTGAGTAGTTATCATCCATGATCTCAGCGATTCTCACGCGCAAATGATGCCCGCCGACAGGCAACCAATTGGTATCATCATCTAAGGGAACTCGTTGTTGGAGGGGCACATGAGGACTGCGGCCTCGGATTGTGGCCACCGCCGCCTCGTCGTTATCCACAAATCCATCGGGCGCTCCGCCCTGACCGTCACCCGTGTCTTGCGAAGCTCTGGCGGCACCGCCAATGAGAAAGTAATTGGTGTCTACATCCTTTGTCGGATCTTTCTGGTATTTGAGGTAGATGGTCGCATCGGTCGTATCACCCTCATATTGAAGTGAAAGGGTATTGAGGTCCCAACCTTCATCCAAATCGTAGCCCTGGTTGAGGGATTTAATGCCGAATCTTCTAAGGCTCTGTTCAGCAACGAAATCACAGGTGACCTCGCCCACATCGACCTCTTTGTTTTGCGCGTTCGTCCACTTGGCGACGATCTTGGGCTGCGAGACCAAATCGCTGGAAAGCACTTTGATCGAAGTCTTGCCCTCGGCATTGGTGGTTCGGGTTAACGTTGCGACCTGATTCCCGTCATCGTCAATGAATTTGGGCAATTTACAATGCGTGTAGTCGATGCCGGATGTATCGAACGAAAACGTCAAAGAGGTGTTGGCGGACGATTCACCACTAATCTTTGCCTCTATCGGGACTGTCGCGGTATGCACATCGTCAACGATAGCTCCGGCACAGAGGCGCACTTTGCCGTCGATGAGGCTGGGAGCGGAAAAGGTGACTCTTGGCTGGGGTCTTGAAACCAAAATGGCAAGGTGCCAACCCATCCAGTCATTGGTAGCAGTTATACCCGCGCTGTTTGTGCCCTCAACCGTCTTGACTGGGATGTCAAACGCGCTTCCCAAAATGCCTAAATTGCCATCCAGAGGCCCACCAATTTGGGTGGTATTGAAAGTGATTGTTTCATCGCTATTTTGGCTACCCCCCTGGGCACCCTGGTATGAAATGTCTTCATCTGCACCAGTCAGCAATAACAAACGACCAGCACCCTGTGAAACTTGGTTAAAAGTGCTTGTCAAACTTCCTCCTCCAAAATTAAGGTGACCGCACGCTTCGTTGATTCGAACTTCCGTCAGCGGCAACGAAGCGTGACTATAAATTACAACAAGACCACCAGCAAAATTAGATACAGACCCGTTAATAATGCTAAATGAGTAGTTGCCATTACTTGTTACAAGAGAGGTGACATCCCATTGGTGGAGTCTCCAATATGACACTAAGTTCATACTCTTCGCAACGTTTACAGGTGTTCCATTAAAAGTCAGCGATGATGTTGACCAGCCATCAGCATAGAAGTAAGCCTTGACGATGGAAGCACCTGCTGGCATTCCAGTTAAAGATACATTCCCGCTGGGATTTGCTCTATTTCCAAGCGGAACACCGCTTAATATACAGTCAATGTGGCCTGAGAAAAAGGTAGGTGTTATCGGCGCAGGTGTTGGTGTGGCCGTCGGAGTAGGTGTCGCCGTTGGCGCAGGCGTCGCTGTCGGCGCGGGTGTTGGCGTGGCCGTTGGAGCAGGTGTTGGCGTCGCCGTTGGCGTGGGTGTCGCCGTTGGCATGGGTGTCGCCGTTGGCATGGGTGTCGCCGTTGGCGTGGGTGTCGCCGTTGGCGCGGGGGTTGGCGTTACCGTTGGAATAGGAACGGGCGTTGACTTTGGAACAGGCTCCGGCGTTGGCTGAGGGAGTTCTGGAACTGGCGTTGGAAAGCCCGAAGCAATGCGCTGGCCGTTCATGGTGGCGCGCTGTTGCGGCGCGGCCCCCGCCCGAAAAAACAGCAACAACAGAGGCAAAATCGCCAGAGGCAACACAACCACCGGCAGGACGCGCCCGCGCCGAACCGTGCTGGAACCAAGTGCCAGAGCGTTAGCATAATAGCAGCAAAGAAGAGAGAGTAGAGAAGAAATCATGGCAAATTTAATGGCCGGTCAAGAGAGTTCGAGCGGTTCCTTCCGTCAGCGCAACAGGTTGTCGACCTCTGGAGCATCTGCGGGCGTAATGCCCTTCTGAGATAAATCGCGCACCTTGACGGCGCGTTCCAACTGATACTCCAACCCCACGTCTTCCCTGAGGGCTTTGGCTTCCCGATACTGCGCGGACAACTCGATTGTTTTCGACGCGGCTTCGCCAGCCATTTGGGCTTGCCCGCTTTTCAGGTAGCTCGCGCTCAACAGCGAATACAGGCCGATTTGAACCGGGCCAGACGCAGATTTCAGCGCCTCCCGCAAAACGTTCTGACCGCCGATGTTATCGCCTGCCTGTATTTGAGAGTGAGCGATGTCGTAGCGGCTCAGACCGGTCAACCAGCTATCACCGATGGTAGGCACCTTGTCGCGCAACTCCTGCGCCTGGGCGAACTGCCCGATTTGCTCCAGACTGCGCGCAGCCATAATCCACATATCCGCCGTCCACCAGCCCTGATCGCCGCAGTAATCGCGTAGGCGCAACCATGTATCGGCGCACTTCTGGTGTTGGCCCTTATCGCGGTAGAACCACGCGATGCGCTCGACCGCCGAAAACACCAAGGGACTTTCGCCCCTTATCGGCGTCTTGATTTCACTCAACACACTCTCGGCCAGAGCCACACAGCGTTCGTCGCCCACGCTCCAAAAATAATCCGCCAGCCATAAGCGCACCGCAGGCGAGAGCTTCTCTGGCTGTGCCAATTGCGTTTGTCCGTGAGCCACCAGCAACGCCACCATCTGACGACGCAATTCGTGGTCTTTCTCCCAATGGAATCCGCCCCACGCATCGAGCGAATCCACGAAGTAAACGATGTCGTCCGCATCGAACGCGCCCGCGTCCCACAACGCTTGCGGTGTGGTCTGATGCGCCCGTAATTGCGCGACTATCGGCGGCAGTTTTACCGCAGAAGCGCTCACGTTGACCGCTCCCATCGTTGCCTCCGCTCCCACCGCAGTTTCAATCTTCCCAATGCTGACAACCGGCGCGACTTCGATCGGTTTGATTGCCGTCGCGGGCGCCGCCGATTTCAGCACAACTGGCGGGATCGTCGCCGGTCGCACCGGATCGGGCGGTTGCGCCCCCACCGAGACAAGCCAACCGCCCGCACATACGGCACCGACGAGGAAGCCAGAGCTAACTCGCGCGTTGATGGCGTTGTTCATGGCTTAACTCCCGCCGCATTTTCGGCCAAAAACGCGGGCACCGGATTGGGCGCCTTGCCATCCAAATACGCCAAAAACTGGTTGGCGCGCACAATCGAAGCGTCGTGGGCTTTGAAGACGCGCGCCACCTGTTGCGGGCCATCGGGCGAACTGGCGTCTTCCACGATCAAGTTCATCGCGTTTTGCATCGCTTCGTGCCATTGTCCCAGCGCGATTTCCAAAGTGATAATCGGCATCACGCGTTCGCGCCATGGCCCCATCTTTTGCAACTGGCGCAACTTCTTCAGTTCAACGGCGGCGCCCTGCGCGGCCAAATCGGGCGTCGAAACTTCCGCCAACGGATTGGCGACCGTCACTTGATCCGCTTCGCCCGTCGGCGCCTGCGCGACGGCAAACGCGCGCACTTTGGCCAAATCACCACTTGCCGCCCACACGCCGCTCAACGGCTTGACGGCGTTTTCGATGGCCTTGCCATCGAACGGCGCTTCGGCAAAATAGAGCCGTCCCCATCGCAGCGCTTCATCGGTGCGCCCCTGCGCGGCCAGCGCTTTCACCAGACGTTCATACATCCAGCCCTCTTGCCAGGTCAGCGATGTCTGCTTGCGAGGGTCGAGGTAAATCGGCCATTGCGTGAGCGCATATTCCAGCAAAGCGATATTATCGTCGGCTTTGTCGCCCGCCGGACGCAGAGCATCCTGGGCGTCGGACAACTCTTGCAACGTCTGCGAAGCCGATTGCACCAAATGTGGATGCCCGTTACGCACCGCCGCTTCGATGTCCTTGAAATTATCTTTGAGCAGCTTTTGCGCGGCGCCAGCCTGATCTTGCGCCAACAAAGCGGCGGCTTTGCCCTGAAGATACATCACTTTCACCGGCATCGCGGCATCGGGTTTGGCATCCACTTGTTGCAGCGCGCCATCGAGCATCTGCATCGCGCCTTGCGGATCATCGAGCTGTTTTCGCGTGATCTCGGCGACTTGCAATACCACTTCCGCCGCCAGAATCGGATGCAACTGACGGCTCCCGTAAAACTTTTGCAGCTTTTCAACTGCTTCTTGCGGCTGCTCACGAAAAGTTTTATCGCCGATCTGTTGGCGCAGTGCAGTCACCGCCGTCCAATCGCTCGCCTCGTCCGCCCCAGCTACGGCGCCACTCATACCAAGACCGACGCCCATTAAAGACGCCCACAGAAGGAGCGGGCGAACGTAACGCGAGTTAGACCGAACATTGAAAAAACGCATAACTTGATGGAGCAAACTTAAATTTTCCCGACGCGATTTCTCTGCAAAAACGATTTTGCAATTTCGTCAAAAAACGTTAAGCCATTCGCGCCAATTGGATTATACCCATTCCATCCGCTTTCCAAACCGATTTTTATATTTTTTTTCTGTAGCGGTTATTTAATGAACGTGAATTGGCAAAAAATAATTCAATTAAATTTCGTTTCATCGGTAATCGCGTTTTGGAGAAGGTCACGAAAATGACGATTTATCGTTTCAACAGAACGGTGGAACCGCACTTCTTTTACCTCAATTCTCTTCGTTCTTCTTTGTGCTCTTTGTGTGTTCTTTGTGCTGGGCGCCCCCTGGGCAGATGGCTAAAGAACGTTTGAGCTGCGATAAACTGGGCGCGTGCGCAAAGACCCGCTCAACCTCGACGCTCCCACGCCTTTGGCCCGACCTTTTGACGCCTCGAAAACGCTGACGCTCAATGCGCAACATATGCTTGTCAACGCGCAGGAGTTAGCGCGCGCGACGGGCAACGAACGCGTCGAAAGCGTTCATTTGTTGCTGGGCGCCCTACAAATCGAGCCGCCCGATGCGCAGTTGGGTGCGCTGTTACAAATCAGTGGCCTCAAGCCCGACGAAGTGCGACTCTACGCGCAATCGGCATTGGAAAGCAAGGCCCCGCTCGCGCCCGACGCTTTGCTCAAACTCAGCGACAGCGTGCGGCGCACGATGCAACTGGCGGGTAAAGAGGCCAGCCGCACCAACTGCGAGTTGGTGGATATTTCCCATATTTTCGTCGCTTGTTTTCGCCCACAACGCGAGCCAGGTCTGGCCGAAGTTCTGGCGCCGCTCGGTGTTTCCGCCGACCAGTTGAGTTTGCATTTGCGCCAGTTATCGCGCGGCGAAGCGGAGAAAGCAATCGCGAATCAAAGTCCGCTCGCGCAACTCACGCAGCAAGGCGAACGCGCCCTCGACGCCGCGCACGCGGCGATGCGCGCCAGCTTTTGCGGGCGCATTTCGACGTTGCATCTGCTCATCGGCATCCTGGGAAACCGCGACGGCGACGCTGTCGCGGCACTGCAAACGATGATGATTAACGTCGAAGAATTGCGCGCGCGTGCAAACGCGGCACAGGCTGGCGACGGCGAAATCGCCGGGCCCAGCCGCCGTTTTACGCCCGCCGCAAAACGTGCGTTGGATCGCGCCGAAGCCGCCGCGCGCGAAGGCGGCAGAAGCACCATCGGAGACGCCGATTTGTTGATGGGCCTGTTGCCGCAACCGACGTTACTCATCGAACGCGCGCAATTCGGCGCGCGGCCCGACGATCCGGCGGCGCCCATCTTGCGCGATGTGGATGCCGATTTGGTGCGCGCGATTTTCAATCCGCAACAAGCGAACACGCCGATAGTTATTACGCCGAAATCAGCCACAGAAGTTTCGCTGACGCCGTTCTGGTTTTTGTTCAGCATTCAACTCGCGTTGGGCGTGATATTAAAAAGTGTGTCATGGAGTAGTTCTCAAACGCGCACGTTGGCGGCGGTGCTGATGTTACTGCTCGTTGGCAGCGGCTTGGTGGCCGCGACAGCACAGCTAATTCCCAGAGCCGCGCCCTTTAAAACAACGTTGCTGCTTGCCTTTGGCGGCGCTCTCATAGGCGCGATGGCAGCGATGTATATCGCGCGTTGAAACAGATAGCAATGGAAAAGGCGCCCTGAAATCAGGGCGCCTTTTCGCATTATTCAAAACTTCTAATCCGTCACCGCGCCCGTCGAGGCGCTCGAAACCTGTCGGGCATACTTGGCCAACACGCCACGCTTGTAACGCGGCTCCATCGGTTGCCATGCCAGACGACGCTCGGCCATCTCTGCCTCGGAAATTTCCAGGGTTATCTCGCGTTTGTTGGCGTCAATGGTAATTTCATCGCCGTCTTGCACCAGGGCAATCGGGCCACCCTCGAACGCTTCGGGCGTGATATGGCCGACAACGAAACCGTGCGAGCCGCCGCTAAACCGGCCATCGGTAATCAGCGCGACTTCTTTGCCCAGACCTTTGCCCATAATCGCCGATGTCGGCGAAAGCATCTCGCGCATACCGGGGCCACCTTTGGGGCCTTCGGTGCGAATTACCAGAACATCGCCCGCCACGACCGTCCCATCCAAAATCGCGTCGAGGCATTTCTCTTCGCCCTCGAAAACGCGCGCGTTGCCGGTGAAACTGGTGCCCTCTTTGCCCGAAATTTTGCCGACCGCGCCCGTCGGCGCCAGGTTGCCATAGAAAATTACCAGATGCGATTCGGCTTTGATCGGCTCGCTCATATCGCGAATGATGCTCTGCTTTTCGGGATAATCTTCGACATTTTCCAGATTCTCCGCGACGGTTTTTCCGGTGACTGTCAGGCAATCGCCGTGCAAAAGTCCGGCGGCGAGCAAGCGTTTCATCAATGGCCCAATGCCGCCGATGCGCGACAGTTCGGCCATCGAGTATTTGCCCGACGGCTTCAAATCCGCCAATACCGGCACTTTTTTACCGATTTCGGTGAAGTCGTCAATGCTGAGTTCGACGTGCGCCGCGTGCGCCATCGCCAACAGATGCAATACGGCGTTAGTCGAACCAGCCAGCGCAATCACAACCGTGATGGCGTTCTCGAAGGCTTTACGCGTCATGATGTCGCGCGGCAAAATGTTGCGCTCGATCAAGTTCATCACGGCGTGACCGGCGTCCACGCAATCGCCTTTCTTGGCGGGCGAAACCGCGATTTGGCCGCTCGAACCGGGCAAGCTCATGCCCATCGCTTCGATGGCCGAAGCCATCGTGTTGGCGGTATACATGCCGCCGCAACTGCCCGGCCCAGGAATCGCGTAACGCTCGACTTCGGCGAGTTCCGCATCCGAAACGTTGCCACCGGCGTGACCGCCGACGGCCTCGAAGACCGACACGATGTCGAGCTTCTTCTGATCGGGATCGTCCAAATCGCAGCCAGCGCCAGTTAAGCAACCGGGCAAAATCGAGCCGCCATAAACGAAGACGGCGGGACGATTCAAACGCGCCAAGGCAATCAGACAGCCGGGCATATTCTTGTCGCAGCCGCCAATGGCGACGATGCCATCCATGCCTTCGCAGCCGGCGACGGTTTCGATGGAGTCGGCGATAACCTCGCGCGAAACCAGACTGTATTTCATGCCTTCGGTGCCCATCGAAATGCCGTCGCTAATGCCGATGGTATTGAAAATCATGGACTTGCCGCCCGCTTCGTTCACGCCTTGCTGGGCTTGCTCGGCGAGCTTATCAATGTGCATATTGCAGGGCGTGACCATGTTCCAGGTCGAGGCGATACCGATTTGCGATTTCTGAAAATCTGCGGCAGTCCAGCCCAGCGCGTAATACATGGCGCGCGAAGCCGCGCGGTCGGCGCCGTCAATTACGATTGAGGAATATTTGCGATGTGCGGGAGAATTCATGGAATATAGAGCAGTATAAAAGCTGCGCGGCGCGGGCGCGAACGAAAAGTTCGCAGCAAAAAGGACGCTCTTCAAATTTTTGGCGTGTTCGTGGGAAGATGTGGCTCTTTCGTGGTATGCAAGAGATACAAAGGAGCGAAACACCGTCTCGCGACACTCGCACAATTCCCCTCGACATGGCAAATTCGATGAATGATGAACGATGATTAAAGACGGCAAAGAGCAATCAACGCTCTCAGAGGCACCTTTTAAAATGACTCAAATTTTCCGGCGTTCTCGCCCCAGACGGCGTGGCATGGCGCTCATCGAATTCGCCCTGGTTTTGCCGGTCGTGCTCGCCATTTTGATGGGCATCATCGAGATGGGATGGCTGGTGAAGAACCAGTTGACGCTCGCCAACGCGGTGCGCGATGGCGCGCGTTACGCGGCACTGAGCAACAATTCCACCAACGTCATCGCGCGCCTCAAAAATGGCGCCGCGCAACTCAATCCGGCGGTTCAAAACAGCCAGATCATGCTTCTGCAGACCGCAGACACGACGGGTTCCAACCCGGTCTATTCCAATTGGCCGAGCGATTCCGGCACAAAAAACGGGGTGCCGGTGGGCAATCTGATTCGCATTCGCGTTGTTTACCCGCACAAAACGCTGACCGGCTTTTTTCCTTTTCTCAACAATCGTTCGCTTGATGTGGCGGTCACGATGCTCCGCGAGGCCAATTAATATGAAGCCCTCTCCAATGCTCCCGGATAAGCACCGCATCGCCCGCCGCACACGGCGCGGCGGTTCGGTCCTTGTCATGATGTCGCTGGCTATAACCGTGATTTTTGGTTGCGCGGCCATCGCCATCGATTACGGCGTGTTGGTGAGAGACGCCAATGAGTTGCAACGCGGCTGCGATGCGGCGGCGGTGGCGGGCGCGCAAAAACTCTACTCTTCGGGCAGTTCGGCGGCGCATTTGGTTTACGATCGATACGACGCGCGCGAATTTGCCGTTACGGTCGCCGCGCGCAACGGCGTCACCGTTGATCCAAACGACGTGACTTTTCCCGCGCCCAACAAAATCAAGGTGCTGGCCACGCGCACTCGCTCGCTCTTTTTCGCCCAGGTGCTGGGCAGAAAGAACGGCACCGTCACGCGCGATGCAACTGCCGGGCGCATCGCTCTGCGCGGTGTGCCACGCGCCGTGCCGCTGGCGATGACGACCGACGACTACTACACCAATCGCGGCGGCAACAGCTTTGAATATCAACTGATTAACAATCACGACACCAATTTCGCAAGTAGAACCGTCGTCGCGCTCGATCTGCGCGTCGATAATTCGGGCAAAAGCCCCGCGGTCTTTCAGGACGACATGACCAACGGCTACAACGACACCATCTATTTGGGCCAGGACATCAACAACGCGCTCAATGCCGACCTCGCCAGCCAGGGCCAAAAACTGGAAATCGCGATAAACGACCGCATCCAACGCGCGGCAGCGGCGCCCTACAACGATACCGGCAGCAACTTCACCTACCCGAATTACCCTGCGGACGACCCGCGCATCATCCTGCTCATCGTCGCTCCGCCCACTCTGGCCTCCAATAACAATCCGACGCTCAACGCTCAATTTTTCGTGCCGGTCTACATCGAATCCATGCAAAGGCCCGACGGCAAAGCGATGTCTCTGCGCCTGAGAATTCTGCCGACAACAACTTACAGCAGCCAGGATCCACTGGTTGTTCTCGACTCCAGCGGGGCCAACATCACTGGCCCCAGCGTCGTTTCGCTGCTCGGTTGATGCGCCTTAGCGCCGACAACCATCCGCTCCTCCACCCCCATCGCCATGAACTTACTCCGCATTACTCGCGCTGCGCGCCCATCGAAATCCTCACCTTCTCCGACCTTCGCTCTATGCGAACGGCACTTGCGTTGCGCGCGCGCGCGAAAGCGGCGCGGCGGTTCGGTCATCGTCATGGTGGCGCTATCCATAGGCGTGATTTTTGGTTGCGCGGCCATCGCTATCGATTACGGCGTATTGGTAAACGACGCCAATCAGTTGCAACGCGGCTGCGATGCGGCGGCGGTGGCGGGCGCTCAAAAACTCTACACTTCGGGCGTGACTCCGGCGGCTTTGGTTTTCGATCAATTCTACGCGCGCGAATTCGCCGTTACGGTCGCCGCGCGCAACGGCGTCACCGTTAATCCAAACGACGTGACTTTTCCCGCGCCCAACAAAATCAAGGTGCAGGCCACGCGCACTCGCTCGCTCTTTTTCGCCCAGGCGCTGGGCAGAAACAACGGCACCGTCACGCGCCGCGCCACTGCCGGACGCATCGCTCTGCGTGGAGTCCCCCGTGCCGTGCCGCTGGCGATGACGACCGACGATTACTACGCCAATCGCGGCGGCAACAGCTTTGAATATCAACTGATTAACAACCATGACACCAATTTCGAGCGTGGCACCGTCGTCGGGCTCGATTTGCGCCCCGGCAATTCGGGCAAGAGCGGTTCGATCTTCGAGGACGATCTGGCCAACGGCTACAATGGCACCATCTATCTGGGCCAGGACATTAACAACGCGCTTAACGCCAACCTCAACAGCCAGGGCGCAAAACTGGAGATCGCGATAGCCGACCGCATCAGCCGCGCGGCGGCGGCGCCCTACTATGATACCGGCAACAACTTCACCTATCCGAATTATCCTGCCGACGACCCGCGCATCATGGTGCTCGTCGTCGCGCTGCCCAGTCCAGCGAACAACAGTAATCCGACGGTCAACGCCCAGTTCTTCGTGCCGGTTTACATCGAATCCACGAGTAGCCCCAACAAAAGAGACATTTCTCTGCGCATGAGAATTCTGCCGATAGTAACTTACAGCAGCCAGGATCCGCTGGCTGTTCTGGATTCCGACAGCGCTGCCATCACCGGCCCCAGCGTCGTTTCTCTGCTCAATTGATGGGAGCGTTGTGCCAACGCTCTACGCTTCGAGCGGCACGCTGCCCAATAATTCCTCGACGATTTCTTCGACGCCGCGCCCATAACGCGCTTCGGGAAACGCGATGAGACGGTGCGCCATGACCGCAGCCGCCACGATTTTCACGTCGTCGGGCGCCACGAAATCGCGCGCGCGCAGCGCCGCGTGCGCCTGGGCGCAACGCGCCAACGTTAGCGCGCCACGCGGCGATAGGCCCAGCATCAAACGCGGATGCTGGCGCGTCGCGTTAGCCAGGCGCAGGACGTAATCGTAAATCGGTTCGGCAATCGCCACGCGCCGCGTCGCCGCCTGAGCCGCGCGCACTTCGTCAACGTTAGTCACGCTTTGCAGCGTCTCGATGGGATGCTGAATGCGCTGCTCTTTCATTAGCAACTTCTCGGCGTCGGGATGCGGATAGCCGACCGACAAACGCATGGCGAAACGGTCAAGCTGCGAATCGGGGAGGGGATAAACGCCCTCGCTTTCGACCGGATTTTGCGTGGCGATCACGAAAAACGGTTCGGGCAAAAGGCGCGTTTTCAGGTCAACCGTCACCTGATGCTCTTCCATACATTCTAATAGTGCCGACTGCGTTTTAGGACTGGCGCGATTGATTTCGTCGGCCAGAACAACGTGCGAAAATATCGGGCCTTCGCGAAACGAAAACAGCCGCTCGTTGGGATCGAACACGACGGTTCCGGTCACGTCGGACGGCAGCAAATCGGGCGTGAACTGGATGCGTTTATAACCGGTTCCCAGCGTGCGCGCGATGCTGCGCGCCAGCATCGTTTTGCCCACGCCCGGCACATCTTCCAACAGAATATGGCCACCCGCCATCAGGCCGATTAAACAGGATTCGATGAGTTCGTGCTTGCCGACGATGACGGTTTCTATATTAGCGGCCAACCGTCTAAGGAGCGCCGCCAACTCGGACGGAGAGAGCGGCGGGAGGGGATTATCTTTGATAGGAGCGCCCTCAGGATTATCGGTTTGGGCGCCGGAATGAGAATCGGATAAGGGCACGGGGGGAGAATTGAGCACTAATGATTGAGTTTAAAGCGTTTCCACTGTCGCGCCACGAATTGCTCTAAATCGGTGAGCGTCCCGCTATTATCAATCCAGACGAGCGGCACGCATCCGGCCAACTTTTCTTTATCCGCCCGCGACGGCTGATTCGCCAGACGCGCGCGCGCCTGCGCTTCAGTCAACTCGCGATTTTGGACTAAACGCCGCAATTGCACGTTGGCATTGGCGGTCACGCACCAGATTTCGTCGCAATCGGCGCCCTGCCCGCTTTCCAATAATTTCACGGCTTCTACAACCGCGACTTCGCAGCCCGACTCGCGCAACTGCGTCAGTTGGCGCGCGCGCAATTGCGCCACCGCCGGATGAACGATGGATTCGAGGACGCGCAAATTTTCGGGGTTATCGAAAACCATCGGCGCCAGTTTCGCGCGATCAACGGCGCCGCTTTCCGAGAGAACATCGCCGAAGCGCGCCGCCAATTGCGCGGCGAAATCGAGGTCGCCATACAATTCGCGCACCTGCACATCGGCGTCGAGATGAACCGCGCCACGTTCGCCGAGCAGACGCGCGACGGTTGATTTTCCACAGGCGATATCGCCGGTTAATCCGAGAATTTTCATGGTTGTGAATGTCGGAGTCGCGTTGCGAGACGCGTATTTGGACGTAAAAACGCGTCTCACAATGCGACTACGACAGATGATTGCACGCGACGTTACAACAACGCCGTAAATCAAGCACCTCGCGCGTCGCGCAATTCCTCCAAATCCGACAGATGCAAATCGAGGGCGCGCGCCGACAGGCGTATTTCCCAGATCGAAAAGCCCAGGCTGCCCAACACGAGCCACAACGAAATCGCGAAGATGACAGTCGCCACGCCGACCCAGCCCTCGAACAGGACCAACATACATAAGACGCAGCCGAACAAACCCGAAACGCCCAGCGATTGCATACTGCGAATCAGGCGCAGACGAAAGCGCAGATTGCCGATTTGCGCGATGATGAGCGGATCGGGCGTCTGTTTGTAGTTGCCGTGAAGGGTGCGAATCAGCGCGGCCAAATGCAAAAATCGGTTGGTGTAAGCCAATAGCAAAAGCGAAATCGCGGGAAAAAGCAGGGCGGGCGTGGTGAGTTCGAGCTTCATGGCGAGGCTTTCAGTTAAGCGAATCGCGCGCGGTGCGCGACCGACGCCGGAACTTAAACGAAGTTTTACTCCCTCGAAACATGGGCGAAACGCGAGCCGTTTATTCTTACTAACCATGAGGGCGAAGGAAAGTCCAACTTTTTTTCAGCCGTCCGCACCTCAACATACGATCCGAAGTTTCGGGCTTTGCAGCCTGAACTTATGAATCAAGACAACCGCATAAAAGGCACCGAGTCGAACCCCCTGCCCCTGCCGCCTCTGGAACGCGGCATCCGCAATTTCCCCGTCGCACCCCCTCCTTATCCCTCGGAGCGTTTCCAGCGCTCTGACTCGGTCGCCACCTTCTATTTCTCCCCGTTCAACATCCGTTGGACGGGGAGAATTTATTTTCGGATAGCGGATTTCGGATTTCGGATAGTCGGATGGGAGGTTGCGAACCGCGAGCGTGAGCGACCGGCCACGTTTTAGACGTGTAACCGAGATGCTGTGGCAGATACCACTTTTGGCCGGTCGCTCACGCTCGCGGTTCGCAACCTCCCATCCGGCTATCCGTTATCCGAAATCCGCTATCCTTTCCTCTATGATCATTAACGGCAACATCATCGTGGATTCGCCCGTCGTGCTGGCGCCGATGGCCGGCATCACGTCGGAACCGTTTCGCCGCCTGTGCCGTCGCTACGGCGCCGGCATGAGCTGGTCGGAGCTGGTTTCCTCGACCGCGCTGATTCGTGGCGGCGCCAAGTCGCAGGAAAAATCGCGCTCTCTGGCGTGGTTTTCCGAAGAAGAACGGCCCGTCGCCGTGCAAATTTTCGGCGCCGACGTGGACATGATGCGCGAGGCCGCCGCCATCATCGCCGCCACCAAGCCCGACGCCATTGACATCAACATGGGCTGCTCCGTGCCCAAAATCGCCAAGTGCGGCGCCGGTTGTTTGCTGCTCAAAACGCCGCAACTCGCCCAGGATATTATCGCCGCCACCGTCGAAGGCGCGGCGCAATTTGGCGTTCCAGTGACGGTGAAGATGCGCGCCGGTTGGGACGAGCACCACATCACCGCGCCCGAAGTCGCGCAGCGTGCGCAAGATGTCGGCGCCGTCGCAGTTTCGGTGCATCCGCGCACCGCGAAACAGGCGTTTACCGGCCACTCCGATTGGTCGGTGATTGCGCGCGTCAAAGAGACGGTTTCGATTCCGGTCATCGGCGGCGGCGATGTGCATAACGGCCCCGACGCCGCGCGCATGATCGCCGAAACCGGCTGCGACGCCGTGATGATTGGCCGCGCCGCGATGGGCAACCCGTTTCTGTTCGCCAATATCAAATCGTATTTGGCGACCGGCGCCGACGCCATCGAACCGACGATAACGCAGAAAATCGAGACCGCGCGCTGGCACGCGGCGGAGTTGTGCGAACTCAAAGGCGAGCGCACGGCGATGCAGGAAATGCGCAAGCACGCCAGTTGGTATACCAAGGGAATGCCCGAAAGCGCGCGTTTGAGAGATCGGTTATGTCAGGTCAATTTCTTGTGGCAGATGGACGAGATTTTCGATGAAGCTCTGGCGGCGGCGGCGCGCCACGGCGCGCTGGAATTGGCGGTTTGAATGACTTTTGCGCTCAAATAAAGGGCGTATCTTTCAACGTATTTATATAACTGCCTAGTGTGGCGAACCACCTACGCGCGGCCCAATTGATCGGGGTAAACTCTTTTATTGACGGAGTTTACCCCGATCAATTGGGCCGCGCGTAGGTGGTTCGCCACACTGAAGAAAATTATACAAAAACACCTCTATTGCAGCCAGTGAGGGTATTTTTGTATAATTACAAGCATGATAGAAACCCTGCCCATCTCGATGCGTGACGCGCTGGAATTAGCGCGTCGCAAGGGTGTTTTGCGCGCGCGCGATTTGGAAGAGATGCGAGTGCCACGTTATACGTTATCGGCTTTGCTTGATCGTGGCTTACTACGACGTGTTGAACGCGGCACTTATGTAATTACGGGAACAGATTGGAGCGAGCATCAAACGCTGATCGAGGTGGCACGACGCGTGCCGACCGGAGTGATCTGTTTATTATCCGCCTTGCGCTTTCACGAAATCGGCACGCAAGAACCACCGTCTGTATGGTTGTGCATCGAATTGGGACTAAAGGCACCCAAACTAAAAACTCCGACATTGGAGATCGTGCGTCAGAGCGGGCGCGCCTGGAGCGAAGGCGTCGCCGAACATTGGCTGCCCATCGGCGAGACGCACGTCGCGGTCAAGATTACTTCGCCCGCAAAAACCGTCGCCGACTGTTTCAAATTTCGCAATCGAGTCGGCTTAGATGTAGCGTTGGAAGCCCTGCGCGATGCGTTGCGCCAGAAGAAGGTGACGCACCGCGAACTGTGGCATTTCGCCGCCATTGATCGAGTCGGCACCGTGATGCGGCCCTACCTGGAGGCGATGGCGACGCCGTGAACAATCCGACTAATATGGGGGCGTCAGTGCGCCAGAAGTTGCTGACCTATTCGCGGGCGCGCGGCGACGATCACACGTTGGTGTTGACGCGTTACGCCATCGAACGCTTGCTCTACCGTCTGAGCCGCTCGCCGCATCGCGACCGTTTCGTGTTGAAGGGCGCGGCGCTTTACGCGGTCTGGCAGGACGAATCGGACGCGGTGAGTTATCGTCCGACGCGTGACTTAGATTTTTGGAGCCAGGGCGCGCCCGATGTGAAAACGGTGGCGGGCATTCTGCGCGAAGTCGTGGCGACTCCGGTTGAAAACGATGGATTAACTTTTGATGGCGACTCCATCAAAGGCGATGCGAGACGGGTCAACGAAGATTACCAGGGTTGCAGCCTCGAAGTGTCTGCGACTCTCGATGGCGTGCGAATTCGCGTGTTGATGGATTTTGGATTCGGCGACGCGATTACTCCCCCGGCGCGCGTGGTGGATTACCCGACGATTTTGCCGAATTCGCCCGCGCCTCATCTGGCCATTTACCCACGCGAAACCGTCGTGGCCGAGAAGTTCGAGGCGATGGTTGACCTTGACATGACAAATTCGCGTCTCAAAGATTTCTACGACATTTGGATGTTGAGCCAGAGCTTTGACTTTGATGGCCCAACTTTATTTGAAGCGATAAGCCGCACCTTCGAGCGCAGAAAAACCGTGTTGCCCGATGAAGTTCCCAGCGCGCTCACCGAGCAATTCAGTCGGGATGCCGCCAAGATGACGCAGTGGAAGAGTTTTGGCAAACGCCTCCGCGCGCGCGAATTGCCGCCGTTAACCGAGATCGCCGAGCAATTGGAGAAGTTTCTGTGGCCTGTGGTGCAAGGCGTTCATCGGGGAGAATTTGAGAAGCAGTGGACGCCACAAAATGGTTGGCAGAGTTGATTGGCCCGCAAAACGCAGCCTACTCGTTTTACTTATGTTTGAATGGATTGAAGGTATCATCAACAGCGTTGGCTATCCTGGCCTGCTGCTTCTGGCGTTTATCGAGAACATCTTTCCGCCAATTCCCTCGGAACTCATCATGCCATTTGGCGGTTATCTCGCCAAAAAAGGTGAGATGAACTTCTGGCTCGTCGTGCTATTTGGCACGCTGGGCGCGACGCTGGGTTCGCTGCCTCTATATTATGCGGGCCGCGCTTATGGCGAAAAACGCCTGAAGAAGTGGGCCGATAAATACGGCACCTGGTTGGGCGTTGATGGCAAGGACATTGAAAAGTCGAAGAAGTGGTTCATCCAGCATCAGACGTTTTCGGTGTTCTGGTGTCGCATGGTGCCGGGTATTCGCTCGGTTATCGCGATTCCGGCGGGTTTGAATAACGTGCCGTTGTTGTCATTTCTGGGATTAACTTTCGCCGGTTGTTTCGTGTGGACGCTATTTCTGGCGACGCTGGGTTACTTTCTGGGCGAGGCGTTTCGCAAGGTAGACAAGTTTCTGGGGCCGGTTTCGTGGGTTGTTATCGGCGGATTGTTGGCGTGGTTGGTGTGGCGGGGATTTCAGAAACGGAAGAGAAGATGAAGGATGCCAGATAGCATCGCCCAACACTTCTTACGGCCCGACTCGCAACCTCTCGCGCTGCGGCACTTCTATGAAAACGAAATTTTCGCTTGTTATACTGGCACAAGTTTTCACTTTCGTTTCTCATGGCTAAACCCTTTGCATCCAATCTTTCCGGCGTCGTCGCGCCGCCCAAATTTCGTCATACCTTGTGGTGGTATGTTTCGCGGCTTTTCATCTTGGTGTCGGTGATCATGTTTTGCGTTATCATCGCCGCCGCCACGATGGGCAAAGGGCTCTACGACGAACTGCAAAACACCGTGCCCGATTTGCGCGTGTTGCTCGAAAAGAACCGCGCTGAACCTTCGCGCGTTTACGCCGCCGATGGCAGCGTGTTGGCCGAGTTCAACTTGGAACAGCGCAATTATATTCCCATCGAAGAACTGCGCGTGCAGCGTCGTCGCGGCGTCGCGTTCAAGACCGAAGATGGCCGTCTGCTCGACGCCACGCTTTCGATGGAGGACGCGCGCTTTTATGATCACCCCGGCACCGACGCCAAACGCATCGTCGGCGCCATGCTCGCCAACTACGAGGCGGGCAAAGTCACGCAGGGCGGCTCGACCATCACCGAGCAGTTGGTCAAGAACGTTTATCTGACCAACAGACGCACCATGGCGCGCCGCTTAACCACGACGCTGATCGCGCTTCAGTTGGAGCGCAAATTGTCCAAAGACGAGATTCTCGAAGCCTACCTCAACGAGATTTACTACGGCAACCGCGCTTACGGCAGTCAGGCGGCGGCTCAGGTTTACTTTGGCAAAGACGCCAAAGATTTGACCATCGCCGAAGCCGCGCTGATGGCCGGTTTGCCCCAAAGCCCGACAGCGCTCAATCCGTTCAAGCATTACGAGGCGGCCAAGGCGCGTCAGCGTCTGGTTTTGCACGAGATGTTCGAGAAAAAACGCATCAACTGGGGCCAGTATCAAGAGGCGCTCAAAGATGAGGACACCGAGAAACTCATCGAAAAGCAATACGAGATTCTCAAGCGCAAACGCGCCAATCCCGAACACTGGAAATCGCCCTATTTCGTGAGCTATGTGCGCGAATATCTGCGCAAAAACTACGGCTATAACCTGGACGAACCCGGCCTGAAGGTTTATACCTCGCTCGATCCGAAATTGCAAAAGATTGCCGAGAAAGCCCTAAACGAAGGCGTGTCTTCGCACGGCCCCAAGTTGCAGGGCGCGCTGGTTTCGCTCGATCCCAAAACCGGTCAGGTCGTGGCGATGGTCGGCGGGCGCGACTACTACGACAAAAAGATGAACGGTCAGTTCAACCGCGCCGTTCAGGGCAAGCGTCAGCCTGGCTCGACGATGAAGCCCTACATCTACGCCGCCGCGATGGAAGCGGGCCTCCAACCGACGACGACTCTGGTCGATTCGTCGCTGTGGGTTTGCGGAACCAGCGAGTGTCCGCCCAATAAACGCTCCGAGCGGCGCGGCGGTCACGAGGTCAAGAACTACGAAGGTCAGGGGGTTCACTATGGCACCACGACCCTGCAACGGGCGCTTGGCAAGTCGAACAACGTGATCGCCACGCGTCTCATGCTCAAAGTCGGCATTCAGACCGCGATCCAAAAGGCGCACTTGATGGGCATTCAGTCGTCGCTCGTTCCCTACCCATCGCTCGCGCTGGGCGTTTCGGATGTCTCGCTTTTGGAACACGTTTCGGCTTACGGCGTGTTCGCGACCAAAGGCCTGCGCGTCGAACCGACGCCGGTCGTGAAAGTCGAAAATTACAACGGCGATATCTTGCTCGAACAGCCCAATCCGGTGCGGGCTTCGCGCGTTTTGTCGAAGGGCGCCGCCGACAAAATGTATCAGATGTTGCGCTATGTCGTCACCAACGGCACCGGTCGCGGCGTGGGCAACGCCCTGCCCGGCATGGAAATCATCGGCAAAACCGGCACGACCAGCGATGCTAAAGACGTGTGGTTTATGGGCGCCTCGCCCGAACTTGTGACCGGCGTGTGGATGGGCTACGATACGCCCAAGCCTCTGGGCTATGGCAGCGCGGGCGGCAGATGGTGCGGCCCAGTCTTCGCCGATTTCATGCGCAAAGCGGTGCCGATTTGGAAAAGTCGGCCCGATAAGGCGATGCAAAAGCTGGTCGAGAACAAGCGCGCGACCGAGCAGCAGCGTTATCTGGCGGCGCAATACAAGCAATACGTTCGCGTGCGCATCTGCACGGAAACCGGATTGCTGGCAACCAAAGAGTGCCCCGACACCGAAATCCGCGAGTTCTCGGCGGCGGGTGGCGCGCCAAAAATCTTCTGTGATGTCCACACGCGCCAACCGACGCAACCGCGTTCGCTCAACAACGGCGCCGACCGGGGCCGCGCGGGCGATCTGGGTTTCGATCCGGCGCGCGATAACAACGGCAATGCGGACGCCAATAACAATCGCGACAACGCGCCCGCAGGCGACGGATTCCCGCCCGCGCGCGACGCGCCACCGATGAGCTCGGCGCCGCGCGACGCACCTCCCGCCTACGAAGGCGATGGCGGCGTGGTATTGGACGACGGCTCACCGCAACCGCTCGATCAATTCGACGAAAACGCGCCGGTGCGTCGCGCACGGCGGTAGGATAAGAGAGTTACGCAACGCCGTGAACCGCGCGCGTAAGCAAGTCGGGCCGCCGTATAGAGACGCTATTGCTGTGCAAAACTTCGCTTTATATGGATGGTCGGCCCGACTTGCTCACGCGCGGTTCATGGCGTTGCGTAACTCTCTTATCCTTTCCCCATGGATTGGCTTTCCCGACTCAATGCCGCGCCGCCGCTTGTCAGCGACGGCGCCGAAGTTTATCGCTGGAGCTACGCCGCGCATCTGCTCGATAACGTCGCGCATCGCCACACCTTCTTCGAGATTTGTCTGGTCGGCGCCTGGGGCAACGGGGTCTTTACCGTCGAAGGACAGCCGTTTCCCATCGCGAGCGGCGACCTGTTTATCGCGCGGCCTGGCGTGGTGCATCGCATCCAAAACAAGGGCGAGCAGAACATGGAACTGTTCTGGGTTTCGTTTGATTGGAACGAGAATCGCCAAAGCGACGCGTCCGAATCGGACAAGTCGGCGGGGGCGCGCGATCTGTTGCGCGCTCTGGCCGATTCGCCCCTTGCCGTCGCGCGCGACGACGGTTTGATTATCGGTCTGTGGAACGCTCTGCGCGCCGTCGCGCAGGGGCCGCAGCACGCGGGCAAAGACGCGCAGTTGGCCGCGTTGCAACGCGCCTTGCTGTTGCAAATCGCGGCGACGGGCGCCGGGCAAAACGCGCCCGATGCGCCACTGCCTTTGCCAACGCCACATCATCTGGCGCGGTTGGGCGCGCGCTACATTCACGATAATCTGGCGCGCAAGCTCAGCGTCGCCGAAATCGCGGCGCATTTGCATCTCTCGCCGCGACACTTTCAGCGTCTGTTTGCCGAGTTCACCGGCGTCTCGCCCTCGACCTATCTGGAGACCACCCGCATTGACCGCGCGCGCCATTTGTTGCGCGCCACAGACGAACCGATCAAAGCTATCGCCGCCGCCATCGGCTTGCCCGACGTGCATCATTTTACCCGCGTTTTCGGCAAACGTTGCGGCATCTCGCCCGCCGCTTATCGCCAATCGCAAACGCGCGATGTCCGAATCGTCCACAAAGAAGGCGCGCTCGTCTAATGCCATTGGCTTTGGATAATGACATCCTTTGGTTATCCCAATTGCGGAAAATTCTCATGTCAACTTCAACTCCATCCCTGCTGAGCGACGAACAAATCGCCTTTTATCACGAGAACGGTTATCTGCTGGTCAAAGGCCTGTTTTCGCGCGACGAAGCCGCCCGTTATCGTCAGGCCGGACACGATTTGATGAAGCGCATCTACGGCCAAAGTCAGGGCGGCGGCGGCTGGGGCAGCGGCAAAGCGCTGTCGGAAAAAGAGACAGTTTTGCAGCACTGCCACGACGTGCAATTTTACGATGCCGCGTTTTCGCGCCTCATCGTGGACGAGCGTTTTACCGATGCGGCGGCGCAGATCATTGGCTCGAACAACGTGCAGTTGCATCACACCAAAATGTTCGTCAAGCCGCCCGAAAACGGCGCGCCGTTTCCGATGCACCAGGACACGCCCTACTTCCCGCACGATAACCATTCGATGATCGCCGCCATCATCCACTTCGACGATGCGCCCCTGGAAAAGGGTTGCGTTCGCGTGGTGCCCGGCTCGCACAAAGGCGGATTGTTGGAGCATAATCCTCAGGGCGGCCATCACTTGTCGTTCGATGAATATCCGCTCGACGAAGCGACGCCGTGTCCCGCCGAGGCGGGCGACGCGCTGTTTTTCTCGTATTTAACAATTCACGGTTCGGGCGTCAACGAGAGCGACCAGGCGCGCACCACGCTATTGGTGCAGATGCGCGATCCCGAAGATACGCCATCAATTGATACGCATAATTCGCGCGGTCAGAGCATGATGCTACGCGGCATCGACCCGACGAGTCGCGGCATGAATTGGAAGATGGATTAGTGGCGAATATCGAATAGTCTGCGAAGGCGGGGTGAGGGAAAAAATCTCCGCGAGTTCATCGAATAATCGTCGGGCGCAAAAACTCCGTCAGTGCGTCGCGCCAATGGCGAAGCGGCGTCACGCCCGCCGCCGTCGCTTTATCGTTGCAAAGGGTCGAATACAACGGGCGCGCGGCGGGCGCGTTATATTCGGCGCTCGAAACGCGTTCGATGGGGCAATCCGCGCCCGCAATTTGGAAGACGGCGGCGGCGTAATCGGCGAACGAAACTTCGCCCGCGTTGGACAGATGAAACAATCCGCTCGCGTCATTTGCCAGCAGTTGCCACACGCCTTTCGCGACATCGGGCGTATACGAAGGCGAACCGATTTGATCGTCTACCACGCGCACCCCCCCGCGTTCGCGCGCCAATCGCAGCATCAATAGCGGGAAGTTGCCGCCGGGTTTGCGCGCCGAACCGGAGCCGTCCTCGACGGTCGGGCCGAACAAACGGCAGACGCGAATCGCCAGATTGCGCGGCGAAGTCGTCAGAGCGATGTTCTCGCCGCACAGCTTGGACGCGCCGTAAATACTTAAAGGGCCGGTCGCGTCGGTTTCGATATAGGGCGTTCTTTTGCGCCCATCTAAGACGAAATCGGACGAGAAATGGACGAGGGGAATTTCCAAATCGCGACAGGCAATGGCGAGATTCGCCACGCCGGTCGCGTTGATGGCGATGGCATCGGCGGCGCCTTCGTTTTGCGCGCGGTCAACGGCGTTGTAGGCGGCACCGTTCAACACGGCGTCGGGACGCGCGTTTTCCAGATAAGCGCGCACGGCGGCGCCATCGGTAATATCGAGGTCGGCGCGATTGGCGCTCTGACATTCGACCGTCGCGGGCGCGGCGTTTTTCAACGACTGCGCCAGAGCGCCTTGGCCGCCCACGATGAGGGCACGAGAAAATTGCATGGGTATAGAGGATAAATCAAAGCGTCGCTCGCGCGGTTTTGTTCTATCCTTTACCCTGATGAACCTGATTTTCCTGCACTATTTCGGCGGTGGCCCGCGTTCGTGGGAAGGCGTCATTTCGCATCTCGACGGCGATGCGACGCAAACGCCCGACCTGCGCGAAGTCGGGCGTTTGCCCGAAGGCTACAGCGTCGAACGCGCGGCGACTGACGTGATGCAACTCATCGACAAACCGGACGAACCGTTTGTTTTGGTCGGCCATTCGATGGGCGGCAAAATCGCCGTCGCCATCGCCGCGCGCCAGCCGAAGCATCTGCGCGGCTGCGTTTTAATCGCGCCCTCGCCGCCGACGCCCGAACCGATGAGCGACGAAACGCGCGCCTCGATGCTCGAAAATCACGGCACGCGCGATGCCGCGCAGCGCATCGTGAGCGGCGCGGCGGGCAGCGAACTCGCGCCCGCAGTCTGGCAAACCGCTATCGCAGCGAATCTGGCTTACTCTGATCGGGACTGGAATAACTGGATCGAAATCGGCACGCGCGAAGATATTTCGAGCGTGATTCCCAACATCCAAACGCCAATGCTGGTCATCGCGGGCGAACGCGACCACGACATGTCGGCGGATTTTCTGCGCAGAGTTATCGTCGAGAAAATTCCCAATACGCAATTGCAAGAGATTTCGGGCGCCGGACATTTGATGCCGCAGGAAAAGCCCGCCGAAGTCGCGCGACTGATTAAAAATTGGATTGACGATTTGCCGTTGAAAATCTAACGGTCTTCGTCACTCCTCCGCCAATAGAAGCGGAAGCGACACGGCCCATGCCTTAAATTTAGCCGCGTCGCTTCGGGTTCTGTTGGCGGAGGCGTGAAATAAAGCCATCGCTTTGCCAGCGTAATCATGCAGCCTGGCAACTTTTGACTCTGACTCTAACTCAAATCGAAAATCTCGTTGCGCCGCACGAACGCGCGCAGATAACGCGGGAGGGAAACCAACTGCGACTGATAACATTCGATGGCCTCCAACTTGGCCGCGATTTCATCGGGCGATAGCGCCAGACTGTGCCACTTTCCGTGCCTGAGCAAAGCGGCGGGCGGCGCAATGGGCAGCTCGGCGTGCAGACCGTTGGGGACGGGCCAAACGCCGTAATGCACCAGATATTGCCCGACGCGCGGCGCGGTTTCCAGTTCGGCGCGTTCGATGGCCCGTAGCGCGAGCGGATGTGTCGCCGCGTGGTCGGGATGCGTATCGAGAGAATGGCCAGTCAAAACAATCGTCGGCTGAAATTCGCGAACGAGGCGCGTCATCAGGTCGAATAGAACGTCGCGCAGATAGCGCGCGCCGGGCGCGTAGGCGCGCGGATAAGCGACGTGATTGCGATGCGTCGTCTTCGCCCAGTAAATTTCGTCGCGCTGCATTCGCGTGATGGCGGTTAAACCACCGTCGGGAAAACCGAAAAACGCGGCATTTTCTTCGCCCAAACCGACGCTTTCGAGCGCACCAATCGCCTCGATTTGGCGATGCTGCGCGATAGAAAACATATCGCTGTCGCGCGCCAACGGCTCGCGCAGTATCTTGAAAATTTGCCCGGTGCGCGAGCCGTCGCCGTTGGTGACGAACGCAACTTTAGCCGCGATGCCGCGCGCCGCCGCGCGCGCCAAAATGCCGCCGCAACACAAACTTTCGTCGTCGGGATGCGGCGCGATAACGAGCAAACGGTCATCATCGGTTAGGTCGGGGAAGTCGGGCAATGGCGCATTTAAAACGCGATGATTATTGAGATGAGTGGCGAGCGTCGGGCCAGCGAACGGCACGAAAGTGCGCGCGGCGGCGCGGGCGAAAGCAAAAGGCGAAGGCATGAACGAACCCAAGTTTAAACCAGCCAACGCGTTCGTTGGCGATCCTCTCCAGGGAGAGCGTAACCTAAATCTTCCCGTATTTGTTGAGCATTGTTTGGAGCGCGCCCGTGAGGGCGATTGAAACGTTTTTCGCCCTCACGGGCGCGCTCCAAACAACAGGGGGAAATGCCAGCCAATTTAAGTTGCGGACTACTTAACCGTCAATTTCAATCGTCGTCGGATCGAAATCCGCCTGGGGATATTGCGGGTTCATCTGTTCCATCGTCGCCAAGACTTTCTCGGCAATCGCGATGTTGCGCGCCCATTTGCGGTCGGCGGGCACGATGTTCCACGGCGCCCATGTCGTCGAACACTTGTTGATCATGTCCTCATAAGCCGCTTGATATTTGTCCCACGATTCGCGTTCTTTGAGGTCGGCGGGGCTGAACTTCCAGTTTTTGTCCGGCTCATCCAAACGGTCTTGCAAGCGTTCTTTCTGTTCGCCTTTGGAAATGTGCAAATAAAACTTGAGGATCGTGGTGCCGCTTTGGGTGAGCAGTTTCTCGAAATTGTTGATGGCTTCGTAGCGTGCCTGCCAAACTTTTTTGGGCACTAAATCATGGACGCGGGTGACCAACACATCTTCGTAGTGCGAACGGTTGAACACGCCGATCATGCCGTCGGCGGGCGCGTAGGGATGGACGCGCCACAGAAAATCATGAGCGGCTTCGAGGGGCGTCGGCACGCCAAAACTGCTAACGCGAACGCCCTGCGGATTGACGCCGGTCAGCAAATGCCCAATCGCGCCATCTTTGCCGCCGGTGTCGGTGGCTTGCAGCACGATGAGCAGCGATTGTTTGTCTTCGGCATAAAGCGCGGGTTGCAGTTTGGCGATGCGTTTGACGAGTTGTTTCGAGTGTTCTTTGCCTTCGTCTTTGTCGTCGAAGTCGCCCGTCGCGCGGGTGTCGATGTCGGCGAGTTTGATTTTGTGATTGGGCTTTGCGGTCACCAGACCGGATTGGGAAATGGACATGAGTGGGGCTTTACAGTTCAATGTGCGCGCCAAAGCGTGAGTTGCGGCGCGCACGCGACGGCGAGCGTGTTGCCATCGGGCGCCCACGCCACCGACGCGGGCCACGTCGGAAAGTCTTTCATCGGCAAACGGCGCTTAATTTTCAGGTTCGAGGCTTGCATAATCAACGCTTGCCCGTGCGTGCCGACGGCGAGTTCGCGCCCGTCGGGTGAGAACTGCGCGCTGCAAATGCCGGTCGGGCTTTCCCATTGGTGCAGCATTTGGCCGGATTTCACGTTCCACAAACGCAAACTGCGGTCGGTTTGACCGTTGATGGTCAGGTTATTCTGGGCATCGGTTGCCAACTTGAGCTGTTGATTTTTATGTTTCAAAACGCCGCGATAGTTCAAGTTACTACCCTGACTGCCAATCGAAACTCCGTTGACGATGCTAATCGTCCAACCTCCTACTTTTTCGCCCAAACGTGGATTGGCGCCCGTCACCAGAGTTTGGCCATCGGGCGACCACACCAGTGTCGCCGCAACCCACGGATGCGCGCGCCATTGGCGCATTAACTTTCCGTCCTTGGCGTTCCAAATGAACGCCCATCCGTCGGCGGCGACAGCGGCCAACATTTGCGAATTCGGCGAAAACGCGACCGCAGTGACGTTGCCCAATCTGGCGTTCAGGCGCGCGACTGGTTTCTTATTTTCCGCGTCCCATAGAGAAACGCCGTCGAAGATGGACTCTTTATACGAATGCGAAGCGATGGCCCAACGCGCGCCATCGGGCGCAATGGCCAACGCCGAAGGCAAGGGAAGATCAACCGATTTGGCGTAATTTTTCTTTCCCCCGCGCCAGAGTTCCAAACGCCCTGCTTTAACTTTAAACACCTCGCGGCCATTGGCGCCAACGGCCTTTCTCGCGTTGGGATTGTCTTCGGGAAAATGAAGCTGAACCGGCGCGCGGTTCCAATTAATCCGTGGAGCGGACGACGGAGAGCCAGCGACCAAATTGGAGTTGTAGTGCAACAGCCACAATCCATTTTCGCGCCAGACAATCGGCGTTTCCACAATATAGGAGGGAGGCGACGCGCTCACAAACAATGGCGCCGTGCGCGGCAAATAAGAACGCGCTTCTTGCACGCGCCACAACCCGAAACTGACCAGCAAAAGCGGAATCGCCAACAGCCACAAACGTTTGCACGCGAAGAGTTTCATAACCGCTTGAGTTTGCCCGATTTTTGGCGCCCAAACCTCAAAGAACTAAACTGTCCGACACAGGAGAACCAAACCATGATCGCCGAATCGCCTACTCAATCCGCCTTACAATTACCGATGCCCCCAAACGGACAGAAGAAATGGACGTATGATGAAATCGCCGCCCTGCCCGACGAACAGTTGCGCGAGTTGCACGACGGAGTTCCCATCATTAGGCCTTCACCCACGCCTCGCCACCAAGAGCTTTATCGCGCACTCGTCAAATTCATCGAAAGATGGATTGACAGCGGCGGACAGGGCTTGCTCTATTACCAGCCGGTCGATTTAAAAATTGACGACTACAACGTCCTCATTCCCGATCTGATTTATTACGCCACCAACGATATCGCCTCGCTCAAAAGCGAAAACGGCAAATACCTGAGCGCCGTGCCCGATTTAGTGGTCGAGATCGTTTCGCCGTCGAGCCAACGAACCGACCGTTATCAAAAGTTCGATACCTACGCCGAAATTGGCGTCAAATACTACTGGACGATTGATTCCGAATTTTGGATATTTCAAGCGTTTCGCCTCGATGAAGGCGAATACCGCTTCGAGGCGAGTCTGTCCGACGAAGGCGAGTTTACGCCCGCCGTATTCCCAGGTTTAACCTTGCCGATGGCACAACTGTTCGGGGCGCGGCCAAACGAAAGCAGCGAAGATGGTGAATAAAAAGAGCGCCGCGATATGAATCGCGGCGCTCTTTTGTTTGTTGGCGATTAATCCAGCAATTGAATCACGATGTCGCCGTCGCCGTTTGGCTTGAGGTTCAGCGTGCGTTGCGTCGTTACGCCATCTTTGGTTACGCTAACCAATTGCGTCCCGTAAAACGCGCGCGTGGCGTAATTGCCGTTGGCGTCGGTGGTGCCTTTAGCGCGCGTCCACCATTGGTTGAGCACCAAATCTTCGTAGGCCAATTGCGCCGGACGTTTGCTCCAGTCTTTGCGGAACATCGCGCCACCATCGGCGGCGCGCCAGTGCGCGCCTTCCCAGAAACCCCACTCGATAAACGAAACCACTTTGGGATGCGAGAACGCCGCGATTAGGAAATCGCGCGTGTAATCGCCGTGAACCGTGTCGTCGGGCACGCCCAAATCGTATTCGGTAATTTCAATCGGCTTGCCAAACGCGGCCAACTGATCCAGATTCTTCAAAACCGTCGGGAGCGCAATCAGCTTCGGCCCCATGTGCGCTTGCTCGGCCAGAACGTCAACTTTGGCGCCGCCATCAATCAGGCCTTTGATGCGCGCCATCTCTTTGGCCCGAATCGAATCGGGGCCATTGCCGTCGTGAAACAGATGATAATCGTTGTAGGCCAGCAACGCGTTGGGATCAATTTTGTGCGTCAGATTGTAAACGTTGGAGAATTCGGGCCAACCGATTTTCTCCCACAACTGCGTGTTGTCGGTCGCCTCGTTGACGACGTCCCACGCGTAGACCTTGCCCTTGAAGCGCTCGGCATAATCCTCGACGTGCGCCACTACGGCGCGCTTGAGTTGGTCGGCGGGCAAATCCTTGGTGAAGCCGGGCAGATATTTGTCCGAACCCCACACCAGATTATGGCCGCGCACTTCGATATGGTGCGAGCGCAGCCAATCAATCGCCGCCTCGGTTTGCTCGATTTCGGCCTCGGTCTTCCCTCTCCACTTCAGGTCGTTTTCGGGCGTAAAGGTGTTGAACAGACGCAAAACTTCGGCTTGATAACGCAGACTGTCGGGCGACGTATCGTCCAATAAACGCGAAACCGGCCCGGCCGTGCCCCAGCGAAAATCGTGGCGCTGCTGCTCGATTGCGACGTTGGCACCGGCAACGGGATGGCCCAATTTATCTTCGACGCGCACGCGCACATCGCCCTTACGAATCTGCTCGATGCGCTTTAACGCCGCCGCACGCCACTCGTCGTTATGCTCTTCGCCGTTCCAGTAATCTATGGTTTGCGAGAACATCCTGGGCGGCGCGGCGCCATAATTTTCGACGCGCACATCGGCGATTTCGATGGTGCCTTTGTCGTAGCCCAGAAAGAACTTGAACTGCGAATCGCCCGGCCCGAAGCCCTGCGTGGCGTTGCCCGCGAAACGGTATTCTTTCCAATCGGGCGTCAGACGCGTCTCGGCGCTGATGGTTTTGGTATGCGGCTCGCCGCTCATTTCGTAGATCGCACTCAGGCGCGCTTTATCGGGGCTGCGCGCCCAGAAGCGCGCGTAAACCGCGTCGCCACGCGCGATCCCCGCGTTGACCGATTGCGCCATCTGATAATCCCAGGGATTGGCGCCAACGGGCGGATCGAGCTGCAAGCGCACCGCGCTTTTGGCCGCACTACCCGCGATTAGCGCGGGCACAACCTTGACCTCGGCGATTTTGCCATCGCCCCAGTTCCACGCCGTCGGAGCACCTTTGGCGCCGATGTCCGCGAAGTTGCCGTTGCCAACCAGCGATTCGGGTTTGTCGGGCGTCGCCGTCGAGAATATCCGCGTTGACTTCGCGTTGGCGCTCGTCAGCTCGACACCGGCGATTTCGACATCGCCCGCCGCGTAGCCAAAGTGCATCACGAGGGAAGATTCGCCCGCTTTCAAAGCTTTATTGGCCTTGCCCTCGAAGCTGTAGAGCTTCCATGCGGGCGTCAGGTCAACCGGCTCGCCGACGAACTTAGTGTAGGCGTCGTTGGCCTCGATGTAGGGCGCGATGCGGATGCTCTGCGGCGAGCGCGCCCACATTTTCAGCGTCATGGCGTCGCCCGCCGCGAAGGTGGCGTCAATGGGCTGACGCATCATCACGCTCCACGGATCGCCGCCTTCGACGGGTCGCACGTTGAGCTTCAACGCGCGCCCGCCAACGCTGGCGGGCGCCGCGACGTAACTCGCATCGGCGCGCTCGCCGGGCAACTGCCAGCCGTCGTTGTCGCGCTCAAAACCGCCGTTGCTGAGCAGACTACTGTTTGTCGGCGCCGCCCAAACCGGCACTTTCGGCGAGACCGCTAATCCCAGACAGCACGCCAGCACGATGGTTATTTTGTTGGTTGTTTTCATGGAAATCAGAAGAAATATCAGTTTGCCATAAATCTACTAATCCGGTTTACGTCAAATTGTCTTTCGTGCGGAAGGTGCCGATTTTTGCCCGACAAAAACTCCGGTCAAACCAAAGTTTGACCGGAGTTTTGGGTGAGACGAGTTACCTTCAATCCTCGTATTCGCCCGCCGCGCAACCGCCATCGCCCACCGCGCGCACATGGGGGCGATGTCGCTCTTCCAAACCTTTGTGGGCATACGGGTCAACGCCCGCGACCATCACGATGTCGCGATGATCGAGTTTGGCCATATTGGGGTCTTCGGGACGCGGCGGATGCCAGGGCAAAAACGATTCGGCGCTCATGTAATGATTCACCAAAGCGCGACGATAGCCCAACTTCGCCCGATTGGGCAGGCTGCGATGCAGGGTGTAACCGTTGAAAAACACGATGGCGCCCGCCTTCACTTCGACGGGAATCGCGTCTTCGTCGGAGTAGGGAAAGTTGATCGATTCCAGCGCGCAATCGAAGCGTTTGTCGCCGTGCCACTCCTGATCCCACAGAATGCCCGGTTGGTGACTGCCGGGAATAATCCACAGACAGCCGTTTTCCGTCGTGGCGTCGTCCATAGCGATCCACGCGCCACACAAACTGCGGTCGCGCGTCGGGATGTAATCTTCGTCCTGATGCCACGCCTGACCGGGCTTGCCCGCCGCCTTGACGAACAACATCGATTGCATACATTTCACGTTCGGCCCGATCATCGCCGTCAGCGCCTCGACCATCTTCGGCTGCGACAAAGCCTCGTGCATCAAAGGCGAGATTTTGTGGGGGAAGTGAATGCACAGATAGCGGCGCAACAGTTCGTCATCGGTCTCGTCGGGCAAGCGGCCATCGGCGCCGCCGACATCGCCGACTTCACCGGCGCAGATGCGCACGGTCTCGTCGCGCAAGGCCTGAATTTCGGCGGCAGAAAAGCCGTCTGGCAAAACGTAGAAGCCGTTGCGCGCGTAAAATTCGGCGATTTCGGATTGCTTATCATTGAGCGTGGGTGAATCAAGAGTCATCATGGGAGAGTTATTTTGACATCTGGACGGCACTGGCGCTTCGTTTGCGGTTGCGGTTGCGTTATTTTTGTCTGAGATTGATGTTCAGGGAGCCAGCCGCCGTCTATTCCAATACGTCTCGGCTGGTCACAGGCAACTTTGAGGCCCACGCTTGTTCCAACTTATTTCGTAACTTCCATGCTTTCACCCAACTTTCCTGTTGCCATTCGTCGCAAAACGAATCCAAAACGTGCGTTGGTATCACTGACCGCATTCTTCATTGCAGGCGCCAGTTTTTCCGTTGTCCACGCCGACACTTCGCCGTTGTGGGGCGAACATGGCGAGAACTGGTCGCCTCAGGGCCGTCTTTCGGATTGGTCGTTCGCGGGTTATCATTCGGGCGAGGCGCCGCTTCCCACGCCGCCAGTCAAAGGCAACGTGCGCGATTTCGGCGCTCTGGGCGACGGCAAGACCGACGATACCGCCGCCTTTCAACGCGCCATCGCCGCGACTAATGACGGCGCGCTTTTGATTCCTGCCGGTCGCTATCTTTTGTCCGATATTCTGACTATCCGCAAAAGCAATTTCGTTTTGCGCGGCGAGGGGCCAAACAAAAGCGTGCTGTCGTTTTCCAAGCCTCTCGAAGCAATCAAACCTCTGGCTCAGGCGACGACGGGCGGGCGTCCGACTTCCGGTTATTCGTGGTCGGGCGGTTTGGTCTGGGTTCAAGGCAAAATTGGGGGCGACGATTTGGGATTGGTGAAAACCCCGTCCGCGCGTGGCGATCATCGCATCGAATTGATGGCGCCCGCCAAAGTCCAAGTCGGCCAGCGCATCGAAATCCGCCAGCAAGATGGGGGCGACAAATCTCTGCTCGATACTCTTTATAGCGGGCAAACCGGCGACACGGCCAACATTAAGAGCGAGCGCGTGCGCACTTCGTTCGTATCGCGCGTGGTGGGCGTTGCGGGCAACACAATCACGCTGGAGAGGCCGCTTCGCACCGACATCGATCCCAAGTGGAACGCCAGCGCGCGAATTTTCGCGCCTACGGTGAGCGAGGTTGGCGTCGAAAATTTGGGGTTCGAGTTTCCCAATCTGCCTTACGAAGGTCACTTCACCGAGCAGGGATTCAACCCTCTGGCGTTTTCGGGCGTGAGCGATTGTTGGGCGCGCGACCTGCGAATTTTCAACGCCGACAGCGGGCCGTTCGTGGGCGGCAACTTCATCACGGTGCAAGACATCGTTTTCGACGCCAATCGCGCGCCCGATAAAGGCGGCTATCGGGGACATCACGGAATTACGCTGGGGAGCGACACTTTGCTGCGCGACTTCGATTATCGCATCAAATTCATCCACGACATCAGCGTTGATCACGGCGCTTCGGGCAACGTCGCGTCGAATGGGCGCGGCGTTGACCTCAGCTTTGATAACCACCGCGATACCCCGCACGCCAATCTGTTCACCAACATCGACATCGGCGCGGGCACAGATATGTATCGCAGCGGCGGCGGCAACGCCCTGGGCAAACATAGCGGAGCGTGGTCAACCTGGTGGAACATCCGCTCGACGCGCCCGCAGAAGTATCCGCCCGCCGACTTTGGGCCGGATTCGCTCAATTTCGTGGGCATCGCTTCGGATGAAAAACCCATCGCCGATAAAGACGGGCGTTGGTTTAAACCGCTTTCGCCCGATGGCTTGCAGCCCGCCGATTTGTATGAAGCGCAACTGGCGCGACGGCTTGCGGGAGATAAAACGAAATGAGAGCACAAATTAATGTAAGCGGTCAGACAAAATAGACCTCTTGCATAAGTCGATTTCGAGCGTGAAATGAACGGTAACGGCGGACTCCGTGCCGCCGAAAAGAGAACGCTACTTATGCAAGAGCTCTAATATAATTTTGACCGCTCATTTACCTTCTGCGGGGCTGACGCCCTCTTCCAACTCGGCGAAAGTTCCTCGAAAGCCCACCGATTGGAAGAGGGCGTCAGCCCCGCAGAAGGTAAATGAGCTTCTCCAGAATGGCATAACCCGCAACACTGGTTGCCAACTTTCAAACAAAAACGCCGCCCTCGCAAAAGGGCGGCGTTTTCTATCCCGACATCAAACCTAAACTTCCATTACGACCGGAAGAATCAGCGGACGGCGGCGCATCTGCGACCAGAAATGATCGCTCAGGGTTTCGCGCACCACACGCGAGACCGCCTGCACGTCGCCGCCAGCCTTGCCGTTGAGCTTGACCAATTTGTCCTCGACCAACTCTTCGGCTCTATCCATGAACGCGGCGTTGGCCGGAGCGTGCAAGAAGCCGCGCTGCACCAAGTTCGGCCCGTCCAAAACGGTGCCCTTCTTCTTGTCCATGATCACCGTCGCCACCACGACGCCATCTTCGTTGAGGTGCTTGCGGTCGCGCAGCACCGAATAACCGACATCGCCAATCGTATAACCGTCCACCAAAACCGCGCCCGCCGGAACCTGTCCGGTGATGTTGATCGAATCTTTGCCGACTTCCAAAACGTCGCCGACCTGCAAGAACGGAATCTTGTTGCGGTCATAACCCATCGCTTCGCACAAATCGGCGTAGGCCAGAGCGTGACGCGGCTCGCCGTGATAGGGAATCGCGTATTTCGGCTTGGTCAGATTGAGCAGAATGCGCAAATCTTCGTCGTTGCCGTGACCCGAAACGTGAACGTGATCGTGGGGCGCGCGGTGAACGTGAACGCCCGCCACGCACAGGTTGTTGACGACCTTGTAAACCGAGCTTTCGTTGCCAGGAATCGGCGTCGAAGAGAAGATCACCATATCGTTCTCTTTGAGCGAAATAAACCTGTTGTTGCCGCGCGCGATTTTCGACAACGCCGCCATCGGCTCGCCCTGCGAACCGGTCATGATCACGCAGATTTTCTCGTCGGCGTAATCGTCAATCTTCTCGACATCAATTACTGGCGCGGGCGGACTGAGGTAACCCAACTCGGTCGCGACGCCGCAAATCGTTAGCATCGAACGCCCGGTATAGGCGACGGTGCGCCCATACAAATGGGCGACATCCAAAATCTGCTGCACGCGATGGACGTTGGAGCCAAAGGTCGCCACGAAAATGCGGCCGGGCGCGTCGGCGAAGATGCGTTCCAAGGCGGGACGAACCGACGATTCGGATTCGCAAACTCCGGCGCGTCCGGCGTTGGTTGTATCGCTCAATAGCGCCAACACGCCTTCGTCACCGTGTTGGGCGAAACGGCCCTGCATCGGCAGTTTGCCGTCAACGGGCGTCATGTCCCATTTGAAGTCGCCCGACTGCACGACGGTGCCGATGTCGGTGGTGATGGCCAAACCGCAGGCGTCGGGAATTGAGTGCGAAACGCGCATGAACTCGACTTTGAACGGCCCGATTTGCACGATGTCGCCGGGCAAAACCTGTTGGGTTTTGACATCTTCGGGCGAAATCGGCGCCTCGCGCAGACGGCCCATCATGATGCCGAGGGTTAAGGGCGAGGAGTAAACCTTGACTTCGGGGAATTCCGAAAGGAAGTAGCCCATGGCGCCAACGTGATCTTCGTGGCCGTGCGTGATGCAGATGCCGACGATTTTGTCGCGGTTCTCGCGCAGGTAAGTGAAGTCCGGAATGATGAGGTCAACGCCGGGATGTTCTTCGTCGGGGAACATAACCCCGCAATCGACGATGAGAATTTTCTCATCGTATTCGTAGACCATCATGTTCTTGCCGATTTCGGCCACTCCGCCCAGCGGAATGATTTTGATTTTATCTTTCATATTATGTATTGTCTCCGCAGAGACCTTTCTCTTTACCCAACTATTTTGGGCATGAACTATCCAGAGCGCGACTCAGATCTGAGTGTCGCGCGCTAAAAATGTGAACGGCACGAAGCCGTATTTTCTTGATGAAGCTCCGGGAAAACCGGAGCATTCGCCAGCAGGCACGGAGCTAAAACAAGCTCAACGTGCCGCCATCTTCGTCGGGCGCAACGGCTTTGACCGGCGCGGGCTTTTCTTCGATCTCGGTGATTTCGTCGGGGCGAATCTCGCGGCTGAGGAAATCTTTGAGATTGGCCAAATCTTCCAAAAACAGTTTCATCGTATCGGGCGAACGCAATGCCGCCGCCGGATGCAAGATAGGGATGAACAAAATACCGTCTTTTTTGAAGACGCGCGAACGGTCTTTGGTTATCCGTAAATTTTTGGAGACCAGCGTATTCAAACTTGGCCCGCCGACGACCACGATGAATTTTGGTTCGACCAGAGCGATCTGCGCCGACAGCCAATCGTTGCAGGCGGCGATTTCGTCGGCGAGCGGATTGCGATTACCCGGTGGACGGCACTTAACGATGTTGGTGATGAATACCTGATCGCGCGTAATACCAATTTTCCTCAGCTCGTTAATCAACAGTTTACCCGACTTGCCCACGAACGGATGCCCGGTCTCATCTTCCTGTTGGCCAGGGCCTTCTCCCACGAACATGATCTCGGCTTTATCGTCGCCATCGCCGGGCACGGCATGAATGCGCGTTTCGGCGAGGCGACAGAGCGGGCAAACGCGGATTTCGTCGGCGAGCGCGTTGAGCAGTTCGGTTTTGTCCATGGTGTTTTTGGGGCTGTTTGAAGGTTGAGACGTTTAACCCCCTCTGTCCTTACGGACATCTCCCCCTTCGTAAGGGGGAGAAAGATTGCGTTACTTTGAAGCGTCGTTCGAGACTGTAAAATTGCGAGCAACGATAGAGACTAACGCTATTTTTCTCCCCCTTACGAAGGGGGAGATGTCCGTAAGGACAGAGGGTTTGAATGTTAAAGCAACCCCGCCTTCTCCATCACGCGCTTCAAACTCGCGCGCTCGGCTTCGTCGCATTCGACGAGGGGCAAACGCAAGCCGCCGCAACCGAAGCCTTGCAACTCCAGCGCCGCCTTGACCGGCGCGGGCGAAGGCGTATCAATGGGAAATAGCGCCGCAATCACCGGCAATAATCGCAAATGCAGTTCGCGCGCTTTGTCCATTTCGCCCGCCCAGAACGCATCAATCATCGCGCGAAATTCGTTGCCCGCGATATGCGCCAACACCGAAATACAACCGCACGCGCCCAGAGGCATCATCGGCAACATCGCCGGGTCGTCGCCCGAATAAATCGCCCAGTCCATCGGCGTGTGCGCGCGCAAAGTCGCGATTTGCACCAGATCGCCCGACGCTTCTTTGGTGCCGACGATATTGGGAATCTCGCTCAGACGCGCCTGCGTCGCCGCGCTCATGTTGCGCGCGGTGCGGCCCGGCACGTTATAAAGCAGACACGGCAAATCAACCGCATCGGCAATCGTTTTAAAATGACGATACAAACCTTCTTGTGACGGCTTGGAATAATACGGCACAACTAAAAGCAATGCGTCAACGCCGGTGTCTTGCGCTTGCTTCGAGAACTCGACCGAAAACGCGGTTTCGTTGTCGCCCGAATTGGCGATAACCGGCGCATCACCGACGGCTTTTTTCACGCGACGATACAATTCGAGCTTCTCGTCGGGCGTCAGAGTCGGGCTTTCGCCGGTCGTGCCGGTGATGACTAAGCCGGACGAACCGTTTTCCAATAATCGAACGGCAAGTTCTTCGGCGCGAGCATAATCAACGGCGCCGTCGGCATCGAACGGCGTGACCATCGCGGTAATCAGCGGCCCAAAAGGGGCGTGGGGAGCGGACATAAGTTATTTAAGGTTAACGAATTTAGGCGAGGCGTGAAAACTTATTTCGCCTTTCCCACCGCGAAGACGTGGCGCCCCGCATTCAATTTATAAACTTTCTCAACCGGCAGCATTTTCCCGTTTAAAATCAATGTTCCCGGAGCAACGTTCATTTCGGTCGGCAACGTAACGCTCGCCGTCGCGCCATCGGGAACTTCAACATCCAGACGCGATTCGGTTTTGGAGAACTTTACTTTCACCGGCCCGCGCGCCGTCGGAATTTTCGCATCGAAACTCGTCAAAGTGCCCGGACGCGGCGCAATCGATATTTGCTCGTAACCGGGAGTAATCGGCTGCACGCCCACAACATAGCGCGCGATGATGTTGGCCGGAGCCGCGCCCCACGCATGATTCCACGTCAGGTTGGGCTTGAACTTCGTGTCCCACGCTTCCCACGTCATCGTCGAGCCGCCGCGAATCATGTTGAACCAACTGCGCTGCTCGCGCGAAGTCATCAGGCTGAGGGCGTAGTCATCGCGGCCCGCTTTATAAAGCGCCTCCAACAGATATTGCGCGCCGTAAACGCTGGCCGCCATGCCGCGACTCTGCGCGAAATCGGCGACCGTTTCCCGATGCTCGGCGGGCACCAAATCGAATGCCAGCGCGAACATATTGGCGTGCAGCGACGCATGATCCGAGCCTTCGCCGTCCAGGTAAATGCCGCGTTTGTCGTCGAAAAACGTCGCGTTGAACGCCGCGTAAACCCGCGCGGCTTTGCCGTCGAACTCATCGGCATCGGTGGTTTTGCCCAACGCGCGCGCCAGAAACGCCATCTCGCGCAGCGAATGATAATAGAACGCGTTGGCGACGGTGTTAATCATCGGGCCGACCTGCTGTTTTTTGTCGGGATCGGCGACGCCATTATTATAGCCGTCGCGTTCGGGGGCGGGCCAATCCACAATCGCCGACGCGCGAATCAAACCGTCGGCGCGTGCTTTGTCCATCATTAACTTCGCAACCAGCGCGTCATAATTGCGCGCGGACAACGCTTTGTCGCCGGTCGCGCGATACTCCTGGGCCGCCATCATCGGCATGTGCAGACTCCACTCGGTCGGCCACGTCGGATGCGCCAGCAGATATTCGGTCGTATAACGCGCGACTTCGGGATTGAAGTCCACCGCCAAATGCGACAGCATATTGATATAGGCGTCGGCCTCGTAAGGCAAACGCTCGCGCTCGCCGTCCACGTAAACGCCGAAAGCCGTCGTTGCTTTCATGGTGTGCTTGCACAAATCCCAGACGGCATTGAGCGTCTCGTCGGAACTGACGAACGAACTCGCGTCGTCATCGAACGCCGTGTGAACCGCGATTTGCCGCAGGTTATTGGCGCCCAGTGCGACCGGCGCGCCCTCAATTTCGACGTAGCGAAAGACGGTGATATTGCCGATTTCGGGGGGCAACTTAATCGCTTTCGCCGCGCTCTGCGGCCCGCTTTTGATGGGAATGATCGGCGCATAACTCGTCCGACCGGCGGCGGTTTGAATCGTGGTTTCCAGGTAGGAAACGCTGCCCAAAGGTTTGCGGTCAATGGCGCCGTCGGCGTCCAGTTTTTCGCCGAACCGCACCGTCATTTTGGCGGCGGGCGCGTTCGGCGGCAGAGTTAGTTGCAGGTTGCCGAACCAATCGAGGCCGAAATCGGCGAAGGTTACGTCGCCACGCTGTTCGACTTTAACCGGCGCAAGCGATGTCATCTGCAATGTGGGTGGCGATAGAAAAGTTTCGGAGTGCATTAAAGATTTGTTTCGGGGTGCCGCGAACGCGTGCGGCGAGACCGCCAGGGCGCCAGCGAACAAGGCGAGAGTTTTGAGGAACATGAGAAATTCTCCGGTGCAACCTTCAATCGCGGGCCGCCACGCGTAAGCGCAACTGATCCAGCCCAACCGCCAACAGCAAAACCACGCCGCGCGCCACGTCCTGATAATACGAACTGACGCTCAAAAGCGTCAACCCATTGTTAAGTGTGCCCAGAATCAGCACGCCCAAAAGCGTGCCAAAAATGGTGCCTTTGCCGCCGCTCAATGAAGTGCCACCCAGAATTACGGCGGCGATGACGCTGAGTTCGATGCCCTGCGCGGCGGCGGGCGCGCCCGCGCCCAACTGCGACGCCTGAATCAATCCGCCCAGCGTTGCGGCCAGAGCGCACAACAGATAGACCGACAATTGCAGATTGGACACCGGCAAACCCGCCAGCCGCGAAGCGTTGGGGTTGCCGCCGATGGCGTAAACCGAGCGCCCGTAAACCGTCGCCTTCATCATCCACGCCGCCAGAGCGAACAGCCCCAGCATCAGAATGACGGGAAGCGGAATGCCCAACGGTCGGCCCTGACCGAGAAATGCGAAGCCCTGCGAGCCAATGGATTGCGACAGTCCGCCCGAAAATATCAGCGCCAACCCGCGCCCAATGGAGAGCGTGCCCAATGTGGCGATAAGCGGGTTGATGCCGACGCGCGTGACCGCCAATCCGTTGAACAATCCGAAGATCACGCCGACGCCCAACGCGATGGCGACGGCGGCGCCCATCGGCATTTTATTCGACAATTGCGCGACGGTGACGCCAATCAGCGCCACGACCGAACCGACCGAAAGGTCAATGCCGCCCGACACGATGACGAAAGTCATGGCGATGGCGATGATGCCAATGACGGCGGAATCGCGCAGGATATTGGAAAAATTGCTGACGGTCAGAAAGTAGGGCGACGCGATAAATAGCGCCACGCATAGCAACAGGTAGATGCCGAGCAAGCCCAATGAATCGCCCCAGTTGATGCGCGAAAGTCCGCGTTTGGGGGCGGGCGTCGGCGCCGGTTCGAGCGTGGGCGAAGCGAGGTTCGATTGTTTTTCCATATTGTTTGAAAGTGCGATATAAAATCGCAGCCAACATAGTAGTCGGCCTTCGCCGACACGAATTTAAACTTGTCGGCGAAGGCTGGGCGCCCGGCGGAGCCAGGGCAAGTTATGTTGGCTGCGATTTTATATCGCATAATTAATCTTCGCCTGCCGCGCTCGCCAGCAACAGTTCCTGCGTCGCCTGTGCGCGCCCCACTTCACGCACGATGCGCCCGCGCGCGAACACCAACACGCGATCCGAGAGCGCCAGCACTTCTTCCATGTCGGTCGAGACCATCACCAACGCCAGACCGCGCTCGCGCAATTCTTCCAATACGCCGTAAATATCGGCGCGCGCGCCCACATCCACGCCGCGCGTCGGCTCGGCCAACAGCAACACTTTTGTGCCCGCCTCCAGCCAACGCGCCAGCACGACTTTCTGCTGATTGCCGCCACTCAATGTGCCAACCGGCTGCGACGGGCCGCGTGCGCGAATGCCCAAACGCTCCGTCCAATGCGCCGTCCGCTCCAGTTCGACGTTGCGATTCAACACGCCGCGACTGGAAATTTTATCCCAGTTGCCCAACGTTAGATTATCCGAAACGCTCATGCCCAAAACCAGCCCCTCGCGTTTGCGATCTTCCGAAACCAAGCCGATGCCCGCGCGAATCGCCTGGGGCGGACTGCCGATTTGGACGCGCTGCCCATTCATCGCAATCTCGCCCGATGCGGCGGCGGGCGCGCCAAACAAAGCGCGCATCACGTCCATCTGTCCGGCGCCCAGCAGTCCGTATAGACCGACGATTTCTCCGGCGCGCACGTTAAAGCTCACGTCCTCGAAATGATTGGGCCGCGTCAAATCCGCGACCTGCAACACGATTTCGCGGTCGTTAACGCCGCGCGATTGGGCGTGGGTTTCGACTTCGCGCCCGACCATCATGTGAACGATTTGCCCGCGCGAAACTTCGCTCATCGGCCTTTCGCCGACCGCCACGCCATCGCGCAACACCGCCACGCGGTCGGCGATTTCCTCGACTTCATCCAGACGATGCGAAATGTAAACGATGCCCACGCCCTGCGCGCGAAGATTGGCAATCGTCTCGAACAGCAAGCTGACTTCGCGCGAAGTGAGCGCCGCCGTCGGCTCGTCCATCACCAGAATGCGCGCCTGACTGGAAAGCGCCTTGGCGATTTCGACCAACTGCTGTTGCCCAACGCTCAATTTACCGATGATGTCGCGCGAACTAAAATCGGCCTTGAGCCGCGCCAAAACCTGCGTCGTCGCCGCGTGTGCGGCGGGCCAATCCACCATGAAGCCATTGCGACGCGGCAGATGGCCCATCAGCACGTTCTCGGCGACTGACAAATCGGGCGCATAGGCCAACTCCTGATGGATCATCTGCACGCCGACGGCCTCGGCATCGCGCGGCGAAGCGAAATTGACGGTTTGCCCGTCAACCAGTATTTCGCCGCCGTCGCGGATATAGTCACCGTTGAGAATTTTCATCAACGTGGATTTGCCCGCGCCGTTCTCGCCCATCAAAGCCAGAACTTCGCCCGATTGCAGCGTTAAATCAACGCCGTGCAAGACTTCGACGCCCGAAAAACTTTTGCGAATGCCGCGCATGGCGAGAAGCGGAGTTGGAGTCATAGAAATTGAAAGAGCGCTAACATTTTACAGAATTTAGCGCGGCGCCGGAGCCGCATTTTTGGCGGGCTGCAACTGCCACGAGTCGAGGCGCGCCCACTCGCCCTGTGGCCCGACAAAATTAAAACGCAGGCTCATTTGCTTCGAGGTTGACGCGAGGGGAATTTCCATCTCGCTGTATTTGTCCCAGCCACCGGTCGAGGGCAAAGTGACCGAACCCAACACCTTGCCTTTCTGGTCGTTCTGGCGCACTTCGAGCGTTCCACTAAGCGCGCTGCCGTTGGAATAGCGCACCTTCAAAACCGCGCCTTTATCAATGTTGTCAATGCGCGGATAAAACAGCGCGCTTCCGTTGGTCAATTCGCGCACTTCAAAACCGCCGTTGGCGGTTTCGTGGTTCGCGGCGCCGACGATTTCAAAGTAATCTTCGGCTTCAATTGAGCCGCGCGCGTCGTAGGTGCCAACGCCGGTTCTGTCGAGGCGAATCGGCGCGATTTCGCCGTTTTCGCGGTAATGCACATAGGAAATTACCGAATCGCGGAAATGCTCGGTTGCTCCGGGACGGCTAAAATCGTTACAAATGAAATACCATTGGCCTTTGAACTCGAAAAATGAACCGTGTCGGTCGTAAGTCAGCCTGTTGTTGATAAGTTCAGCTTGCGTTGTTTCCGGCACGATGATGGTGCCTTTGTAAGCGTAAGGCCCATAGGGATTATCAGCCATCGCGTAGTAGCTGCCCCACGAGAGATAATACTTGCCGTTATATTTATGCAAAAACGGTTTGTCATCGGTTTTGCCCTCACCATAAGGGCCGACCAGCTTGTCGAGCTTAAGTAGTCGCGGCGTTTCTGCGAGCGAAATCATGTCATCGTTGAGCTGAGCCAGATAAAAACTATAGGTGCCGTAAACCATATAATTTTTGCCATCATCGTCCATCAAAATGCCGGGATCGCGTTGTGCTGTGGGCGTCAAGCCTTTGGCAACCAACGCTTTGCCCAACGGATCCTTCCACGGGCCAGTAGGCGTGGGGCCCTCGACGACGCCGATATCGTCGCGCCCCGCCGAGAAATACCAATAATATTTGCCGTTGCGCGTGGCCGCGTCGGTCGCCCAGGAATCACGGAAAGGTTTGCCGATATAAGTTTGTTCGGGTTTAAGCGTGCTGACCTGCTTCCAGTTGACCAGATCATCGGACACCCATAGCCACCAATCGTCCATGCGAAAACCTTTGTTGTCGGGCGAATAATCGTGCGTCGCGTAAAGATACACGCGTCCGTCGAACACGCGCACTTGCGGATCGGCCACGCCCAGACCGGGCAAAATCGGGTTGGCCGCGCGAGCGACGCTCATCGGTAAAGTAATGGCAGCAGTGAGTGCGAGAGCGCACGCGGCGCTAAATTTGAGTTTGTCATTAAACCTCTTGCATAAGTCAAAATTTCTCGTGACTTCGACGTTCTGGCGGGGCTTGCGCCCTCTTCCAATCTTGGTGCGAAGAGAAACCTAAGATTGGAAGAAGGCGCAAGCCCCGCGTAAAGCGAAGCGCACATGGGAAAACGACTTATGCAAGAGGTCTATTGAGAAAAGTCGTTTTCGTATTCAACAGAACTCGGAGCGCAGGCGACGTGGCTTACATAACGCAAGAGCCACGTCGCCTATGCGGCGGGTTCTGTTTCTACTTTGATTCAACATTCTGCGCGACGCGGAACTTGTATTGCCCCGCTCCGACGTTCAACGATGCCACGCCAACTCAGGCGCGGCGTGGCTGTATCAACGCCGAGCGGATTAACGAGATATTCGCAGCGCAAATTGCTGGTGGATGCGCCCAAATTTTGCGATTGAACTGGCACAGCGCCAACAACTAAACCGAGACTTACGAACGAAAGAGCCAGTTGCAACGGACGTGTAGAGACTGATTTCATCAGAAAGGGATTTCTTGAGACATATAGCAATGCCAGAATTTTTGCAAAAAGTCGCTTGAATCCATTCAAGCGACTTTTTGCATAAGAACCTATTTTTTATCGTTCGGATAATGCTCATCCACGTTATCTTTCGTCATGAAAACGTGGTCGGTATACATTTCGGCGGGCAACTTCTCGCCTTCGATGGCCTTGATTAAAGCGGGCACGATTTTCTCGCCATACCTTTCGGGAAACGAAGCCGTCGAGCCGACCTGCGGACTGCCCGCTTTGCGAATCTCTTCCCTTCCCCGGTCGCTGCCGTCAACGGCGACGACGGCGATATTACCTTTGCGGCCCGCCGCCTCCGCCGCCACAATCGCGCCCTGCGCGGTGTCGTCGTTGATGCACACCACGGCGATATGTTTGGCATTAGGCAAAGTCGTCAGGGTGTCCGACATCAGTTTACGCGCTTCTTCGAGCGTGTTCTTGGAGTCGAGATGCTTGACTTTACTTTCGGGAATCTTGCCGATGACGCTCTCCAATCCGTCGCGCTGACCTTTGAGACGGGCGGCGGGAATCGGGCCGGATTGCGGCAATTCCATCATCACCAGAGCGTCAATTTTGCCGTCCCAGTTTTTCTTAATCCACTGCCCCAACCCTTTGCCCGCCATCTCTCCGGCGACTTTGTTGTTGACGCCGAAAAACGTGGCGCCCGGCATCGGAATGTCAATGGCGATGACCGGAATCTTCTTCGCCTGCATCTTGGTCATGATGCTCTTGCCGAAGTTCTCGTCGGTCTGAAATTCAATCACGCCGTCCACGCCCTGCGTGATGAAATTATCGGCGTTGGCCAGAGCCGTCGCGCCATCGAGTTTGTTGTCGGCGATGACTAATTCGACGTTATTGGCTTTGGCCGCCTTCTCGATGCCTTCGCGCACACGAACGGCGAAAGGAATATCTTCGGTCAAATTAGCGAACCCGATCTTGTATTTTTTGGCACCCGAATTGGTCGCGGATGTCGCGGGGTCGGGCGCGGTTTCGCGGTTGCAACCGGCCAACAGCGAGGCCGCGACAACGCCGAGCAAACCAAGGCGCACGGGCAAAGAGAGGAATTTGGGGAACATGGGGAAATATAAAATAGCGCGTCTTGGTTACTGAGCCGCGCGGAAGTTTCTAAACCCGCATTCTTGCGAACCGCGAGCGTAAGCGACCGGCTAAAGTCTCAGTCTCCGGACGCATGAACTTTAGCCAGTCGCTTACGCTCGCGGTTCGCAAGAATGCGGGTTTGACAAAGCCTTTCACGGGTTTAATCTATGGACAAATCACGAAAGCAAAACGCCGCGCCAGATGAATCACCCTTACCGGCGCGGCGCAAACTTCTTTATTTGCCCATCCACACCGGCGGGTTAATCACATCATCGTTCAGCACGTCGCCAACTTTTAGCGACTCGAAGTAAGTCTGCGGCAGAATGTTCTGCTGACCGTTGAATGTCTCACCATCGGGCATGAAGGCGCAGGTCATGGCGCGGCGTTGGCCGTTGGTCATGTTGGCTCCGGCGCCGTGCGCGGTCAGGCCGTTGTGGAAGACGGCGGTGCCGGCGGGCGCCGCGCAACAGACCGAAGGAATCTCCTTCCACTCAGGGTAAATCTTGAACAAATCCGCCTGATTCTTGCCGATGTTGGCGTTCTCGAACTTCGCGGTTTTGTGCGTGCCCGGCAGATAATACATACAGCCGTTCTCTCTGGTGGCATCGTCCAGAGCGACCCAGATCGAGATCGAGTTGTGCGAGTAAAACGACCAATACGGATTATCCAGATGCCAGCCGGTCGGGTTGCCAAAGGGCGGCTTAATCAGCGCCTGATCGTGCCACACGCGCAGACCGTCCACGCCCGCCAGCGTCGCGGCGAACTCGCCCAATTTCGGGTCGAGAATAATCTCACGCATGCCCTCGTGGCTGTCGGCCAACTTGACGCACTGAATGAAAACCTGCGCGTAATAATCGTCGGCATCGGCGGCGTTGGACTTGAGACGATTGGCCTCAATTTCGTCCACCATCGCGTTGGATTCGCCCGATTTTTTGGCGCCAGGCTTGAGCGATTCGAGACGCTGTGCGACCGCTTCGTCGGTCGTTTCACGCCAGTTCTCCAGCTCGGAGGGCGAGAGAAAGTTCTCGACGACCAGAAATCCATTGTCCTGAAAGGACTGCACCTGCTCGGAAGTGGGTTTGTTATTCATGGGGGCTCCTTGAAACTCCTTATTTTATTGTAGGCAAAAGCCAGGGGGACAGACGAAGTATAGCCGCTATATATTGGGTGCGCCATCCATAATAGCAGTATTTTTTGAGCGCAGGTGAGCCAGGGAGTTGCGTGCTCGAGGTGTGTTGAAGCCAATAACTTCCTCCTGTCTTAAGCCGCATTTCTGCGCATTTGAGTGTGCAAGTGAACCGCGCGCCTCAATAATTCTGTCCGCTGCACATTGATGCAAATGCCGTGCGTCCTTTCGCCTTCGTATGCAGCGGGTCGCCTTGCTGAGGCGCGCGGTTCATGGCGGCAACGCCATCGAAACTCACCATTTGGAGCACTACTTGGTCGCGTTTTCCAACGTCAAAACCGCGACCGAAGCGGGTGGCAAAGTTACCGTAATGCGCCCGTCTTCGAGGCGCAACTGCGCCTCGTCCAAATCGCACGGTGCCAGAGCATCGGGTTGCTCGAAGCTGTTGTGCGTTTGCAGGGTTTCACCGCTCAAAACCCGTCCCGCCACCGCGCCAACTTCGAGGCCGCGCACCTCGATTTGCAACGTCGCTTCGCGCGCCGGATCGGTGTGACACACCGTGATATTGGTGCGCCCGCCCGCGTCGCGCGAGGCCGAGGCGCTGATGGCGGGCATCTCGCGTTCGCCGTCACGGTAAGACTCGCTTTGCAGATGAATCGGCAGCAGTTGCGCGTCCTGATGCACCTTATACATCTCGAAGACGTGATAGGTCGGCGTGCGCAGCATTCGGGCGCCGTCGGTCAGAATCATCGCCTGCAAAACGTTGACAGTCTGAGCGATGTTGGCCATCTTCACGCGGTCGGCGTGCGCGTTGAAAATATTGAATGTCAATCCGGCGACCAGAGCATCGCGTTGGGTATTTTGCTGATACAAAAAGCCCGGGTTGGTGTCCGGCTCGACGTTCCACCAGGTGCCCCACTCGTCCACGATTAGGCCGACGCATTTTTCCGCATCGTATTTGTCCATGATCGTGCCGTGACGCCGCACCAGTTCGTCCATCTTCAGGCAGTTGTGGAGCGTGGCGAAATACTCGTCTTCGCCGAAGTCGGTCGAGCTGCCTTTGTCTTCCCAGCTTTTCGCCATCGTATAATAGTGCAGCGAAAGCCCGTCCATGTGCCCGGCAGCGCGCTCCATTAAAACTTCCGTCCAATTGGTATCGCCTCCATTGGCGCCACAGGCGATTTTGTAACTTTTGGCCGCTCCATGCTGGCGCACATACGTTTGGTAACGGCGATATTCGTCGGCGTAAAATTCGGGTCGCATATTGCCGCCGCAGCCCCAACTCTCGTTGCCCACGCCGAAATAAGGCAGTTTCCACGGCTCTCCGCGCCCGTTCTGCTTGCGCAAATCGGCCATCTTGGAGCCGCCGGGATGAGTGATATATTCGGCCCAATCGGCCATCTCCTGCACGGTGCCGCTCCCAACGTTGCCGCAGATATACGGCTCGGCGCCCAGCATCTCGCACAAATCGAAGAACTCGTGAGTGCCGAAATGGTTATTTTCGACGACGTTGCCCCAATGCGTATTGACCATTTTCGCGCGCTTTTCGCGTGGGCCGATGCCGTCCATCCAATGATACTCGTCGGCGAAGCAGCCGCCGGGCCAACGCAAATTGGGAATGTTAAGCGCGCGTAAAGCCGCGACGACATCGTTGCGAATGCCGCGCGTATTGGGAATAGCGGAGTCTTCGCCGACCCAAAAACCTTCGTAAATGCAGCGCCCCAAATGCTCGGCGAAGTGCCCGTAGATATGGCGAGAAATGGTTGTGCCGGGTTGATCGGCGTTGATGATGAGAGAATTCATGGTTAATTAATTCGCGTCCTGACGATCCGTAGATTTTTGCAAATTGATGATTTAATCCGCCATGCGGCAAAGCGCGCCTGCGAAGAGGACGGTAGTCGCAAGGCAAAACACTGCCGGTTGGAATAAAGTTTATTTTGAGCGTAACTTTTCTCCCCTGAGTGTAAACCCCACCACAGGAGAGTAAGCGGATAAAGCGATATAGGAAACCTAAACCAAATGTAAATATGCGATGTGAAATCGCAGCCAAGGAAGGCGTCAACCTTCGTTGACGCGTTGCTGCGCAACGAAAGCAAGCGTCGTTATTCGGAACGAAGTTCCGCGTCAACGAAGGTTGACGCCTTCCTTGGCTGCGATTTCACATCGCATATTTTACAACTCATTTAGGCGCACTATAGTTAAACCTAACCCGCCTTGCCACTCAGCGGAGAGCACCGATTGAGCTACCATCGGATCAACCCGCCACACCCCAGATCGGCCCCGCTTGAATGAAACAACGCCCCACAAAATTTTACCGGGCGTTGCTTCGTCGTTGATGAGCGCCGATCATTTACCCCGTAGTTCGCGCGGCGTTCCAGTCAGTCTTGCATCGGGTTTAGCGAAGTCGTAAATTGGATTGGGCGTCGCATCTTTGGCGCCGACTTCGTGTTTCCAAGCGCGGATCATTGCACTCATCTGCCGAACGCGCGCGGGCGCGCGGGCCGCGAGATCGTTATTTTCGCCGATGTCGCGGGACAAATCGAAGAGTTCGGTTTTGCCTTCCGACCATTCGAGGAGCTTCCAGTTGCCCGCCCTCACGACCGCGCCGGGCGCGCCGCCCTGATTGCCGTAGTGCGGATATTCCCAGAACAAAGGCCGACTGGCGACGGCCTTGCCCTGCAAGACCGGCTTCAAATCGATGCCATCGAGCGGCTGATTGGCCGGAGCTTTCGCGCCGGTTGCCGCCATACACATGATAAAGACATGGGGCTATTCACCGGCACTGTCACTTTACTGCCCGCAGTCGTGACGCCGGGCCAACGCACCAACAGCGGCTCGCGGATGCCGCCTTCGTAGAGCCAGCCTTTGCCGCCGCGCAACGGCAAATTAATTGGAAGTCGGCCAGCCCTCGGCGGTCGAAAGGCCGGTGCGCTGCGGATATTGGCCGCTCATCAAGCTGGCGCGCGTCGGCGAGCAGACCGGACAAGCGGCGTAAGCGTCGGTAAAAAGCGCGCCCTGTTTGGCCAGCTTATCTAAATTGGGCGTATCGTAAAAGCTGCTGCCGTAGCAACCCAGGTCATCGGCCAGGTCATCGGCCAGAATGAAGACGATATTGGGTTTGCTCACCAATTTGGGAGCGCGCGGCCCGTAATTTTTGGGCGCCGCCGCAGACGAAGGTCTAAGCGCGGCGCTTTCACCCGCCGGTTGAAGGGTTTGCGCATATCCATAGGAGTTGTGCGAATCCCAGCGTTGCCCGCCGTCGGCCTTCTTGGTGACCGTGCCCTGATGGATGCGGCCCACGCTGCCCCAATACTCGACGATATCGAATTCGGGCGGCCAGCCATCGGCCAAAGTCTAGAACGCGGGCCAGGTGCCCGGCCCCGCCTGCGTCGGCATTTTGGCGCGCGCCTCGAAATAACCGTAGCTCGAACGAAACGTTTTAGCGGTTGCCAGCAAAACGCCCTCACGGGCGCACTCCAAACTGCGTGAAGACTTCCGCCACATTGCACTAGTAGATTGGCGCGTGTGGCCTGACTTATACTCTGCTCGATGAATATACCTCGCGCTGCGTTGCCCCTGACTTTGACGTTTGCCGCATTGGCTGGCTCAGCGGCTCAATCGCAAGATTCTCCGCGCCAACGCCTCAATTTCAACGAGAACTGGCGCTTCCACAAAGGCGAATTTGCCGATGCCAAACCGTTGGGAACCGGTTACGCCCTCGAAAAGTGGCGCTGGAAAAGCGGCGATGCCATCGCCGACCTGACCTCGGACACGGCGGGCGACGGCTGGCAAGACGCCGCGACGGGCGACAACGTGTTTAGCGGCAAAGTGGGTTTCGCCTGGTTCAGAACGACGCTCAAGCCTTCGCCGACGCCGACCGCGCTGCAATTCGCGAGCGTGGACGATAACGCGACGGTTTATCTCAACGGTCAGAAGTTGTCGGATCACCGAGGCTGGAGCGCCCCGTTTTCTGTTGAGATTGGCGACAGTTGGAAAGCGAACGCGCCCAACGAACTGGCGATTCTGGTCGAGAACACGGCGGGAGACGGCGGCATCATGGGGGCGGCAGGCGTGCAAATTGGCGCGCCCATTGTTTCGGGCGCCACGCGCGCGAATTACGACGATAGCAGTTGGCGCCAGCTCGATTTGCCGCATGACTGGGGCGTCGAAAGCGATTTCGATATTGATTTGCCCGGCGAAACCGGCAAGCTGCCCTGGGTCGGCGTCGGCTGGTATCGCAAAACTTTCGCGATTGACAAAGCCAATGCGGGCCAACGCGTGATTCTCGAAGTGGACGGCGCGATGTCGTTTGCCAAAGTCTGGTGCAACGGCCAATACGTCGGCGGCTGGCCCTACGGCTACGCGTCGTGGGCGCTCGATTTAACGCCGTTCATTGGTGCTGGCGCGCCCAATACTCTGGCGGTTCGGCTGGATAATTTGCCCGATTCGTCGCGTTGGTATCCGGGCGGCGGCATCTACCGCGACGTGCATCTGACGCTGACCGATGCGGTTCACGTCGCGCACTGGGGCACGCAGATCAACGCACAAAGCGCGGGCGACGGCGGCAAAAATGCGCGCGTCGGAGTTAAAACGATGCTCGCCAACGAGAGCGCAAACGCGCGCGAAGTGAGTTTGATTTCGACGGTTTTGGACGCCGATTTCAAGCCAGTGGCCAAAGCCGAATCGAGCGTCAAATTGGAAGCGGGAGCCACGCAAACGGTGAACAACGCGCTGACGTTCTCGAACGCGCGCAAGTGGAATTTGAGCGATCCGTATCGCTATATTCTGGTCACGCAAATCAAAGATGGCGACCAAGTTCTGGATCGCTACAACACGCGTTTCGGCGTGCGCGACATCAACTGGGTGGCCGACAAAGGTTTCCTGCTCAACGGCAAAGTGGTGCAACTCAAGGGCGTTTGTATGCACCACGATTTGGGCGCGTTGGGCGCGGCGTGGAATCATCGCGCGGCGCAGCGGCAAATCGAAATTTTGCAGGAGATGGGCGTCAACGCGATTCGCACTTCGCATAACCCGCCCGCGCCCGAATTTCTGGATTTGTGCGACGAAATGGGCGTTCTGGTGTTGGACGAGTTTTCCGACACCTGGAAAATCCCCAAGCGAGCCAACGGTTACGCGCTGCTTTTCGACGAGTGGGCCGAAAAGGACATTCGTGCGATGGTGCGGCGCGACCGCAATCATCCGAGCGTATTCGCCTGGAGTTCGGGCAACGAAGTGAGCGAACAGACTGCTTCCGGTGGCGTCGCGATTTCGCAGAGATTAACCGATATTTTCCACTCGGAAGACCCGACGCGCGTCGTGACGAGCGGCAACAACAACCCTGGCGCCAGCAGAAACGGTTTCGAGAAGACGACCGACGTTTACGGCTACAATTATAAGCCGCATCTCTACGGTAAATTCCGCGAGGAACACCCCGGTATCCCGCTCTTCGGCAGCGAAACCGCCTCGACGATTTCGTCGCGCGGCGAGTATTTCTTCCCGGTCAAACCCAAACTCGAAGACAGCCTGGCCGATTTTCAGGTCAGCTCCTACGACCTCTCCTACCCTGGTTGGGCAACTACGCCCGATCAGGAATTTGAGGGCCAAGACCGCAACCCCGCCGTCGCGGGCGAGTTCGTGTGGACGGGCTTCGATTATCTGGGCGAGCCAACGCCCTACAACTCGGATCGCACCAACCTGCTCAACTATTCCGATCCCGCCGAGCGAGCCAGAGCCGAAAAGGAATTGGCAGAGTTGGGTCGCATCAAAACGCCATCGCGCAGTTCGTATTTCGGCATCGTGGATCTGGCCGGTTTCCCCAAAGACCGCTATTACATCTATCAGGCGCGCTGGCGCCCCGACCTACCGATGGCGCACATTCTGCCGCACTGGAATTGGCCCGAACGCGTCGGTCAGGTCACGCCGGTTCACGTTTATACTTCGGGCGACGAAGCCGAATTGTTCCTGAACGGCATCTCGCAGGGCCGCCGCAAAAAAGGCGAATTCGAGTATCGTCTGCGCTGGGACGACGTGGTTTACCAGCCGGGCGAGCTGCGCGTTGTGGCTTATAAAAACGGGAAACCGTGGGCCACGCAAGCCGTGAAGACAACCGGCGAAGCGGCGCAGATTCAGCTAAGCGCCGACCGCAGCACCATCAAAAACGATGGCGATGATCTGTCGTTTATCACCGTCAAAATCGCCGATGCCGCAGGGCTGATGGTGCCACGTTCCAACCCGCAGTTGCAGTTCACCATCGAGGGCGCGGGCGAAATCGTGGCGACCGATAACGGCGACGCGACCGATTTGACCGGCTTCCAATCGCATTCGCGCAAGGCGTTTAACGGTTTGGCGTTGGTGATTGTGCGCGCGAAAAAAGGTCAGAGCGGCCCGATCACGGTGCGCGCGAGTTCCGACGGATTGAAGCGCGGCGCGGTCACATTGCGCGCGAGCGCGGCGGCAAACGCCGACGGGTGAGTCTCGAAGTCGCGCGAACTCAGCAAATTTGCGCGACTTCGATGTGGAGCAATGCGCCCAGCTTCGCCAATTTATCGCCGATGTGTCCGACGCCAATCGCGCAGTGATGCGCCGGGCCGTGCGCGTTCCAATCGTTGACGAACGCGCGCGCGCCAATCGAGAATTTGTAGCGCGAGTTGGTGTTGCCAATCTCCAGAATTGGCCCTTTGACGCTTTCGCCTTCGGCCACCAACAGCTTCAAACCGCCGTTACTTTCGACGACCGACAGCAGCGTGACCGGCCCATATTGCACCGCCATTTCGACCGACAGACCGCGCCCGACTTTGCCGTGATAAACCCCCAATGGCCGCACTTTGGTTTTGCCCTGCGCAATCGCGATATGGCCGGGCCCATCGTGGCCCATCAACACGACATCATCGGCGAAATCCATCGCATAATATTCGGAGAACGAGCCGCCCACGCCAAACGAATCCATGATTTTCATCGCCTGCGCGTTTTTGACTTCGTATTCGCCCGCGACCGGCACGCCCCGCGCCGTCAACAGCGAGCTGCCCAGAATAATCGAGGAGATCGCGTCCTCGTTTTCCGGCACGCCCGTGCCCATGTAATAATAGGCCAGACTGCCCAGATCGTGATCGGCCACCAAACGGTCGAGCGCGACACTCGTGCGCGCCGCACGTTCGAGTTCCGCGCGCGAACAATCGCTTTGCACCTCGAACTCGCGCTCGAATTCCCCGACGCGTTCGCCGATTTGCGCGTCGGTCACTTCGCGGCGCAATGCCGCCAATCCGTCCACTTCGACAATTTCCAGATGCGTCCCGAAGGTCGCAACTTGCAGCGTGGTGTCCGAATAAATATCGAGCATTCCGTTGTAATAATGGCCCATCAAGCCCAACCGATTATGCTCCATAACGTGCTTGACGCGCGCGGCGTCAATCCAGTCATCAACTTCGTTCCAGCAAATCGGATCGTCATGGAGCATTCCGGTGATTTGATGAAAGTCAATGCCGCAACGCGCGAACACGTTGGCGATTTCGGGCACCGGGCAGGCCGCGCAGTGCGCCAGCCATTCGCCAGTCATCGCGGTGCGGTCGTCCATCGCGTTGAATTTGGCGTAATCAATCGCGGCTTCGGGCTGCAAGTTGAGGATAATGACCGGAACTTTAGCGCGCCGCACGACGGGCAAAACCGTCGAGGACAAGGCGTAAGTGGTGACGTGGAGAAAGATCAAATCCACGTCGGCTTGCCGAAACTGATGGCCGGCTTCCAAGGCTTTTTCGGGAGTATCAATCAAACCCAGATTAACGATTTCGACATCGGGCCGCTTGAGTTTGTCGGCGACTGTTTCAACATAACCGATCAAGCGTTGTTCGAGGCCGTCAAACTGCGACCAATAGGTATCGAGGCCAATTCCAAACAGGCCAATTTTCAGAGGAGTTTTCATATTCTAAATGCCTGACAGAACGCGGAGCGGAAGCGATGCGGCTTTCGCTTACATTAGCCGCGTCGTTTCCGCTCCGGGTTCTGTTGTCGGGCGACGGGATGTGAGCAAATTACTTTGCCTGCTGCAACACGCGCACCGGCCCCAGCAGACCGGAATCCACTAACTTCCAATCGGGCTTAATCGTCACGTTGGTTTGGGTCAAACGTTGGTCGGCGGGCAAATCGCGGTCGCGCACCAGCCGGTTGCGCCACGAGTTGGCGACTTCAATTTCCAACTGGTTGGCGCCCGTTACAGCCGCATCGGTGATGTCCACGCGAAACGGCGGCGTCCAGGTCACGCCCATATTTTGCCCGTTCAACTTCACGCGGGCAACGCCGTTGTCGCGCACATCGCCCAGTTCCAGCAGCAAACGTTGGCCGGGCGCGGCGGCGGGCAAATCAATCGTTTTACGGTAGGTCGCCGTTCCCGAATAGAACTTCACGCCCGGTTCGGGCCGCTCCGTCCACGATTGCAAACGGTCGAACGTCACCTGCGCGGGGCCACCCCATTTCGGATCGAAACTCACGTTCCATGGCCCGCTAATCTCCACAATTGGCGTCGGCGAGTTACGGCGTATCGTGCTCTGCGCCGTGACCGCTATCGGCGCGCGGAAAACCACGAACGCCGAACCATAAGGCTCCAACGCAAGCGGCACATTGGTGCGCCCGTTGCTCTGCGTAAAAGGTGTCGCCAAGCGGCGCGTGCCATCCAGAGCGTTCCACAGTTCGGGCTGTTTGCCGCTCACGCGAAAGAGCGCGTTTAGCTGGACTGGATTAGCGGTCTGGTTGGTCACGAAATATACGTCGGCGCCGTCAATGACGCGGTGAATATAATCGTAGGCGGGCGTTTTGATGTTGAGCGGCTCTGCGTTTACCACCTCAAAATCGGGCGCTATGCCGTCGCCGGTCAGCACCTGGCGCGCGGTGCGATTCCAGATTACGCGGCCCTGCCCGACCTTGTTTTCGCCCGCCGCCGCGTTGTTGCCCCACAACAAATCGCCGATGCGCTTCAGCTCCGCCGCGCTCTCTTTCTCGTCTTGCAAACTGACGATGCGCTCGGTCTTCGGGCCGATAACCGTCGCGCCCGCCTTGACTAATTGCTCGACTTTGCGAAGCGCCGCCAGCGACATCACTTTGTTATCGGGCAACACCAGAACGCGATAAGTCTGGCCGGTCGGCAGACTCAGCATTCCGTTTTTGAAGGTCAGACCGGAAAGCAAAACGTCTTCGTTGGTCACGTCGTAATCGAAGCCGGGCAACACTTTCGCCGGATCGCTCTCCTTATAGGCGGCGATGTTGGGCACATGATCGCCGTAATAGTAAAGCGCGTCGGTCACGACTTGCCCCTGCTGCATCACGGCCTGACAGCGCGCGATATAAGACGTGATGCCCTCGGCCATATCCCACCAGGTCACCTGCGGGTTGAAGTGCGTTCCGGCGAAGTATTCCTGGCCGGGCAAACCCGCTTCGGCGGGCGAGGCGGTGAAGGTATGGACGAAAAGCAGGTTCAGGCCGGAACACAATTCGTGATCGAACGCCGGTTTCTGGTCGCTCCACAATCTGTCCGTCCAGTGCGGCCCAACCGATGTAAAACCTTCGGCGCCGACGAGGGGAATGCCGTAAATATGGGCGGCGCTGGCCGCTTGCTTGACGAAATAGCGGTTGGGCGGCGACGGGCGATGCGGCGAGGGCGACCAAAACTCGCTCATGGCGATGTCGCTCTGTCCGTAATTTTTGAGGCCGTCGAACGGCCCGGCGTGCGGCCTCGCCGATTCGGGCTGAATGCCCATACCGCGCTGCGCGGCCAGAGCGTTGAGCGTGGCATAATGGTTTTCGGCGACCATATCGCCGATGGTTTTGCGCAGGTCGGCCAGAAAAGCCGTGCCCGTCGAGCGGTCGTTCAGGATTTTGCCCGCGACAATCGGCAGATACGGCGTTGGATCGTAGCCGCGCCGCTTCTCGAATTGCGCCGCGAAATCCCCCGTCCAGTTGGTGCCGCCAAACTCCCAGCTATCGGTGTGAACATACTTCACCGATTTGCCCGCGAGCGGCCCGATATCGTCCAGCATCGGCGCGATGTTGCGGCCCCAGTAACCGCGTAGCGCGTCGGCGCTCAGATGATCCAAAACGCGGCCTTTCCAGTCAGCGCTCGAAGTCGAAACTTTGGCGCCGCTATAGGTATAGCCAAAGCGCATAACGTTCCAGTTACCGGCGGGCGGCGTCCAGTTCAGCGTGCCATCGGCGCTCATTTTGTCCGAGATGTTGACGACCTGACCCAACTTCGCGTCCTCTTCGCCAGGGGCATCGGGCGCGTCTTTGAGTAGAAAACTGGTGTCGGGCGCCGAACCGCCCAGTTCGATAAAGACGGCTTTGGCGTTGAGATTGGCAACCTCGGCGCGCGCCGGGGCGTCGCCGCCGCCAATCGCGCTGCCGTCGGGCCGCAAAATTGAAACTTCGCTGACCTGCACATTGCGCGGCGCGTTGCGCGAACCGGCATCGTAAGCGCCGTTAATCAAAACGCGCAGCGACATCGCTTTGGACTGGGCGAAATTAATCGCCGTCGCCTGGCCATCTTTGAGCGCGAACTCTTTGACGGTGCGATAATTTTTGCCATCGGATGAGACCTGAATCTCGCCCGATTTGGGCGCGTAATTCTGCCGTCCGGTGATCTTCACGCCGCTCACGGTTTGCGCATTGGCGAAGTCGAACTGCAAAATTTCCGGTCTGTCGGGCGATGGGCCTTCTCCGGCTTTGGTGCCGCCCGAAACCCAAAACGTCGCCGTGTTGTTATCGAACGCAAGGTCGGCGCCCTGCTTCGGTTGCGCCGAAGTCGCCGTGACTTTGACTGCCGTCGCGGGATTGCTGGCCTGCGTCGGACAAGCCAAAACCGCGATGTCGCGATAAAAGCCATCGTTGGCTTTGGGCATATCCAGTTTGACCGGCGCGTTGCCGCTCACATCGGCTTCCGACCAGGTCAAAATTTTGCTGGCCTGTTCGGGCGTTACGTCGGGGCCGCCCAGGTTCCAGCCACTCTCGATGTTGAGGCTCAACACCAAACCCAATCGGTCAGCTTCCTGCGCGGCGTGCTTGAAGAGTGCGCGCCAGGCGGGCGTGCCAAACGTCGGGCCATCGGCGACGGGCGTGTTGCCGAACTGGGCGGCGCCATCAGCATCAAAAATCAGCGCGCCCGAAAAGCCTTTGGCCTTCATCGCTTCCAAATCTTTGGTGATCGAAGCGGGGGTAACGTTGCCATTGAGCCACCACCAAAACGCGCGCATTCCGGCGCGCTGCGGCGGCGCGGCGAAACGTTGGCCGAGCGCGTCGAGCGAGACTTTATCGGTCGCGGCGGGCGGCGCGGTTTGAGCGAAAGTGGGGATTGCCAGCAAAGACGTGGTGAGCAAAAGTGCGCCACAGAGGAATGATTTGTTCATCGGGTTTGATTTGTCGGATGTTTAACGCGCGTTGCGTAGCGTTGCGGCGGGTCTAACGTTTAACCCCCTCTGGGCTTCGCCACTACCTTGGCTCCGCCAGGTGCCACCCCCTTCGTAAAGGGGAGAGGCGGCGCTATCTATCGGCGTGAATTATCACATTCGTAGCGGCGATGTAGATTGTAATAGCGCCTCTCCCCTTTACGAAGGGGGTGGCACCTGGCGGAGCCAAGGTAGTGGCGAAGCCCAGAGGGGTTAAACGTCAGACCCGCCGCAACGCTACGCAACACCCCTACTTCATCAGCGAAATCTCGCTGATCTGCACGTTGCGCGCGCCCGCTTCCGAGCCGACATCATAAGCACTCGCAATTGTAACGCGGAAGAACTTGCCGCTCGTCGGCGCGAATTTGACGAGGGTCGGTTCGCCATCTTTGGCGTTAAACGCCGCCACTTTGCGAAACGATTTGCCGTCGTCCGAAACCTGAATTTCGCCAGTTTTGGGGCCGTAACCCGCGCGCCCGACGAGCTTTAACGCGCTCGCGCTTTGCGGCTTATCCAGTTGAATCTGAATCCACTGCGGCTTGGCGGCAGTCGGCCCTTGACCGGCTTTGGTGCCGCCCGAAACCCAGAACGTATCGGCTTTGCCGTCCATCGCCAGACTCGCCGGATACTGCTTTTGCTGCGAAGACGCCGTAGTTTTCCCCTGAAGCATCGCGCCCAGCTTTGGCGCCGCCGGAGCCGCAACGATGGGCGCCGCCTTCTCGTTGACCGAACCGTCGAGAGCCACAACGCCAACCGCTTGCGGGCCGTTGCGCACAATTAAAGCGCGTCCGGTTTGCTGTTGCGCCCCGATTTTCAATTGCGCCGTTTGCGGCGCGACCATGATTTCGTCGCGCTGACCGTTGGGGAAACTCAGGCGAATATGCGCGATTTGCGAATCGCCGGTCAAATTCTCGACGCGGGGCAATTCGTTCGGCGCGGCGAACGGCGTTAAAATCGAAACCAAAGTCATCGGCAACGAGCCTTTGGCCGCGAAAACCGCGACCGGTGCTTCGGCGGCGGCGGCGGGGCCGGTGGGAATCCAGCCTTTGTCTATCTCCAATTTGCCGTTGTCGGCGACCTGAATCTGCAAATTCTTGCCGCCCGCAAACGCGGTTTGCGCGACATTGCCCTCGGCCTTAGTCGGGCCAATCGGAAAATGAAATAGCCGCTTTACTTCGTGTTCGCTTTTGTCGTTGGCCGCGCTGGAGATATGGTCAACCACAACCGCGTAACCCGGCTTAACGAAAACCACGCTGCGCTGAAAACGCAGGCCGTCGAAGTCGGTCGTGCCCGACGCGAAATCGGCTCCTCCGGTGCTTTGCCAGGCGTCCAATTTGGCGTCGGTGCCCTTCTCGCGCGGCGAACCTTTGCCGTCAATCAACACCACGTTATGCGCCTGCGGCTCGCGGAAATACTTGGTCGAAAGCGGCTCGCCATACGAGTAGATGCCCGGATCGATCAACAGCGAACGTCCGGCGTAGGCCAGAATCTGCAACTTGTCGGCGTGAGCGTGTCCGACGCTGCCGGGCGCGGCGTCGAACAGAAAGTAATTATCGCTCGCGTTCCAGCCGCTCCGCATCGTCATGTATTGCGATTCGGGCAGCAACACCGAAAGATAATCTGGCTTTTTCGACGGCAACTTCGCGTATTTATCAAAGGCGTCGGCGCCGAACAACCAGACCCACGACGCCGGGCCGCTGCGGGCGCCCAGAAACTTGAAGTCGGGCCGATTATACATCAGCGCGCCGGTCGCCATATCGTCGCGAATATCGAGCGGGTCGTGAGTGTCGCCGATGGGCGGCACGATGCCGTCGGGCTGACTGAGCTTTTGCAGCCACTCATACATTTTCTCGTGGCGCGCCGTCAAACCAGTGGCGTCAATGCCGTTGACGCGGGCCAACTGCGCGGTATTGGCGTATTGCTGCAAGACCCACTGATGATAACTCGGCGTCAGTTCCGAATGTCCGCCGTCGGGCAGAATATCGGATTCCATGTGTTCGCTCAGGCGCAGCAAACCGCGCTCGCGCCACTCGCGGCTCTGCTTTGCTTCGGGCAACATAATGCCCGCCGTCGCCAAACCGGTTGCCTCGATGACCTGCCAGTTGCCGCCGCGAAACTTCGGCGTCCACTCATACAGATAGCGCGCGTGCTCCATCAACGACTTGCTCATCTCATATTTGGCCTGCGCGTCGAACTGCGGCGCGTCCATGAACAGTTCCATATCGTTGAACCACGCGGTCACGCGAATGCCGCTTTCCAAAGTGCGCCAGGTCGTGTTGGGTTTGGTCACGCCCGACAAATCGGTCGGCACGGGATTGTCGGCGAGCCAATCGTTGAGAATCGCCACGAAATCGGTCGCATACTTTGGGTCGCCGGTTTTCCAGTAGGCCAAACCCAGATCGTTGAAGTAAGCGAAGCGGCTCAAAACGTGGGTCTCCTCGCCCGCGATAATCCAGTTAATGTCTTTGTCGAGCTGCCGAACTTTGCCCTGCGGATTAAAAGTGCGCGCCAAAACCAAATCGGCGGGCGTGATATGTTCGCTCAAGTCGTCGCCTTTCTGCGCGAGTAAAGCGGTGATTTTCGCTTTATCATTGTGCGACCACAGCCATTTCGGATTGGTTCGCGTTTCGAGATGGCGCGCCCACGCAACTTTGGCCGCCTCGTAATCTTTGGCAAGGACGGCGGTTTTAACTTCTTTGAGTGCGGGTAAGTCCAAATTAAGCGCATCGAAAAACGCGGCTTCATCAGCGATTGGGATATTCATCGGTGGAGTAACGGGTTGCGCCTCAGCGGTTTTGGCAACGGGCGCGGGAGTATTTTGCGCGCAACCGGCGGCAATGAACACGAAGGGCGCGACGAGAAGAAAGGGCAAAGAGGAACGGGAGAGGGAGTTTTTCATGGACGAGAAAATGAGGGATACCAACAAAAATGGCCCGCAACATTGCGGACTGCGAGCAGTCGCGGCGTTGCGGGCCATTGGCGAGTCAGGGTTCAAGATCGATCAGTGAGGCAAGTCCGCCGTGCCAAGAGTTCCATCAGCGTTGTAATCCAAACCGTTGAAATAGGGCGCGGGGCCAGTATTGGCCGGAGTGGGAGTGACAGGCGAATCGTCGACGTTAGTTCCTGCGTAAGTCAGTTGGAGAGTGGAGCCTTTGAGCCATTTGACGTGACCATCAGAAAAGGCATAATTCGCGCCTTCCAAGTGACGGTCCGACGCGATGAAGCCAGCTTCACCATTGTAGTAGCCAGTGGAAGTGGGCCGAGTTGAGCGACCTTGCCATTGCGTAACGCGGCCTGGTTGCGACAAGAACGTTGGCGAAACATTATCGTAAGTCGCGTTATCCGTTGCACCGTTGGCATCAATGAACGTGGGCACCAGAGTCGGAAACTCAATACCCGCCAGACTTTTTCCATCTAACCCCACATAGTAATTGTAGGTATAGGAGTTTGCCGTTCCAGACGAACTGGGACACACCAAAATCTGGGTGCTTTTGAGGTAAGGCTGAATGATGTTACCCCAGGCAAGGTGTGCTGAATTGCCGTTAGCACGCACTGGCAACAGTTTCTCATCGTAATCCTGCGAATACTGAATTTGACCCAACATGATCTGCTTGAGATTGCTCTGGCAGCTCGAACGACGGGCGTTTTCGCGCGCTCTGGCGAAGACGGGGAACAGAATCGCCGCAAGAATGGCGATGATGGCTATCACGACGAGGAGCTCGATAAGGGTGAACGCCGAACGAACTTTACGATTGGATTGGGAATTGGAATGGATTTGCATGAGGGTAATTCTCCTTTAAAACGGCGATTTGGTAGCCGCTATATATTGGATGTATAATTAGTATACCCATCTCAGCTGCTTTTCAAACATTTCAGAAGAGAATTTCTTTGGCCAGCAGACGCAACTCGGTTTTCAAGCGTGAGTTGGCGAAATTCTGGCGGCAGGTTCGCGAAGTCAGATTGGCATTGCCGCTGTTGTTTACTGATAAATAACGCAAACTCCGTTTTCCACTATGCCTTCTGCCCCAACTATTACCGATGAAGAAGTGCCCAAGCATTTGCAGGTGCGCGCCTCGCTGATGGAGGCGATTCGCGCGGGCGAGTTCGCGCCCGGCGAGCAGTTGCCCAGCGAACGCGATGTGGCAGCGCGCTATGGCGTTTCGTATATGACGGCGCGGCGCGCCATCACCGAAATGGTCGAGGCGGATTTATTAGAGCGGCGGCCCAACATCGGCACTTTCGTGCGCTCTCACGGTTCGCGGCGTCTGGCGGCGGCGACGGTCAATCTTATTTACCCGCTACAACAGTCGAGCTTCGGCGATCAATTTCTGCAAAGCGCCATCATGGGCACGCAAAAGCGCGGCTGGCATTATCATCTGATTCCCCTGCAAACCGGACGCGAGCGCTCTGCCGTGCGCGCCCTCGAAAGCGGCGAACCGGCGATTTTGATGACGCCCGGTCTCAAAGAAGATTCGCCGCTCTATCAGGCGGTCGCCCGCGCGCAGGGCCGCGCGGTGACCATCGGGAGTCAACTCGAAAATCACGAAGCGCCCGCAGTGATGGCCGACGACACGCGGGGCATGCGCTTAATTATGGAGCATCTGCGCGGCGCCGGACATCGCGCCATCGGTTACATTACCAAAAGTTTGGGGCACCCCATCGAAGAAGAGCGTATCGCCACCTGGAAAGAGTGCTGCTCGCCCGCCCTGACGCCCGCCCAAATCGAGCGGCGCCTCATCGTGCTACGCGACCTCAAGCCGACCGCCGAGGCTTCGCACACCCATCTGATTTACGCGGCGATGTGTAAGGAACTCGCGCGCCCCGAATTAGACGTGACCGCGCTCATCTGTTCGGGCGACAGCACAGTTCTGGCGACCCTCGCCGCCTGCCGCCAAAACGGTTACGACGTGCCCGCACAGATGTCGGTCGTCACCATCGGCGACGGGATGGCGATAGAATTTCACAATCCGCCCATCACCTGCGTGGATGTTCATGTGGGCCGCCACGTCGAAACCGCGCTCGAAATCATCGAAGCCGCGCTCCAGGGTTCGCCCTCTGCGGAGATGTTGCATATCGTTGAGCCAACGCTTATCGAGCGCGGCACCGTCGCGGCGCCCAGAGTTTCGCCGTAGATTCCGCTCGAATGAATTCGGCGCTATCGGCGTTGCGCGCTGTCTTTCCGCCTGGCGCGTTGGGCTTGCAGCAAGTTCAGGCGCAGGGCAGCGCGACGTGGGCGCGAACGCCCGCCCGTTGCGCGGTTGCCGGAATGCCGGGCAAAGCGATTGAATTGGGCGCGGCGAACGCGGTTTTAACGCCCGCCGAAATGGTGGCGCGGATTTCGGATTTCGGATAGGTTTCGGAAATTGCGAGCGTTTTTCCCTCACCCCGCCTTCGCGTGGCTCAGGCACCCCTCTCCCGGAGGGAGAAGGGAAGTCGCGCACAGTTACATTTTGCAGCTATAGCGCTTCCTAATTCGAGAACTACAAGAGCGGGACTAACGTCCTCTTCCAATCTTGGTGCGAAGAGAAGACCCAAGATTGGAAGAGGACGTTAGGCCCACTCAAAAGGTGTAGCGTTCAGGCTATGAAGCGCTATATCTTCCGACATTTTAAGCCAGCTCCGAACCGAAGCTGCGCGCGACCTCCCTTCTCCCTCCGGGAGAGGGGTGCCTGAGCCACGCGAAGGCGGGGTGAGGGAAAAACGTAAGAGCTCTCCGCAAAACCTATCCGCTACTCCGCAACTTTCGGCGCCTTCGGCACAAAATCTCCGCTTTCCCAGCCGGTAAACGGCGTGCCCACCGCGTCGCCCTTGCGTCGAATCCACGCTTTGCGTCCGCGTTTGCCGTCGAAGGCGATGCGAACGATCCCTTGCTGGGGGTCGCGGTCGAGGCGTAGCACGAACTTGATGCTGGCATCGGGCGCGATTTTGACGAGGCGCGCGGCGACGAGGGGCAACGAGTTTTCCAGGTCGGGCGCGTGAAACGAGGCGAAGGTGCCGTTATCCGAGGGCACATCGGTTTCGCCGTCGAAGTTGGAGACCAATCGCCACAACCCTTCGGTCGGCTGGGCGCGGAGCGACGCCGTCTGAGAGTCGAGCCTGGTTTCGGGCAATTGTTCGGCGGCCTCGGCCATCGCCGACAAAGCGCGCTCGTCCCACGAGACCTTCCCCGAAGCGAAGACGTGCGGAAAAACCCAGACGCCGTTTTCGCCGGTCGTCAGCATGCGCGCGTAGTTGCCACCCGATTGAGCGGTCGTGCTCGAAATCGAGACTTCGCGGTCGGGCCACAGAAAGCGAAAATAGGTTTCCCAGCCGGTCGCGCGCGGCTGGCAAACCGCCGTGAGTTGGCCGGTTCCTTCGGCGGGCGCCCACTTGAAGGTGCCCTCTTTTTGTTCGGCGCCGCCGCTCTTCCAGAGCACGTCCCACTGTTCGGGATTCGTGATGGCGACCTCGAACGGCTGACCGCCACGCGCCAACACGGTTTGATCGGGCGCGATGACTTGCGGGATTTTGGGTTTGGCCCAGGTCACCACCAAAAACGGCGATTTGGGCGCGCGCGTCGCCGCCACGCCCGCCGCGAGGAGAATCGGCACGGCCAACGCCAGTAAACCAAGGCCAAGCGCGCGCGCCCGCCGCAAGTTGCGCGCACGCGCGCGCGCCGCCGCCAACCGACGTTCGCTGGCCTCGCTGGAAATTTGATACTGCTGGTCGTCGTAAAGTTCGACTTCGGGTTCGTTCATTTTTTAAGAATACAGAGACGGGGAGACAGGAAACGAGCGGGGCGGGCACCGCAACCTGGAATCCTACACGGTATCTCGCAAGTCAACTTTCCCTTGTGCATCACAGTCTCCTATAACTCTCGTCTCCTCGTCTCCCATCTCCCCGTTTCCTTACGAAATCATCCCTTCGCGCACCAACAGCTCGCCGACCAGAATCGCGCCTTTGGCCGCGCCCAGCTTGGTGTTATGCGAAACCAAAACGTATTTGATCCCGTTTTGCCCCAGCACTTTTTCGGGGCGCAAACGCCCGACGGTCGTCGTCATGCCACCTCCCATATCGCGGTCGCGGCGCGGCTGCGGACGAAACGGATCGTCGTGAACATAGATGATGTGTTCGGGCGCCGAATGCAATCCGCGCAATCCGCCATCGAACGCGCGCATTTTTTCGGCGACTTCTTCTACGCTACATTCGCGCTCGGTCGCCACGAAGACGGCTTCGGTGTGACCATCAATCACGGCAGCGCGCGTGCAAGTCGCCGAAACGCCAAAGCTGGCGTTCTCGATTGCATCATTATTCAACTTGCCCAGCAACTTCTGCGCTTCGCGCTGCACTTTCTCTTCTTCGCCCGCGATGTAGGGAATGATGTTATCCAGCGCGTCCATGCCCAAAACGCCGCCGCCCCGACCGGCGCCGCTCATCGCCTGCATCGAAGTCAGCATCACGTTCTGCACGCCAAAGGCATCCATGATTGGGCGCAGCGTCACGGCCAAACCGGTCACGGTGCAGTTGGGAATCGGCGTCACGAAGCCTTTCCAGCCGCGCTCGCGCTGCTGACGCTGAAGCAATTTGGCGTGATCCGAATTGACGCCAGGAATAATAATCGGCGTATCGTCGAAATAACGAAACGCGCTCGCGGTCGAGATAACGGGCGTCGTTTTGCCATACATCGGTTCGAGCTGCTTGGCGGCATCGCTTTCGACAGCGGTGAAGACGACATCAACCGAAGTCGCGTCGAACTCGGCGGCGTCCTGCACTTTCATCTGCGCGTAATCGGGATGAAGCGGTTCGTCGCACCACCAACCGATCATGCCCGAATCGTTGCGAATGGCGTCGAGATAGGTTTTGCCTGCGCTACGTTTGGAGGCGGCGAGGGCGACGACTTCAAATTGCGGATGGCCAGGCAGAGCGGCCAGAAACTGTTGACCGGCGATACCGGTCGCGCCGATGACGGCGACTTGGAGCTTGCTCATACGAATAATTCCAGCGAAATGTGCCAGCGAAGAAGTCGCGAATCAGAAATGAGCGGAGGTGCCAGATAACACAATTGCCCTACTCTTCCAATTCCCGACTTTCCGCCGTCGAGAAAATTTCCCTTTATAGATTACCCATTTTTGCGCGGCTCGCGTTTATCATGGTTTAGAAATCGGCAAATCAATGTCGAGAAAGCCATCGTCTTCGATGCCAATTTGCGCTTTGAAGCGCGCGCTTTGACCGAAGTTCCATCGCTTCAGCGCCGGAAGTGGATAAGTGACGACACAAGTTTTATCGGCTTTGCACTCGGCGCGCGCGTCGCCAATATACTGGCCCGACCACTGCTTTTTGCCGCCCGCATATTCGAGATGCTGTGACCAATCGCTGATCAAACGATCTACTCCAGCGAGTCTGGGTTCGGCCCTCATTTCGCCGGAGAGAGCATCGTATTTTCTGCGAGCGTCCTGCTCGGTTGCCAGCGGCAACGCCCCGATGTAACGCACGCGCGCTTCGACTCTTCCTCCCACCAAACGCACGCTTTGCAGTTGCAACTTGCGCGGAACTTGCGCCAGTTTCTGGCGGGGGCGCACTACAATCGAAACCGGCGTTGGCCACGAATCCTGGTAGGAAAACCATGTCTTTAACGTAATTTGCCCGCGCGCAAGAGGAACCTGACTCAAAGTCAATCTTTCGTCAAAGCTCACCTTTTTGTCGGCAGCGACGCTGATTTCTCCGATGGAGATATTGAGCGGTATGGAACGATAGGTTAGCTCAACGCGCTTCCCGTTTTCGTCTTCTAAATGCGGATCGACAAATCGCCAATTTATCTTCTCATCTTTGATCAACTGAGAGCAATCGAATTGGGCGCGCACCAGAGTATCGTTGCCATCATTGAATGGACTGGCTCCAACTTCGTGCGGACGAAGCTGCGTTATCTGCGCAAAAATCAGCTGAGGCGCGGAGCGATCTACGGCGGCGGCGGGCGGCGCCAGAGTATGTTCGATAGGGGTGGGATTCGCGATAAAAGTGTAAGTGTCCGCGACGTCGTGCCAAATCACGAAACCTGGCACATTCGCGAGGTTGGGATTTCGGTAAGCTCCGTTTTCGACTCTTGCATTGCCCCGCAATTTTGCCTGTGAGTCCACAAACGCCGAGGTATCCGCCAAGAAAGTCATCTCCACGTTTTCCGCTTGTTGGCGGGATTTGCCGAAATCGTAAATGCGCATCAACGCGCCTGGATGCTCCTCGTCTACTCCGTCAGGCCCAAGGCCTGAATCCGAAATCGGCAATTTCACATTCCCTTCAGCCCCGTTGCCCACTAAGGACACTTCGCACTCCAGCGCACGTTGACCACCCAATTTAACTCCAGCCTGAGCGTTCGGCTTGCCGGCATCAGTCGCCACGATGCGCACTTTGCTGTCGAAGCCCTGCCAACGCTCGAACGGCGTGACTGGCAAATCTTCCATGGAAACCAAACGCGTGCGATACGGCCCGCTCTCGCGCTCGATACGCGCGGTTTGCCGGACGCTCGCCCACCAGCCAAAGCCGCCGATGAAGAACACCGGCAGCGAAATCAGCGCGATTTCACGAAATCTGAATTTGGCCACCACACTCTCCATTTTACTTCATCAGCGACGCCCGAAACTTTGGCCCCAACTCGCGCGCGCTCAGCTTCACTTCAAACTGGCCCGACGAGTATGGCCCCATCTCATAGGGCGCGAAGAACCAGCGCAAACCGTCTTTCTCGGCGACGAAGTTTTGCAGCGAAGCCTTATCAATCGCCTTCACTTCACCTTCAATAACCCAACTCGCTTCCTGGTCGCGGCCTCTGGTCGCGCGCAGTTTTGCCATCAACAAATCGTTGACGCGTTTGGATGCCGCCGCGCCATCGGTGAAGAAATCGGCCAACTTCAACTGGCGCGGTTTGGTCTGGCCCGCCGCAGTGCCAAAGTTATAAGCGAAAGTGCCCGACATCCCGTGGGCGCCGCCGGCGAACTGAGTGAAATTTGTCAAGGCGAGTTTTCATAACGGTTTAATCAACGACGATAGGCGCCGTAACGTTCAATTTTTCGGGCGCGTTGCTTCGGCTTCGTGCGATATTCGTTCGCGATGCGCGTTCATACATTCGACCATTTCTTGTGCGGATTCGAGCCACGCCAATTTCTCCCACAACGGCCATTTCGCCTGCTCGCGCAGTTGGGCGATTTCGTGGGGATCGGCCTCGACCGTCCAGTCAATTTCGGGAAAATTTGCGGGAGTGTTCATGGCAATTTAATCTGTTGCAAGTAGTAAACGTCCTGCAAATCTTTGGGGCGCCCGGCGGCGTTCTTGAGTTTCATCAGGTCATCAAACGAAACAAATTCGCCCATCAAATCGGGCGCGACGGGCCACTGATGCCGCTCGGCATAAGCCCGCTCAAACTCAAACGGCTCGCGCACGAAAATATCAACCGAAGTCTGGCGATGCTTCTCGCTTTGCAACGGAAACGCCACCATATTGCGATTCTGCGCCCAATCTTCGCGCAACTCCGCGTCGGCAAACTGTTCGATGGAAACGGGAATCGTCGGCGCATAACCCTCGTCTTTCAGAATCTTCAACGCTCTCGCCACGTTCTCCGGCTCCAAGTCCAATACGAAATCCAAATCAACCGTGAAGCGCGAGTAACCGTGCGCCACCACCGCGAAACCGCCCGCGATGAGATAACGCACGCCCGCCCCGTTGAAGCGTCGCACCAGAGTCTCGACCGAAGCGCGTTGCATTACAAAACCGCCTCTAAGCCAAAGGTCAACCCGACCGGCAAATCCCAAACTTTCTTCACCGCGCGCAGCACGCCGGGCATATAACACTCGCGCGAAATCGCGTCGTGGCGAATCGTCAGTGTTTGTCCGGCCATGCCGAACACCACTTCCTGATGCGCCAGATAGCCCGGCAATCGAACCGAGTGAATCGAAACGCCACCAATGGCGCCGCCGCGCGCGCCAATCGCTGAGGAATTCTCGTCAACGCTGTCGCCGCCGATGCGCGCGAAATCTTCGCCCTTGGCTTCGCGCATCGCCAGAGCGGTTTTGAAAGCCGTGCCCGAAGGCGCGTCCAATTTTTGGTCGTGATGCCGCTCGATGATCTCCGCCGACTCGAAATACTTGGCGGCTTCCGTCGCGAACCGCATCATCAAAATCGCGCCGATGGCAAAGTTGGGCGCGATGAGCAACGGCACATTGGCGGCGCGGGCGGCTTCGTCCAATTCGGCCAAGTCGCTTTCGGTCAGGCCGGTCGTGCCGACAACTGCGGCGACGTTCGCCGCTAAAATCGCCGCGACGTTGGCTTTGACGACGACGGGAATCGACAATTCGACCGCGACGCGCGCGCCCTGCAACGCCTGAGCAATATCGTCGGTAATCGGCACGCCGATGTTACCAATGCCAGCGACTTCTCCGGCATCTTGGCCGACCAGCGAGCGCCCGACGGCGCCGACGAGCGAAGTTTCGGGATCGTTGTGGATGGCTTTGACGGTTTCGCGGCCCATGCGCCCGGCGGCGCCGATGATAGTAACGGGAATCATTGAGGGTAAATTTTACCGCACCGGCCTGGTTTTCAGTTCGTGTATTATCAGCGTTTTTCGCCTATTTTGCCATAGATTTCAACGCTTGGTGCGTCCATCGTAGAGACGGCGATTTATCGCGTCTAAAACGTCGCACATTGCGAAACGTCACGACAACTCCAACGTTTTAGACGCGATAAATCGCCGTCTCTACGATGGACGCACCAAGCGTTTTAACCTACAAAAAGCGCCCGCCGAACTCAATCGGCGGGCGCTTCCCTACTCTGCAAAACTTTACTTGCTCGCGTTCTTTTTATGCTCTTCCATCCCGACGCGCTGATCGGGCGCCGTCAAACCGTCGGCCTGATATTCCGGCTTCACCATCACTTTCGAGTGCATTTCGGGCGCGGGCGGCGCTAAGGTCGGCGTTTCGCCAAGGGGCACGGCGTTGAAGTTGGAGAACTCGCCGTGACCGTCCAGCGATTTGCCGCTCAGGAAGCGCGAGTCGTCGGGAATTTCGCCGTTAGTCTGATTGAAGAACGCGTAAGAATACTTGTTCGCGGCCTCTTCCTGCGGGAAATCCGCCGGAATTGGCAAGACTTCTTCCAGCTCTTCCAGAACCGCCAGCCATTGCTGTTGGTGCATCGTATCGCGCGCAATCAGAAACGATAGCATCTCTTTCATGCCAGGGTCGGGTGTCATTTCGTAGAGGCGCGTGGCCAAAACGCGACCGGTGCTTTCGGCGCATACATTACAATACATATCGGCGGCCAGGTTGCCGCTCGCGTAAACGTGTGAGGCGTTGAACGGCGTGCCGTTGGCATCTTCGGCGGTCGCGGCCAGGCCCGCCGACAACAGTTGGCGCGGCAGTAAATCGCTGAGTTTGTGGCCGTTCAGGACGGCTCCGGCGATGGGATCGGCGGCCAGCTCTTCCTGAATTTTGGTCGGCGCGCCTTCGAGGTTCAAGGCGACGGCGGTGGCGAGCATTTCGACGTGGCCCATCTCTTCGGCGGCGGTCGAAAGGATCATGTTGCGGTATTTGAGCGGGCCGCGCGAGCCGAAGCCCTGAAACATATATTGCATCATCACGCGGACTTCGCCTTCGACGCCGCCAATGGCCTGTTGCAGCATCCGCGCGAACAGCGGATTGGGGTTCTCGACGCGGACGGGAAACGCGAGTTTGGTATCGTGGGTGAACATGGGATTTTTGAGGCGGCTCAAGTCGGCGATTTATCCAACTTTAAAGCCAAAACCAAATCAAGCAACCGCAATGCCCATCGTGCCGCTTTGAAAATATGGAGGGAAATGACGCCGAGAATTAAGGGATTTACGTCTCGCAAATCGGCGATAACCCGCGCCGTCCGGCGGTGTTTTCACGCGCCGCCCATTTTTGTTTGTTTAGGATTGCATGCAGAAAGCGCGGAGGTTTTCCCTCACCCGCCTTCGCAAAGCTCAGAACTGCCTTGGCTACGCCAGGCGACCACTCCCGGAGGGAGAAGGAAATTTGCGGCCACATCTTGAAGAGTTTTCTTCAGGCTTCAATTCTCCGCCATCCTTCTCCCTCCGGGAGTGGTCGCCTGGCGTAGCCAAGGCAGTTCTGAGCTTTGCGAAGGCGGGTGAGGGAAAACCTCCGCGCTTTCTACATGCAATCGATTATAATCCTTCGCTGGCAACTATCTTTTTATAAGTCGCCAACGCCTGCGCCACGCATTGATCCATGTTGTAGTATTTGTAAGTCGCCAAACGACCCACAAACCACACGTTTTTCTGTTCGCTGGCTAACGTCTGATATTGTTTGTAAACCTCGGCGTTCTCCGGCCTTGGAATTGGATAATACGGATCGCCCTCGGCGGTCGGAAATTCGTAAACGATGCTGGTTTTGCGATGCTCCTGTCCGGTCAAATACTTGAACTCGGTGATGCGCGTGTAAGCGTAATCGTTGGGATAGTTAATAACCGGCGCGACCTGATACTGTTCCTGATCGTAAGACTCGAACTTAAAGTCAATCGAACGATAGGGTAACTTGCCGAAACGGTAATCGAAAAACTCGTCAACGGGGCCGGTGTAAATGATGTTTTTGTAGGGCACAAAATCCATCACTTCGCGATAATCGCAATTGAGCAAAACCTTGATATTATCGTGATCGAGAATATTCTCGAACATCCGCGTGTAACCATGTCGCGGCATCGCCTGATAACTATCGGTGAAATAACGCCCATCGCGGTTGGTGCGCGTCGGCACCCGACTCGTTACGCTCGCGTCGAGTTCGGACGGATCTAATGCCCACTGTTTGCGGGTGTAGCCCTGGAAGAACTTTTCGTAGAGTTCGCGCCCAACTTTGGAAACCACGACATCTTCCGATGTGCGAATCTGGTCAACTTTCTCAGCTTGGCTGGCGAAGAATTCTTCGACCTGCATCGAGTTGAGATTCAAACCGTAAAGTTGATTAATCGTGTCGAGGTTAATCGGCATCGGCACCAGTTGGCCGTCAACGTTGGCTTTGACCCAATGTTGATATTGACGCCATGCCGTGAACAAAGACAGATAATCGAAAACATCTTTGGAGTTGGTATGAAAGATATGCGGGCCGTATTTATGGATTAGAATTCCGGCGTCGTCATAATAGTCGTAGGCGTTGCCCGCGATATGCGGACGACGATCTACCAACAATACTTTTTTGTCGAGTTGAGTCGCCAAACGTTCGGCGATAACGGAGCCGGAGAAACCGGCGCCGACGATGAGAAAATCAAACATTTTGTTCAGAAAAATGTAGAGACACCGACTTGTCGTGCCTAAACGTAGAGCTTGCTTCACATTGCAAGCAAGCTCTACGTTTAGGCACGACAAGTCGGTGTCTCTACAAGAAATTAAGCGACCGCCGCCACTTTAACCGGCGGAACAGTAACCGGCGGCACAGCAACCGGCAATCGTAGCTTCAACACGGCATTTTCGCGCGCCTGAATTGCGTCACTAATATGGCGTTCCAACTTGGACACAATCGCGTCCCAGGTGTTCTCGTTGGCCATCTTCAAACCGCGTTCGACGGCGACTTGATCGGGTTGCGCGACCTGGTCACGGCACATCTGCACGAACTCTGCGGACGACATCGCTATTTTTACCACCGACGCAAAATTAGAACATACATCGGGCACGGCGGTTGAAACCACTGGCGTCGCCGTTGCCATATATTCTAACGCTTTGGTCGGGTTGATATATTCGGTCGCCTCGTTTAAGGCGAACGGCATCAAGCAAACGTCAAAGGCTTTGGTGTAGGCGGGCAACTGCTCGTAAGGCCGACCGCCCAGCCAGTGAATGTTATCGCGCTGCGGCAAATCTTCGGGACTGACTTTGGCGGTCGGCCCAACCATGACGATGTTCCAATCGGGCCGCGCATCGGCGAGAGCGGCGATTAAATCATAATCTAAACGTTCGTCAACGACGCCGAAATAACCCAAAATCGGGCCGTCCAAATGCGCGATGTCGTCGGGAATTGCGGTGCCTTGCGCGCGCGCTTTGCCAAAGTGCGCCACATCTACGCCGCAACCGTAGAAGTGCGTGTTGGCGTTAAAGCGCGATTTCGACTCGGCCATTTTGCGACCGCCCGCGAACACGACATCGGCGTTGTAAAGCAAGCGGCGCTCGCGCTCGATGAGGCCTTGCGGTGCGCCCTTGAACTGCGAAAGTTCGTCCATGCAATCGTAAACGGTGGCAACACAACCGTGCTGTCCCAGATGCGATTCGACGGCCATTGGGTCGTAGAACCATTGGACGGCGCGTTCGAACTTGCCCTTGAGCGGGCCACGCAACGCTTCGTCAAGCAGTTCGCGGCGCATGGCATCAATGAACTCGCCGCCCTTTTCCCAATCGGTTTGATTGAAATGCGTCTGCATCACGGTGACATTGGGATATTCTTCGCTGGGGCGTAGGGTAAAATGCGGCGGCATCGCGCCAGGATAGACGAGCGGGCCTTCGACGAACAAGACGCGATGACGATGGGACAGACGCGAGTGAAATTGTTGGGGACGTTGCCACACAAAATCCCAATGAAGGTGGCAGTGAACGATGATGGGATAAGAAGAAGGGGGAAGGTGAAGGGAAACGGCGGGTGAAACAGACATCGAAACTCCTGGAAGGGGATAACTTGGGGAATCTCGCGCGCGAAATTAGGCCAGAGCCAGTATAGGCGAAAACGAAAGTTTGTCGCAGCAAAATGCAAACGGCGCGCCCAATTGCCATAACAGGCGTTTGGGAATCCCCTTGTTTTCCCACGATGTCAACAATGCAGCGTAAACTGAAGCGCAGGAAAATAAAATTATGGCGACTTTAACCGCAACCGCCCCGCGCACGACCGACCGGCACACCGCCGATCCGCTCATCGAAGAGTTGATGAAAGTTGACGGCAAAGCCGAAATCGTGAACGGCCAGATCAAGACATTCATGCCTACCGGAGACATTCCCAACTACGCCGCAGGCGTGATTTTCGTTTCGTTATTCCACTTTGCGCAAAGCCGAGGCTCAGGGCGCGCGACAACTGACAACATGGGATTTCTGTGCGATTTGCCCCATCGTAAATCTTTCTCGCCCGATGCCGCATTCTATACGGGGCCAAGCGGCGGTATGAAATTTTTTCCCGAACCGCCAATCTTTGCCGTCGAAGTGCGTAGCGAAAACGACTATGGCCCCGCCGCCGAACGCCAGATGACCGCCAAACGCGCCGATTACTTCGCCGCCGGAACTCTGGTGGTGTGGGATGTTGACCTGCAAAACGAAGAAGTCGTCGCCAAATATATGGCGCAAAACCCGATGGTGCCGCAAATGTTCCGGCGTGGCGAAACCGCCGAGGCCAGCGAGGCGGTCGCCGGTTGGAGCCTGAACGTGGACGATTTGTTCGCGTCGGATGTCGGATAGCAGATAGCGGATGTCAGATAGGTTTGAGGAAAGCGTAAATGTTAGCTCTCTTCAAACCTATCCGAAATCCGAAATCCGGCATCCGATACACTCTCACTCCATGAGAATCGAAGGCGGTTACTGGCTCGGCCAGGTTTTGCAGGCGCCCAATAGCAACGCGACGCGCCCGACCGATGGGCGCACGCGCGAAATGCTGTTTAATTCGCTGGGCGAGTTCATCGTCGAGGCGCGCGTTCTGGATTTGTATGCCGGTTCGGGCGCCGTCGGGCTGGAAGCGCTTTCTCGTGGCGCGGCTCATTGCACTTTTGTGGAACTTGAGCATAGTGCGATTCGGGCATTGCGCGCCAATGTCAAAAAACTGCGTGCCGAGGGTCTGACGCAGATTTGGGCGGCCAATGCGCGCACGGCGCCGCAGAAATTGGCCGATGACGGCGTGAAATTCGACTTTATCTTTGCCGACCCGCCCTTTGCTAAACCCGACGAAGGGGCAGAAATCGCGCGAAGGTTGGACGCGCTGCCGATTTTGTTGAATAATGAAAGGGTCGAAACGCGTGAAAACGAGGACGAAACCCAGCATACTGAAACCCATACACCGGCCAACGTCCGCAGTCATCGGGACGGATTGATCGTGGTGCAGCACTCGCGTCGTGTCGAATTGCCTCCTTTGGAGCACTTCGATATCACGCGAACTAAACGCGCGGGCGAATCGGTATTGACTTTTTTGCGAGCAAAAACGCTCGCAGATTGAAGCAGCAGGAAGCCGGTAGCTGGAATCGAACTCGAAATCATCGAAGCACGTCGCATCCAAAATAACGGCGCGAGGAGTTCTTAAATTGTTCTCGCGCCCCCCAAATCATTTAATTTAAGCCGGTGCTTTGGGCATCGGAGGAGACAAACACCATCAACGTTTTACGCATTATTGACGAAATAGAACAACTCGTGGAAGAGGGCAAAGGCATTCTGGGCAAAAGATTAGTGCCCGAAGAAGACTTCTTCAGCAAAGTCCAGCAGTTGCGCTCGGCGCTGCCTAAATCAATGAAAGAGGCCGAGGACTTAATGAAGAAGGCCGAAGCCGTCGTGCGCAGCGCGCAGGCCGAAGCCGACCGACTGATTGACACCGCCGAGCGCGACGCCGAAAAGCTGGTGACCGACGCACGCAACCGCAGCGAGCGCGCCGTCGCCGAGGCCAAGAATCATGTGGATCGAATGACCAACGATGCACAAAACAAAGCCGCTGGCACCATCGAAGCCGCCGACACCAAAGCCGCCCGCACTATCGAAGCCGCCGACACTAAAGCCGCGCGCACCATCGAAACCGCCGGCGCGCAGGCCCAACGCACCATTGACGAGGCCAACGACCGCGCCGCGCACGTCGAGGCCAACGCGCAAAAGCACGCCGATACCATGGTCGCCGAAGACGCCATCACCAAGCGCTCGCAGGAAGAGGCCGACGCGCGTCTGAACGGCGCCAACAGCGAGGCCGAAGAGTTGCGCCGTAATGCCGACGATTACGCTTTTGAAGTGTTGGACAAAATTTCGGGCGCCCTCGACAAGCTCAACAGCAGCGTCGAGGCGGGCAAGGAATCGTTGCGCGCCAACTCCGGCAATTACGGCGGCGACCTCAAAGACCCTTACGCTCCGTCGGGCGGCTACGCCAACTCCGACTTCAACGGAGCGCGGTAGTGCTGCGGGACAAGGAGCAGGGAACAAGGGACAAGGTATCGGATGAATCATTGCCACTGCGCCGCATTTCTCTCCTTGTCCCCTGCTCCTTGTCCCTTGCCCCTTTAAAGCCATGTCCCGTCTTCATCCGTTCGCGCGCCTGTGCGTTGCCGCCGTCGGCCTGTTCGCGGCGCAACTGGCGGCGGGACTGGGTTTGGCGGCGGTTTACATCGGCGTCCGCATGGCACAGGCGCCCGGGCAATCGGTCGATAAAATTATCGGTAGCCTGACGCGTGTTACCGAAATTAATACGCTTCTGCTCACGCTGTTCGTTTATCCGATTGGCATTTTGTGGCTGGGTTTTTGTCGCGCCAAACTCGACAAGCGTTCGTTTATCTCGCTGGGTTTGCGCCGCTCGCGCCTCGGCTCCAATCTGGCGCGCGGTCTGGCCACCGGTTTTCTTTCGGTAGCCGTAATCTGGGCGATTCTGTGGGTGACGGGCGCGATTTCGGTCGGCGGTTTCAGCGAGGCCGCGCGCCAACCGAACGTGGTGCTGGCGCTTCTGGGCTGGATGATCGCGTTCGCGGCGGTCGGCTTCTTCGAGGAGTTGCTGTTTCGCGGCTACACCCTCCACAACCTAACCAACTGGCTGGGCTGGCGCGCCGCCGTTATTGTTCAGGCGGTCATCTTCGCGCTCATTCATCTGGGCAACGTCGCGACCGCTTCTGGCGAAGCGCGTCTGGCGGCGCTGGGCGCGATGCCATCCATTTTCCTGATCGGCGTTTTCTTCGCGTTGTCTTATCGTAAAACCGGATCGCTGTGGTTTCCCATCGGCTTTCACGCGGCGTGGAATTTCTCGTTGGGCTGCCTGTTTTCCTTACCGGTTTCGGGTATCAAAACGTTCCAGTTGTTGAACGTGCAGAGCAACACGCAATCGTGGCTATCGGGCGGCAGTTTCGGCGCCGAAGGCTCGTTCTTTTTGCTGCCGGTATTGGCGGCGCTGATCTGGTTCATGTTGCAGGCGCCCGATCATCCCCAGGCGTTGCTCGACCTCGAATTGACGCAACCCGAAGCAACGCCGGAGCCGCCAATTGTCGCGGCACCAGTTATCGAAACGGCAGAATCAGCCATTGACGAACCGGAGCGGGAGAATCGCTATCGCACCAAGTTCGGCACCAGCGAAGGCTTCGACAGCGATATGTTGCGCGAACTGCGCGAGTTGCAGCAAGAACGCGAGGCCAGCGAAATTCAGGCGCGGGCAGAACGCGCGGTGGAGCAGACGGCGGTGGTGCAGACCGAACTGTTGAAGTCGCCGGTTATCGCGGCGCCGGAAGTAGAGAAAGTCGAGGTTATCAAAACGGTGGAAGCGGTGGAGCCGAAAGTCGAGGTTGCAGCCGAAAAGCCGGAAGTTGAGGCGGCGCCAACGCTGAGGGAAAACGTGGAAACGCCCGTTACAGAGCCGGAAGCGGCACCATTGCCAGTTCCGGTTCCGGCGAAGAAAAAATCGTTGCCCAAATGGTAACGCTCTAACCAGATAACGCGGTGTATAAGTTCTTTTTGCGTTTAACACCCGCTCCTCTTTGTCATTCTGAGCGCGGGCGCCCTTTGGGCAGCAGGCACGAATGGAGCCGAAGAATCCATGCGTTGAAGTTCCCCCGCTATATCAGGCCCGCAACTCTCCGTTCGTCCCAACCACGAAAAAACGCCGCGACTTTCGTCGCGGCGCATTTTGTTTTCCTCAACATCTTAATCCACAACTTTGAATCCCAGACCGCGGTCGGTCAGGATGAAACGCGGATGACCTGGATCGGGTTCGACTTTCTCGCGCAGACGGTGAATGTAGGCGCCCAGATTGTTCGGGTTGACCTTGGTGTTCTCGCCGAACGCTTCCTCGACCAACTGTTGACGCGTCATCATGGTGTTTTTGCGGGCCATCATGGCGCGCATCAACGCGAACTCGCGCTTGGTCAGGTTGAGCGGACGAATCTCGCCGTTCTCCAGGCGAATGTAGGTCTCGCGGCGGTCGGCGTTGAGGAAAATCGGGCCCGCGCGCAACGCTTTAGCGCGCGAGGGTTCTTCGGAGTGACGCGCGCGCGTCATGGCGAATTCCAAACGCGCCGCCAGTTCGCTGGCGCGCATCGGCTTGACGATGAAATCGTCGGCGCCCACGTCAATCGCCGAAAGTGCGGTGCTTTCGCTGCCCTTATTGGCCAACACCACGATGGGCGCGCCGGTCGCGTAATCGCCTTCGCCGCGCAGTTCGCCCAACAGGTTCTCGTCCACGCCGTCGCCGTCAACGCCCATCAAAATCGCGTCGGGACGTCCTTCGCGCAGACGATCCAATGCTTCCTGCGACGTCGTCGCAATCGTGCCTTCGTAACCAACTTCTTTGAGTTGATTGACCAATCCCTGACAGGTGGCCTTGTCGTTTGTCACGACCAAAATTTGCTTCTTTGCCATAATATTTTTTCCAAAATCGCGCCAAATGCGGCTCGCGATTTTATGTGTGTTCCTCAAATGCGACTCCGCCGATATTCGCGATTAACAGCCCCTCGATCAACAAACATTTGCCGTTGCAAAGACACCGGCGTATCGTGTCTGATAAAGTCGCGTTTGCCATCATGTAACGGCAAAGCTGACGTTTTAGACACGACAAGTCAGCGTCTTTGCAATGGCAAATGTTTGTTAATTGAGAGGAAGAGAAAACGGCGCAACGGTGCGTGCGAATCCATTCGCAGATACGAAAGTCCGGCTTACTTTTCCTCGGCTTCTAACCGCGGGTGACGCAGCTTTCAGCGAGGAACCGCATTGTTTGAGGGAGCAGGCCCAACTTCCTGCGAAGTCGGGGCCACAGTGGGGTTTGTGTTGTTAGCAATTGTCTCGCCACTGTTTTGCAGAATGCGTGGCGTCACAAAAACTACCAACTCAGTTTTGACCGTCGTCTTTTTTCGCGACCGAAACAGACCTCCTAAAAGTGGCAAATCGCCGAAGAACGGAATTTTACCTTTGGTCGTCTGTTCCTGATCGAGCGTCAAGCCGCCAATCACGATGGTTTCGCCATCCTGCACGCGCACCGTCGTATCGCTACGACGCGTCGAGAGAACCGGCAAACCGGTTTGTATGTCCAACTCGGTGATGTTTGAGACTTCGGGCGCGACACGCACCGTGATCTCGCCATTGCCGCCCGTCAGGGGCGTCACGGCCAACTTCACACCGACATCAACGGGCTGGATACGATTCTGAGTCTGACCGGACTGGTTAAACTGTGTCAAGATGAAACGTTGCGAACCGATAAACAAATTCGCGTTTTCTCCGTTCACAACCACCATCTGCGGTCTGGCTCGCACTCGCGCCTTGCCCTTCAGTTCCAACGCTTTCAGGTTCGCCTCGAACGAACGCGGCAATTTACCGATGGTGTTGAACGTCACGCGTCCGGCGCCAGCATCGAACGAATCAAAACTATCCGCGCTCGGATTGCCCAGGCGCAAACCGATGTCGAGGTCGTTGCTATCCGACAGCTCGACGGCGATGGCCTCAATGGAAATCTGCGGCGCCGTCACGTCCACGCGCCGCAGGTCGGCCCCAATTTTCTTCAGCATCTGCGAAGGCGCAGTCACCACGACGGCGTTTTGCTCGCCGTTCACCTTCACATAAGAGTAAAGAAAGTTGGGCAGCAAGCCCGAAAGCTCGCCCGCCTTCGAGTTTTGAATCCGAAAACTTTCGGTCTCCGAAGCGCGATAAGTCGCCAAATCGGTCGGCACGCCTTCGGTCAGCACCAGAATCCCGTTGATGGGCGCCAGGGCCAAACCGTAAGCCGCCGCGATAGTCGAAACCGCGCTTTCCGGCGTCACTCCCTGTAAATTCAGGCTGACTTTGCGCGGAGCCGAAGCCCCGACGCCATCATCAACCGCAATCGCCAATCCGGTTTTTTGCGCAATCGCCGCCATCAGTTCGTGAATATCGGCTTTGACCGCGCGCACCGAAACCAGGCCATTATCGAACGTCACTTCGGCGCTCAAATCATCGGGCTCCTGAACCGCTTTGTTGCCCGCGCCGCCGCCCCGTTGTCCGGGCAGAGTGCGGTCGGATTGAATGGTAAACAGCACGCCCTGACCGTCGGGCGTCTGCGTCACCGTCGCGTTGGTAGCGACGAAGTTGCTGATGTCGATGCGCAAACCGATGCCATTTTGCGCGCCCTGAGGCGTCGAAAGCTGAATCGAAGAAACCGGATAAGTATTGAGGTTGATGAAATTTTTTCCGGTCGCGTTGCGCGCGGCAGGAAAATACGCCCCCATTTTAATTCCGCTTTGATCGACGTCGCGGTATTGCAAAATTCCATCGGCCAGAATGGTAATTTGAACGCCATTAGACAACGCTTTCGTCGTCACTGATTTAATGTTAGTGTAAGCCACCCCTTGCGCGCAAGCGGGAAATCCCTGACAATTAAGATTCAGAAAAATTAGAAGGAAAGTTAAAACAAGGGTGAGTCGCGCGTAGCGACGGAGGTGAAAAGAAGACATTGTTAAAGTTTGGAATAGCTGGAAGTAGAGGCGGACGTTAGGTTAGCCCCCTCTACTTAACGCTCTCCGTTACTGCCTCGCTCGCGCTCCCGACGCGGCGCGCTTTGACCACGATGAGCAACTGCTGTTGCTCGCGATTGGAGCGTCGAGACGGAAAAACTCCCAGCGCTCTGCCGCGCGTATCGCTATCAATTGCCGATTCGAGACCGGCGATAATCACGCTTTGATCGGGAGCGATGACCAAACTCGAACTGACCTCGCGAATGCCCAGCGTCGGCAAACTGGTGCCGCTTTCCAGAGCGTCCACAGTTGAAATCGAGGGCGAAACGTCGAGCGCAATCGGGTCGGCGGGATTGAGCGAGCCGCGTGCCGTCACGTTTAGTTTCGTGCCGATTTGCAGCGGCAACGCCTGCGAAACCTGTTCGCGCCCGCGTTGCTGCAACACCAGAACATAACGCGTTTGGCCCAGAAAAATCGAACCGTTTTCGCCCGCCAGAACCGTCACGCGTGGCGTGGCGCGCAGGCGTCCGCGCCCGCGACGATTGAGCAGTTGTAGGTTCGCCAGCAGTTGATCGGTCTGCCCGCTTTCGACGCGGATGCTGGCGGTTCCAGTTCCGAAATCAATCGTCTGACTGTCGCGCCCCACGCTGCGCGTCAATTGAAGCGCGTAATCTACGTCGCGCTGTGCATTGAGTTCCCAAACTTGCGCCGTGATCTCGAACTGCGCGCGCGGCGCGTCAATACGTTTTAAGTCCGCCGTAATCCGCCGCAAAATCGCGGGCGAACCAGTCGCGACCAGAGCGTTGCCCTGACGGTCGGGCCGCAAATAGGCCAGCAGAAAATCGGGGAACAACAATCGCGCCGCGTCGGGCGCCAGATTATAAAGCGGCAAACTGCGCGCTTCCTGAAACTCGTCGCCGCGCCCCAGAACCAGGGCGCCGTTCTCGATGAGTCCGCCCAGATTATAGCCGGTCTGCAAAACGTCCAACAGTTCGGGCAAAGTCGCGTTGGGCAGAAACAGCGAAACGTCCAGGGTCGCCACGTCTTGCCGCGCCAGAAATGGCACGCCGCTTTTTTCGCTGGCCTCCTTCAGCAGATCGCGCAAAGGCGCGTGCAACGCCAACACGCGCAACGTTTCGTCGGCGTTGCGGCTGACATCGAGCTGCGTCGTGCGCCCAGCAATGGGCGAACGATTGAGCCGCTCGGCGCCGCCCAAATCGCCCCGGTCGGGGACAATCGTTAAAACGATGGCGCGCCCGTTGGTCGCGGGTTTGAGGTTGAACTCGAGCGGGTCGGCGTATTGACCGAATCGAATGCCGTCATCGCCGATGTTCGCCGAAAACTGTTGCGCGATGACCGGCGTGGCAAAGCGAAACTCGATGTCAACGCGCGGTTCGGGCTGATTGTAGGCGCCGTTGGTAAAGAAGGGCCGCGCGAACTCGGTGCGCCCTGGCGAAACTACGGCGCCGTCGAGCGGATAGGCATCGAGCGGCACATAAGCGGGCAAACGCGAAATCGCGCCGACGACGCGGATGCGCAAAACCTGCGTCGGCTTGGGACCGAACCCTTTGTCGAAGTCAACGAAATCGGTGAGGTCGGTGCCAAAGCGCGGCGTGCCATCGGTTTCGATGCGCACCTGCACCGCGTTGGGCAAGCGCTTGACTTTGATGCCGGTGATCGTCAGGTAAGATGTCGCGAGCTGCGCGTGCGCGGGAATGGCGAATAATAGCGCGCAGAAGAAGAGCGCGAGTTTGGGGCAGGTGTTACGTTTCACCCCCTCTGGGCTACGCCACTGCCCTGTCTCCGACGGGCGCCCACTCCCTTCGCAAAGGGGAGAGGCGGCGCTACCCTCGACATCGCCGAAAGTTAAAAAGCGGTCAAAGATAACAGCCAACGCCGAGGGTAACGCCGCCTCTCCCCTTTGCGAAGAGGGTGGGCGCCCGTCGGAGACAGGGCAGTGGCGTAGCCCAGAGGGGGTGAATCGTGATACCTGCCCCAAACTTACAAGTATTTCCGTCAACCAAAACAGAAAGTTCACGGCTTCACCATCGGCCCCGCCGGAACAACCGCCGCTGCTTCTCCTGGCATCGGCACATTGGGCCGCTCGAAATTGGGCGGCGGAAGCGGCGCGCTCAGGTCGGGCGCCAGAAAGCGGTCTTTGAGTTTCTTCTCTTCGTCGGCGGGCAAATGCCCGGTATCCGACAGCAAACGAGGCGTGATGAACAAGACTAATTCGGTGTTAGTCGTGCGCTTGTTGCGCGAGCGGAACAGAAGCGGGCCGAGCAAAGGCAGGTCGCCCAGAATCGGGACTTTGGTGGTGACGTTGCGCGTTTCCTGCTGACGAAGTCCGCCGATGACGATGGTTTGGCCGTCGTCTACGCGCACTTTGGTGTTGGCGGTGCGCGTTGACTTTTCGGGCAAACGCGTGACCGGATCGAGCGCCGATAAAGTCGAAACTTCGGTATCCACGTCCACCAGAATCTGCTTTTCGCCGCCGGTATAAGGCGTGATTTGCAGACGCACACCGGCGTCGATGAAGTTGCGTTGGCCGTTGCCGGTATCAATTGGCGTGACGATATAACGTTGGCGCCCGACGAAAATCGAGGCGCGCCGCCCCGAAACCGTCGCGATGCGCGGGTTGGCGCGCACGCGGGCCTGTCCCTTCTGTTGCAGCGCCGAAATTTGCAGCAAAAACTGGTCGGGCAACGTCATCAGCGAACGATAGGAAAGCGAGCCCTGATTGGGAGAAAAGTTGATTTGCCCGCCCGCGTTGGAGTAAGCCAGATTCAAGTTGAGCTGATCCAAACCGGTGTCGGTGAACTCGACCAAAAGCAGGTCAACGGAGATTTGCGCGGCGGGAATATCGAAGCCGGCGATGTCTTCGCGGAACTTGCGCAAGACTTCGCCGGGCGCCGAAAGCACGACGGCGTTTTGCGCCGAGTTGACCTTCACATAATCCTGCAAAAACGAGGGCAACAGGTTGCGCGCGTTCTGGGCGTCCACATATTTGGTCGAAATCTGATCTATGTCCGACAGCAGATAGCTCGATGGACTGCGCGGGATGCCCTCGGAAACGAGTGTGACGCCGCCGACTTCGGCGGCGGCCATGCCGTAGGCTCCGGTGATGGACGCGATGATTTCGCGCGCCGGCTTGCCCTTCACCGAAATCGTGATCAGACGCGAAACCGTGTCGTCTACCACGAGGTTTAAGTTCGCGCGCGCGGCGATGGCCGTCAGCAGTTTGGCCGCGTCCACGCCGACGGCGAAGACCGCCATCGAAGCGGCGTCACCGGTCACTTCCATGGTGCCACGTTGCGGCAATTTCGATTTGGGTTCGGCGGTTTTGTCGTCGTCGGCTTTCGTATTATCGGTGGCGGTTTTCGCGTTATCGGCGGGCGCGACAGTGGCGGAATTATTGGCGCCGTCGAGCGCGGCGGAATTGGGCGCGAGCGGGCTTTGCGGATTGGGGCCGGGCGTCGCGGGCGTTGGCGGATTGGGAGCCGTGTTATCCGCGCCGACTTCGTCGGTCGGGCCGACGTTGCCGGTCGAGGGCGGCGTGGCGTTGGGCGGCACGAGCGGACGCGGTGGCACCGTTGGCGAAGTCGGTTCGGGCGTGAGCGGCGAAGTCGGCGTCGCCGGATTGGGCGCGGGCGCAAGCGCTTTGGGGTTGGCGGCGGACGGCGGAGTCGGCGTCGCCGGGGCTGTCTCGGTTTGTGCGCGAGCGGACACAACGAGGAGTGGGCAGATCAGCAACGCGGCAAAACCGCGCCAAAAACGGGGACAAGAAAGCATGAAGACGGTAAGTGCAGTTTACCGTTTCGACAAAACAGGGAAGTTGGCGACGCGCACTTCTTGGCGACGGGCGTAGATTTGCGGAATCGTTTGTCCGCAGGTAGAAGCAACACTGCTCATGCCACCACTTCGGCTTCGGCGTCTTCGGACACCGGCGCCATCGCCTGCGTCACGCGATTGCGTCCGCGTTCTTTGGATAGATACAGCGCTTTGTCGGCGTGCGCGATCAAATCTTCGCCGCTATCCATGCCAACAGCGACGCTCGAAACGCCGAAGCTCGCCGTCACCGGGCGCTCCTTCCACTTGGCGTGTTCGACGCGTTCGCGCAGACGGTCGGCCAGAATATAGGCGCCGTCGGCGTCGGTGTTGGGCAGAATCAGGGCGAACTCTTCGCCACCGTAGCGCGCGAAAAAGTCGGTCGTGCGCACCAGCGTCATCACGGTGCGCGCCAGCGTTTTCAAGACCTCGTCGCCCGCCTGATGGCCGAAGCTATCGTTGTAGGTCTTGAACTTGTCCACATCGAACATCACCAGGGAAAGCGGCGTGCCATAACGTTGGGCGCGCGACCATTCTTCGGCCAACTTTTCGTTGAAGGCGCGGCGATTCTTGGCTTCGGTCAGTCCGTCGTGCGTCGCCAGCGATTCGAGTTTGCCGTTGGCCTGCAACAGTTCGCGTTGCTGCTCGGTTAAAGCGGCGCGCGCGTTCTCACGTTCGATTTCGCCGCCGACCCACTCGGCCATCAAGCGCAACAATTCGACATCATCGGGGCCAAACGGCAAGTCGCGCCCGCCCAGTTGAGCGAACGAGAGCATCCCGAACAGACGGCCTTCGACGTTGACCGGCGCGCCCAGATAAGCGATATCGTCGTTGCGTTCGATGTGCGAATCGGTGCCGGGCACGCCCGCGCGCGGCAGCATTTCCAGCCCCAACAACTGCGCTTCGAGCGAAGGCGCGCCCTCGGCGAGTTGCGAGCGCAAAAGCGTCATCGCCGGACGAACGCGGCGGTCGGGCGATTGGACGAAGAGCGTTTCCAGACGGTCGCCCGCCGCGTCGTCGCAGATGCGGGCCAAGGCGCCAATCGGCAGTTCGAGGCGGCTGCATCCCATCTGCAACAGCGCCTTCATTTTGGCATCGAGCGTGCGCGCGCGGTCGCCGCCGATGACTTCGTAGAGCGAACGCACCGCCGCCCGCGCGCTCACCAGCTCGGTTTGCGCCGTGACCTGTTCGGTCAAATCGTGCAGCACCACCAATGCCGACGACGGCTTGCGACCTTCGCCCTGCGCGCTCAGCGACATTTGCGCGTGCCGCAATTCGCCGTCGGCGCGAAACAAACGCATCTGCGTCTCGAAGAGGGGCGTGTCGCCGTCGAAAACGCTTTGCATCCCAACGCGTAGGCGCGGCAAATCGTCGGGGTGAAAGCATCGCGGCAACGATTGTCCAACGATCTGCAGCTCGCCCAGAAACGCGACGAACTGCGCGTTGGCATGAGTCACGCGCTCGCGATTATCAATGCTGGCCAGCGCGAACGGCGTCGCCTTCACCGCGCGTTCTGCCGCATTTTCGATGGGCGCGACCGAAGGCGTTTTCTTCAGCGCCCAACCCAATCCAGCGCCGACAACGAGGCCGCCCATCGCGCCGCCGAGCAGAAGTGGAAGCGATGAAGGCGCGGCAGGAACGGGAGCGGGCGTTTTCAGGGCGGGTTTGGCCGTCGTCTGCGCGCGCGACAAAGGCGAAACGGCCACTAAACCCAAACCGCACAGCGCCACGAAAAATCCGATGCGGTGCGCGCGGTAAGAGCGAGAAATACGACGTTTTGAAGGCGACATGAGAAGTCCGCCCAAGGTTATAACAACATATTGGCCCGTGAGCGGAAGCAATGAAAAAGCGCTAACCCCGACCGATTGTTAGACGAACTCATAAAATGAGAATACAAACACAATGGGAAAACTTGCGGTAATTCGAGGGTTTTCAACCGGCCAGACGGCATTTGCTTTGCGTTGAAGAACAGGGAAGTTTCCCAAATATGCAGTGGGCTCGTCAGAACCGTGTCAGAGCCGTTGAGACGGTGCAATACGCCCAACAGAACAAAAAATCTTTGTCGTCTGACGGCTCTGACGAGTCCACTGCATATTTGGGAATCGCCCCCTAAAAAATCATGTCACAATCCGAAGAATCCAAGCAACTGCAACCGCCTCAGCATCAGGAAAAGAATCCGGGCATTGAGGCCAAAATGGATCCGCCGCCGGTTTATCTGCGCGACGATTATAAAGCCGCCGGCAAACTCGAAGGCCAGGTCGCCATCGTTACCGGCGGCGATTCGGGCATCGGGCGCAGCGTCGCCGTTTTGTTCGCCCACGAAGGCGCCGATGTCGCCATTCTTTATCTCGACGAACACCAGGATGCCGAGACAACCAAAGCCGAAATTGAGAAAGCCGGGCGCAAATGTCTGCTCATCCCCGGCGATGTCGGCGACCAGGCGCACTGCCACCAGGCGGTCAGCCAGGTCATTGAGGAGTTCGGCAAACTCGATTGTCTGGTCAACAACGCCGCCGAACAGCACGTTCAGAAATCCATCGAAGACATCAGCGAAGAACAGCTCACCGATACCTTTCGCACCAATATCTTCGGCTATTTCTTCATGGTCAAAGCGGCTCTACCCCATCTGAAAGAGGGCGCCACGATCATCAACACGACATCGGTGACGGCGTTCGCCGGTTCGCCGCAACTGCTCGATTATTCCTCAACCAAAGGCGCGGTTCTGGCGTTCACGCGCAGTTTGTCGCAGAGCTTAATCGAGAAGGGCATTCGCGTTAACGGCGTGGCGCCCGGCCCAATTTGGACGCCGTTCATTCCCTCGACGATGGAAGCCGATGAAGTCGCCAAGTTCGGCTCACAAACGCCGATGAAGCGTCCGGGCCAACCGTTCGAATGCGGAACGTGTTACGTCTTTCTGGCTTCGAGCGATTCGTCGTATATCGCTGGACAGACGCTGCATCCCAACGGCGGCGAAGTCGTCGGGGCTTAAATATTTCCCAGCGAAAACGGCGCCCGTTGCTGACCGAATGGGCGCCGGTTTTGCTGAGGCCTACCACCATGAATTCCCCTACTCGCCCGCTCGTCGTGGCTTTTGACGTGATCGAAACTTTGTTTTCGCTCGAAGTTTTGCGTCCCAAAATGGAGGCGCTCGGTTTGGCGCCGCAATCGCTCGAAGTGTGGTTCGCCTCATTGCTACGCGATGCGTTCGCGCTGACCGTCACCGAAAAATACGCCCAATTCGCGGACTTGGCGCGCGGCGGATTGCAAGAACAGTTGGCCGAAATCGGGCGCGCCGCGACCGACGACGAACTCCAAAGCGTCCTGGACGAAATGAAGCAACTGCCCGCGCAACCCGATGTGCGACAGGCGTTCGAGATGCTCCAGGCGGCAAACGTGCGGATTTTGACCGTCTCCAACGGCGCCAGGAAACAGACCGAAAAATTGCTGGCCAACGCGAATTTGAGTGGGTTTGTGGAACAGGTAATCTCGACCGATGAAGTCGAGCGTTTCAAACCGCATCACGCGGTTTACGAGCATACGGTTCAGGTCGCGGGCGTGGAAGCAGGCCAAATCGCTTTGGTGGCAGCGCACGGATGGGACGTTCATGGCGCCGCGTGCGCGGGCCTGACGACGGGTTGGGTCAAGCGGCGCGAAAAGCGTTTTCCCCAGGCGTTTGAAGGGCCAAACATCGGCGGCGACTCGTTGGTCGAAGTTGCGCGCGGGTTGTTGGCTTTGCCAAGTGAGTAAGCAAACCGTGGAGTTGGGCCTCCGTGCCCGCGTCGGAGAGTTCCACTCTTCTTAAGCATTGCACGCTCTCCGACGCGGGCACGGCGGCCCGACTCCACGAGGACTTACATTTGAGCCAAAAATCGCGCTCTTTCTCCGGCAGTCCGCTCGAAAACCGCGCGCAAAACTGCTTCCGATTCGGGCCGCAAAACCGCGTTGCGTCGTCCCAGAGTCGCCTTGACGGTTTTGATGCAATCGCCAAAGCGATGCTCCATCCAGCCGCCCTGCCCGCCCCAGTTAAAACTCGGCACGTATTTCGGCGCGATGCCGCCGCCGAAGATATTGCAGCCCGTCCCGATGTTGGAACCGGTGTTCAAACCCTGCATGATCCCGATTTTGGTGTGATCGCCGATGATGCTGCCCAAAAACTGCGAACCGGTTTCGACGGTTTGCTCGCCATTAGCGGGAAAGCGGATGGTGCCATAGGTATTTTTGAGGTTGGAAGTCGTGGCGAGGGCGCCGAAATTGACCCAGCGTCCGGCCCAGGTGTGGCCGACGAAACCGTCGTGGCCTTTGTTGACGCGACTCTGGAAAATCGTCGCCGCGATTTCGCCGCCCACTTTGCAGTTCGGCCCCAACGATGTGCCCGCTCGCAAACGCGCGCCGTCAACGACGCAACCGGCGCCGACGAAAACCGGCCCCGCCAGATGCGAACATTTCACCGTCACATCGGCGGCGATGATAATTGGGCCGCCTGTGGCGTCCAGAACGCAACCGGGCTGCACGAGGGAACCGCGCCCGATGAAAACGTCGCTCTCGTCGCCGACGATGTGCGCGCCGTTCATTAGGGCGGCGTCGCGGTTGTTGGCGTGGCGCTTTTCCCAATCGCGAAAATCGGCGGCGATGTGCGCGCCCGAATGCGCCAGAATTTCCCACGGAGTGTTGGCGGGCAAACCGGGGAAAGGCTCGCCTTCGATGTCCTCGTTGACGCGTAAACCGGTTTTGGCGCGCAGATAATCGGCGAGTTCAGGCCGCGCGCGCAAAACCACGTCATCGGTGATTTGAAGCGCGCGGTCGAGCGGGCACAGCGCGCCATAACGCAACTCGAAAGTCGCGCGCGTTTGGGTCAGCGAGCCGAAATTTTCTGGGTGTTCTTCGGCGACAACAAGGGACATTGCTTTGTAAGGGGCAGCGAGCAAAGAGCAGGGGACAAGGTCAGAAATTACGCCTTCTATAGAATAATCTCTGACCTTGTCCCCTGCTCCTTGCCACTTGCTCCGACTTTAACGAATAATCCTCGGCCCGCCTTTGGGCGCGATGGTGGCGCCCGCAACGCGGGCGTAGTTGGCTTTGAGATCGTTCAGAACGCGCTCTAATTCGCCGGTCGTGCGCGCGTCCATGCGCGATTTGATGGTATCGTAGAGCGCCTCGAACGCTTCGATGGCCAGACGCGCTTCGGCGTCGTTGCGCGCGACCAAACCGGTATAGGGATTGGCGACCAGGCCGAGATGAACGGCGGCGTAGCGCGGCAGTTCGGTGACGGTTTTCAGCAAAATTGGCGCGACTTCGAGTTTAGTCATCGACTGCGCCTCGCGCTCCATCATCTGACGAACCTGATCTCTCTCGGCATCGGTCAACGGGCGCCCAATTTCCTGCTCTAAGGCCGCGAACTGCTCGGCTTCGAGCTGCGAGCGCATCTGATCGACTTCCTCTTCGGTCATCGGCGTTTCGTCGCCCATCTCTTCATCGGAGGGCACGGTTTCGGTTGCGTCAGCGGCATCGCCCGCCGCAGAGGGCGCGCTCACGGCCTGACCGGGCTGCTCTTCGAGCGAAGACGAACCCAACGCGGATTGGCCACTCGTGGAACCGGCACTGGGGTTGCCGCCGCCGATAATTTCGAGTTTGGGCCGCTCTTCGTCGGACACGGGATTGGCCCGACCAGGCACTTGGATGAGCGGCTTAGCATCGGAAGCGGCGGGGATGTCGGTCGAGGTGCCTTTGCGATCTTCTTCGGTCAACACGCGACGGTCTACAATTTGGAAACGCGGTTTCTGTTCTTCGCGTTCTTCGGTATCTTTGGACATAATTTTTCCTTTAACGTTGGGACTTGCGCGCGCCAGTCTAACTAATAATCTATCCAAACTGGCAATCCGAGCGTTCCCTGCGAACCGCGAGCGTAAGCGACCGGCTAAATTTGACCTGCCTCCCGCGTCAGCTTTAGCCGGTCGCTTACGCTCGCGGTTCGCAGGGAACGCTCAAAATTCACTTAGAAGTTTAATCTTCTAAAACCTGCGCGACACGCTCCAACGAACGGGCAAACTCTGCGTCGCCAATCGCGGGCCGAACATCGGCAGCAATCGGCTCGGCCAAATCCACCCACGAACGGCAACCCAAATCGCCATCGCGCAATTCGTAATGCACCGGCTCATCGGCGAGGTAGACGCGCAGGGCCGCGCACAGCAAGGTTTTATCGGGCTGATAACCGAAGCGCAAATCCAGATAATGCGCGCTCCAAATATGTGGCACTTCAAGCAAGGCGGGTTCGGCGTCTTCGTCCAGTTTCCACACTTTTTCCACCCGCGCGAAGTGACGCAGATAAGCGATTTTCGCGGTTTCGTCGGCCTTGCGCGGCGTCTGCTCCCACAAATTTTGATGGGCGGCTTTTACCAATCCGCGCTCTTGATGTAGCCAGGTCGCCAGCAACCAGAACTGCGAATGTTCGAGCGTGAAATGTCCGTCTTCGTCGAGCAGACCGCCTTTGCGTAGCAAAATAATCTGGCGATTCTGGGCGAGAGCTTCGCCAGTGATGGCCCATTCTTTCAGGGCGTGCGAAGATTGAATTGTGATATTTGAAGGTTGCGGCATCAGTTATGCCCCACTGGGAGCGAATTATGTTCCCACATCAAAACGGCGACGTTGCCCCCGATTTTACCCTGACCGGCGTTGACGGCAAAGAATTTACCCTCTCTGACCAGAAAGGCAAAATGACGATTCTCTATTTCGCGCGCGGCGAATACTGCCCGACGACGCGCGGCGAATTCGCTAACTTTAACGGCTACTCGCGCCTGTTTCCCAAGATGAATTGTCAGTTCGCCTTCGTCGTCAACGGCGGGCAGGAAGAGCACGCCAAATTCGCGCGCGAATTTCGCATGAACTTGCCGATTCTCATTGACCACGACGGCGCGGTCGGCGAAAAATACGGCATTTACGGCGTCAACCACAAAGATACCAAGCGCGACGATTACAAGAATTACATCGCGCCCGGCGTTTATCTGATAGACGGCGACGGCGAAATCAACGCGTTCTGGCTGGCCAGCGCGCCGCGCGGTTTGCCTTCGCCCGAATGTCTGCTGGGCATTCTGGGCTACGCCGAACATAACGACGGCAAGTATTAGTCTTTAAAGTGGCAGTTGGCAGGGATCAGTTTTCAGGCGGGGTCACCCAGTTCTCGCGCGAAGCGGTATGGAGTGACCCCGCCTGAAAACTGATCCCTGCCAACTTACACAATACAATGAACATCCCCGCCGCCCTACCCGATCCGCTCCATTTTCAAAACGGCGAACCCGTCGCCGCACCCGCCGATTGGCAGCGTCGCCGCACCGAGTTGCTGGAATTATTTCGCCGTCACGTTTACGGTCACGCGCCCGTCGGACGGCCCGATGATTTGACGTTTGCGGTTCTCGAAACGCACACCGATGCTTTGGACGGCGCGGCCACGCGCAAGCAAATCGAGATTCGATTCGGCGGCTTTGCGTTCGATTTAAAGCTGCTGATTCCCAACGCGGCGACGCGACCGGCGCCGTGTTTCGTGTTCGCCAACAATCGCAGCGCGCTGAGCGCCGATGCCGTCGAGACCGAGTTTTGGCCCGCCGCCGACATCATCGCGCGCGGTTACGCGACGGCGGTGTTCGATATGGGGCAGCTCGACCCCGATTTCGATGACGGTTTCAAAAACGGCGTTCACGGGCTTTACGACGATGAGCGCGGATCGGACTCGTGGGGCACCATCGCCGCGTGGGCGTGGGGCGCTCATCGAGTCATGGATTATCTGCAAACCGACGAAGCGATTGACGCCGATAAAATCGCTTTGGTTGGACATTCGCGCGGTGGCAAAGCCGCGCTGTGGGCGGGCGCGCAGGACGAACGCTTTGGCCTTGTCGTGTCCAACAATTCGGGCTGTTCGGGCGCGGCGCTTGCGCGCGGCAATCAGGGCGAAACTATCGCCGCCATCAACGACCGATTTCCGCATTGGTTTTGCGAGAACTACAAAAATTACAACGACCGCGAAAACGAACTGCCCCTTGATCAACATCAACTGTTGGCCCTTGTCGCGCCACGATTGCTTTACGTCGCCAGCGCCAGCGAAGACAGTTGGGCCGATCCCCAGGCCGAATTTAGTGCGGCAGTGGCGGCCTCGCCGGTTTATGAATTGTTGGGCGAAACCGGTTTGCCCGATTTAACTTCGCCCGCCACCAACGTCGCGATGTTGAGCGGACGCATTGGCTATCATCGTCGCGAAGGCAAGCACGATCTGACGCGTTTCGATTGGATGCGCTTTCTCGATTTCGCCGACGCTCACGGTTGGGGCGGCGCGAATTCAGTTGGGTAAAATTAGAATCTACACCGCAGAACGCAAACCGATTTTCCCGTGTTATTTTCTCCCGTTCCCTTCGCGCGCGCGCTGTCCGATTGGTTCACCGCCGCACAACGCGATTTGCCCTGGCGTCGCGCCGATATTATCGATAATCCCTATCGCATTCTGGTCTCGGAAGTGATGCTGCAACAGACGACCGTCGCCGCCGTCGCGCCGTTTTTCGAGCGCTTCATCGCGCGTTTCCCCGACGTGCAATCTTTGGCCGAAGCGGATGAAGCCGACGTTCTGGCGCAGTGGGCCGGACTGGGTTATTACGCGAGGGCGCGCAATTTACAGAAGGCCGCGCGCGCGGTTATCGAGCAGCACGACGGCGAATTCCCCCGCGATTTCGCCGCGATTTTGGCATTGCCCGGCGTCGGGCGCTACACGGCGGGCGCGGTCGCCTCGATTGCCTTTGGCACGCGCGCGCCGATAGTTGATGCCAACGTCGCGCGCGTTTTGAGTCGCGTCTTGCCCGTCGAAGGCGACCTGAAAAAGTCGGCGGCGCAAGCGCAACTGTGGGACGCCGCCACGCAAATTGTCGAGGTGCCCACCGTCAAACCGCGCGAGATTAATCCGGCATTAATGGAATTGGGCGCCCTGGTTTGCACGCCGAAAAACCCGAAGTGCCCGGAGTGTCCGGTCGCGCAGTTTTGCGTGGCGCGCGCGCAAAATCGTCAAAATCAGTTGCCGATAAAAACGCCCAAACGCGCGCCGACGCCGCTCTTCGATGTGTGCGCTCTGGCGCGTAACGAACGCGGCGAAGTATTGCTGCGGCGGCGGCCCGACCAGGCCGGAGTGTGGTGGCGCGGAATGTGGGAATTGCCGCGCACAACGCGCGCCGAGGGCGAAAACGCGGGCGCGGCCCTCGCGCGATTGGGCCTCGAATTGGACGCGCGCTGGCAAAGCGTGGCGCGCTTCGCGACGCTCAAACATGGCGTGACGCGCTATATCATCGAACTGCAATGCTGGCGCGTTGACGTGGAAAGCGCCGCGTTAAATGAAGATTTACGCTGGTTCGCCATCGCCGACGCGCTGGAGTTGGCGTTGCCTTCGACGATGAAGACGTTGCTAAAGCAAGTCGAGCGGCAGCGCGACGAAGCGCCCGCGACACAGTTGGAACTGTGGGCGGAGGAAGTAGAACAACTGCCGTAGAGACGACGATTTACCGCGTCTTACGCAGGTAACTGTTCGCATTTGTGTTTGCGGGGCTTTCAACGTTTTAGACGCGATAAATCGCCGTCTCTACGGCGCCCCGAAAGGGAAAGCGATTGTTCAACATGATTTCAACGGTTCATGCCAATCCTCCCTTTTGACAAACATTCACTAACCCAATTGACCGATACGGTAAAATTGAATATGACATGGCCGAAAACCCGCCCAACGGACACGCCCCCGACGGGCAACACACCACTCCGCCGCAACCGGTAATACCGTCGGTGATGCCGCGCGTCGCCGCGCCCGAAGGCGCGCGCAGTGCCCGCGCCTTCGACGGTTCGCCGCTCCCCATTGAGGAAATCGCCGAAACCACCGCCCTCGACGATGACCTCGACGGCGCCGATTATCGCGCCGATTTGCACGACAGCTTCGCCCGCGAAACCAACGGCAACGCAGACGCACCGTTGGGCATCTCGCTCGACAAAGACGAGCCGGAATTCGATCCGGCGACCAACGGTTTCGACGCCTACGCGCCCGAAAACTTCCGCGAAGAAGATGACGATCCCGATCCGTATCGCAACAATGAATACGAAGCCGCCACCCAGGCGGGCATTGACGCGATTGGCGCCGACACCATCGAAGGCGAGCAACTCTTCGCCGACGACGGCGCGGGCGGCGAACCGCCCGACGACATTACGGCATTGGCCGCGAGCGGCGGAAACGGGCGGCCCGATACGCCGCGCGATCAGGAAGCCGGGCTGTTCGAGCATCTTGCCGAACTGCGTTCGCGTTTGCTCTATTCCATTATCGGCGTGATGGCGGTGATGTGCATTACCTGGAGTTACGCGCTGCCAATTCAGGGTTGGTTTTCGGCGCCCATCACTCGTGTGCTACAAGCCAATGGCGGCAAAGGCACATTGATTTCGACCGATCCGACGGCGTTTTTCACGCTGCAATTTCAATCATCTTTACTGGCGGCGCTACTTTTGGCGGCGCCGTGGGTCTTGTTTCAGGTCTGGCGCTTCGTCGAACCGGCGCTCACCAGTTCCGAGCGGCGCTATACGCTGGTTTTGGTGCCGTTTTCCAGCACGCTTTTTTTCATGGGCGCCGCTTTGGGTTACGCGGTTTCGCCGCTCTTTTTCCAATTTTTTCTGCAATTTCAACCGCCCGGTGTGGCCGCGCAGTGGAAATATGATGAGAGCGTCATCTTGATGGCGAAGATGCTGCTGATTTTCGGATTGGCGTTTCAGGTGCCGATTGTTATTATCTTCGGCCACAAAATCGGGCTGATTTCGCGCAACCTGCTCATCGAATACTGGCGTCATGCCGTCGTCGCCATCTTCATCGTGGTGGCGGTTCTGACGCCGACCTGGGATCCGTTCACCATGACGGCGTGCGCGCTCCCGCCGTGTCTGCTGTATCTTTTATCGATCTGGCTTATCAAGTGGCTTTAATGATGTTTTCCAAATCCCGCGCCCAACGCCACAATTTCACGATTGTGGCGTTGTTGTGCTCGCTCTGCTTCTCTGGCACCGCTCACGCCCAAACGCCCAATTCTCCCCTGGCGGGCACACCGATGGCGGGCCGCGATATGGCGCCCATCACCGGCGCCGTCCCGATTCCGCTTTCGCGCGACCAACTGCGCGGCGCGCCGCTCTTCTGGGCGACCGACATCACCGACGCGAACGATTTGCCCGCCTATAAATCGGTCGGCCTCAACACGGTCGTGGTGCATCTGAAGTGGAACCCCAACACCGACCCGAACAATCTGGCGGCGCTCGATGTGGCGCCGCAACGCGCTTTTGCCGAAGCCGCCGCGCGCGCCGGTTTGAAGGTGATTTACTCGTTGCCCGCCGCGCCCGATGGCATGGAATTTCAGATGCGCATCGCTGGAGACAGCCCGTCCTACAACCTGCTATGGACGAGTTGGGCGAACGGCGCCATCGCCGCTTTGCGCGATACGCCCAACCTGACCGGCTGGATGTTGCCCGACGATCCGCGTTCGCTGCCGATGTTCACCGACGAAGGTTTCCAGCGCTGGATTGGCCGCAACTACGCCAATATCACTGTGCTGAACTCGCAGTGGGGCGCCAATTATCGCGGCCTGAGCGATGTGCGACAGGAAGACGTGGCCGCTCTCGTCGAGCGCAATCGCAGCGCTCTGGCGCCGAACAATTCGCCGGATGCGCTGGGGCAATTGGGCACTGCGGACACTCCCATAATTCGCAACGTGGCCTGGCATCCGGCGGCTTTGGCGCTGGCGGCTTATCGCTGGGAATCTTACCGCGAATTGCTGGTGACGTGGATTGGCGTGGTGCGCGGCGCCGACTCCAATCACCTGCTGTTTTCGGGCGAGATGCCCGATTACGCGCAACTGCTTTCGATGCCCGCCGGCGTTGACGTGATGCTGCCCGCCGTCGCGCCCAACGTCGTCGAAAACGACATCGTGACCTACAATCCGCAGGCCATTGACATCGCGCGGCGCGGCGGCAAATTCGCGGCGATGCCGGTGTTTTCGGTTCGCGGCACCGGTTCGCTGCCCGAAGAGGCGCTGGCCGATTTGTCGAAACGCTGGCTGCAAGAGGCGTGCGCGCGCGGCGCGTCGGGCGCCGGTTTCGACAGTTGGCCCGACCTGAAGAATAATCTCGATTTGCGCCAATCGCTGCTGGAAAAACTGCGCGACTTAAACAAGGCGCCCTACCAGGATTTGTGGAGCAATCCGCCGGTCGCGACGACGGCGGTCGTGCTGGCGCCATTGGCCGATGGCGTGACGCTCAATTATGGCCCGATTGCCCAAGGCGGCAAGCGCGGATTGTATGGCTGGGCCGAAAACTTGGTCGAGGGCGAGCCGTCGAATCTGGTATATTCGCTGCGCTGGGGCACCGCCTTTGGTGGCGTGGATTATCTGGCGCCCGACGATTTGGACGGGCCTTTGGATGTCTACAACACGATTCTGGCGCCGCAGATGTTGAGCTGTTCGCTGCAAAATCAGACGGCGCTGACCAACTACGTCACGGCGGGCGGTGTTCTGGTGGCCGACCTGGGTTTGGGCGCGCTGCAAAGCGGCGGTCAGGCGGGCATCTTGCCGCCCGCGATGAGCCTGCTGTTTGGCGTGCCCGGCAGCTATGATGTGCGGCCCAATACCTTCAACCTTCAGGGCGGCGAACAGCATCCGTTGTTCCCGATGTGGAACCGCAAAACTTCGATTCGCTCCAACGTGAGCCTGACGCGCGGCGATGGGTTAGGCGGCGCGGCGTTCACCGGGCCGACCGGATTTTCACTACAGACTCCGGCGGCGATGGTGATTGGCGTCGGGCCACAAATCGGCACGCAACTGGGCAACAACCGCAACGCCGTGTGGAGCGCGCATTTAACCGCCAACGATGCCGGGCGCGGCACGGCGATTTTCGCGCCGTTTCGCCTATGGACGAACTGGCGGCCCGGTCACGGCGGCTACGACGATTTCTGGGGCAACCTGCTGGCGCGCGGCGCGACTATAGCGATCAACCGCAATTCGGAGGGGCCGGTTTCCGCCGTGATGCCCGCCAACGTCAACACGCCCGAAGGCGTCACGCGCTTTCCCGAAATCGTCAATCGCCCCGCCGATGTCACCTTCATTGACCACGACGCGCCCGGCCAACCGTTGCATCTGGCGAGCATCGAGACGACCGGAACCGGCGATTGGCTGTGGAGCGGCGGCATCGCCCAATTGCCCAACGCGCAGAACGTGGCCTTAACCGGCGGACGCCCGGCGCCCATCGAGAACGCGTCGGCGTTGGAAAGTCGGATGCGGCCCCTGCGCCTTTACGCCGCCGTCGGCGCGGGCGAACTGCTGAATATGCGCATGGAGCCGATCAGCGCGCAGAATCTGGGCGGCGGGCCGTTGTGCGCTCAGGTGGTGAGCAACACGCGCGCGGGCGCCGAGGTTTATCTGTGGCCCAACGCGACCGAAGTGATGCCCGACGCCACCGAGAGCAGTTGGCAGCCGCTGCCGACCATCCCCGCCCGCGTGCGATTGATGGTCGAATCGTCGCCGGGCGGCGTGAGCTGGGCTCCGGGCACGCGCGTGCGTGCGACGGTGACATCTTCGACGATTGTGATGAACAAAAAGGGCAACAAAGTGAACACCGATAGCGGCGAAATCTTTGCCGTCGTGGACGCGCGCGGACGCGCGACGTGGGAGCTGGAGGGCACGTCGGTGCGCGTGCAAATCGCGGGCGGCGGGTGATGGGTTAGAGCTGCAATGCGGTTTATAACTTTAGAACTTATGCAGAAAGCGCGAAGGTTTTTCCCTCACCCGCCTTCGCGCTTTCTACATAAATCCACATCCTCCCCAAAAAAACAAATCCCGCCCTCTTTACGAGAGCGGGACTTTGAGCCAACTACGCGAAATTATTCGCTCGCGTCGGCGTTTTTGTTCTTGCGACGGCGACGGGTCACTTCGAGCGCCGAAACCTCTTCCCATTCGTCCATCACTTCGGTTTGGCCGTTGTATTTGTTGGCCAGCATGATGTCGAGAGCATCCACTAATTCGATGCCTTCGTTGATGACTGGATTGGCCGAAGAGGGCGTGCGTGGCGTGCGCGCGGGCTTGGCGGGCGGGGCCGACTGGACTTTCTCGTATTCGGCGAGCGCGCTTTTAAGTTTCTCTACGTCGTCGGCGTCCATCTCGAATTGCTTGAATTTAGCGGACACTTTGGGAAACTCTTTGATGAAATGATGCGCGGCTTTGGCGAGTTCATCTTTGCGACGCTTATCCGGCATCTGGAAGGTATTTTTAAAACCTTCATCCGCGTTGGCCACCAACTGCGCGGTGCGCGATACGCGACTGAGTTGGGCGCGCAAAGCGTTGAGCGCGTCCAACTTATCCGAACGATAAGCGCGGCGCCCCGTTTTTGTCGGATTGTTTTCGGGAACATTCGATTCGGCGCGCTCGATAACATCTTTCAGTTGTTCTTTGGCTTCTATCGCTTTGGAGTCGGGCGCGAAATCTTTGGAGTGCTGCTCCATGAAGTCGAGGCTCCGCTTGAAGCGGTCAAGCTGCCGTTTTTGTGAAATCTTCATATTTATGTGGTAGAGGGAAATCCTTGCATAATATATCTTACCCAATAAAACAGATGTTGTAAACAATCTCAGAGAATTTATCGAAGAATTATTGTAACTAATCGGGGGTCAGAACTTAGGTGTCAGAAGACGAAATTTGCGAACGTCTAAGGGGAAATTTGCTCCTCAGCTTCTGACTTCTAACTCCTCACTTCTGACTGCTGGGATTATTTATATTCTCGCTTTTTTATCGCACCTCGAATTTTTCTCGTCTCCCAGTTTTGTCGCCCGCCCTTATCTGCGCAATTGCCGTTGATTTGAAACACTATTACCACACCAATGCTGCACACCCCCGGCGGCATCTGCCATACTTCCGGCGCTTCAATCTTCATGCAAACCATGCTTTCCCCTGCTCCCACCGATCTCGATAAGTGCGCCGTTCCGCGCACTCTGAGACCGGCGGGCCTCATTGGTTTGGGCCATTATGTGCCCGAACGGGTGCTGACCAACGCCGACCTGGAGAAGTTGGTCGAGACCTCGAACGAATGGATCGTCGAGCGCACCGGCATCCGCGAGCGTCGCATCGCGGCGCCCGATCAGAGTCTGGCCGACATCGCCGAAAACGCCGCCCGCGCCGCGCTCGCCGACGCCAATCTGGAAATCGATCAAATCGATTTGATTATCGTGGCGACCTGCACGCCCGAATGGTTGTTCCCCTCGACTGCCGCGACGCTGCAAAACCGTCTGGGCGCGACCTGCGGCGCCTTCGATTTGGGCGCCGCCTGTTCCGGTTTCGTTTATGGCGTGATTACCGCGTCGCAGTTCGTCGGGAGCGGCGCTATGAGAAATGTGCTGGTCATCGGCGCCGAAGTGATGTCGCGTTACGTCAACTGGGAAGACCGCAACACCTGCATTCTGTTCGGCGATGGCGCCGGTGCCGCCGTCGTTTCGGCGGTTGATGAAGGCTATGGTTTGATCGGCCACGATTTGGGCGCCAACGGCGCGGGCGGGCCGCTTTTGCGCTGCGGTATTTTAGATAAAACCGACGACGGCAAGATTTACCAGAACGGGCGCGAGGTTTATAAATTCGCGGTTCAGGTCATGGGTGATAGCGCCGTGCGCGCCCTCGAAAGTTGCGGCATGAATGGCGACGACGTGGACATTATGGTGCCGCATCAGGCGAACATTCGTATCATCCAAAGCGCTGCCAAACGGTTAAAAATGCCGATGGAGAAAGTATTTGTTAATCTGCAGAACTACGGCAATACCTCGGCGGCGACGATTCCGATTGCCCTCAGCGAAGCCAAAACGCAGGGCCGTTTGAAGCAGGGCGAAACCGTATTGCTCACCGGCTTCGGCGCTGGCCTGACCTGGGCGAGCGCGGTGCTGAAGTGGAGCAATTCCAGATAACGGATTCCAGATAACGGATGTCGGATAGCTTGAGGAAAGCGATCACGTCTGGCCCAACTCATCCCCTATCCGACATCCGGTATCTGCCATCCGCTATCCGATACTATGTCTACTATGTCCAAACTCTTCGATCCCAACAAAGCCGCAATTTTGCGTAGCGACGACCGTTTGCGCTGGAACAATCCCGCTGAAATCGTGGCGGCGGTTGACATCGCGCCTGGCTCGCGCGTGGCTGAAATCGGTTGCGGCAACGGCTGGTTCACCTTCGACCTCGAACGCGCCGTGCGCCCGCGCGGCATGATTTACGCGCTCGATATGCAGACGGCGATGCTGCAAATTCTCGAAACGCATCGCCAAAACTACGAGCGCATCCTGATGCTGCCGTGCGAAGAAAACGCGTTCGACCTCGACGATGGCGAAGTGGATGTCGTCTTTCACGCCAACGTTTTGCACGAGTGCAGCGAGCCGGTCGTGCATCTGCGCGAAGCCAATCGCGTATTGAAAAGTGGCGGCAAACTCATCGTCATCGAGTGGAAGCCCGGCGTCGGCGAAGATGAGCCTGGCCCGCGCGCCGATTATCGTCTGGCGCCCGCATCAACGCGCGAATTCGCCGGGAACGCGGACTTTGCCGTGGACGATACGCGCGACATCGGGCCGTATCATTACGCGGTTTTGGCAACGAAAAAATAAGGTGGCAGGAGGCAGGGGGCAGGAAAAACCAAGTCGCGAGGTTTCCTCCCTGAAACCTGTCCCCTGCCACCTGCCACCTTACCAATGTCAACAGCAATTCTTTTCCCCGGACAGGGCAGCCAATCCGTCGGCATGGGCCGCGAGGTTTCCGCTTCATTTAGCGGCGCCGACGCGATTTGGCAAACCGCCAACGGTATTCTCAGCTATGATCTCCGCCAACTTTGTTTCGACGGCCCCGACGATCAATTGAAAAATACGCTTCACGCGCAACCCGCGCTTTTAACCGTCGGCGTCTTGCATTTCGAGGCACACCGAGCGGAGTTCCAGGCCGCGATGACAGCGGGCCATTCGCTGGGCGAATACACCGCTCTGGTCGCGGCGGGCGCATTGGCGTTCGAGGACGCGCTAAAGCTGGTCAAGCGCCGCGCCGAACTGATGGCGGCGGCGCCCGCAGGTGCGATGGCGGCGCTGATTGGCCTGGCCGATGAGAGGCTCGAAGGCGTGCTCCAAAGCGCGAGCGCGGGCGGCGAAATCGTGGCGGCGAACTATAATAGTCCCGGTCAAGTCGTGGTTTCGGGCGCGCCCGCCGCGATTGAGTTGGCGATGGCGCAGGCCAAAGTTCAGGGCGCAAAAATGGCGGTCAAACTGCCGGTTTCGGGGGCGTTTCACTCCCCGTTGATGCGTGACGCGGGAAGGGAAATGAGCGAACTCATAGACGCCGCGCCCTTTCGCGACGCGCAGATTCCGGTTTACCAGAACACCACCGCGAGCGGTGCGACGGATGTCGCCACGCTCAAAGCCGCGCTCAAAGGTCAGATGACGGGCCCGGTGCGCTGGAGCGAAACTATCGCGGCGATGATCGAAGCGGGCGCCGACGAATTCATCGAGTTAGAGCCAGGCAAAGTGTTGACGGGATTGGTGAAACGGACAGACAAAACGGTGGAATTGCGGAATCTTTAGTAGGATGACATAGAAAGCGCCGGGGTTTTTCCCTCACCCACCTTTGCGGAGCTCAGGCACCCTCTCCCGTAGGGAGAAGGATATCGGCAGGTCAAAGGTCGAAGATAGCTCCTTACCTTTATGCTTGCGAGCTTCCTTCTCCCTACGGGAGAGGGTGCCTGAGCTCCGCGAAGGCGGGTGAGGGAAAAACGTAAGCGCTCTCTGCGTGCCACCTTAAAAACATTATGCTCGAACTCGAAAATAAAATTGCCTTCATTACCGGCGCGCGCCGTGGCATCGGGCGCGCCATCGCGCTTAAACTCGCGCAAAATGGCGCTGATTGCGTCCTGATCGCACGAAACGAACCGACAGAACTCGCCGACGAAATTCGCGCGCTCGGTCGTCGCGCTTTGCCGCTCGCGATTGATGTCGCCGACGCCGAGGCTGTCGAAAGCGGCTTTAAAGATGCCGCCAAAGAAATGGGCGGACTGAACATTTTGGTCAACAACGCGGGCATCAACGCCGACGGCCTGCTGATTCGCATGAAACTCGAACAGTGGCAGAGCGTGATTGACGTCAACCTGAGCGGCGCCTTTTACTGCACCAAGGCGGCGGCGCGTCCGATGCTGAAAAGCGATTATGGACGCATCATCAATATCACTTCTGTTATCGGGCAGATGGGCAACGCGGGACAGGCCAATTACGCGGCCTCCAAAGCCGGGCTGATCGGCTTTACCAAGTCCATCGCCCGCGAATTGGGCTCGCGCTCGATTACCTGCAACGCGATTGCGCCCGGCTTTATCACTACGGATATGACCTCGGATTTGGGCGAAGAAGCGAAGACGGCGTTGATGGAACAGATTCCCCTCGGCACGCTGGGCGAGGCCGAAGATGTCGCGAATCTGGCATTATTTCTGGCTGGCCCTGGCGCGCGTTATATCACTGGACAGACGTTCAACGTTGACGGCGGACTGGTTATGCAATAAGTTGTTTTGGCGCTTGTGTTCGGTAGACGTAGGAGTTACGCAGTTGCTTCATGCCGTAGGGACGACCGCTTGCGGCGTCCGGAAATCTCGCCTGGAGCAACGTAAATGACGTTCAAGAGCTAAACAAAGGACGCCGCAAGCGGTCGTCCCTACGGCATGAAGCAACTGCGTAACTCCTAAGACGGAGAAAGACGGAAGGATAACTGTTAAAAGGTTATTGAAGAATTTTATCCTTCATCCTTTAGCCTTTAGGCTTTCCCCGTTACTTGTAAGCGCGGCGCGGCTCTGTCACTCTTATATGGGTGCCTTTAACGTGTCGCCGTTTACGCGCGCGGCTGACCGCTTCTCCAAAGCGGGTGGCTCTCAAATTTCCGGAGGAAACCTAAAAAATTATGGCTACTATTGCCGATCAAGTCAAAGAAATTGTGTCCGACGAACTGTCGGTTGATGAGGGTATCGTGAACCCGCCCGCCCGCTTCATCGAAGACCTGGGCGCCGATTCGCTCGACGTTGTCGAACTGGTAATGCGGTTTGAAGAAGCGTTCGAGATCGAAATCCCCGACGAAGACGCCGAAAAAATCGTCACCGTCGGCGATGCCGTCACTTACATCGAGAACAAGAAAGAAAGCTAAATCAGTCGTCAGGAATCAGTTGTCAGGAATCAGGAATTTGAAGAGGCGTAGTTTTGCGGCGTAACACCGACTTAATTGACGGCGGTATTTTCGCTAAATCGGCGCCCCAAACTCTGCCGTTTTCCTGACAACTGATCCCTGACAACTGACCCCTTAAACAAACATGAACAAGCGCAGGGTAGTTGTCACTGGAATGGGCGCGGTCACGGCGATTGGTATCGGCGTGGACGCGTTTTGGGATGGCGTCGTCAACGGACGCAACGGTATCAAGCCGATTACTTTGATTGATACCGAAAGGCATTCGGTGAAGTTCGCGGGCGAAGTCAGCGATTTCGATCCGCTCGCCACCATTGACAAGCGCGAGGCCAAGCGCATGGATCGCTTCACCCAATTCGCGGTCGTCGCTTCCGACGAAGCTCTGGCTAATTCGGGCCTGAAGATCACCGAAGAGAACGCCGACCGCGTTGGCGTGATTATCGGCGTCGGCGTGGGCGGCTTGCAGACCTGGGAAGACCAACACGACCGTTTCATCGCCGGTGGCCCCGACCGCGTTTCGCCCTTGCTGATTCCGATGATGATTCCGAACATGGCCGCCGGTCATGTGTCGATTCGCACCGGCGCGCGCGGCCCCAATACGGCGACGGTTTCGGCCTGCACGTCGTCGGCGCACGCTTTGGGCGTGGCCTACGATTTCATCGCGACCAATCAGGCCGACGCCATGATCGCGGGCGGCAGCGAGGCGCCCATCACCAATCTGGGCGTCGCCGGTTTCGCCAATATGCGCGCTTTGTCGCGGCGCAACGACGATTACCTGACGGCCTCGCGCCCGTTCGACCGCGACCGCGATGGCTTCGTCATCGGCGAAGGCGGCGGCTCGTTGGTGTTGGAAGAGCTCGAACACGCGCAAGCGCGCGGCGCCACGATTTACGGCGAAATGCTGGGTCACGGTTGGGCGGGCGAAGCCTATCACATGACCGGAATGCGCGAAGACGGTTCGGGCTATGCGCGTTGTATGACAATGGCGCTGAAGAATGCCGGAGTGCAGCGCGAGGACGTGGATTACATCAACGCTCACGGCACATCGACGCCGACCAACGATCCGGTCGAGACATTGGCGATTAAAACCGTCTTTGGCGAGCGCGCCTACCAGATTCCGGTTTCGAGCACCAAATCGCAAATCGGCCATGCTCTGGGCGGCACCAGCGCCATCGAGACTATCGCCTGCGTCAAAGCGATGGAAAACCAGATTCTGCCGCCGACGATCAACCAGTTTAATCACGACGCCGACTGCGATTTGGATTACGTCCCCAACGAAGCGCGCGCAGGCAAAATTGACATCGTGGTCAACAACGCGACTGGCTTTGGCGGGCATTACGCGGCGCTGGTGTTTCGGCGTTGGACGGGCGAGTAAGACGTTCTTCCCCAATGCACCCGCTTCTCGCGCGCCTCGGCCTCGATATTCCCGACGATTTGCTCGAACTGGCGCTCACGCATCCCTCGGCAGTCGGCGAAGGTTTGGAACGCACGCTCAAGTCGAATCAGCGATTAGAGTTTCTCGGCGATTCGCTGATTGGTGCTATCGTGGCGTCGTATTTCTACCAATCCGAATCGCAGTTGCACGAAGGCGAACTGACCGCCCGCAAAATCGCCTGTGTGCGCCGCGATGCGCTGGCGAACGCGGCGCGACGGATTAATTTGGGTTCGCATCTGCGCTTCGGGCGCGGCGAAGGCCCGGCGGGTGGCGCCAATCGCGACTCCAATCTGTCCGATGCCTTTGAAGCTCTGGTCGGCGCGCTGTTCGTCGCCAACGGCTGGGAAACAACGCGCGCTTTCGTGTTGAAGGTATTGGAGCCGGAACTGCACACCGATCCGGCGAGTTTGGTGCCCGCCAAAAGCCTGCTGCAAGAGCGCTCGCAGGCGATGGGGCTGGGCACGCCGACGTATAAGACGGCGCAGGTTTCGCCCAAGCGTCATTTTTTCTCAAGCGAAGTTTTCCTGATGGACGAGAAGCGTGGGCGCGGACAGGGCAACTCGAAGAAATCCGCCGAAGAAGCGGCGGCCAATGCCGCGCTGTTAAGTTTGCCGGAAGGCGATGCGGGTGTTGCCAGCGAGTAAGTTGACGGCGAGAGTTTGCGTCGTGCGGGGTGGTCGCCTGACGGAGCCAAGGCAGTTCCTCTTCCAATCGCGAGGGTTTTATGGCATTGCCTCACAATGGCTAATCTTCCTACTTTAGCGATTGGAAGAGGAACTGCCTTGGCTCCGCCAGGCGACCACCCCGCACGACGCCAGAAACCTTTGAACCTAATGACGTTAGCCGAAGCCTTACACAAAAGCGCCGCGCCGCCGGAAATCCTGTCGAACCAAACTTTGCTCGATGTGCCGTTTGTCAACTTTAGCGGCGAAAGCCAAGTCGGACAAATCGTGGTCGCGCGCGAAATCGCCGATGAAGTCGCCGCCATCTTCGCCGAAATTCACGGCTTCCCGATGGGGCAAATGACGCCCCTGTTCGCGTTCGGTTGGAGCGACGATGCTTCGATGGAAGCCAACAATTGTAGCGGCTTTAACTATCGCCCTAAAGTCGGCAAAGCCGAACTGTCGGCGCACGCGCGGGGCCGCGCGGTTGATATTAATCCGCGCCAGAATCCCTATATTAAAGGCAACTTGACACTTCCTCTTAACGCGGTTTACGACGAAACTAAGGCTGGCACGTTGTTGGCGGGCGGAATCGTGGTGCGCGCCTTCGAGCGGCGCGGCTGGGAATGGGGCGGACGCTGGACGAGTCTGCTCGATTATCATCATTTCGAGAAAGCATAACCCCCATCGGAGTGGCAAGTTGACCGCAAACTCGCAATCATGATTATTAAAATCAACTAATGTATCAGTTGGAAAGAAGCGGGGCTACCGCCCTCTTCCAATCGTTGACTTTTTAGCTTTGTCTTGCAAAGCCAACCTTCACGCTTTCGCGATTGGAAGAGGGCTGTAGCCCCGCTTCTTTCAATCAATGTCGCACCAATCATTGAACTATGTCCGACGAACTTACCAAACGCCCGCTCGACTCCGCGACCGTCACCGCCGCGCGCATCCGCGATGCCGAAGTCAATCAGGCGCCGACGATGTGGGGCCGTCGTCTGGCGCGTCTGGTCGGACGACGTTATGGCGTCAAGATGAGCCGCAACCGCGCCATCAACGAAGGCATGTTCGAGCGCACGCCGGTGATTATCAAGTGCGCCAAGAGTTATCAGGCGCCGATTCAGGTTTCGGCCAACTCGCTCGAACGCGTCGGCGAAGTGTGGGGCGTCTTCCTCAGCGAAGTGGACGATGGCGAAGTCTGGCGCGCGAGTGCCGCCGAATTTAAAAAATTGGCCTATTACTACGCGCCGCGCGACGGCGTGCCCTATTACATGATGCGCTACTCGCGCTTCAAACGCATCGCCACGCACGCTGGCACGGTGCCATCCAAAGATGTGCTGCGCGTTGAGATACCGTAAGACAAAAAGCGCGCGAACCCCAACAGGTTCGCGCGCTTTCGTTTTGTCTCGGCCAATTAATGCAGAATCAGATGGCTTTCGTCGTCGCCCAACAGCGTCTCGATATAGGTGAACTGACCGTGATGATTGATGCACTCGATGACCGGCAACGCCGCCGCCATCGCCATCGGGAATTCGCCCAACGGCCCAACCGTAACGCTACTCGCCAACTGCTCGTCCGACAGCGTTTTGATGAACGCGACGTGATCGGTAATCATCTGATTCACCAACTGTTTGGCCTCGGCCTTGGTGGTGACTGTGGGCAACTCTTTTTCGGGTTCGCCCTTGACGCCCGCTGTCATCATGTTGAGGGTGCCCGTCATGTGCTCAACGATTTCGAGCGGCGATTTGGAAGTCGGCGCAGGTTTCCAGTTGAGTTTGTCATCGGGGATGAAGTCGATATTGTTGCAGATGTTCTTGTTCGCCCAGTCAAGTTGACCGGCGATGAGTTCGATAGGTGTCATAGCGCCGCCACAAGTGAGCCAAGATTGTGCCGCCGTCTCGCACAAACGCCGACTTGTCGTGCCCAAAGCGTTAAGGTCGCGCGCCAACTTTGCACTGACTTCGACGTTTGAGGCGCGATAAATCGTCGTCTTTGCGCGGGCGTTTAAACTTTGCTCTGTGCCTCAATTATTTTCCTGGCCCCGTCCGCGCTATGTCGTGGGCGGCGGCGATGCTTTGGTCTTTCTCGAAATTTATGGCGAATGGAGCGGCGCGCAAACCGAAGTTTCCCTCGCCCGCCATAACTCGGCGGGTTTGCCATCCGAACTTAGCGCGCAACTGTTGCCCAACAACGCCGCCGATTGGGACGGCCCCCTCGCGCAGTTGGCGCGCCAGTCGAATCCCCAGGCGTGGCAATCCGCGCTCGATGCGCCGCAGAAGTTGGTGATTCGCGGCGAAATCAGCGATCCCGCTTCGCTCGATTATCTGCGCGATACGATTGGCGTGGTCGCGGCATCATTGGAAAGCGGCGGTCGCGTCGTGTTCGATCCGCAGATGTTATCGGTTTTCGATGCAACCGAATGGAGCGAGCAGTTCTTCAGCGATGGCTTCGAGCCGACCAAACACACGGTCATTCTGGTGACGCCGCAAGACGACGGGCGGACGTGGCTGCACACGCGCGGAATGCGCGCATTCGGGCGGCCCGACTTATCCTGCCGCGATGTGCAAGCGGGCGAATTGGAGGGATTGCAAGCGATCTTCAACGGCCTGATGCGCATGATGGCGGCGGGCGCAATGATTCCCGATGGTCAGCCGGTGCGCGCGGCGGATTCGGAGGAGATTCTGCGTTGCTTCAATCGCGGCAGTTTGGATGACGATGAGTTTAATAATCGCCATCTGGCGCTGGAATGGGAAAACGAACGTTCTCAGTGAAAGTTTCGCGCAGAGACAATTAATCCACATAAACCCGCGCCAAACCCTGCCGCGCCGCCAACCGTCGCATCGGCACGATGACTTCGGCGCCAACTGTCACGTCGGGCGCTTCAGTCACGTCAATGGCACAAGTCTGCATCGCGACGCGGCCGACGAGCGCAAACGAACGGTCGCCGAGCTTCACCGTGCGCCCGCCGTTGGGGGTTTTCTTTAATCGCGCCGCGCGTTTCAGGCCAGCCTTCACCGCCTCGGCGGGCGATTCGACGCGGGCGTGCGGCTCCATCAACAAACCGTCAGCCCAACCAATGCCCAGAATCGCCAAACGGGAATCGCGCGTGGCCGTCCACTCGCTGCCGTAGCCGAAACTGTCGCCTTTGACGACATTTTGCACGCTCATCACGCGCGTTTTCGCCGTCCACGGATCGCGCAAGGTCAAACCGTTCTGCGCGCCAATTTTGCCGATGAAGCCGTCGGGAAATTGGCCGTAAAGCAGCGTGCCAGGACGGACGGCGGACAGTCGCATTTCGGCGAAGCGCACCAGGGCCGACGAATTGGCGACGTGCAAACTGATGTCGGTCAGGCCAAATACCGCGTCGTTAAAGAGATCGAATTGCTCGCGCGTTCGCGTTTCGTCGCGCTCGGCGGCGTTGGCGAGATGGGTAAAGGCGCCCGAAATTTCGAGAAACGGCAGTTTGCGCCCGCGCCCGACGATTTCGGCGACGCTTTCGGGCAGAGCGCCGAAGCGGTTCATGCCCGTATTGACCTTGAGTTGCACCCGCGCCGTGCGGCCCAGTTTGACGGCGAGTTCGCTTAGCTTCATCGCCTCTTCGAGCGAGCCGATGGCAAGCGTGATGTCGCCGCGAATGGCGGTTTCGTATTCGTCTGGGAGGGCGGGCGCGAGCGTGAGAACCGGCGTTTGGAGGCCGCTTTCGCGCAACTCTAAACCTTCGTCCACGCGGGTGACGGCGAGCATTTGGGCGCCCGCGTCGGCGAAAATGCGCGCGCATTCGGGCGCGCCGCAGCCGTAGGCGTTGGCTTTGACGACGCAAATCATTTTCGCGTCGCCAGCCAGAGTTTGGATGGCGGCGTAATTATGGCGCAGCGCGGCGCGATTGATTTCGATCCAGGTCAGCATAAATTTAAGCAAGATATAAAGCGGTCGAATGCGATATAAAATCGCAGCCAAGAAAGGTGTCAACCTTCGTTGACACGGAACTTCGTTCCACAAACGAACCTTGCCTGTGTTGCAAAGCAACGTGTCAACGAAGGTTGACACCTTCCTTGGCTGCGATTTTATATCGCATTTCACAGAACAACAAAACACCGCTTTTTTCCCTCAGCTTAGCTCTTTTTAGGCGAGTGAATTCGTTTAATACCGGTCTACGATAAAACAGAATTCAGCTCGACAATAACGGGCCGGTGATCCGAGGCGGGTGGCCAACTCGCTTTATCGTCGGGCACACGGTAACTTTCGATATTCCAATCGCGGGTGGCGAAAACGTAATCAATGCGGCGCGACTCATCGCGCACCGGTTCATCGAAGCCGCAGAACGTCGCGACTTCGCCTTCGACATTCGCCGCGTGCGCGCGGGCGTCGCGGAGCGTGCCGGACGCGATCAGTTCGGCGATAGGCGCCGCGTCGGGCGCGCAGTTGAAGTCGCCGCACAACAGCGCAGGCACTTCCGCTTTTGCCAGTTCGCCTCGCAAAATCCGCGCGCTTTCCAGCCGCGCTAATTCGCTTTGATGATCGAGATGCGCGTTCCAAACCATCAATTTCCGATCCGTCTCGCGGTCGAGCAAGGAAGCGCGCGTGACGATGCGCGTGTAGTTCGCGCCCCAACCGCGCGACGGCACATCGGGCGTCGGCGAAAGCCAACGCGTTTCTTGAGAGCGCAACCAGAAGCGAGTTTTGTCGAAGAAAATCCCGCAATGCTCGCCGTCATTCTCTCCATCTTCGCGGCCCATGCCCACGCTTTGATAGTCGGAAAAAGCCGCGCGCAAATCGTCCATTTGTGAGCCGTGCGCTTCCTGCACCGCGAAAATATCGGGCGATAGTTCGCGTAGCGTCGCGATAACGAGCGGCAAACGCACTTTCCAGCCGCAACCGCGCGCGTCGTCGCCGCCGTTTTGACAGCGAATGTTCCAGCTAATAATTCTCATGCGAAGTCTCTCAGTTGTGGCAGTCCGGTCGCGGCGTCGAGCGCGATAACCGCCTGCCCGTCGAGCAATTTCAACAGGTCGCGGCCCAGGATTTCGCCACGCCAGCCGTCCGCAATTTCCAACGTTGAAGCCTCAGCGACTTGCTGATTGGCGGCGCGGTCGAGCCACCATTGCGCCAATTCGCCAATCGCCTCGCGCGGCGCCAGATATGACCGCGAGATTTCTTCCGATGTCGCGCGCGCCGTCGCCACCACGTTCATCAGGGCGACAATCGAATCGAGGCGCGGGTCGGGCCGGTTGTCGGAGCGCGTTTCGGGCCAGGTTTCGGGATCGGTTTCCAAGGAGTCATCAATCGCATCGAGCAAAGTGTTGGCGATCTTTTCGGGCACGCCGGGCATGCCGCGAATCGCGCGCAAATCGGCGACGCTTTCGGGCTGTTGGCGCGCCATCTGAAGCATCGCCAAATCGGGCACGATGAATGAGGGCGGCTTGTTGCTCTCGCGCGCCAATCGTTGCCGCGTCGCCGCCAACTCGCGCAACACCGCCAACTGTTTGCGCTTGAGCTTCGACAGGTTAAAGCGCTGATACGCGTTTTCGTCGTCTTCGGGCCGCGTTGCCTTCTTCTCGGCGCGCTCGAACTCGAACTGCGCCCAACTCAAGCGCCCGCGCTTTTCCAGTTGCGCCTTTAAGTCGGCGTAAATCGGCGGCAGATAACGCACATCGTCCATCGCATATTCGATCTGCTCGTCCGAAAGTGGCCTCGTGCTCCAATCGGTATATTGCATCGTCTTGGAAATCTGCGCGCCGGTGAAACGCCGCACCATATCGGCATAACCGATTTGATGGCCGTAACCCAAAAACGCCGCCGCGATTTGCGTATCGAAGACATTGGTGGCCTGCGTCTCGAAGAGTTGCCAGAAAATCTGCAAATCCGCCGAACCCGAATGAACCAATTTGACGATGGCGGGATCGGCAATCATGGCGGCGAGCGCGGTCAGGTCGAGGCCAAACGGATCGATGGCGCCTTCGACAACGCCGTTTTCGGTCGGCGCCAGAACCTGCACTAAACAGAGCTTGGCGTAGTAACGTTTCTCGCTGAGAAATTCGGTATCGAAGGCGAGCGGCGCGCCCTTGGCGGTTGCGGCTTGGAGGTCGGCGACGAGGGTGTCGAACTGATTCTGAGTTTTGATGAGCATGTGTCGGATGGCCGGATGATTGATAACAAGATGCGGGATGCAGGATACAAAATGCGGACATGGCAACCGGATACATTCATAGAGCGCCTCTAACTATCCTGCATCCCGCATCAATCATCCGGCATCTGATACTTCACTTCGGCGAAGTTCTTGACCAGCAATTCTTCGCCCACAGTATTGCCCGTTACGCGGTCGGTGAGGCGGCGCCAAATCTCGTTACTGCGGTAATTCTTTGCGCCCTGACGCACAAAGGCGTGCCCGCGCTCGTGAACATGATAAGTCGTCGGCCATAACTCGTCCGCGCTCAGCAGGCCGCGAAAGTGGGTTTCGTCGAGCCAGATGCGAAACTGAAACGTGCTGTTGGTCGGGTTGTGCAGGCGCAAATCGAGATACGGATAGAACAAACTGCAACCACTTCCGAACGGTAAAACGCGGCCCTGATCGGGAAACGGATCGAACGAATGATGATGGCGCTCGCTCACGACAAGGGGCGAATGCCAGGCCATCCACAACAGCAGGTTGCCGAACTGACACAAGCCGCCGCCCACGCCGACTTTGACTTCGCCGCGCGATAATCTCATGCCGGGCAGATAGCCCTTGGCTGCGTTGGCGTCGCCCACCAGACGCCAAAACGAAAATAGACCTCTTGCATAAGTCGTTTTGAGCGTGATTTTTGCTCTGACTCGCTCAATGGGCGGGGCTTACGCCCTCTTCCAATCGGGGTTTTCTCTTCGCCCAAAGATTGGAAGAGGGCGTAAGCCCCGCTAACATCGCAATTGTCGGTGACTTTTGCAAGAGGTCTAATGTTTCGCCGGGTCGAATCAGGATGCCGTCTATATATTTGAGGGCCAATCGTAGATTGACGATTTTGTTGAGCTGCAACTGCGGGTCGGAATCGCCCATTTTGCGGTTGAGCAGCGATTGATGGCGCTTGAGAACGTGCGGCAAAGTCTCGGTTTGCACTTCGCGCGCGAACGAGTGACGTTGCGGCCAATCGCGCAGATGACGCGCCTGTTGCTTTTGCCAGACGCGCAGAGTGTAGAGAGCCGGATGGTAACTGGAAATCGTCCGTCGCATAGTTTTGAGGGTGCGTCAAACATAAACTTCCGAGAGTGAATTTACGCAATTAATATACATAAATGACCCAAGTTTGTAGTCTCGCCGTGAAGCGAGTTCGTCCAGAGTTATCCTATTGTCCGTTTGAAACAGGATTGAGCATCGCGCTTGATAAAGCGCCGCCTTCGCCGACCAGCCATTGCGTGAGTTTGGCGCCGCCGCCGCCGCCGACGATGCCCGACAGCGCGACCCACTTCATGCCCTCGTTCGCCAGCATGGCCCGCTTGCGACCAACCCCATAAAACCAGGGCGCCCGTCAGAAAGCCGAGCAGAGTAAAAACTTCGCCGAGTGTCAGGGGAATTTCGGGGGGCAAATTAGGAGTTACGCAGTTGAGTTTGCGACCGCGAACCGCGCGCGTAAGCAAGCGGGCTGTCAGAGTGGCAAGCAGACTTCAACTTTGTCGTGAGCGTTATGGCCCGCTTGCTTACGCGCGCGGTTCGCGGTCGCAAAATCAACTGCGTAACTCCTACAAGGCAGAGACGGCAACGCTATTTTGTTATACGTTATCCGGCGCCCGCCCGCCAACTCCACGCCGCCAACTGGCGATGCCACGGCATCCGATTTGGCCCGTCGCGCGTTGGATGCACGCGATTGTTCAGCAGCACGATGACGCTTTGGTTTTGGCGATGCAACACCAGCGATGGCCCGGTAAATCCCAGATGGCCCCAACTGTTGGGCGGCGCGCTTTCGCTCATGTAAAACGGTTTGTCGATCTGAAATCCCAATCCGCGCGCGCCACTTTCTTCGGGAAGTGGATGCGCCGTAATGGCGGCGATGTCATCGGCGTGGAAGAAATCGCCAAACCATAATTGGCCGAATTTGCCGACATCGAGGGCATCCGCGAACAATCCGGCATTGCCCGCGCAATCGCCGGTCTGCGCGCGATAGGAGCGCGCGGCTTCGTCGTGAACGATGCCGCACCAGAAGCCGCCCTGCCCGTCCGCTTCGCTTTTCGCTTCGGTCGGCGCGACGTTGGTCAAATCGGTCGGCGCGAACGTCGCGCGCAGGTTGGCGGGCCGCAGCAGATATTTCTCGACGATAGTTTCGAGCGCTTCGCCTTCGAGTTCGACAAGAGCGCGGCCCAGCAGAAAATAGTTGGTGCAGAGGTAAAGCACGCGCGCTCTCGGCACCGACACAAGCGGCGCGGCGGCGATGTTTAGCAACCACTGTTGGTGCGGGCGCTGCGTCAACGTTTGCAGATGCAGTTCGAGGCCACTGCTATGATTCATCAAATCCGTTAGCGTGAGGCGCGAATCAAAGCCGGGCAAAAACGCCGCTAACGGAGTATCGAGCGCGACGCCGTTAGCGCGCAGACAGCGCAGAGCGGCGCCCAAAACGTAGATTTTGGTAAGCGACGCCAAATCGTAAATCGTGGCGCAATCGGCGGGTTTGTCGAAAGGTGCGACGATTCCCAATTGACCCTCTGCGCCGTGAAACAGCACGGTTTCGCCGCGCGCGCAGTAGGCGGTCGCGCCGGGGAAGACACCGTTGTTTATGGCGTCGCGCAGAATTTCAGGAGGGGACACGCGAAGCAATTTACTCTATTCGGTGTCGGGCGCGGCGTCCCAGTAATCCTTGCCTCGACTGGTGTCCCACAGTTCGGGGCACTTCTTGATCCACTTGACGTGACCATCGGCGAACATGCAGTTGGCACCTTCGAGATGGCGCCGCATCACTTTGACATCGGGCACAGGGTTTACCGAAACGTTGATGGCATCCCAGATCAGCGGCAGACGTGCGCTCTGCTCGATCTGAGCCAATAGCGGCGGCGGATCTTCGCCCAGAAAAGGCGAAGTCGTCACTCTGGCGTTGGCCGTATAAGAGACCGGCCTCGAACCCGTCAGGTAAAGATTGACATCGGGGTCGCCGCCGTCGGACGGGCAAATCCCGATTTGCGGACTTTTCAGATAAGGCTGCATCAAATCGAACGAAGTCGAGTAATTATTAAGGCCATTAGCGGTCACGCCGAGCGGAAAACGCTCGTCATAATCCTGAATGTATTGCAGGGCACCCAGCGAAATCTGCTTCAGATTGGACTGGCACGAAGTGCGCCGCGCGTTTTCCCGCGCACGCGCGAATACCGGAAACAATATCGCCGCCAGCACAGCGAGGATTGCGATGACTATCAACAGCTCGACCAACGTAAATGCGGAACGCCGGAGGGCACGCGAGGAAAAAACCATGATCGGGACCAAAAATTAAGCGCTACTTAGCGAAACGGGCTCGACTTACGAATGGCACAGTTTATGCCAATTGGCGGAGTTTATAGAAAGAGCACGCGTTGATTTCTCACTTTCGAGCGGCACCAACGCGCGGTTTTGTTATGCTTTATAAGTGCTTCCCGCCGACCCTGCCCGCCGCGCCGCCGCGCGCGCCAACGAATCGCCGTTAACCATCGCGTTGTTGATTGGCGCGGGCCTGTTGCTGCTTTACGCTCTGGCCGTGGGCATCGGATTGTTGGGCGGCGACATCGCGCCCGCTTCGGCTTACGGCTGGATGATGCCAATTCCGCTCGCGTTGGCCGCGTGTTACGGCTACGGCTTCGCGCGCGAAACCGAGACGCGCTTGCGCGACACCGGCTTGCTGGTTTCGGCGTTGGGCTGGCTGGCATGCGCGCTGTGTCTGCTCACACTGCAAGGCGCGGCGCGCACCGCACTGGCGAGCGGCCTGCGCCTCGATCAGATGACGCCAACGCCGCTCTCGTGGTTTTTCGCGCTACTGGCCGTCGCAGGCATCGTCGCGGGCGGATTGTTGTCGCTAAAGCACTGGCAAAGCGAAACTGTGTAACGTCAGGAGTCAGTTTTCAAGCGCCAGGGATCAGGAGTTTCGGTGGGCATTTCTACTCGCGGATTGCTTTCCAACAGGTTGGGGTTCTCCTCAACCTGACACCTGCCAAAACACCTGATCCCTGACACCTGAAAACTGATCCTCTAAAAAAATTATGGCTCTTGATTTCGAAGGATTGTGCCGATTCGCCGCCGAGAGCGGCGCGTCCGACATTTACATTAAAGAGGGCGCGCCTCCCGCGCTCAAAATTGATTCGGCGTTGCGCAAGCTCGACCATCCGCCGCTCACGCACGAGGAATTGGAAAAGGTCGTCAAAGAACTGACAACCGAAGAACAGTTCAAGGAATTCCAGAAGAATCCCGATCACGACGTTTCCTACAGCATCCCCGATGTCGCGCGTTTTCGCGTCAACATCTACATGGTCAAGGGCGGCTACGCCTTGTGTTTGCGCGTCGTCCAACTGCGCATCCGCAAGTTCTCCGAATTGGGCTTGCCCGAAGTTCTGGCCGAATTCACCAAAGCCCACTCCGGTCTGGTGTTGGTGACGGGCGCGACGGGAAGCGGCAAATCAACGACTTTGGCGGCGATGATCGACTTGATTAATCAGGAGCGCAAAGGGCACATCGTCACCATCGAAGACCCCATCGAATACGTGCATCCCGACAAAGGTTGTTTCGTTTCGCAGCGCGAAGTTGGCATTGACACCAAGGACTTCGCCAGCGCCCTGCGCGCCGCACTCCGCGAAGCGCCCGACATCATTCTGGTCGGCGAGCTCCGCGATGCCGAAACGATGGGCATCTGTCTGCAAGCCGCCGAAACCGGGCACCTTGTTTTCTCGACGCTCCACACGCCTTCGGCTGCCGAGAGCATGGAGCGTATGCTTTCGATGTTCCAGCCGCACGAAAAAGAGTTAGTGCAGCAACGCCTGAGCAAAACTCTGCTCGCGATTTTGTCGCAGAAACTGGTGCCAACGGTTGACGGCAAAGGCCGCGTCTGCGCCATCGAAATCCTCAACGTTTCGCCGACCGTCGCGCAATATATCGAAGAAGGCCGCACCGGTCAGATTTATCAGGCGATCAAAGAAGGCGCGTCGCAGTGGAAGATGCAGACGATGAACATGGCGCTCGATCAGCATTATCGCGCGGGCAAAATCACCGAAGAGATGGCCCTGGATTACGCGGGCATCCGCTCGGAATTGCGCCAGATGCTGCGCCGCAGCGACGCCGACGCGAAAGCATAGATATAGATTAAGCGTCTAAACCCGCATAGATATGCGGGTTTAGACGCGATGAATCGTCGTCTCTACAGCCAACAAAACTCGCCGCAATTACTTCACTAAGCGGCTTCGCATTAGCTATCAAATCGCGCGCGGTTAAACTTAGCTTCACACCAAGCATCCGTCCCGAATTATGTCCGCGCCCATATTAACTAACGCCAACGCCGTCTCCGATGATAGCGCCCTCGTGCGCCAGAGCATTCTCAAGCTCAAGCCTTATGTGCCTGGCAAACCCATCGAAGAAGTCAAGCGCGAATTGGGCTTGCCCGACGACTTCGTAATCATCAAGCTCGCCTCCAATGAGAACATTCTGGGGCCATCGTCCCGTGCCGTCGAAGCGATGAAAAACGCGGCGGCGGGCGTTTGGCTCTATCCCGATGACACCTGTTACGAACTCAAAAACGCCTTATCCGACTTCTGGAATTTAAGCGCCGATCACTTCATTGTGGGCAACGGAAGTGACGAAGTAATTCACTTTCTGGGGCAAGCCTTTCTCGATAACGCGCGCGGCGACGAAGTTGTTTTTGGCGATCCGTCGTTCGTGCAATACAAATCGTGCGCTTTGATGGCCGATTGCGCTTTTCACGCCGTCCCGCTCACGCCCGATTATCGTCACGATTTGGCCGCCATGAAAGCGCGCGTCAACGATAAAACACGATTGATTTTCATCGCCAACTCCAATAATCCCACCGGAACTGTCGTGACTAAAGCCGAGTTCGACGATCTGCTCGACGGCTTGCCGCCGCACGTCGTCGTGGTGTTGGACGAGGCCTATTTCCAATATATTGACGACGCCGATTCGCCGCGCGCGATGGATTACATCAAAGATCATAACGTCATCGGTTTGCACACCTTTTCCAAGGCTTACGCTCTGGCGGGGTTGCGCGTGGGTTACGGATTCGGGCGCCCCGAATTGGTGCGATTTCTGGCGCAGGTTCGCGGGCCGTTCAACGTCAATATGCTGGCCCAAGCCGCCGCCATCGCCGGACTTTCTGACCAGGAACATATTGAACATTCGGTGCGAGTTAACGCGCAGGGCCGCGAGCAGTTGTGTGCAGCGTTCGATGAAATGGGTTTGACTTACGTGCCTTCACAAGCCAACTTCGTGCTGGTCAATATCGGCGTTGACTCGCAAAGCATCTTCAACGATTTGCTGCGCGAAGGCGTCATCGTGCGCACGGGCACGCCGTTTGGGATGCCCAATTGGGTGCGCGTCACCGTCGGCACGCGCGCGATGAACGAAACGTTTATCGCGGCGTTGAAGAAAATTTTGTAACAGGTGACAGGTGGCAGTTATCAGGTGGCAGGAGGACTTCACGGCCAAACTTATCTCTGTCCCCTGCCACCTGTTCCCTGCCCCCTTCCCCCATGATTATCATTCTAAAAAATCGGGCGACGCCCGCCGATATCGAGACCGTTTCGGCCAAGCTGCGCGAACACGGTTACACCCCGAACGTTACCGTCGGCACCGAAGATACCATTATCGCCGCCATCGGCACGCCCTCGCTGCAAGAGAAAGATTTGGTCGCGCCCCAACTGCGCGCCATTGATGCGGTCGAGAAAGTTCTCTACGTCTCCAAGCCCTACAAAATGGTTTCGCGCGAGAGCCATCCCGCCGACACAACTTTCCGAATCGGCGATCATCCCGACGCCACGCCCTTTGAAGTCGGCGGCGAAAAGCTGGCGATTATGGCTGGGCCGTGTTCGGTCGAAAATCTGGACGGCACATTATTCATCGCCCACGAAGTCAAGAAGGTCGGCGCGCAAATTCTGCGTGGCGGCGCCTTCAAGCCGCGCACTTCGCCTTACGATTTCCAGGGTTTGGGCCTCGAAGGATTGCAAATTCTGGCCAAGGCGCGCGCCCAAACCGGTTTACCGATTATCACCGAAGTGATGACTCCGGCTCTGGTCGAGCAAGTCTGCGAATACGCTGACGTTTTGCAGATTGGCGCGCGCAATATGCAAAACTACGATTTGCTGCGCGAATGCGGCAAAGCCCGCACGCCGGTTTTGCTCAAGCGCGGCTTGAGTTCGACTATCGAAGAGTGGCTCAAGGCCGCCGAGTATCTGTTGGCGGGCGGCAACGAACGCGTGATGTTCTGCGAACGCGGCATCCGCACTTTCGAGCCGTCAACGCGTTTCACGCTCGATCTGTCGGCGATTCCGGCGATTAAGAAAGCCTCGCATCTGCCGATAATTATCGATCCAAGCCAGGGCACGGGTCGGCGCGACATGGTAATTTCGATGAGCCGCGCCGCCATCGCTGCGGGAGCCGACGGCCTGATTATCGAGGTTCATCCGCATCCCGAAGACGCTTTATCGGACGGTCAACAGACATTGGACGTGAAGCAATTTAGCGATTTGATGGGTAGTCTCGCGCCGATTGCGAAGGCTGTTGGGCGCTCGCTTTAAAGGAACAATGAACGGGGAACAAGCGGAAGCCTTTCGATAGCGCCAACTTTTCAACCTTATTCCCTGCTCCTTGCCCCTTGTCCCCATGAAATTCAATCGTCTCGTCATCGTCGGCATCGGTCTCATCGGCGGCTCGTTTGGTTTGGCCGCGCGCCGTTGCGGTTTAGCGCGCGAGATTATCGGCGTGGCACGGCGACAGTCCACGCTCGATAAAGCCACCCTTGTTGGTGCCTGTGATTGGGCGACAGCGGATTTGACCGAGGCCGCGACCGGTGCCGATTTAGTTCTGCTGGCGCCGCCTGTTGGTCAGATGCAGAGCATTTGCGCCGCCATCGCGCCCCGGCTTGCCGACGGCGCGATTGTCACCGATGCCGGTTCGACCAAAGCCGAAATTGTCGCGGCATGCGAGCCGTTGTTTGGGCGCGCGCATTTTATCGGTGGGCATCCGATGGCGGGCAGCGAGCAAAGCGGCGTCGAGGCGGCGCGCGCCGATTTGTTCGAGGGCGCGAAATGGATTCTGACGCCGACGCCGCGCACCGACGACAGCGCGACCGCGACTTTGACGGCGCTAATCGAGCGGATGGGCGCGCAGGTTTTGCGCATGGATGCCGCGTGTCACGACGAAGTATTGGCGGTCACGTCGCATCTGCCGCACATGACGGCGGCGGCGCTGATGCACGTTTTCGGCAACTTGAACGACGACAACGCCACGCAAGTCGTGGCGGGCGGCTGGCGCGATTCGACGCGCATCGCGGCGGGTTCAAGCGAAATGTGGCGTGACATCGCGCTCGCCAATCGTGGCGCGTTGTTAAATGCGCTGGATGATTTGAGCGCGGATTTGGCGCGGTTTCGCTCGGCGTTGCAAGCGGAAGATGGCGCGGAGATTGAAGAATGGTTGGAAAGCGCGGCGCAGTTGCGGCGCGAGTTTTAGAATGTGTCTACTGCCGGAGATTTTAACGACTGGTGAGTGATTCGCTTTCTGGCGAGGAACGCTGAAGTCCCGTAGAGACGGCGATTTATCGCGTCTAAAACGTTTGATTTGCCGTGACGTAAAGGCCTGTATTACGTTTTAGACACAACCCTTCGGTGTCTCCACGGGGCAACGGAAACTGCGCGCAAAATTTATCGCTCAGAAAAACGCGCCGTCCATCGTCAGACCGGCGCCCGCTTTCCTACACTGTTCGATTCGCAATTCTCCGTCGTGCCCCAACGACGCGCGGACGAATTCGCTTTCGATGACAACACTTCCCATTCATCCGGTCTCGCATCCCGTTGATGGCACCGTGCGCGTGCCTGGCTCCAAATCGATCACCAATCGCGCGCTGTTGCTGGCAGCCTTGGCGAGCGGCACTTCGCGTCTGGAAGGCGCATTATTCTCCGACGACACGCATTACATGAGCGCCGCGCTCAACGAGTTGGGCGTGCCCGTCCGCGCCGACGAAGCAGGGCAGACTTACGAAATCGACGGGCGAGGCGGCGCATTTTCGACGTCCGAAGCCGAACTGTTTCTGGGCAACGCGGGCACCGCCACGCGGTTTCTGACGGCGGCGCTCTGCTTGGGCGAGGGCAACACTATCGTGACCGGCGTGCCGCGCATGAGCGCGCGCCCGCTGGGCGATTTGCTCCAGGCCTTGCGCACAATGGGCGCGCAAATCAGCGCGCAAAACGAAGCGGTGCCCCTGGAAATCAACGCGAATGGCTTGAAGGGCGGCGCGGTTTCGTTGCGCGGCGACGCGTCGAGCCAATTTCTGTCGGCGCTACTTTTAATCGCGCCCAAAACGCGCAACGGCATGGAAATCTCGATTGACGGCCCGCTCTACTCGCAGCCCTACGTCACCATGACGCTCGAAATGCTGCGGCAGTGGGGCGCCGAAGCGACTAACGAGGCTTTCGAGCGCTTTCACATTCCTGGGGCGCAAAGTTTCAAGGCGCAGACCTACGTCATCGAGCCGGACGCTTCGAGCGCCAGTTACTTCTTCGCGGCGGCGGCGCTGACGGGCGGACGCGTGCGCGTCAAGAATCTGGGAAAAGACGCCCTTCAGGGCGACGTTCATTTCGTGGACGTGCTGCAACAGATGGGCTGTGGGGTGCGCAAGGGCAACAAATACGTCGAGGTTCACGGGCCGCAAGGCGGGCAGTTGCAGGGCGTTTCGGTGGATATGAACGCGATTTCCGATTGTGTGATGACGCTCGCCGCCATCGCGCCGTTTGCCGATGGGCCGACGCATATTTCTAATATCGGTCACATTCGCGGCAAAGAAACCGACCGCATCAGCGCCCTCGTCAAAGAGCTGAATCGGCTGGGCGTCAAAGTGGACGAACAGCCCGATGGCCTGACGATTCATCCGGCCAAGAAGCTGAAGAGCGCGCAAATCCGCACCTACGACGATCACCGCATGGCGATGAGTTTCGCGATTACGGCATTGCGCAGTCCGGGCATCGAAATTCGCGATCCTGGTTGTGTGGCCAAGACTTTCCCGAATTACTGGGAAACGTTGGATAAACTGTGCCGGAGAGCGAGATAACGTGTTTAGCCACAAAGGGCACAAAGAACATACAAAGAGGATAATTCGTAAAAGTAAAACTACAAAACTTAGTTCTTTTTTCTTCTGATTTCTTCGTGCTTCTTTGTGTGTTCTTTGTGTCCTTTGTGGCTAACTTGCATCTTAATTCTCATGTCCTTATTAACTTTCATTGGTGGCACCGGCTTCGACCTGCGCGGCCCCGACTCGCTTTTCTCCGACGCGCGCGACGAACTCGTCGCGACCAAGTTCGGCAACGCCAGCGTGACGCACGCCCGTCTCGACGGCAAACCGGTCGTTTTCCTGCATCGCCACGCGCGGCCCGACGATCCGATGCGCAAGGATGTGCCGCCGCACAAAATCAATTATCGCGCCAACATCGCCGCGCTCAAATCGTTGGGCGCGACGGCGATTCTGGCCTCGACCGCCGTCGGCGGACTGCGGAGCGAGTGGGCGCCGGGCACCCTCGTTTGCCTCGATAATTTTCTCGATATGACGACTAATCGCGAGAAAACTTTCTTCGACGAACGCGCCGTCCATATTGACGTGACGCATCCTTATTGTCAGAGTCTGCGCGAACTACTGTTGAAAAAGGCCGAAGACGAGGCCATCGAATTGGTGGACGGCGGCACCTACGGTTGCGCCGATGGGCCGCGCTTCGAGACCGCAGCCGAAGTGCGTATTTACGGGACGTGGGGCGTGGATGTCGTCGGCATGACTGGCGTGCCCGAATGCACGTTGGCGCGCGAGGCCGAGATTTGCTATGCGGGCGTCTCGATTGTGACCAATCAGGCGGCGGGCATTTCGCCGCATCCGCTCACGCACATGGAAGTCATGGAAGAAATGAAGGGCGCCTTGCCAAAGTTGGCGCAACTGTTTCTGGCGACGGCGCGCGCGTATGAGGACGACCCGACAATAGCGGCGCGCACGGCGACGCGCGATTTCGCGACCGACGATTACGATCCGACGAGCGAAATTGTGTGAGAAACCCTGTAGAGACGACGATTTATCGCGTCTAAAACGTCATGCCTTCTTTAACGTAGCGGCAACTCGAATGTTTTAGACGCGATAAATCGTCGTCTCTACGGAAATTCACGCCACCTTAAACGCCGATTCCAAATGTTTCACGGCAATACGTGCAGCTCCACCATTGGCCGCGTGAACGCTGCACAAATGAGTGCCCGCGTCCACGCGTTCGCCTGGCTTTTTGATGCCGTTGATGCCGACATCCAAATTCAAAACAGAATCTTTGTGAGCGCGTCCGCCACCCAAATCGCGCACAACTTCGGCGATAACACGCGCGTCGCACTTGACGATTTCGCCCGCCACCAAAGTTTCTAACGCCACAATCGTGACCGTCGAAGGCGCGCGCAACTTTTCGTTAAACGCCTCCAAATCGGCGCCTTGACAAACCAACATTTCGTTCCATTTGGCGCGCGCACTGCCGTCGTCTAATGCGGCTTGGGCGCGCGTTGAGGCCACTTCAATATCGGGCGCCAAATTCGTCATCACCAACAATCGCGCGGCGCAGTCCGTCACCAGGGAACGCAAATCGTCGGGGCCGCCGCCTTCCAGACATTCGACCGATTCGACGACTTCCAACCAGTTGCCTGCACTGCGGCCCAACGGCACGTTCATATCACTGAGAAACGCCTGCGTCGGCGTGCCACAGTCGTTGCCCAACTCGACCAACGATTGGCCCAACGCTTCGCCCTCTTCGCGCGTTTGCATAAACGCCGCGCTACCCCACTTCACGTCCAAAATTAGCGCGTCCAGGTTCTCGGCCAGCTTCTTCGATAGAATCGAAGCGGTAATCAACTCAATCGAAGGCACCGTCGCCGTCACGTCGCGTAGCGCGTAAAGGATGCGGTCGGCGGGCACCATCTCGGCGGTCTGTCCGGCCATGCAACAGCCGACGGCTTGCGTCTTTTCCACAATTTCGTCGGGCGTCCAATCGGTGCGAAAGCCGGGTATCGATTCTAATTTATCCAACGTCCCGCCCGTCAAACCCAAACCGCGCCCCGAAATCATCGGCACGCGACAGCCTAACGCCGCCAGCAACGGCGCGAGGGGAAGCGAGACTTTATCGCCGACGCCGCCGGTCGAATGTTTGTCAACGAGCGGACGCGGATCATCGGGAAATTGCAGCGTCGCGCCCGAATCGCGCATCGCCAAAGTCAAAGCATGCTTTTCGTCGGCGGTTAAACCGCGAAAATAAATCGCCATTAGCCAGGCGCTGACTTGATAATCGGGAATCTCGTCCGCGACGATGGCCCCGACAATCGCCTCGATTTCCGCGGGAGTATGGGCTTGACCGTCGCGCTTAGCTTCAAGCAAGGAAAGAAAGTTCATAAAAATCGTCAATGGTGAAAATCAACCGCAGAAAATGGAAGTGCCTCTCCGAACAGAAAGATTTACCGTTCGTAGAGACGCCGATTTATCGCGTCTAAAACGTTGGGATTCCCGTGACGCATCGGCAAATCTAACGTTTTAGACGCGACAAGTCGGCGTCTCTACAAGCGCCAAAGCAACTCTTACGCCCAATTGTTCACGCGTGCGGTTCACGCGCACCCGACATTCCTATCCCCCGCAAATTACCCTTCCGGCACATCGCCCGGATCGTAATCCACGCCGTTGGCTTCATACGAGCCCAACAAGCCGATTTTATCCACCGACTTGACATAGCCTTCGTGCGGGTCAACGCGGCCCGACAGAACATGTTTGAGAATCGAATCGTTCATCGGCATCATGCCCAAACTTTTGCCGACCTGAATCTGCGAAGGCAACTGGAAGGTTTTGCCTTCGCGAATCAGGTTGGCGACCGCCGAAGGACACAGCAAAATCTCGTGCGCCGCGACGCGTCTGCCGTCTTTGGTGCGCAACAGGTTCTGCGCGATGACGCCCTTGAGCGATTCCGACAGCATCACGCGAATCTGCGATTGCTGGTCGGCGGGAAACTGGTCAATGATGCGGTCAACCGTCGAAGGCGCCGTCGTGGTGTGGAGGGTGCCGAACACTAAGTGACCGGTTTCGGCGGTCTCGATGGCGATGGCGATGGTTTCCAAATCGCGCATTTCGCCGACCAACACGATGTCGGGGTCTTCGCGCAGTGCCGCTCGCAAAGCGCGCTTGAAACTCTCGGTATGAACGTGAACTTCGCGCTGATTGACCAGACATTTGATGTTCTTGTGAACGAACTCGACCGGATCTTCGATGGTGATAATGTGATCTTTGCGGGTCTTGTTGATGTAATCAATCAGCGCCGCCAGCGTTGTTGATTTACCCGAACCGGTCGGGCCGGTGACGACGACGAGGCCTTTGGAGAGCAGGCACAAATCGAGCATCGCCTTGGGCAAATCGAGCTCTTTAACGGTGAGAACGTCGGAGGGAATCAGACGAAAAACGGCGCCGACGCCCATTCTGTCCCTGAAGAAGTTGCAGCGAAAGCGCGCGACACCGGCGATTTCGTAGGCGAAGTCGGTGTCGCCTTCGGCCTCGAACTGCTCACGATTGCGTTCGGGCACGATTTCATAAAGCACCTTCTCCAGCATCTCGTGATCGTGAGCCGCGTATTCGTCAATGCGCACGATATTGCCGTGAATGCGCAGAATCGGCTGCTCGTTGCTAGTCAGGTGAAGGTCGGAAGCCTCGACCTCTTTCATGTGATGGAACAGCTCGTCCATGTGCTTGATGATACGGGTGCCCTCGGGTAATTTGGGTTGGGCGGGCGCATCAGAAATCTGCACTTCGGGCGCGGGCGCGTCGGTGGCATCGGCCCCGCCATTTTGCGCGGACGCGGCAGTTGGAGCGGGCGGCGGCGTGGCAGCGTTTCCGTTGGCGGATGCGGGAATAATGGCGACTTGCAGCTGTCCGCCGCCGCGCATGACTTTGATTTGGACGTTCCCGTGTGGCGATTGATAGGGGAAGTCGAAGCCGCCGTCCTGCGCGAGTTTGCCGCGCATATCGGGAGGAGTAATTTCCTGCACGAGCGATTGCAACTGCGCGCCAGGAATGGACTGCCCACTTTTTTGCTGTCCGTCAATCACCAGATTGAAGGGCTTGTCATTGATGAGAATCGCGCGCTCGGCGTGCTGTTTCGTCATCATGCCGATGAGAGTATCGATTTGTGCCATGAGATTGGGTTGGGGGAAATAACTGCAATCTCAGTCTATTGGAAAAGGACTGGTAATGTTGCGAACCGCGAGCGTCAGCGACCGGCCAGGTCATAATCGCTTGAAACTATGACTTGACCTGTCGCTGACGCTCGCGGTTCCCAGGGATGACGAAACTACTATTCTTCCGTTTGTCCCGTCGCTTCTTCCGCCGCCTCAAAGCCAATTTTGGTGTGAGCGCCATCACAAAACGGCTGATTGGACGAGGCGCCGCAACGACAGAGCGCGAACATTTTATCATTGGGCGGCGTAACAGCTTCGCCATCGTTCCACTCGATTGTAATGAGACCATCGGGATTGGCGATGCGTAGCGGGCCTTTGCGGGCGACGGTGAGTTTGACTTTCGGATCGGGTTGATTCTGTGACATATCACGCGAGCAGAGAGCGATATTGAGGCCGATTGTCGCGTTCGTCAGGCGGGGCGATACTTGAAGCATGATCGTTTTGGACAGGCACACCGCGCCATTTTTCGCGCCCGAGTTTCATAGCGGCGAAGCCGAAGCGACGTTTGATCTGGGTGGATTCGATTTCGAGGCGCGTGTGACGCGCGATATTGGTGGTAAGGCGCGCGTGGTGATGCAGTTAAAAGATGATTCGGCACGCGGCAACTTTGTCTTGAGTTCTATTCCGCGCTGGGATAAGTTGGCGCAACGAGGGGCGTCCTCAGAATTGTGGGAGAAGGTTACATCTTTGTTCAAGAAAAAATCCTATTTTCCGGTAGATAGAATGCATTTTTATGCACCGGAGAATCAGATGGTTTTACTGGGGAAATACTGTTGCGGCAGTCTGATTGATTTAGAAAATCCTCATGCTCGCGAAATTGAATTTAATTTCAAGAAAATTCCCTCCATCTATTGCGCTCACGAGTGGGAAGAATACATCGCCTGGGATGCCGATGGCGCATTTGCCATGATTGAGCAAGTCGCCAGTGACCCGCAAAGCGAACTTCGTCAAACGCTGAACTCCCTCAAAACGGACGACGAATTCAAAGCTAACGAAACTTTCGGTTGCTCCATCACCACGCTCCATCAAGTGCGTTCTTTGTTGAAAGCGGCTCTGGTAATAGAAATCGCCAGTGGAAATTTAGGGGAAAGTCAAAAATGGCTTTATTGGATGGACAAAACCAACGGTCTGGGACGCTACCAATTACTACCAGAGAAGTTGCTCGTATGGAAAACGCGCATTTGCACAGCTCTCGTTTGTCGTGAGTTGAACATGAGCATCAACAAATATATCAACACAACTTCCAACTATCGAATTACTGGGCCACAGAAGGTGATCAATCGATGGCTCGCCACAACCATCATTGAAGTCACCGAGCCAACGGCACACGAAATTCTCGAAGCACAAATTCAACTCACCGAGTTCAAGCGCGAACATTCGTTTTAGAAATTGTCCTTGTGAGTCTCAATCGCTTTCACAAATTTTGGCAAACTCTGCTTGCGCAGATTCTCGATGAACCGCTCGACTTCGAGTGGAGGCTTGCTCAAGTTAGCGCGTTGGCGTCTCAATGAATCCACCATATCCTTCGGAAAATTCCGCATGAGTTCCAACAGGAAATCATCGGGCAACTGAGTTTTTATGGCGTGAGCTTCCAGTGCGAGAGCGGGAAAGTCCGCAGTATTCCAGGTGATAATGCGGTCGCAACCCGAATGAATCGCCGCCGCCAGAACGTGCCGGTCGTTGGGATCGGGCAGTTGCAAGTCATCTATCAACGGTTCGTAATCTTCGACCAGAGCGCCTGGAATTTTGGCGTTCATCAGGTCGCGCGTTTTTTCGAGCGGGCCGCGCGTCAGATGCGAACGCTGTTTGAGAACGGCGCGAATCCATTCTTCGTGAATTCGATTGGTAAAGCGCGCCTGATAAATGCGAGCGAACGCAGGCCACAGCAGTGTGTCGCGTAGGTTCGCCGAGAACAAAACGTTGGCATCGAGAGCAGCGATAGGACGCATCAATCGTAAAGTCCCAGCGCCGAATTGATGCGCGCGACTTCGACTAATCCAGCTTGCGTTTCGGCCTGTTGCTGCTTAATTGCCTCGAACTTTTCGTCAACCAAAACGAAAATCTCGCTTCCACGCGTTTGGCCCGATAATGCGCCATTATCCACGCTTTCGAGAATGAATGCGCGGGACACGCTTAACAAATGCGCGGCTTCATCGAGCGAAACAGCTTTCACTTGCGTTGCCTCTTTACGCGCGGCTTCGATAATCCACTGCTCGATGCCAAGACCGGCGCGCGCGGCGGCCTGACGAAGCTGCGCTTCGGTTTCGGCGGGCAATTCTAAAATAAGTGACATTGATTAATCCTCCCGATTGGCACATCTAAAAATTAAAATCCGTCGTCCAGTTTAACTTTGCCCACATGAGGCCGCAGCAAATCCGCCCGCAAAGTATCGCGCTCGGCGCCCGCCAGAGCGCGTCCGTGTAACACCTGCAAATAGGCTGGACGCGCCCACACCAACAGTTCGTTGAAACGTTGGCGCGGCATCCCTTTCATCCAGCCCAACTCGTGCGCCAACCGCAGATACGACAGACAATCGGTCGCCTCGCGGCACGAAATCGTGCGCGCGTAACGCAACGTTCCGTAGGCCCGCCCGCAACGGTCGCGCGTTTGTGTGGCGAAGGTCGTCAACAACTCTTCGCGCGCGGCGCGCTCCATTTCGACGAGTTCCGTCGTCGCGGCTTCGGTTTCGAGCAACACTTCGGCTTCGTCAATGCCCATGCTCGCCTGATTGCTCAGTTGATGCAGGTGGCCCCAAATTTTCGAGCCTTCGCCGAAAGTCCCGCGCAGTTCAAAGCCGCGCGTCTGCGCCCATCGGCGCGTTTTGTCGGCGCGTCCGGCGATCTCTAAGCCGGGCAAATGCAACATTGCCGAGGCGCGCAAACCGGTGCCAGCGTTGGTTGGGCACGCCGTCAGATAGCCGAACTGCGCGTCAAACGCGACCGTCCCGTTTTCGTCGAACTCGGCTTCGAGAGCGTCATCCAATTTGTCGGCGAGCGTGAAGGCGGCGTCGAACTGCAAGCCAGGCAAGAGGGTTTGCACGCGCCAGTGATCCTCTTCGTTGATAATAATTGCCAGCGACAAATCGGGCGTAGCGGCGACGGCCCTGCCCAACTCCTGCCGGACGTGTTCGCGCGACGAGAGATGGCGGTCAATCAAACTCTGGCGCTCCCAGGGCGAATAATCCTCGAAGGGCACGACGAGCAGTTCGTCGGGCGCGGGATTTTCGGCGCGTTTGAGTGCCTCGAAGATGCGCTTGCGCACCGCCAATAATTCCTGGCTGCCCGCGTGGTGGGGAAATTGAAAGCGCCGAAAGTTGCGAGCCAGGCGGACGCGCGAAGACAACACGATGTCGCCATCGCGTCCGCCGCGCCGCATCCAGCGCGCAGTTCTCTCAAAGTTAGTCAGCAGCATTTTGGGGATTTCTCACAAATTCACTTACATTCTTTAGACAGGATGAGCAGGATGATAGGGATGGAACAGGATAGTTTGAAGAGAAAATAACCCGAGAAGAAAACCTGGAGAATAATTCTTTAATTTCTTTCTGGTTTGCTGTCCATTCATTCCATCCTGTCCCATTCCCAATATCCTGCTCATCCTGTCTAAAAAAAATGTAAGTGAATTTGCGAGACGCTATACCTAACCGACAATCGTCGAAGTCACAATTTGAATTTTATCGCGCAACCGCGCGGCTTCTTCATACTTTTCGTCCGAAACCGCTTTTTGCAAACGCGACTGCAAAACCGCCAACTGATTATCGCGGCGTTTGCGCAGATGTTGCAAGCGATGGTGGCGCCCTTCGATGGCGCGCGGCGTTTTGCCGATGTGAGTTTCGCCGCGTTGCACGCGCGCCATCACGCCGGTCAGTTGCTCGCGAAACTCCAGATAACAGGCCGCGCATCCGGCGCGACCGTCGTGGCGAATTCTGTCCCATGTCGTGCCGCAACCGCTGCAACGCGCGCTCGCGCCGGGCGCGATGTCGCGCGGAATCTCGAACGGATCATCGTCGTCGAACGGATCATCGTCGTCGAACGGGTCGCCGTCCAGAAACGATGGCGAATACGCGTCGGCGTCGGTCGGTTCGTCTTCGTCCAAATCTTCCAGGGTTTCGCCGTTGTCGCCGCGCGGTTCGTCGTGCTCGGCATAAGGCAAAGGCGTCTCGATCTCAAAGGGATCGGTTTCGTCCCACGCGTCGGCGTCCTCGAAAGGATCGTCGTCGTCAAAGGGTCGGTTGGGTTCGTGGCTCATTTTTGAATTGCTGCGGTGAAGAGTGTCATGGGTTGAAACCCATGATTGCAGGCCTGAAGGCCAACCGTGCTCCGCACGGGATTCGAGTTCGTAAAGTTCACGAAAAAGATAGTTGCGTCATGCTCCGTGCGGAGCACGGTTGGCCTTCAGGCCCGCAATCAGGAGCTTCAGCTCCTGACCGGACACTAAACTAAAAGACCGGATCGCCTTCGGCGTTAGTCGTTTCCTTATAAGCGGCCATCAACTGCTGCGTTATCGGGCCAGGTTTGCCGTCGCCAATTTCGCGCATATCGAGTTTAGTCACCGGCACGACTTCGGCGGCGGTGCCAGTCAGGAACGCTTCCTCGGCGGCGTAAATATCGAAGAGCGACATATCTTTCTCTGCGACGCGAATGCCCATCTTCTCGGCCAACTGCATTACGGCATCGCGCGTGATGCCTTCCAGAATGCCCGCCGAAACCGGCGGCGTGCGCAGTTCGCCGCGCCCGTTGAAATCTTTGATGTAAACGAAGATGTTATCCGCCGAACACTCGGCAACCAGGCCGCGCGAGTTGAGCATAATACATTCGGGCACGCCCGCGCGAATGCACTCGATTTTCGCCATGATATTGTTGAGATAGTTCAACGATTTGATCGCCGGATTCAGCACGTCCGGCTGCGAACGCCGCGTCGCGACGGTGATACATTCCATGCCATCTTGATACAGTTCGGGCGGATAGAGCTTGATCGCATCGGCGATAATCACCACGGTGGGTTTGGGGCATTTACGCGGATCGAGGCCTAAATCGCCTTTGCCGCGACTGATGATGACGCGAATATAACCGTTCTCAAGTTGGTTGGCGGCGACGGTTTCTTCGATGGCTTTTTTCATCTCGTCGAACGAGTAAGGCGGCTCCAGCCAGATCGCTTTGGCGCTGCGATAGAGCCGCGTCATGTGCGCGTCGAGACGAAAGATGCGCCGATTATAAATGCGAATGCCCTCGAAGACGCCATCGCCATAAAGGAAGCCGTGATCGTAAACCGACACTTTCGCTTCCGAGGCGGGCACCAATTGGCCGTCGAGGTGAATTTGAATTTCCGAGTTCATGCGCGCGCCAGTTTAAACGGAAATCTACGGATTAGCCACATTCGATTAGCCACCAAGGACACGGAGAAGGCACAGAGGGGCACAAAGAGAACGTAGAAACCAAAAGCAAAAGAACTAATTGTTGATTGTTCTTCGTGGTTATAATTTCCTCGTTGCCTTTGTGCCCCTTTGTGTATCCTGGTGTCCTTGTTGGCTAATCGAATTCGAGTTTCTCGACGCCCGCGCTTTCCAACTGTTTGCGCACGGCTTCGCGCGCGTTTTCGTCGGCGCGCTCCAGAATGCCGCTTTCCAGCGCGGCTTCGCGCAATCGCTCTTCCGATTCGATGCGCGCCTGCGTTTCCAAATTAATATCGGGCTTGGAAAACAGACCGGTTTGCCGTTGCGCGACTTCGCTGGTTTTGCTGTCCAATCGCGTATGAAAAATCTCAGCTTTGGGCAATTTCACCCGCACTTTCTCGCCGTCCACCGTTACGGCGCCCTCGTTCATCTTGGCTAAATCTACGCCCGCCACGACTTCGCCGTGCGCCATGAACACCAACGAATCGCCCGCAATCGCGACTGGCAAAACGCCTTTGGTTTCGCTTTTGACAATCGCCTGTCCGTTAAATCGCGAAGTCTCCAGGCGCGCCAGCTTTTGCATTTGCAACAGCACGACCGGGCCGGACGGCGTCACTTTGGACGAGAAACCCAACGGATTGCCCAGCCACTCGCGCGCGCTTTGGCCTTGCGAGAAGATGCCCGCTAAGAATAAGGCACAACCGAGCACGGCGATGCCCGACCACAAACGACCGATTTCACGAAATTTTGACATGGGTGCGCCTAAGACGAGTGGCCAGACGCGTTCGTTCCGAAGCGGCTCAAGAATGCAAGCCACCAACTTACAATTGCGCGCGCCGTTCGTCGCGAAAGGCGCGCGGCGATGGCCCGAATTTCTGACTGAACCGCCGCGTAAAATAAGCCGAACTCTCGAACCCGCAACGCGCGCCGATGGCGCCAATCGGCAAATCGGTCGTCAACAGCAAGGTGACCGCGCGTTCCAACCGCCGTTCATTGATCCATTGCGTGGGCGAAACTCCCCAGACGCGTTTCCACTCGCGCGCCAGGTGCGACGGCGAAACCCGCGCGCCACGCTGCAAGCGCGCAAAGCCTTCGCGCAGTGCGTCGTCGCCACTCATTGCTTGCAGCGCCGCTTCCATCCAGAACGGCGCGCCCTTTGGCAAAGGCGATGGCGCAGGCAGCAAACGCCGCGCGGTTTCATTCCACAGTGCGCACAGTTCCAACGCGCGTGCCGCACCGGGCGCGTTGAACTGATTGCGTAAAGTCTCGAAAAGCGGCGCCAATTCGGGCGCCCGCGCGCATTTGGGCGCGCTATCGCTTTGCCAGCGCGCGCGCACTTCGGCGAGTCCGGCGACTTCGCACCACGCCGCGAAACCCGCGTCGGGAAACGCCACATTAATGAACTCCAAACGCGGCGCCGGAGTTAGGGCGTGAACGTCATCGGGCCGAATCAGCCACAACTGGCCGGCCTCCAACGCGTGCGACTGCCCGTTGAGCAGATGCGTGCCCACGCCGCTTTGTATCAGGAAAATCTCCCAGAAATCGTGACGATGCGCCGCCACCGCTGCATCGGGCGCGCCGTCGGCGTGGAACAAACCGTTGCGGTCGAAATTGCGCCACAGAATAAGATGAGACATGAGAAACAGCAAGCAGAAAAATGCAACTATTCGCGCGTTAAAAGCAAGTTTACTGCGATAGACAGCAGTAGAATAGAAGTATGTCCCTTTCGACTTCCACTCAATCACGACTCTCCGACGAACAGATCGCTCAATTTGAAAACGACGGCTACACGCTGTTCAACCAGCCGGTGTTTGCGCCGGAGAAGTTCGCGCAACTCAAGGCGATATTCGAGGAAAATTTGCAGAAGTATGGCGAAGACGACCTCGACACCATGCACTTTCGCGACGCGCGCTTGTTGCCGTTTTTGCTGTCGGACGAAGTGTTGGATTTGGTCGAGCCGTTGACTGGCCCCGACATCGGTTTGTGGAGCAGTCACTTCATCTCCAAGCAACCGTTCAAAGGTAAGGCCACGCCCTGGCACGAAGATTCGAGCTACTGGGAAGGGCGCATCTCGACGATGGAAGGCGTGACGACGGTGTGGCTGGCCCTCGACGAAGCCTCGCCCGAAAACGGCTGCATGAAGGTCATTCCTGGCACGCAGAAAAATGGGTTTTCGGCTTACGAAGAGGTCGCGGATAAAGCGGGCAACATCTTTGGCACGCAGATCAAACCCGAAGCGATTGACGAAAATAAAGCGGTTTATTTCTCGCTCGCGCCCAATCAGTGCAGCCTGCACGAAGCGCGTATTATTCATGGCGCCGACGCCAACAGTTCGCCCAAACGCCGCGCCGGTTACACCCTGCGCTATTTTCCGTTGACCTCGAAAGTGTTACCCGAAAAGAATCAGGGCCATAAAATCTGGCGCGCGCGTGGCACGGATCGCGCGGGCAATACCTTCGAGAATTAGAGCGCAACAAGGAATCAACGCGTTGATTCCGAGAAGCCAGAACAAGATTCGCCACCGCGAGCTACAACAGCAGTGAAACATGCGCTCCGCGCCAATCACAACAGCAAATTCATCGAGCGTTGAGCACAAGTCGCCTCACACCACAAAAAAGCGGGACAAACCGAAAAATTCGTCCCGCTTTTTGTATTTGCGTTCTCTTAATAGCGCCCGCCGTTGTCGCGCATATAAAGCAGCACGAGAGCAAGTTCGGAGGGATTGGCGCTGCCCTTGGGGCCAGTTTGGATTTGCGAATAGGCGATTTTACCGTCAACATCAATAATAAAAATCGCCGGTTCGCCGTGCGGTTGCGGGCCTTCTTCGTCGTCCGATTTATAGACGCCATAATCTTGCGCGAGCGAGAAATCGGTATCGGATAATAGCGGAAATTTGATTTTCAAATCGTCGGCCAACTCACGCGACTTTTCGGGCGAGTCCACGCTAACGGCGACAAGTTCGGCGCCCAGAGGTTTGAAACGCGAATAAATATCGGCATAGTCGGTCAACTGCTTGTGCGAAGTCGGGCAAAACGCGCCGCGATAATAGAACAACAATAACGGCTTGTCGCCGCGCAATTCGGCGAGAGTGCGTTGTTTGCCGTCCTGGTCGAGCAGCGAAAATTCGGGGGCCGGAGTTTGGTTACGAAGCATATTTGGTTTTCCCTGGAGCGCTCTCAATAGAGCACGTCCGCCCCTAGTGCTTTGCAAGCGACATTCCATGCTTCGCTTCCGTCGGAGTCGCGCAGGGTAATTGCCCAATTTTCTTATCAGCGTAATTGTTAGCGCACGCGTTGGCGATAGATAATGCCGTCCGCGACGGAGTAAAACGTGAAATTATCGGGCGAAAACGCGCCGTCTGAAACGCCGGACATCAAGGAAAGCGTGCGGATAAGATGGCCCGTTTTGGTGTCGCGTATTTCCCAACGCCCCTTTTCGCTCAGTCGCAGAGCGGTGAGAGTTTCGTCAGGCGAAAACACGGGCGTTGCGGAGATGAGCATAGGATCAAATTGCCACAGAACGTGTCCGGTGCGCGTTTGTGCCACGCCGAAGTTGTTGGAGATGATGTAAGAACTATAAGCCGAAATTGCGGTGGTCGAAATGCGGGGAGGTTTCGGGTTGGGACTTTTCGGTAGATAGCTCAAAGTGCGTCCGGTGCGCGTGGAAAATGTGGCGGTGGCGAAACGGCCCGCCTGAACCAGAGTCTTGCCATCGCGCGAGAACGCACAAAAAGCCTCGTAGATAATTGGCACCTGAAACTCGCGCTCCAACTGGTGCGACTGCAAATTCCACTGATAATAGCGACTTCCCAGCAGGAGTTGCACGCAATTGCGCTCCGGAGCGACGACAAAAGCGGAGACGCTCAAACCGCCATCGTCACTTATATCGTCTCTTTTGCTGAGGCGAGGGATAGGGTAAGTCACGGATGTGTCGCCCTTCGTCAACGTCAAGCGGGGCCGCGCGCGTTTCGATACTCCAAATCCAATCGTCAGCGAGGCCGCTCAACGCGTTCATGTTGGTCTGCGCGCCCGTCTTCAAATCGAATAAACCCGACCCTGTTTTGCCGTTGTAAACGCTCAAATAACGGTTGGAAACTCCGTTGATAGCGTAAACCCCTTCAACGCGGCCAACGGCAATAGGCCGCCAACGCGTTGCCCATTTCGCCGCACCGAACAAAGCGAGCGGCAACACAACGGCGAGCGTGATAAACCAACGTTTGCGATTCATACTATCTATTATATCGCGCCACACAAAACACAACAGCAATGAGACACGCGCACCGCGCCAATCGAGCGGGCAAACCTAAACTGTTTTCATGCTTATCGGGTTGCGTTATCTGTCGCTACGCTATTGGTTGCGCCATCGCGGCGCGTTTGCGCTTGCCGGTTTGGGCGTCGCGTTGGGAATCGCCGTCTGGGTGGCGATTCAGATCGCCAACGCTTCGGTCTTGGGAGCGTTTTCGGCCTCGCTCGATGCCGTCGCCGGACGCGCCAACTTGCAGATTCGCGGCGGTTCGAGCGGTTTGCCCGACCGACTGCTCGGCGAAATTATGCAACGCGGCGACCCGCGCATTAAGGCCGCCGCGCCACTAATTTCGCGCACGCTTTATGCGCCGCAACTCAAAACTTCGCTGCTGGTGAGCGGCGTTGATTTTTTCTCGCAGCTCGAATTTCGCGATAGCTCGCTCGACAACTCGATGCGCGAGACGCGCGGCCAAAACGCGCCCGTCGCCGGACGCGATGCGGGCGGCGCGATTCAATTCCTGCTCGACCCAAAAGCCATCGCCGTCTCGCAGGAGTTGGCTGATAAAGCGAAGTTAAAAGTCGGTTCGCCGCTCGAACTCAACATTGGGCCACAAACCGTCACCTTTAAAGTCGCCACGATTTTAACTGATGAAGCGTCGGGCCGCGCCTTTGGCGGCGACTATGCCCTGCTCGACATCGCCGCCGCGCAGGAAGCGTTGGGCGAATTGGGCCGCATTGGGCAAATCGATTTGATCGTGGACGACGACCAAATTGATGCCGTCAAAACTTCGCTCGCGCCACTCCTTCCGCCCGATGCGACGATCAGTCGGCCCGCGCAACGCGGCGCGCAAATCGGCGCGATGTTGGGCGCGTTTCAACTCAACTTGACCGCGCTTTCCAGCATCGCGGCGTTCGTCGGCGCGTTTTTGATTTACAACGCGTTGGCGTCGGCGGTCGTGCGACGGCGCGCCGAAGCGGGCATTTTGCGCGCGGTCGGCGCGCAACGCGGCCAAATCATGCGACTGTTTCTGGGCGAAGCGGCGATTATCGGATTTTTCGGCGCCTTGGTCGGCTTTGGAATCGGCGTAATTCTGGCCAAATGGACGTTGGGCGCCGTCGCCACAACCGTGTCGCAATTGTATCTGGCGGTCAAAGCGCGCGAACTGTTTATTCCCAATTGGCTGTTGCCGGTTTCGCTCGCGGCGGGCACCATCATCAGCGTATTGGCGGCGATTCCCGCCGCATCGGAAGCCGCCTCGACGACGCCGCGCGCGGCGCTATCGGGTTCGTCGTTGCACACGCTCTTGGAAAATTGGGCGCCGCGATTGTTCGCAGTGGGAATCGCTTGGTTAATTTTGGCGGGCGTTTTGTGTCTGCCATCGGTTTCGGGCCGCTCTCCCCTGCTCGGCTTCGTCGCGGCGGGCGCGACGTTGGGCGGCGTCGCCTTGATGGTGCCGCTTTTACTCAACTGGTTCGCGCGCGTTTTGCGCCCGCTTGCCGAACGGTTTGGCGGAATCGCGGGCGCTCTGGCCGCCGATAATTTGCGGCGCGCGCTCAATCGTTCCAGTCTGGTTATCGCCGCGCTTTTGGTTTCGCTCGCGCTGACGATTGGCATGAATTTGATGGTGAGTTCGTTTCGCTCAACGGTCGCCGATTGGATTAACGGCACCATTAGCGCCGATATTTTCATCGCGACATCGGGCGGATTTTCGGGCGAGCGCGGCCCAGGTTTGCCGCCCGAAGTTCTCGATTTCGCCGCCGCACAGCCCAACGTTTCGACGGTTGATAAAGTCCGTCAGGCCAATATCGAAATTGACGGCAAACCCATCGTCGTCTTCGCCAACGATTTGCCGTCGCTGCGAACGGGACAGCGCAAACTGCGCTTCGAGTCCACGCGCGACGGCGAGCGTAACGCCCTGCGCGATTACCTGGCGGGCAACGCGATTCTGGTTTCGGAGCGCCTGGCCAACGAACTGAAACTCAAAGCGGGCGGTGTCTTAACCGCGCCAACTCCGGTCGGCGAAAAATCGTTTCCCATCGCCGGAGTGTTCTACGATTACGACCCAAACTCGGTGTTTTATTTGCCGCTTTCGACTTACCGTAAATTGTGGAAAGACGACCAAATTGATGGCATCGCTTTGTATTTAAAGAGCGGGACGGGCGAAGAGATCAAGCAAACACTCAACGATAAATTCGGCGCCAAATACGCTTTGGCGCTGCTGCCCAACCGCGAGATTCGGCGGCAGGTTTTCGATACCTTCGATCAAACTTTCGCCGTGACTTACGCGCTGCAACTCATCGCGGTCATCGTGGCGGGCATTGGCGTGTTCGATACTCTGGTTTCGATGATGCTGGAACGCACGACGGAACTGGCGGCGCTGCGCGCGATGGGCGCCTCGCAAAAGCAAATCCGCGCGATGGCGTTGTGGGAGTTCGCCTTATTGGGCGGCATCTCGTGGGTTCTGGGCAGTCTGGCCGGATTGTTATTGGCAGGCGAAATGATTTTCGTGATTAACCGCCAATTTTTCGGCTGGACGATTTTCCCATCGGTCGAGCCGACGGTATTCGTGCAGGCTTTTTTGCTGGCATTGGGCGCGGCGTTGGGCGCGGGCATTTTTCCGGCGCGCGCGGCGGCGCGGCGCAACTTAGCAAGTGCGCTGCAACGGGAGTGATACCAAGTCCGGCTTCTGAGTTCATGAACCGCGCGCGTAAGCAAGCGGGCCGTTGTAATTGCGAGAACAGTTCAACGTTGCCCTGAGCGTTATGGCCCGCTTGCTTACGCGCGCGGTTCATGAACTCAGAAGCCGGACTTGGTATGAGTCAGGAACAGGTGGCAAGGAATCGGGAACAAGGGAAGAATAAGAGCTTTCCACTCTCGTCTCATTCCCAGTTTTTGTTTCCTGCTCCTTGCTCCTGAGCGAAGCGGGAACGGCTTTTGCAAGCTCGCGCCTCACTTTGTAAAATCATGCGGATATTATTTGTTGATGACCTGCCCGACACGCGCGACGTTTTCCGATTGGCCTTTGGTATTCAAGGCCATTCCACGCGCTTAGCCGCCAACGGACGCGAGGCGATCGAAGCCGCGACCGAAGAGAATTTCGACGCGATTATTATGGATGTCGAAATGCCCGAAATGAACGGTTTCGATGCCGTCAAAGCGATCCGCAATCTGGAAAGCGGCGGCGAGGTGCCGATCATTATGTTCACCGCTTACGGCGACAACGAAGCCTCGGTCAAGGCCAGCGAATCGGGCGCCGATTTACTGTTGCACAAGCCAATTCTGCCGCAGGAATTGCTGGCGAAAATCGAACAGTTGTCGCACTAATCATGGCCGGAAAAGTCAATCCGCGAAATGGCAATTTGTTCGTCATCTGGTGCGACCGATGCGGACGCGCCATCAATACCAATGACGAAAAAGAGCATTTCCACCCTGAACAATGCGGCGGTTGCCGCAAATTCGCGCGCACCGATGCAGATTGGGGGCACTGTCGCAATCGTGAATCGGTTTATTGCGGCAGGTCAATGTCTGAACATGATACCTGTTCCCAGTGGCTGCAAGGCGAATGGTGAACTCTCTTAAGCGCATCGCGCGGGAACCGAATGTTCGCCCGAAACGCCCCGCTATTATGCACGCGTTTCGGGTTTTGCTTTGTCTGTTGCTGTTGGCCTGCGGTGCCCGCGCCGCCGAGTTCAAATTGGCGGTTCCGCCCTACTCCTACGCATTCCCGCGCGATCACAATTCGCATCCGGCTTACGCGACCGAATGGTGGTATTATACGGGACATCTACAAAGCAAAGGTGGGCGCAAATTCGGTTATCAACTAACGTGGTTTCGCACCGCTCTGGCGCCTTCGATTGACCGTAAATCCGCGTGGGCCGCGCGCGATGTGATGTTCGCGCACTTCGCCCTGACCGACGAGAGCGGCCAAAAGTTCTACTTCACCGACCGCATCGGGCGCGCCAATCTGGGGCTCAACGGCGCCGACGCTAACTCTAAAACTCCGCGAATTTGGTGCGGCGATTGGGTGCTGAAGTTCAACGGCAAAACCGGCGAAACCCAAACAATTCGAGCGCGCGGCACCAGCGATGCCCGTGCGACCAACGGCCAGGATTTCGCGCTCAACCTCAATCAAATCGCGCTCAAGCCGCCAGTCGTTCACGGCGAAAACGGCGTCTCGCAAAAATCGCAGGGACGCGGGCGCGCTTCGCATTATTATTCGTTCACGCGCCTCAAAACGTCGGGCACGCTGGTGATTGGCAACGAACGATTGAGCGTGACAGGCCAAAGTTGGTTCGACCACGAGTTTGGCTCCAATCAGATGGATGCAAGTCAAGTCGGCTGGGATTGGTTCTCGCTGCAATTCACCAATGGCCGCGAATTGATGGTTTACCGATTGCGCCTGAAGAACGGGAAAACTGAGCCGTATTCGTCGGGCACTTGGGTGGAAAAATCGGGCAAATCGCGTCATTTGAAGTTAGCCGATTACACGCTAACGCCGCTTTCCAATTGGAAATCGAGCGCGTCGGGCGCGACTTATCCGGCGAAATGGCGCATCCGCGTGCCGCGCGAAAAGATCGATTTGATCGTGACGCCAACAGTCGCCAATCAGGAGTTGCGGCCCTCACGGACGGGCGCGAATTTGGCGTATTGGGAGGGTAGCGTCGTGGCGCGCGGCACGGATAACGGTAGGCTGCTCAGTGGTGTGGGCTATCTGGAAATGACCGGTTATGCGAGCGCGTTCGGGCAGAGTTTTTGAAGGACAGAAGACAGGAGTTGGAAGTCAGAAGTTAGAATGACGGTAAGCTAACTGTGGAGCGAACGTGCGATTTTGCTCGCGCAGTTTCGTTCTAGCTTCTGACTTCCCTTACAATTATGCAATTTGATACCGATGTCGCCGTAATTGGCGGCGGAACCGCCGGACTTGTCTCAGCCTCAGTCGCCGCTTCGCTGGGCGCGCGCGCCACGATGATCGAAGCCGATAAAGTCGGCGGCGAATGTCTGTGGCGCGGTTGCGTGCCCTCCAAGACTTTGCTGAAAAGCGCGCGCGTTTTTCATACCGTCAAAGGCGCCGCCGAGTTCGGGGTTCACGTCGAGAAATCGCGTTTGATTTGGTCTGCCGTCAAGTTACGCCTGGCCGATGTGCGCGACGAAATCAAAGCCAACGAACGCAAGGCGCTCCAGAAATCGGGCGTCGAAACCCTGAGCGGTCGCGCGCGATTTTTGGACAATCATACCCTCGAAATCAAAAGTAAATCTGGCACAACCCAACTGACGGCGAAGAAGTTTGTGCTGGCGACCGGTTCGACTCCGCGCATTCCCGACATTGAGGGATTAGAAGAAGCCGGATATATTCCGCCCGACGGTCTATTCGACAAACCGAGTTTGCCCAAATCGCTGATTTTCATCGGCGGCGGGCCGGTCTCGATTGAGATGGCGCAGGCGTTTGCGCGCTTTGGCGCCAGTGTTACGGTGTTACAGCACGGCGAGCGCATCTTGGACAAAGAAGAGCCCGAAGTTTCGGCATTGATGCTGAAGCTGTTGCGCGCCGAGGGCATTACTATTTATCTGCAAGCCAAAGCCAAACGCGCCGAGATGGACGGCGAGCGCAAAAAAATCTGGTTCGATACGCCCGACGGCGAGCAATCGGTTGTGGCTGGCGAAATCGTGGTTTCGATTGGCAAAGTGCCGGTTTATCAGCATTTAGGACTGGAAAACATTGGCGTGAAAGCGAGTGAAAAGGGCATTGAAGTTGATTCGCATTTGAAGACGAGCGCCTCGAATGTATGGGCGTGCGGCGACGCGACGGGCGGGCCATACTTCACCCATACGGCGGAAAATCAGGGAAAAATCGCCGGAGCCAACGCGGTTCTGCCAGCGCCGCTCGCGCAGAAGTTGGACAGTCGCGGATTGTCGTGGGTGACTTTCACCGATCCCGAAGTCGCGCATTTGGGACAGACGCTGGCGCAGGCGACGAAAGAATGGGGCGAAAGCGCGCGCGCCTGGCAAATCCCGTTTAGCGAGTTGGATCGCGCCATCATCGAAGGCGAAACGGCGGGTTTCGCGCGCATCATCACGACGGGAAGCGGGCGCATCGTCGGCGCGCATATCGTCGGTGCGCACGCGGGCGAATTGATCGGTTCGCTGATTATTCCCGTCCGCGAAGGCGCTTTAATCGGCGAGTTCGGCGAAGCGATGTTCCCCTATCCGACGCTGGGTGAAATCGTCCATAAAGCGGGCAATCAGTATTATCAGGAGCTGCTCGAATCGGATTTGGCGCAGAAGGCGTTGAAGTTTTTGCCGAAGTAAATGAGAAAGCGTCGGCATTTATTTGTAGCCACGAAAAAGCACAAAAGGAGCAAAAGGTATGGAAGAACTCCCGAACTGAACAGGCAACTCGTCCAATTTTTTGTTTCTTCTGTGCTTTTTCGTGGCTAAAACCTACGCCACCGCCAACACGCCTTCGCGTTCCATTTCGGCGCTTTCGGCCAATCGAACGCTCATCAGCGTCGAAACGCCCTGCTCTTGCTGCGTGACGCCATACAAAACATCGGCGGCTTGCATCGTGCCGTTATTGTGCGTGATCACGATGAACTGCGTCGTATCGGTGAACTCGCGCAGCAAATCGATAAATCTGCCGACGTTGCTTTGATCGAGCGGCGCGTCCACTTCGTCAAGAATCACGAACGGAGCCGGACGCACGCGCAAAATCGCCATCATAAACGAAAGCGCGGTCAGAGCCCGTTCGCCGCCGCTCAGCAGCGAAATATCCTGGGCGGCTTTGCCTGGCATTTGCACGCGCAGTTCGATGCCGGTTTCGAGCAGATTGTCGGGGTCGGTCAGCGACAGATGCGTTTTGCCGCCGCCAAAGACGCGCGAAAACGTATCGGCGAACGCCTCGCGAATCGCGGCGAAGGTTTCTTGAAATTTCGATTTCATGCGCCCGTCAATCTCGGTCATAATTGCGCCCAATTCGTCGCGTGCGGTCTCCAAATCGGCGCGCTGTTCCAGCAGGAAGTCGAGGCGTTCTTTGACCGCTTCATATTGCGCGATGGCGCCGGTGTTGACGCGGCCCAATCCGCTAACTTTGCGCGTCAATTCCTCAATTTCGCGCAGGGCGCCGCGACGGTCGAAACCATCGTCGCGCAGGAAAAAGTCGAGCGGAAATGCGGGCGGTTTCGGCGCCTCTGCTTCCGGTTCGGCGAGCAACTGTTCCAACTCTTTTTCGGGCGTTTTCAATGCGTTCGGATCGGCGACTTCTTCGTCTGTCAACTCTTCTTCTTCAATCTCTTCATCTGCGCTTTCCTCAACAACGCGTTGCGCGATGCAGAGTGGCGCGCTGGTTTCCAGACATTCGATAACCGAGGCGGGCGCCAGCATAAACTCGTCGCGAAAGCGGCGCTCCATGTCGGCGATTTCGGCTTCGGTTGAGGCGATGCGCACTTCGATTTTGTGCAGTTCGTCTTCGGCTTCGTGCAGCTTTTTGCGCGCTGATTTGAGGCCAGCGCCGACTTCTTCCAATTTTTCCAACGCTTTGCCGCGTTGCTCGCGCGCCTTACGCGTGGCCAATTCCAAATCGGCGCGGCGTTGCGTTAATTCTTCCAATTTCGCCACCAGATTAATCTCGTTGCGCACGATTTCGGCGTCCTCGACTTCGGCGCGGTCAATTTGGTTACGCTTGGCCTTAATCTGCGCTTCGGCGTCTTTGATGGTGCGTTCCAACTCGCCGACTTCGCGACGCATCGCGTTCAAACGTTCCTGTGCGGCGCCAAACTGCGCGCGCACGTCGGCGACTTCGGCGGCGATGGCATCTTTTTCGCTTTGACGCGTGCCCACAATCGCGCGCGCGCCTTCGACGGCACGCTCCAACTCTTTCGATTTCGCCTCGTCCAATGCGGCGGCGTCCTGCTCGATATTCTGCGCCGCCAACTTGGTTTCGAGTTGCGCGCGCGCCGCGCGGCTCTGGCTTTCGATGGCTTCGCGTTGCCCGCCCAACTTGCGAATTTCGCGCTCCAAACCTTCGACTTCGCGCTCCTGGCGCGCGCCCTGACGCCGCAGTTCGTTGTGCGCCTCGCCCGCCAAACGCAGTTCGTTTTCGCGCGCCATAACTTCGTCCTGCGCTTGATTCAGCGTCGCCCCCGCCGCCTCAATTTGCGTTTGCAAATCGGCTAACTGCGTCTCGAACTCGTCCAACTCGCGCTTGCGTTTGAGCAAGCCGCTGCCGCGCCCTTTGCCCGCGCCGCCGGTGATGGCTCCGGCGGGCAAAACCAGTTCGCCATCGAGTGTTACCAAACGCGCGCCGTTGTCGCAGCGCCGCGCCAAACGCGTGGCGTCTTCCAGCGTTTCGACGATGAGAATGCGACCCAACAGATAATCGACCGCTTTGCTGAAATAGGCGTCGCACTCAACCAACTCCGACGCCAATCCGCGCACCGACGAATCACCCAAAACGTCCAACGTGCGATTGCCCAAACCGGACGCGCGCAACGAATCGAGCGGCAGAAATGTGGCGCGTCCGGCGCTACGGCGTTTGAGGAATTCAATCGCGGTTTTGGCGGCGCCGTTATCGGGACAAATCAGGTTATTGACGCCCGCGCCGAGCGCGATTTCGATGGCGAGTTCCAGTTCGCGCGGCGCCCGAATCGCGTCGGCGACCGGCGTATAATCGTCGGGCAAATCGCCTTTTTGCACGGCAGCCAAAACCGCGCGCGTGCCTCCGGCGAACCCTTCGAGATTCTCTTCGAGTTCGCGCAAAGCTCCGGCGCGCGACGCCATTTTCGCGCGACTCTCGCGTGCATCGCGCAACGCTTCGCCCGCGTTCTTCGCGGTTTGGCGCGCCCCATTCAACGCCTCGCGCCCCCCAACTTGCGCGCTTTCGTCGGCGATTTGCGCGCGCAATTCGTCCAACGTTTTCGCCGCCGCCCTATGCGTTTCGCGAAGCGTGTCCAATTCCTGTCCGCCATCGGCGCCCAGCTTTTCCAGATCGCGCAATCGATTCTCCAAGCCGCTCGCTTCGGCGCGCGCGGTCGCGATGGCTTCGCGGCGTTTCTGTCCCCCTCGCAGAGTGTCGATGACGCTGTTCTGCACGATTTGTAGTTCGCGCGCGGCTTCGGACAAGCGCGCGTTGGCCTCGCCCAACTTGCTTTCGGCGTGCGCGGCGGCGACGTTGAGGCCCGCGTTATCTTCGCCCGCGTTTTTAATCGCCGCTTGCGTCGCGGTAATCTGTTCGCGCGTCGTCGCAACGCGCGCCCGCAAATGCCCGATTTCGCGCGCCTGATATTCGCCCTGCTCGCTCAATGCCCGCCGCCGCTCGCGCGCGACGGCGATTTGGCCTTCCGTTGATTTAAGCTGCGAAACGCTCTCGGTCAACTGACCCGATAAGGTCTCGACTTCGGCTTCGAGTTCGCGCAAGCGCCGCGAAGTCAAGGCTTCCAAGCGCTCGAAATTTTCGATTTCGAGGCGCGCTTCATTGACTAAAAGCCCGGTTTCGATTTGCGCAGTTTTGTTGGCTTCTAACTTCGTCTGGCGCGCGCCGTAATCGCGGCCCAGAATCGCCAGTTGCAGCGACTTCAAACGCGCGACCAAATGATCGTATTCGCGCGCGATTTCGGCCTGCTGTTCGAGTGGCCCGACCTGCTTTTCCAGCTCCGAGGTAATATCGCCGATGCGCGTTAAATCAACCGAAACGCGATCCAGGCGCCGCCGCGTTTCCGTGCGGCGCGAATGATATTTCTGGATGCCCGCCGCGCCTTCGATGAGGCCGCGCCGGTCTTCGGGTTTGGCGCTCAAAATCGCGTCAATTTCGCCCTGCGAAATAATGCAACCGGCGTCCGGCCCGATGCCGGTATCGAGGAATAAATCTAAAACATCGCGCAAACGGCACCTGGAGCCGCCCAGACGATATTCGTTATCGCCATCGCGAAAGATGCGGCGCGTGACCTGAACTTCCTTCAGGGCAAGGGGCAAAACGCCGTCGCTATTGTCGAAGAACAGCGAAACCTCGGCCAAACCGGTCGGCTTGCGCGTGGCGGCGCCGTTGAAAATCACGTCGGTCGAGGCGTGGCCGCGCAGGGCTTTGTGCGAGCGTTCGCCCAGCGCCCACAAAATGCCGTCCACGATATTGGATTTGCCCGACCCGTTGGGGCCGACGACAGCGGTGATGCCCTGGCCGAATTCGAGCGTGGTGTCGTCGGCGAACGATTTGAATCCGTGAAGTTGAAGTTTCGAAAGGTGCATTGATGAGAGCGGCGATGAAAGTGTGTGATGAATTTATTGTGAGACTTTGTTGTGAGACTTTGGGCGAGAGTAGCGCGGCAAGTAATATCTGCCAAACCCCCTCTGTCGTTCCGACATCTCCCCCTTCGTAAAGGGGAGAGGCGGCGTTACCCTCGGCGTAGATTACCAATTTTTCGCGGCGATGTCGATTGTAACGCCGCCTCTCCCCTTTACGAAGGGGGAGATGTCGGAACGACAGAGGGGGTTTGGCAGATATTACTTGCCGCGCTACTCTCGCGACTTCCCTCCAATCTCGCTGTTAATTCGCTCCGCAAATCTTTCCACCATTGCGCATCCGCGATCTGAGATTCGGCTCTCAGACCTTCGGCCAGAAAAGATTCGCGTAAATTCGATTTCAAACCTTTCTGTCGCGCGGATTCGTCCGCTTCATCCAATATATCAGCCCACAATTCGGGCGTAAAAGGCATGGATTCGCCCGCCAAACCTTCGTTTAACAGCGCCGCGACTTCAGCTTCGGTGCGTCCACCCAGCATTTCTTCGTCTGTGAGTTGGGCGCTTTGCACTTCGTCCTGAGCTTTGGCTTGATGCAGCAAAACGACGACGAATTCGCTCGCGTCGGTAGTGCCATTGCCGCGCGCGCGCGCTTCGAGCCACTGTTGCAGTTCGTCGGGCAGAGTGATTTGGAGAGTTGACATTTGCGTTCTGCCCTCAAGTTTAAACGCTTGGTGCGTAATTCGCTTTCTGTTAAGAGACGGTGCTTGAAGTCCCGTAGAGACGACGATTTACGCACCAAGCGTTAAAAGCCATTGCCCAAGCTACCAAACGCGCGAATCCACACTCTCGCTTTCACAGGCAACGGCAGTCAGGCATTTCGTCAACCCGGCATCAACTGATGGCCGGTGCGTCCAAAATAGCCGTCCACGCAAATCCAGAACAGCATCATACACACGTCGCCCAGCGCCAGGCCGAGGAAAAACGGCAGGGCGCGACGACTGCTATCGGTGCCGCCATAACGACCGAGCAGCGTCTTGGCCGTCCAGCCGATAAAAATCGAGAACCAGAACGCCGAAGCCGGATAACTCGTCGCCATCAGGTAGCCGATGGGGTGGAGCGGAAACCAGGCGAAGCGCGCGCGCATCAGCATCAAACCGGCAACCGAGGCGATACCAACGCCGGTGAAAAGCCACGCCGTCAGGTCGGGGACGGTCGTCGCGGTGGACATATTGTAAGTGTTGCTGCCCGCCCAACGTGGCCCGGCACCGGACAACCAGCCCTGCAAACCCAGACCGCCGCCGCCGCGATAACCCAACTGCACATTCATCGCGAAACCCACGACCATGCCGACCAAGATCACCGCGCCGATCAAGGCAAGGAGCGGTCTCGCGGCGATGCCCCGGTCGTGCGCCAGCTTGAACGATTGCACAAACGATGGCATCAAACTGCCGCGAAAATCCTGAATCGTCGCGACTTCCATAAAAGCGGCGGGCACGATGCCGTGAGAGGTGGAAAGCAGGGTGCCCGTCCCCTGCCCGAACAGTCCGGCGAAGCTGCTCAACGGCATCCAGTTGTGATGCACGAACAACAATCCGCCCTCGGCCACCACGCGCGACAACACGACGGCGAAGATGATATAAGAAACCCACAAGACCAGGGCGAGCGGCAAGCTCATGCCCGCCGCCATGCCCCACACCACCATCACGCCAAAGCCGACGAGGAAGCCCCAGAACGCGACCGGGTAAGAGAGCGCTTCGGTGCGCTCGACATCGGTGACTTTGGTGCGCCCGATGGCGCGCAACCAAATGTGACTGAAGTGGCGACGCGTGCTCCAAAAAATCAGCCCGGCATAGGCCAGATAAGCGCCGACTTCCTGATAGCCGACGAAAATTTTGCTGCCCGACTGCGGCATCGTTGGCAACGACGAGGGCATCCAGCCCAGAAGGTAAGCCGCCACGAACTGCATCTTAAACAATAGATAAAACGCCCACAAAGAAAAGGAAATCTCGGCGGTTAGCAAATAGGAAATGCCAATCGCTATCGGATAAACACTCAGCCGAATGCCGCCGACCTGATTCCACGGCGCCTCGGTCAAAAACGGCCCCATTGGTAATTCGAGCGATATCAGGGGAACATCGGGGAAATAAAGATGGAGCCCGTTGATGCCCTGAATAAACACCACGATGGCGAAGCCGATCCACATCAGGCCATCGCGAAAAAACGGCGGCACGGCGCGCGATTTGTTGTCCATATCGCGCGTCATTTCGAGTGGCAAACGTAGCAACGGGAACGCCAGAACTTCCTTGTCGCCCCACTGCGCGCGCAACATGACACTCAAGCACGCCATCATCCAGAACGCCGCCGCGAAGAACAGTCCCCACGCGCATAAGGGCACGATCCACGCGCTCCACGGAATAGTCTGGTCGGGCGACAAACCGTTATACCAACCTTCGACTAAATTAGCGTTGTAAGTGCCATCGGCCTTGAGCGCGGGCGTCATCCAATCCGGCAAACCTTTGAGCGCATCGAACCAACGGTTTTCACGCGTCGAATAATAGAATGAGCCGATGATAAACGAAACAAAATAATTGTTTCCACCGATACCAACGGTCAAGGTTGAGAACAGGCAAGTCAGGTAAACCGTCAATACTTCGTTGCGCGATAGAGTCAGTTTTTTGGAAACCAGACTCAAGAGCGGATTGACCACCAAAAGCAACAGCAACAACGCGCCAACCGCGCCCGGCGGCAGATGCGTCGCCCCCAGAAAGGTGTTGAAAAATTTGTAGTCGATGACCGGAATGGCATAGGCCAGAAATACCGCGATGACCAACGACAAAAATACGACACGAGGAGTGACGCCACGCTCGCGCGCCGCCGAAACCGTCGGCGGCGCGCTGCGATTTGGAGTTGGAAGAGTGGGAGTCATATTCGGAGTTAAGGATGTAGTATTTTACCCGATATTTCAGAAATTGCCCTTCCTAATCCGACTTAATAGAACTATTCCGATTCTTTTCCGACTTCCAGTCCCAGATAGTCACGCGCGTTGGCGTAACAGATGTTGCGAATCATGCCGCCGACCAACTCGAAATCGGTGGGCAACAGTCCGTCTTCTATATCCCCGCCGACCAGATTGCACAACACGCGACGGAAGTATTCGTGGCGCGGAAAGCTCATAAACGAACGCGAATCGGTCAGCATCCCGACGAACTGCGACAGTAAACCAGTGTTGGAAAGCGCGTTGATTTGCCATTCCATCGCTTCCTTTTGATCCAAAAACCACCAGCCCGAACCCATCTGCATTTTGCCCGCTTTGCCGCCGCCCTGAAAGTTGCCCATCATTGTCGCGATGGCGTAATTATCGGACGGGTTGAGGTCATAAACGATGGTCTGCGGGAGGGAATCGGTCTCGCTGAGCTTGCTGAGATAGGCGCCCAAACCTTCGATTTGGCTCCAGTCGCCGATGGAATCGAAGCCAGTGTCGGCGCCCAACTTGTCGAACATCGCGGCGTTGTTGTTGCGGCGCGCGCCCAGATGAAGCTGTTTCGTCCAACCGCTTTTCGCGTCCAATTCGCCGAAGAACTGCATCATGAAACCAGCGAAACGTTCGCCATCTTCTCCGTGCGGGCCACTATATTCCGCGTTCCAGAAGGTGTTTTCGGCGTCGCGTTCGTCGGCGAATTGAGTGGGCAAATGCGATAATCCGTGATCGGACAATCGCCCGCCGATGGCGTGGAAATCGTCGTGACGCTTTTCTAAGGCTTCGAGCAAATCGTTGAAACCTTTGATTTCGCGCCCACAGGTTTGGCCCAACTTCGTCATCCACGCTTTGAGCGCGTCGGCGTCGTCAATCGCCATCGCTTTGTCGGGCCGAAACGTCGGATAAACCCGCGTCGCGCAATCCGATTGGGCGATTTGACGATGCCAACCTAAATCGTCGGCGGGATCGTCGGTCGTGCAAAGCGCGCGCACCTGAAACTTTTTCAGCAATCCTCGCGCGCTGTTTTCGGGTTGCGCAAGTTGTTCGTTGGCAGTTTCCCAGACGCGTTCGGCGCTGGTTTCGTCCAATAATTCGTCAACATCGAAATAGCGCTTGAGTTCGAGATGCGTCCAATGATAGAGCGGATTGCGCAACGTAAGCGGCACCACGCGCGCCCATGCCATGAACTTCTCGCGCGGCGAAGCATCGCCGGTGATGAGGTTTTCTGGGACGCCCGCCGCTCGCATGGCGCGCCATTTGTAATGGTCGCCTTCGAGCCAGATTTCGGTCAGGTTGGCGAACTGCCGATCATCGGCGATGTCCTGCGGCGGCAGATGATTATGGTAATCGAGAATCGGTTCGGACTCGGCGTAATCGTGGTAGAGACGGCGCGCGGCGGCGGTTTGCAGCAGAAAATCGGGGTTGATGAATGACATAATGTTTTAGTTCGCACAAGGCCTTTGAATTTATGGCTTGAAAAGCTAAGGACAAACGTTTTACTCGCCCAGAAATAAGGGTTTGAGATGGCGCTCGAACAAATTTTCCGTCACGCAATTGCCGACGATTTCGGCGTTGTTCTCCAAAGCATCGGTGTAACGCGCGCCCATCTGTGCGGCGATTTTGTAGCCGACGTGAATCAATTGGCGCAGGCTCGGATTGTAGCGTTCGTCCGATGGCACATGGCGCAACGCCGCCGCGAACTCTGCGCCGCTCCAATTGTCAACCGTCTCGGCGTCGGGCAGTTTGGCGGCATCAATATCAATTACTGCCGCGTAAGGCGCACAGAGTTCTTCTTGTTTCGCGAGAGCTTTGCGATAAATATCGCGCGCAATTTGCAAACCTTCGTCGCCCGCAAGCGCAAGGCCAATCACTTCTTCGAGCCAGGTCGTCCCTGCGGTCTTGATGTGCAAACCGGCGTGGTGTTTGCCCAACTGACGGCGAATCGGCGCGTAAATCGAGAACTTGTCGCTGCCCGAATGCACGCTTAACTTCAGATTCGACGGCACACCGTAAAGCGGAATCGCGTGTTGGATTACGCATAAATCGTCGCCGAATTCGCGCTCGAACTGCGCGGTGTCGCCGACGTAATCCACGCCTTTGTTAAAGCGTCCACTGAACTTGGGCGCGATGGTTTGCAGGGGAATCTGCGCGTCGCCCAAAGCCGCCAGAATTACCAGCAGTTCGGGCGGCGTTTGCGGAGCATCGGTCTCGTCCATCGAAACTTCGGTGACGAAGTTTTCGGCGCCCTTGGCGTCTGCGATGCGATTATAAATCGCGCCCGCCCCGGCGACGGCGGGCAGATATTTGGTGGCCCACTGTTTGACCTGTTCGCGCGTGGTTTCGATGGGCATTTCGATGCCCACGATATCGATGGTGCCAACCAATTCGGGATGATGCTCCAAGAATTTCTCGACTTGCGCGTCATCAATTTCGCCGTCGATAAAGTCGGCGACATCGAGCGTAAAAAAGTCGGCGCTGGCGATAAATTCGTCCACGGTTTCCAGGCGAATGTGGTCGGCGTCCACATAATAGGGATTATCCCAGTTCAACTTGTGGACGGCGGCATCGGCGGCATCGCGCAGAGATTGCGGTTTGGAACCGATGGTCGTGTGTTCGCGGTGCGATTTGTTCCAGACCGGCACGACTTCGACGCCGCGCTCAGAAAGCATTTCAAAGGCGCGCAATTGCGCGGCGGCTTGATGGGCGAAACGGTCGCCGACGCCGAAAGAAAAGGGCTCGATAATCATAAAATAGGAAGGCGCGCTTCAGTATGCAGTAGAATTGTTGATGCCGTTTCAAATGTGCTTTGCTCTATCGCAGCAAACGCTGGCACGAATTTCGTGCTATTTCCCGATTCCCATGAACAATTCAACCCCATTTTCTCCCATCAGAGTCGCCGTCGTCGGCACCGGAAACGTCGGCGCCTCGTTCGCCTACGCGCTCACGCTGAGCGGCGTGGCTTCGGAAGTCGTCTTGATTGACGCCAACACCGCCAAGGCCGAAGGCGAGGCGATGGACTTGATTCATAGCGCGCCTTTTGCCCAAACGACCAAAATCAGCGCGGGCGATTACGACAAATGTGCCGGTTGCGCCATTACCGTCGTGACGGCGGGCGCCAACCAGAAACCTGGCGAACCGCGCCTCGATTTGGCGCGCAAAAACGCCGGTATCTTTAAGAGTATTATCTCGTCAATTGCCCAGAATAATCCCAACGGTTTGATCGTGGTGGCCACCAATCCGGTTGACGTGTTGACGCATCTATCGGCGCAATTCGCCGGTTTCGCGAAGGGCCGCGTTTTCGGTTCGGGCACAATTCTGGACACCTCGCGCTTCCGCCACTTCATCGGCGCGCACGTCGGCGTTTCGCCCCAGAGCGTCAACGCCTACATCATCGGCGAACACGGCGACAGCGAAGTGCCCGTCTGGAGTCAGGTCACCATCGGCGGCGTGCCTTTGGTGGATTATTGCAAGACTTTCGACATCGCGCTGAACGACGACATCAAAGACGAGATTTACCGCGAGACGCGCGACGCAGCCTACAAAATCATCGAGCGCAAGGGCGCGACTTATTACGCGATTGGCGCCGGTTTACTCGAAGTCGTGAAGGCCGTTGTGCGCGACGAGAACGCGATTTTGCCGGTCGGCAGCGCGATTGATGGCGTGCATGGCATCAGCGACGTTTCGTTCGGGATGCCGACGGTCGTCGGCAAAGACGGCGCGCAACGCGTGTTGCCCTTGCCGCTCGATGACAGCGAAATCGAAAAGCTGCAAAACTCGGCGAGCGTGCTGAAGCAGACGCTGGAAAGCGTGTCGTAATCAATCCCTGTGAGGCGCATGGCAATACGCCTGATAATCATTAAAGATTTTTCACGCTCACGAGTTGTCATTCCGAGCGGAGAGCGCCGCAGTCGCGCGTAGTCGAGGAATCTCACGACCCCGCGTCAGCGAAAGTGACGGCATCTTCAAACGTGCGTTGCCGCGCGGGCGTAAGATTCCTCGACTATGTGCGACTGCGGCGCTCTCCGCTCGGAATGACAAAAAGGTTACTCACGCTCAAATCTTCCTCAGCCCTTATGCGATGAGTGAGAGAGGGCGCATTGCCATGCGCCCCTACGGGATATTAAGGCAATCGCAGAATTCATAATGCGATTGCCTTATCTTTTTGGCGCGCGTGGTATTCTGAGAGTATGGCCAATCATCAACTTGCGCAGGGCGAAGCGGCGCACCAACTCGATTTGCCCGTCGTGTTGCCGGGCGTGGACAGCGAAGACGACGGCTGCATCGGGCGCCTCGAAACGCGCCTCCGCGAGCAGACCGGAATTCGCAGCGTTCACTTCGACAAAAATCAAAGCGGCCAGAGCGTTTTGTGTTTGCACTACGATCCCAATCTGGTCTCGCTGGAGAAGTTGGAGCGCATGGCGCGCGACACCGGCACCGATATTACCGACCGGTTTCGCCACGAATCACTGCCAGTCAAAGGCATGGATTGCGCGAGTTGCGCTGCTTCCATCGAACACGTCGTCGCCAAAATTAAAGGCGTCACTCACGTTCGCGTGAATTATCCGACCGAAAAGCTCAAAGTCGAATATGATTCCGATTTGACTTCGCGCGACGCCATCGTGCGCGCCGTTGGAAAACTGGGCTATCGCGTGCCCGGCGCATCGCAAAAAGTGCGCGCGCAAAAACCGGTTCACGATCACTCGGATTGCGACGGGCATCACGATCACGAAGGTCACGATCACGACGAACGTAATGGAGCCGAAGCCGAGCATAGCGAAGACGAACACGACGATCATGGGGAGGACGCCGATCCAAACGCGAGTTGGCTGATGCGCAATCGCGAGTTGGCGTTATCGTTGGCGTCAGGCGTGTTGCTGGCGATTGGCTTTTTCGGCGAACAGTTCTTCGGTTTGCCGTTCGTGGTCGCGCTGGGGTTTTATCTGTGCGCTTACGTCGCGGGCGGCATTAATCTGGCGCGCCACACCGTGCCGACAGTTTTAAGCGGGCGTTTCGATGTCGAATTTCTAATGTTGGCGGGCGCGGTCGGCGCGGGCATCATTGGCGACTGGGCCGAGGGCGCGTTTCTGCTGTTCCTGTTTTCCCTCGGTCACGCCCTCGAACATTACGCGATGAGCAGCGCGCGCAACGCGATTCGCGCGTTGGGCAACTTGACGCCCAAAACCGCGCGCGTCAAGCGCGATGGCGCCGAGATCGAAGTGCCCATCGAGAGTTTGCAATTGGGCGAAATCGTTGTCACGCGCGCCGGTGACCGCGTGCCGGTTGACGGCAAAGTTGTGAGCGGCAATTCCAGCGTTGACCAAAGCCCGATCACCGGCGAGAGCGTGCCGGTCGAGAAAGAGGTCGGCGAAAACGTGTTCGCCGGAAGCATCAACGGCGACGGCGCTTTGGAAATCGAGGTCACAAAACTCTCGACCGATTCGACAATCGCGCGCGTGCAGAAGATGGTCGAAGAAGCGCAATCGCAGAAGGCGCCTTCGCAGACTTTCGCCGACAAATTCGAGCGCATCTTCGTGCCAGCGATTCTGGTCGTCGTCGTTTTGGCGGCAATTGTTCCGCCCCTCGCCGGTTGGCTGAGCTGGCCCGACGCGTTTTTACGCGCGATTTCAACGCTCGTCGCCGCGTCGCCGTGCGCCCTGGCTTTGGCCACGCCATCGGCGGTATTGGCGGGCATCGCGCGCGCGGCGCAAAACGGCGTCTTGATTAAAGGCGGCGTTCATCTGGAAAACCTGGGCAGTCTGGGCGCCATCGCCTTCGACAAAACCGGCACCTTGACGGTCGGTCATCCCGAAGTCGCCGATGTTGTGCCCGCAAGCAGCATTGAAGCGCGCGAACTGATGCAAATCGCGGCGAGTATCGAGGCGCGTTCGTCGCATCCTCTGGCCGAAGCCGTCGTGCGGCGCGCGGAGAAAGATAAGTTGCAACTCAGCGAAACCGGCGATTTGCAGACGCTCAAAGGGCGCGGCGTGATGGCCGACCTCAACGGCCAAACCATCCGCATCGGCAACGCGCGATTAATGGAAGAATCGGGCATTGCCCTGCCCGCCGAATTGCAAACGCGGTTGCGCGAGCTGGGCGAAAGCGGCAAACCGACGATGATCGTGGCGCGCGACGCTCAGGTTTTGGGCGTGCTGGCGCTCGCCGATCCGATTCGGCCCGAAGCGAAATCTACGCTCGATCAACTGCGCGCCATTGGCATCGAACGATTGGTAATGCTGACCGGCGACAACCATAAAGTCGCGGCGCATCTGGCGCCCCAAGTTGGCGTGACCGACGTGCGCGCCGACTTGCTGCCCGAAAACAAAGTGAGCGCCATCGCCGAATTGCAAGCCGAATTCGACGGCGTGGCGATGATCGGCGACGGCGTCAACGACGCGCCCGCGCTCGCCAACGCTACGGTTGGCATCGCGATGGGCGCGGGCGGAACCGATGTCGCCTTGGAAACCGCCGATGTCGCGCTGATGGCCGACGATTTATCCAAGTTACCGTTCGCCGTCGGTTTGTCGCGTCAGGCCAAAAACATCATCCGCCAAAACCTGTGGATTTCGCTGGGCGTGATCGCGATTCTGGTGCCCTCGACCTTGTTTGGCTTCGCGCAATTGGCGGTCGCCGTAATATTTCACGAAGGCTCGACGCTCGTCGTCGTGTTGAACGCGTTGCGGTTACTGCGTTATCGCGTAAGGTAGGTGCGATATAAAATCGCACCTCAACATTTGGAACCGCTGTCTACGCGGCGCGCGCCGCTTTTTCCGCCGCGCGTTTGCGCTGCTCGATGACGCGCTTCGGCACGATTTTCTCGCGCGGCGCGGTCGGCGTAAAGTCGGTGCTTTCAACACCCAGACCGTTCAGAATCGCGCGTTCGACGACCGATTGTTCAGCGGGATTTTCGCGGTTGAACTGCATCGGCTCGCTTAAATGCGTCGGCGGGTTGGTGATGACGCGCGGGTTTCGCGTCCAATTGCGCGAAAACGAGTGCAGCAAAAACGGGTGCATCAAAAATACGTCGCCCGCGCGTCCGGTCGCTTCCTCGAAGTCGCAGCATTGCTGCTTCATCTGCGAAAACGGAAACTCGTTGGGAGCCACGCCTTCGGGATGCTCGGCCAGATAACGCGCCACAATCGGCACCGAATCGCACGCCAGAAAGGTGCCGCCGCTTTTGGGTGCGATGTCCGTCCACAGAATAATCGTCAACAGCGCCTGTTCGGGCGAATCCAAAAAGTGCCGGAAGAAATCGCCGTCTTTGTGCCAGCCTTCGTTCCAATCGCGGGGCGCCACCCAATCGGCGCCACTGTCGTCGCCCAGATTGAAAATCAGGCCGTCGCCCCACTTCCAATCGTGCTGCCACGTCGGGCCGAGCAAATCTGCCGTCGCCTGCCACACATCGGGCGCGTTCTCGCGCACCGACAAAAACTTCTCCGACGGCAAATGATGGCGCGCTTGCGTCCACGTCGAAACATCGTTCGGGTCGGCCTCTATGTCGCCCCAACGACGCGAACCCCAGTCCAACGCCAACTCGCGCTCGATGGCGCCCTCGATTTTGATGAAGCCGCGCCGCAGAAAATGATCGATTTGTTCGGACGAAAGAAATTGATTAGACATCACAATTCATTCTACCAAACGCGCGAACTGCACCGCCCACCCCCAAAATTAGCGGGAGTTCCCTCGCCATCAATCGCTCCTATTAGTTAGACATACTCTGGCACTCTATTTGCGAAATCTGTGTTTATACTCCCAGGGAGTAAAAAACACTATGAAAAATCTATCTTCCGAGATGCAGCAGTGCATCCAGAACTGTCTTGACTGCCACGCCACCTGCCTCACGATGCAGGCCAATCATTGCCTGGAAGCGGGCGGCAAGCACGTCGAGCCGAAGCACTTCAAGCTGATGATGGATTGCGCACAAATCTGCATTACCAGCGCCGATTTCATGTTGCGTCAATCGGATCATCACCGTCACATCTGCGCCGAGTGCGCCGAAATTTGTAACGCCTGCGCCGATTCATGCGAAGCCGTCGGCGATATGCAAGATTGCGTTGATGCCTGTCGCAAATGCGCGCAAAGCTGCGGCGCGATGGGCCAGAGCTAAGCTGTGTTAGACAACTTTGTGCGCCGCTCAAAAGAATTTGAGCGGCGCACATTTTTGCCTGCGTTACGGTTGCGCGATTTGACACTGCCAAGGATAAAGCAACGGGATTATCGCTTCACATCAAAGTGCCTAACGCAGAAAACGTAGAGTAGAGAGAGCATGGGACATCGAACTTTATCGCACTCAAAGTAACGTTTTAGTGTTTAGTTCTTTCACTGACGCGAATTCCTGTAGGCTGCGGGAGTGACGCCGCAGAGACGCTTGAACTGTCCCGCAAAAAATCCAATGTCGCGGTAGCCCAACTGCGAGGCGACGGCTTTGATCGGCAAATTGGTCTCGCCCAGCAAGTGGCGCGCGCGCTCCATCCGTTGGACTACGAGCGTTTCGTGCAGCGTCATTCCGGTTGCGGTTTTGAATTGGCGGCGTAGCGTCGAAAGTCCCCAGCCCAGTTCACGAGCCAGTTCGGGATAAGCGGGCGTGAACGGGTCACATTGTTCGAGCCAATTGCGCGCGTGACGTAGCCATGGCGCCTCGATTGGACTGGCAGATTGTCGCGCGTCGGCTCGCGCCTCGGCCAGTTCCAGCAAAATCGCTTCTAAACGGTTGATCGCGCGCCGCGCGCCCCAACTGCCGCCGCGTTCGATCTGATGCAATATCTCGTCAAAAATTCGCGCGTTCTCTGCGCCATCGGGTGCGCGTTGCGGCGCATCGGGCCACAATCCGGCGCGTTGCCAGTGCCCGACGAGCGGCCCGACAAAAGCCGCGTAACGATGATTCCACGACGCGACATCGCGCGCCGCATGAAACCGAATGCGCGGCCCGTCAAACGCGGGCCAGAACCAGGCGCCGCCGCGCAAATCGTAAAACTCGTCGTCGTAAAACAGTTCGACGGCGCCCGATTCCATGAACTGTAAGGTGAAGTAATCCTCAAAACGCTTGTCAACGCGCGCATCGCAAAACGGCGTCGCGCGGCAGTGCAGAAAAGTCAGGTCGAAGTGCATGGGAGTTGCGGGATGCGGGATGCTTCGTGATGCAAGATACAGGATGCGGGATACAGAGGAGTTCTTCAAATGTATCCAGTTGCCACCTTGCATCTTGCATCACGCATCACGAAGCATCCGAATCCGGCCTGAGCATATTTTACAAAAGTGCGGCTTCATTTTCTCTTTCGATATGCTGGCAAAGCAGAGAAAATGTCTCTTGCTTCCGCAAATTTCAGGGAGAAAACACCATGACAACCTCAACAAATCAACCGACCATTGCGCCGATTCAACTGGCGCCTGGCGAGCTTCAATTTTACAAAGACGAGGGCTATCTCGTTTTGCCTGGGCTGCTCGACGCGGCGCAAATCGAAACCGTCAAAGCCGAAATCCTCGATGTGATGGAATCGGCGGGCGCGCACCCCGAACGTTTGAAGCAGGCGCAAAGCGCGAAGGACAAGCTGATTCAGAGCGGTCAATATCTGCGCGACAGCGCGCTCGATGCGATGGTCAACTCGCCCAATTTGCTTTCGATTGCGAGCCAGTTGATGGAAGGCGAAAGCTCGCTTTATCTGCCGTTTACCGCCGTCAAATCGGGCGGCGGCGGCGGACAATTCCACGTTCATCAGGACAACCAATACACCCGCTTCGACGGGCCAGGCATCAACATCTGGATCGCGATTTCGCCGATGACGCCCGAAAACGGCTGCCTTCAAGTCGTGCCGCGCTCGCACCTGGGCGGCACCATCGAAAGCGTCGAAAACCCCGACGGCGACGGCCACCGCACCATCGCGGGCGAAGTCGAACGCAGCCTGCCGGTGCGCATGAACGCCGGAGACGCCATCGCGTTTTCGCGCCTGACTTTGCACGGGAGCGGCCCCAACGCGACCGACGAAGCGCGCATCGCCTACGCCGTGCAGTTTCACCGCAACGACGTGCGCGCCACGCCCAAAGGCCAACATGAGACCGAGCCGTATCTGCTGCTGGGCACGCGTGGCCCGATGACAAGTGCGGTTGACGAACTGAGCCCACCCGAACCGAGCTACGGCGATGGACACTGATTGTCAGGTGGCAGGTGGCAGTTATCAGGTGGCAGGTTTTGCGGGCGGCAATTGGAAGCGAGGATGCCCGTCGCAAAGTTGGCATTTGCAGAAGAATGTCGCCGCCCCAAAACCTGCCACCTGATAACTGCCACCTGCCACCTGAAAGAGCGGCATTCGATTTGCCTGATTCATTTTACGGCGAATTCCTATTGCTCGTTTCGCCGTGATGATGATGGCTCACATTCTTCTGGTTGACGACGACACTAACGTGTTGCTCACGCTCGCAATTGCTTTGCGGCGCCGGGGCCACGAAGTGACGGTCGCCCAAAACGGTTGGCAGGCGCTCAATCTGCTGCGTCGCGAAGAGTTCGAGTTCCTGATTTCCGACGTCAAAATGCCCGGCATGACCGGCATCGAACTCGCCGAACGCGCCCACGATTTGCCCAACGCGCCCGTCATCGTGCTGACTTCGGCGCTCGACATCGACATCGAAGATAGCCCGGCGCAACACTTTATGCCCAAGCCGCTCGACGTGGCTCGATTGGGCGAAGTCATGCTCGACAACGTGGGCAAAAAGAATATGTCAGCGCCAGCATTTGGGCCGCAGATGGCGCGGGCGTAGAACAGATGAAAGTTGAAATCGCATCCGAAGTGTTTCGGATGCGATTTTTTCTGTTTTGCGGTTCGAGGATTGAGATTTACGCCGAAAGCGCGAAGGTTCTTCCCTCACCCGCCTTCGCACGGCTCAGAACTGCCTTGGCTCCGCGAAGGTGGGTGAGGGAAAAACGTTAGTGCTCTCGGCGCTCCTACCGTCCGCGAAACCCGATGCTCTCGTTGCCCGAACGCATCTCGGCAAGGGCATCGGGGTCTTTGAGCCGTTTCAGATGCGACTTCAACTCCTCGACCTGCTCCAAAACCGCGTCGAAGAAGCCCTGATCCAACTGCGTCTCTCCGGCGTGCGCACGCGAAAGCGCCGCCGCCAGGAATGCTTCCTTGAGATAAGCTGGCGTGAATCCGTCGGTTTTGTCGGCGACCTTTTCGGCCAACTCATCGCTCTGAAAATCGGGCGTCAAACGCTCGGCCAGACTCGAACGTTGCAGCAAATGTTCGCAGAACGCGCGACGCTCTTCGCGTTCGGGCAGGCCCAGATGAAACACCCGATCAAAGCGCGATGGACGCTTGAGTAAAGCCTCATCAATTTTGCCAGGATGATTGGAACTGGCAATAATCAGCAAACCTTCGTTGCTGGCAAAGCCGTCCATTTCGTTGAGGAAAACCGTGCGGTTTTCGGCGCTGATTAAACCGTCAATGTCCTCGAACGCCACAATGCACGGCGCCAGTTTGCGGGCGCGCGCGAAAACCTGGCCAATCGGGTTATAGCCGTCGAGCGAGCGCACATAAAGAAACGGCAAATCGGGCAACGAGGCGGCGGCGGCTTTACAGACCATCGTCTTGCCGGTTCCGGGCGGGCCGACCAGCAAAACGCCGCGCTTCCAGGTGAATCCAAAACTCTCGATGATCTCGCGTTGCGCGAAGAAACCTTCAACCGCCTCGCGCAAATCGCGCAGGATGTTTTCGGGCAGAGTGATGTCGTCCCACGTCACGCGCCCCAATTCTGCATCCAAATGGGGCGCGTCTTCCCAACCGGCGTTAAAAATCAGGCTACGATTGGCCGGACGTTGCGCGAAATCCTGCAACGCACGCGTGAATTGCCCCAGCTTTTCGGCGTTCTCGTCGGGCGCCAGACAGATGATGCGCGCGTTGTATTCGCCGCCGAGATAAACCAGTTCGACCTGACTGCCCTGCCACTCGACTTTGATCCAATCGGCCCAGACTTCTTCGGTGTCGTCTTCGTCATCGCCGGTGAAGGCGTGCGGCGCGCACAACAGTGAACGCGATTCGTTGCACTGCTCGCGCAGAAAATCGAGCGAGCGCGACCTATCGGCCTGCACGATGTTGGTCGGCCACGACGGTTGATGGAGGCGAATCGCCGCCATCATCGCTTCGAGATGATTTTCGTAGTTGAAGCCTTCCAGCGATTGGTCGAGGGCTTCGTCGCGCCAGGTGCGTTCTGTGGGCATAGAGGGGGAATCAGTATAAGGCCGTTTTCCCAAGCGCCGCTTGGGACGGCGCCGCTGATTGCCAGGCGTTATCGGGCGTCCGTGGAAGGTGGCCATTGCGGAAGTTCGGGCATTAACAATGCTTACGCGCGTGGTTTATGGGACACAGGTGTAGTTGTATCTGAAGTCTTTTCAGGACTGAACCTTTGACCATTCCACTTCCAAAAAGCGGCTTTATCTGGAACATCATTACTTTGGTAAACACGAGCAATTTGAACGGTGCCGTTTTCGTCTAAAGAGAAGTCCGAGCGAACGGCATCGTAATGATCGCCATGAAAAACAAAACCCTGAACTACAGGTTTAACGGCCCAATCTTTGGGAAAGACGAGTGTAATATCCGTGCCATATGGCCCATAAAATCCGTTGTTATATATCTGCAAGTGAATCATCGGCGTCACTCGCTTTTTCGGCGTCAGCCATTGCACCCCATACCTGACTGTTTCCATTGCGGGTTCAATACCATTGAAAATCTTGCTTGGAATGTCCACAGATTGAACGAGATGAAACTGCGCCTTCTTTTGCAGTTTACGAACGAAAACATCAACACGATAGCTCCGTTGCGATTGAGACTCTTTCTCGCTCTTGTCAGCCGAAGGCGAAATGACTTCGGGCCAGTAATAAAAATGAACGCGCACTTCTTCATTGCGCGGCGTTCCCAAGCGATCTGAGCCATAGAAACGGCTGTGACCGCCTTTGGGAACGCGCGCGTAGGCGTAAGATGGCACTGGCTTGTAAGCCTTTCCAGTAAAAACCGAGCCATTCTGCGCCCGAATCGGTAAACCCAGAGACAAAACAAAACCGAGAACAGCGACCCGCCAGAAATAACTCATTCTAATTTACTCCGTAAATGCCTCTGGGGAGAGTTCGTTCAAAGCACGAAGAACACAAATAATTCTTCTCGTGTTCTTCGTGCGAACTCTGTTTTTTGTATGAACCAAAAAGTTTTAATCGCGATGCGCCACGCCGCGCGCCACGCTTTCCGACGGAATCGATTCGCCGACGTTTGGATCGTCCACCTCGGTTTGCAGACGAATCGGCGCGCGCGCTTCCAGCTTTTGCTTGCGGTCGTATTCGTGATAGACCGCTTGGGCCGCATCGGTGGCCGCGCCCGATCTTACCGGATAATTCATGTCGCGCAGAATATCTTCCATCGCCTGAAGCACCAGCAAAATGTTGCTGCGATTGGCCGAATAGCCCATCACGCCGATGCGCCAGACTTGACCTTTAATCGGGCCAAGTCCCGCGCCGATTTCGATGTTGTATTCGCGCAGCAAACGCGTGCGCATCAACTGATCGTCCAAGCCATCGGGCACTTTGACCGCGTTAATCTGCCACAAACGATGGCCTTCCTGCGCGAACGGTTCCAGACCGAGGGCGAGCAGACCGGCCATGATCGCCTTCGAGTGCATCTCGTGGCGCGCCCAACGGTTCTCCAAACCTTCGAGCAAAGTCAGGCGCAGTGCTTCGTGCAAACCGAACAGCGCGTTGGAAGGCGCGGTGTAATGATAGGCGCGACCGCCGCCGGTATCGCCCCAATAGGTCTCGACCAGCGACATATCGAAATACCACGATTGCACCGGCACCTTACGCGCGCGAATCGCGTCCATGGCGCGCGGGCTAAAAGTAATCGGCGACAAACCCGGAGGCGCCCCAATACATTTCTGCGTGCCCGAAAAGACCGCGTCCAGTTCCCACTCGTCAACGAGCAAGGGACAACCGGCCAGACTCGTCACCGCGTCCACGACGACCAGAGCGCCGTATTTGTGAGCGAGCTTGGCGATCTCGTCAACCGGCTGCAAAATGCCGGTTGAGGTCTCGGCGTGAACGACCGAAACCAATTTCGGCTCCTTCATGCCCTTGAGCGCGGTCTCGACTTCATCGGGCGTGAATACGGTGCCCCAGGGCCGCTCGATGACGGTCACGCGGGCGCCCATGCGCTCCGACATCTGCTTCATGCGGTTGGAGAAGTAGCCGAAAACCAGACACAAAACTTCGTCGCCCGGCTCGATGAGGTTGCACAGAGCCGCCTCCATGCCGCCGGTTCCGGTCGCGGGCACGGCGCCGGTTATCGGGTTCGAGGTTTTGAACACGCGACGCAACATGATGCCAACGTTGTTCATGATGCCCAAAAATTCGGGGTCGAGATGGCCCAGAGTATTGGCGCCCATCGCGCGCAGGGCTTCGGGATAGGAGGCCGAGGGGCCAGCGCCCATCAAAACGCGGGGCGGAATTTTGATTTCGGGGATCGACGCGATGTCGAAAACCGAAGAGTGTTCGGGATGATGGCCGTTGCCATTTTGGGGATGGGACACGATATTACCTGGTTTGTTTGCGGGGAAACAACTGGCCAGTATAACAGCGAAATTCCGCCGATTTCGCGCGATTGTCTCAACGCAGCGAAAGCCACGCCGCCAGACGCTCGCTCCAGCCCTTCAGATAGTCGTTGTCAAGGGCCAGGCCCCAACCGTGCCCGCCCTTTTGATAGATGTGAATTTCAAAGGGCACGCGATGTTCGGCCAACGCCCCCGCCATTATCAGCGAGTTCATCGGCGGCACCGCGCCATCTTCGCCGTTGGCATACAAAAATATCGGCGGAGTTCCCAAGGAAACGCGCAATGGCGGCGAATACGCCTCGATTTGCGTTGCTGTGGGATTTTCGCCCAACAGATTGCGCGCCGAACCTTTGTGCGCATACGGCCCGCTAACCGCGATGACCGCATAGCACAGAATGGCAAAGTCGAGCTTGAAGTCGGGTTGCGTCGCTGCCATCGCCGCCAGATGGCCGCCCGCCGAAAAGCCCCAGATGCCCAATTTCTCGCCGCGTTTGTCGGCGCGAATCGCCTTCACCGCCGCACCGACATCATCGAGCGGTTTGTTGAGGAGCGGCACCGGCGTCGTGGAGGCGACGTGATATTCGAGCATCCACGCGTCGTAACCATGCTCGTTGAGCCATCGGCCAATCTGCGCACCTTCGTGGTCGGTGGACAGACCTTGATAACCGCCGCCAGGCAGCACGATCACGCCAACGCGCGAGGGTTCGTCCAGCAGAAACGGCGTCAATTTCGCGCCGGTCGAGAGAGTTTGTGTTGCCATAATTGTCACCCATTGCCCGGCCAACTGTCGGGCCTTTGCCAAAAATCGTCGTCGCGCCCGCCGTAATAATCCGCCAGAACCGCGTCCATCGCGTCCATCGTGCGCAATGCCGAGCGGCCCGTCGAAAGCGCAGTTCCCTGCCCGCGCAATTCGTCCACGATAGTTTGAACCAATCCCAGATGAACAGGTTGCGGCGCCGCACCATCGAACGTTTCCACGCCGTCTCCCGACTCAACGATAATGTCGTCGCCGCCGAAACACGACAGCGAAAGTTTGGCTTTATCGCCGTAAATCTCGATGGCATCTGCGCGCTGCATCGCCGCAAAATTCCAACTCGCGACGCCCGGCGCGCCCATCGCCGTGAAGCTCATCGCAACGCTGTCTTCGACATCCAGACTCGGCGTCGCCACATTCGCCGCGACGCCCGCGACGTTACCCAATGGCCCCAGAATGTAATCGAGAATATCGAGCGTGTGACTGCCCAAATCGTAAAACAAACCGGCGCCCGCCTGTTCCGCGCGCACACGCCAGGGCAAATCGTCGGCGTTTAATTTGTCGTCGCGCGGACTCATATAACGATACGAAACGCCGGTTACAGTGCCCAATGCGCCTTCGTCAATCAGGCGTTTGGCAGTCTGAAAACGCGTCATGCCGCGCCGGTAAAACGCGACGTAAAGCGGCACGTTCGCTGCCTCGAACGCCTCGCACATCTGCCGACTTTCGGCGGCACTGCGCGCCATCGGCTTCTCGACGTAACACGGCTTGCCCGCACGCGCGACTTGGAGGGCGTATTCCAAATGCGAGCCGGGCGGAGTCGCGATATAAACCGCGTTGACGTTGGGATTATTGATGATTGCGGACGCGTCGCCGCTCGAAAACGGCACGTCGTGGCGGCGCGCAAAATCGGCGGCGAGGTCGGCATCGCGGCGCATCACGGCGACCAAATTCGAGCCGTTGGCCTGTTGCAAGGCGGGGCCGCTTTTCACTTCGCAGACATCGCCGCAACCGATGATGCCCCAGTTAATGGTTTGCATGGTTTTGGAATTGCGACGTTTTTCCCTCACCCCGCCTTCGGCACCCCTCTCCCACAATTGGGAGAAGGAAGAGACTATTTTGATTGTGGAAAGCGAGGAGAAGAAAAGTCGAAGCCAGTTCCACAGACGTATTATTTTCTCCCTTCTCCCACTTGTGGGAGAGGGGTGCCGAAGGCGGGGTGAGGGAAAACGCCTTATGCCGCACGTTGACGATACAACGCCAACAATCCGCACACCGTTTTGGAATCGCGGATTTCGCCCGAATCAATTAACGGCAACAGCTCCTCCAACGTCATCGGCACCAGATCAATGTTTTCGTCTTCTTCGGGCTGGGCGCCAACTTCCTTCAAATCTTCGCCCAGATAACCCCACATCATTTCGCTGGAGTAGCCGGGCGCCAGATAGCACTGAAATGCCAGCGTCAATTTTCCGGCTTCATAACCGATCTCTTCGACCAGTTCGCGGCGCGCGCAGGCTTGCGGGTTTTCGCCTTTTTCGATGCCACCGGCGGGCAGTTCCCACAGGGTTTCCTGCACGGCGCTGCGCCATTGTTTGATCATGCCAATTTTGCCGTCGGGCAAAATCGGGATGATACAGACGGCGCCGCCGTGCTCCATAATTTCGCGTTTAGTGACGTTGCCAGAGGGCAATTCGATGGTATCAACGCGCAGGTTGACGACTTTGCCATCGAAGATTTGCTCGGAAGAGAGCACTTTTTCGGGAGAGTTCACGGCTTCAATTTAACATAAAAAATGGCACGCAGAGACGCTGAGTCGCAGAGAAAAAGAAGAAGATAAAATTTTCAAGCGCGATTGAGCCGTAATTTTTTAATTTCTTCGTGCTCTCTGCGCAGGGCGTCTCTGCGTGCCGTTTCAAAATCTTCTATAATTTGCAGGACGATGCGACGTTTTCTCACTTTCACTGCACTCGCGGCGCTCGCAATCTGGGGAGTTTTCGCGTTTGGCGCGCGTGGCGATGCCGGTTGGTTAAGGCTCGAAAATGGCCTCGAACTGCGCACCCTCACGCGCCGGAGCGGATTCTCCACGCAAACCATCACCGCGATTCGCGCGCCCGCCAATCGCGTTCACATCGGCAGCAATGCCCTGTTGCGCGCGCCCGATTGGGTCAAGAAACGCGATGCCGTCGCCGCCATCAACGGCGGCTACTTCGACGACAAAAGCCAGGCGATAGGTCTGCGCATTGCCGAGGGCAAACGCACCAGCAATTTTTATCGCAAAGCCAATTGGGGCGTTTTCGTGATTCGCGATGACAAAGCCGCCATCACCCACACCCGCGATTACAAAGGTTCGCCGCGCACGCAGGAAGCGATGCAGTGCGGCCCGCGCTTGGTCGTGGATGGCCGCGTCACCGATCTCAAACCGCAGTGGGCGCGGCGGAGCGGCATCGGCATTAACGCCAACGGCGAAGTGATTTTAGCCGTCTCCGATGGCGCCCTATCGTTCGACGAGTGGGCCGCGATTTGGGCCGACCAAAGCGGCTTAAATTGTCGCGACGCCATCAATTTGGACGGCGGGCCTTCGACGCAGATGAGCGTGATTTCCGCGAAACATCCCGTTGCGGTTCGCGGCGGCTGGCCAGTGCCCGACGCGATATTAGTAAGGTGAATCAGGGAGTAGTTATCAGGTGACAGTTCTCAGGTCTCAGGTGGCAGATGCGGCATTGAAATCGCGGTTCGGGAACCTGACACTTTTTTCCTGACAACTGCTCCCTGCCACCTGAATTATGACCTGCAAGCTGTGCCGTCGCGATGTCGAAAAACTGACCGAGCATCATCTCAAGCCGCGCTCCAAGCTCAAGAAGGGCGAGCGAACGCCGACGATTTGGATTTGCAGCGCCTGTCATCGCCAGATTCACGCGCTGTTTTCCAACGACGAATTGGCCGCCGAATTCGATACCGCCGACAAACTGCGCGCCGAACCGCGCATCCATCGGTTTCTGAAATGGATTCGCAAACAAGACCCGAATAAAGCGGTGAAGGTGCGACGCTGATAACGATGATTCGCAAGTCAAAGGAAAAACAATTATGCTCGAAACTTGACAATTATTGAAATTTATATTAATCTTAATGAAATCATTTCAAGGAGAGGTGCAAAAAACTATGAACAAATTTCATTCGATCTGCGGCAACAACCGTCCTGTGGCAACAACCGTCCTGTGGCAACAACCGTCCTGTGGCTTTGAAAGAGCCAAAACGTTAGTCGCTCAAATGACAGCAACATTAGTGCTGTTCTTAGCACTTGTTTGTTCGATAACTCCGGTGAAAGCAGGTTATTACACTGTGAGTTACAGCGGTGGGAGCGCAACTTCCATTACAGATAGCAATGGGACAGTAACTCACCCCTACGGTTTGGGGAACGATAGCTATTACGGCGGCGGTGAGCCTTTTAGCTGGGGCGCTAAGATGTTACCTGATGGGACATTCGTGCCAACTTCCGGCAGTTTGCACTGCAACGGAGCAATTACTGCGACCTTTACCTGGCAACCCAGCACTGCCGATGATACTTCACCCAAGAGCGTTGTTATTGCCGAAGCGTCAACCGCCTCTTCCAGCGGTTCCGCAATGACAATTGTCGCTCCCACCGTATTCAACAATGACAACGGGTTAGGTTTTCCTGCTGTTGCGGGGCCACCGCCGCCACCTCAAATTCCAATCACTACATTAGTGAAAGACTCTCAGGGCACGCGCTACCAAATCAAATCGCAACCTGGCAACAGCTTTTCGATCACTTGTTCGCCTTCCGTTGATATCGAAGGCAAAGGCTCCGTCGATCCCAATGGAAGCGGCGGTGGCGGCGGCGGCGTCAGTTATAAAGCGACTGCCTCCCCGCTGGAACTCGTGCTAAGCGGCGGTATAGGTTCAGGCGACAACAAACAGTTCTTGGTTGGGCAACGCGTTACCGGAGATTTATCAACGGGCGGCTTACAAGCCACTTCGTTCGATTGGAGCGTGAATGGTGGCGAACCATTCAAGAATTGGACGGCAGACCAAACGCACACGACCTTTGCTGCTTTGGGCGCGGAAAACGGAGGTCAGCTCTCTTTCTACTTTAGAAAGGCTTTGTTCAAAGGCGTAAAAGCGAATGTTTCTTGCGATTTTCACCTTAATGTGCCCACGGGTGCGCAACCGGCAGGCGGCTTCGATTTGACTTTGTATCGAGATTGCGTTGTTGACAAACCCTCCAATTCGCTTCAAGTCCTTATTGGGGCAACCAAGGCTAATCCCAATGCGGCAAATCCGACGGGGATGAAATTTGCCGGTGCCGTTTACACTAGCAACTACATGGACTACACAGCGGGGATCCTATGGCTGGGCCAAGTCACTACTCCAGTAGAATATGGCGGAGGTGGCGGCTGGAACTACACGCAATTAATCCTTCAACATCGAGTAAGGACAAATATGGGTGTTAGACAGCATTTGTCCAGTAATGGCACCCAGATGTTGGACGACACCTTTGGATACCAACCCATAGCTCCCGATGTTTACCCCGCCGACGGTAACGAACAGGTGCAAGGCGATTCGCCCGCAGAACCATTCGCGTCAAGTCTATCTTATGTAGAAATACTCGATAGTTTCGTCACTTACACGCTTTACAGGCCTCCAGGAGCTGCCAGTTGTTTCGTGCCCCTTAAAAACCTGAATTGGTATTGGGAAGGCGAAGCCCAACCCAATGCTTCCGGAACCTGGCAGGTTTTCAATACCAATGGCGACTGGTCTTTCATGGATGATTTCCCAACCCATCCGATGTGGCAAAGTAATGCCATCAACCGGGAATGGTTACCAGTATTCCTTAACTAGTGAACACAACAACACCATGTAAGGTGGTCTTCCAACAAATAAGGATAAAACTCATGCAATTCACAAACAAATTAATGGGGATAGTGTTAGGAACAATAGTGGTCGGAGCATTCGCAGGTGCGGTCGTGTTGACAAAAACATCGCAACCGGCTCCGGCCTCGACAATCCTGGCCGCAACACAGCAAGTCGCGCAACAACCGGCGTCGCCTGCCTCCTCTGTCGCTGAACAGATCAAGCCCAAGCGGCTCGTTGCCGATGAGACCAAAGATCAACAACCGGCGATGGAATCCATCAACAGAAATCCTTTGCCCCAGGCTGTGACAGAACAATGGACAAAAGAAGCGGCCCGCGCTAAAGTGCCAGAGAACGAAGCGCGAAAACTGCTCAAGCAAGGCCGTTTTGCTGAGGCAGAAGAAGCCTGCTATCGCGCTCTGACTCTCAGCCCAAAAGTCAACGGCAAATCGTTCAACATGAACGCGCTGCAACTTTTGGGCGACATCCGTTTTGCCCAGGGCAAATACGAAGAAGCGATTCAAACCTACAATCGAGCGCGCGAACATACGCGCAATCTCGAATTAGATTTCAGCACTGCCCTGGCCTACATGAAGCTGAACGATATGGAAAGCGCGCGCAAATACTTTAACGTCAACAAGTATTACGATGTCAGAAAGTATTCCAAAAGCCGCACTCAATCGGCGGCGGAGATCAGAGCAGAAGATGTCGCGCAAATTCCAGAAGACCAAACCGCGAAGGGATTTGAAGCCAACATTTACATCGCTCGCGCGGGGGACAGGCTCCCTTATGCGAAGACCGAAGAAGCGTTGGAAGATTATCAAAAGGCTCTCCAAATGTTCCCGCATAACGGCTACATTTTGGCACAGTGCGCCGACTTATTAGGACGGCTCGAACGCTACGATGAATCGCTCCAGATGTGGGCGCGCGTTGCCGCCTTTAGCACCGGAAATACCGCCGACAACGCGCGCTTTGAACTCAGGCAGAGAATGGCGCCCGACAAAGCCGAACAGATGATTCGCGACGCGAAAAAGGACGGATAAGCAGCACACGTGTAGGGAGAAACAAAATGCACTTGACCAAGAAAACAACGTTAGTGACTTCGGCAATCGTGCTGATAATCACAACAGCAGGAATAGCGATGGCAACACGCGTCTTTCAGGACGAGGTTACCAAAGCAGACGCGCCAAAGCAGGCTTTACCGGAAGTGATGGTGCCGTCAGCCAAACCACTGCTCGTCGAGAATCCACGGCAGACAGAAGAAAAGCCAATCGCGCAGGTCAACCCCAATCGGGTGAAAGACCAAACGCGGGTTCCGGTAAATAAGATGGATCCAAAGATGTATGGTAACAAACTTTCCCCAGAGGTTACGGAACAGTTTGCTATCGAGGCGGCCCGCGCCAAAGTGCCGGAAAAGCAGGCGCGCCAATTTCTCGAAGAGGGCCGTTTGGCTGAAGCCGAGGAGGCGTGCTATCGCGCTCTGACTCTCAGCCCAAAAGTCAACGGCAAATCGTTCAACATGAACGCGCTGCAACTTTTGGGCGACATCCGTTTTGCCCAGGGCAAATACGAAGAAGCGATTCAAACCTACAATCGAGCGCGCGAACATACGCGCAATCTCGAATTAGATTTCAGCACTGCCCTGGCCTACATGAAGCTGAACGATATGGAAAGCGCGCGCAAATACTTTAACGTCAACAAGTATTACGATGTCAGAAAGTATTCCAAAAGCCGCACTCAATCGGCGGCGGAGATCAGAGCAGAAGATGTCGCGCAAATTCCAGAAGACCAAACCGCGAAGGGATTTGAGGCCAACATCTATATCGCCCGCGCTGGGGACAAGCTCTCTTATGCGAAGACCGAAGAAGCGCTGGAAGATTACCAAAAGGCTCTGCAAATGTTCCCGCACAACGAAAGAGCGATGACTCGCATTGCCGTATTGCTCCGGCGGCTCGAACGCTACGATGAATCGACTAAAATGTGGGCGCGCGTTGCCGCGTTTGGAACCGGACAAACTGCTGACAACGCGCGTTTTGAAGTTAGGCAGAGAGTGGCGCCCGACAAAGCCGAACAAATGATTCGCGCCGCCAGGAACAGTGGATAGCCGCTCTGCAAATCGAAAAGGCCGCGCGAATCTCCTGATTTCGCGCGGCCTTTGGCTTTCTCGCCGTTCAATCTTCCAGAAAATCCACCGCGCCACTGGCGATTTCGTAAAAGCCGCCGACGACTTTCACCTGTCCACTCGTCATTGCCTCGGCGATGAGTTCATCGCGTTCGAGTTCGGCTTTTTGCGCCCACACGTTGCGCACGACCGCTTCGCGCATCCGCGCTTTGCTATCGCGAATCGGCGGCAAATCGCGTAGCGAAGGCACGATCAGATCGAGCAGACCGCGCACGCCCGCCGGTTCTTGGGCGCGCGTGGCTTCGTCTTGCAGCGCGGCACTGACGGCGCCGCAACCTTCATGGCCCAAAACCATAATCAGGTGAACTTTGAGATGGCGCACCGCATATTGCACGCTGCCTAACGTCGAACTGTCGGCGACGTTGCCAGCCACGCGAATCGAAAAAATATCGCCTGGCCCCTGATCGAACACGATTTCGATGGGCACGCGCGAATCGGAGCAGCCCAAAATCACCGCGAACGGCGTCTGCTTCATGATCTGCGCGCGACGTTGATTGACGTCGGTAAAGACGCGCTTGGGCGCGCCCGCGTAAAAGCGTTGGTTGCCGCTTTTCAGCGCTTCGATAGCTTCATCGGGCGTGTTGGCGGTGGGGTCTTTGAGGCGGGCGACTTCTTCCATCGAAGCGCCACGCGCCAGCAGTTCGGCCAGCAAAACTTCGGCTTCGGGGAGTTGAGGTTTGTTATCGGACATGGCTTGCAAAACGCGAATTCAAATTCGCGAACGGCTTTGCAGTTTGTCCGATTTGCAGGTATTCGTGTCTGAGAGTAAATTCGTGAATTTGTTGCGAACCGCGAGCGTAAGCGACCGGCCAAGTCGAAGTGTGCGGAAGGTTAAACCTGGCCGGTCGCTTACGCTCGCGGTTCGCCGGTGACAATAATTCTCAGATTCGATTTAATAATCTTCGTCGGCTTCCAATTCTTCGGGGTCGGGGCCGTCGGAAAATGGCTCCATTTCCTCGGCGCGAAAGACCGTCACCAGAAAATCTTCGCGCGAAAAGCGCGGCAGATGAGACGCAACCGCGTCTTCGTCAATCAGTTCGACCAATCCGGCTTGCTCGTCTTCGGTCAGGTCTTTTTCCAAAATCAATGTGGCGTGAATGATGTCCCAGCCATAGTGAATATCAACCTGTCCCAATCGGGTGTCGTCCTGCCAGATGACGAAACTCTCGCTCGACGAGGTGCGCACCACGCGCACCAAACGCGCGTTGAACGGTTCGGGTAAGTCGTCTTCGCTTTCTGCTTCGGGTTCGGATTCAGGTTCGGTATTGCGTGGCATGAGAATTCACCTCATAGTTTGGCGGCGCGCGCGCGCGGAGGCAAATTGAGCGCGAGTTCGTCGTGTTCTTTGTTCACAAGATTTAGGCGGACATCAACTGCGATGGAGAACGAGTGAGGCCACAGCGTTTAAACTGCCGTTGTGCTTCCGCTTTCCGACCGCGAAAAACGCTTTGGCCTCGGCATTCTCGTGGCTTTTCTGTTGTGCATCACGCTGCCCTACGCGTGGGCGTGGGCGATTACGCCGGTCGGCTTCACCTGGGGCGGGCTGTTGTTTTCCGCCGACGACCAAAACGTGCATTTGATGTGGGCGCGCCAGGCACAAAGCGGCGCGTTTTTCTTGCGCGATCTGTTCACGACCGAAGGCTTAGTGAGCGGCGACCGCCCGTTATTTTTCAATCTGCTGCCGATATTGATGGGCTGGCTGTCGCGCTTGACCGGCCTCGAAGTCGCGTTTTCCTATCACGCCGTGCGCGTGGCGGGCGCGGCGTGGGCGCTGTGGCAGTTACATCTGCTGAGCTGGAGCATCACCGGTGGCAAGCCGGAGCGCGAAAACGCGCGTTTGTTGACGCTGGCATTGGCGGCGTTCACGACGGGCGCCGGATTTATCGCGCTGCTGTTGCCATCGATTCTAAGTCGCTACATCCTGTTCGACCGCGCCGACAACGCCAATTGGCCGTTGATGCCGGAAGCGTTCTTTGCTTTGTCGGCGCTGCTTTATCCGCTCAACATCGTCTCGTTCGGATTGCTGATGTTGGTGGCGCGCCACATTTTGGACGGCAAAGCATGGCCAGCGTTTTTGGGCGCGCTGCTTTTGGCCAACATTCATACCTACGACGCTTTGCCGCTTATCGTGATCGCGGCTTTGTGGGCGGCGTTCAACTTCAAAGCCGACAAACCGAGCATGAACCGCGCCTTCGCGGCTCTGGCGGGCGCGGCGATTCCCGTTGTTTATCAGGTGATCGTGTTCCGCGATTCCGAAGAGTTTCGCATCAAGGCATTGACGCAAACGCCGCCGCCGCACTTAGTCAATACGCTATTGACCTTCGCGCCCTTGCTAATTCTGGCGGCGTGGGGTTGGTGGGCTTTACGCGACCGACCGCGCGAGCGTAGTTTTCTGGTGCTGTGGGCGGTTGTGACTCTCGCGCTGGTTTACACGCCGTTTGAGTTAATTTCGTTCGCGCGCAAAATGATCGAAGCCTGGCAAATTCCGCTATTAATTTTGGCGGGCGTGGGACTTGGGCAGCTCAAGCGACCGGTTTTCGCCGTCGCCATCGTCGCGGTGCTGGCGATTTCGCCGATTCTGACGATGGGCTGGATTTTGAACAACGCCGCCGAGAATAATCAATCGCGCGCCGTCAAGTTTTCGATGCCCGTGCTTTATCTTTACGACAGCGAAGTCGAGGCGCTGAACTTTATCGCGCAGGACAAAAGCGATGGCGCTGTTTTGTGTTTGCCGATCACTGGCGCCTATGTGCCGCGCGCGACTCTCAAATCCACTTACGCAGGGCACTGGGCCGAAACATTGTATATTGAGAAGAAATTCACGTTGTTGGGCCGATATTATAGCGGCCAAATGACGCCCGACGAGGCGCGACAATGGTTTACCGAGAACAAAATTCGCTGGGTTTTCGAGGGGCCTTACGAACGCAGTCTGGCGCCCCAATCGGCTTCGGCGCAATTGGGTTTGACGCCGGTTTTTCGCGCGGGCGCGGGCGCCAATGAAACGGTGGTTTACGCGACGGGCATTGGTTGATAGTTCAGGAGATATTACGCGAGCGGGGCTGACGTCCTCTTCCAATCTTGGCAGGAAGAGAAACCTAAGATTGGAAGAGGGCGGCAGCCCCGCTCGCGTAACATTGCACTACGAACTTTTCGCCTCCATCTTCTGCTGCGCCCATTCCATCGCTTCGTCCAGACAATTCGGGTTCATGCCCTGAATATGCGGCTGACAATCGTGCGCCAAACCTTTGTAATCGAGCTTGGTGGTGTAGCGCTCCATCTCGCCCTTCAAGCCGTAGCCCAAGGCGCTGCGCTGGGCCACGATGCGGTCGTGACGGCAATAACCGCTCGCGTCGGTGAAGGTGATGGCCTGGAAAAAGTAATCGTCGCGTCGCGCCAGGTCACGTTTGCTGCGATTCAAACGCGCCAACCGCGAGCTCCAGGGCGCGATTGACCACGAACCGATGTCGCCCGCCGGCATCCACGGCGCCGCGCCCAGATGGGGCGAACACAGGCTGATTAATCCGCGCGCCTCGAAACCGTTGTCCACCATCGAGCGGCACACCACGCCGCCCATGCTGTAACCGATGAGCAGGGTATTTTCGGGTTTGACGCCCTCGTCCTTGAGCAAACCGTTGATCTGGCGCGCGCTCTGCGAAAAGGTTTTCCAGTGCGAATCGTAAGTCGTGCGCCACAGGCGCGCGTGGGGAATGCGTTCGCGAAACGCGTTCTCCAGCGTTTTCATCGGCGAGTAAAGCGAGTGCCAACCGTGCATCAACACGATTTCGACATCACGTTTGGGGTCTATGGTCTCGATGTGCGCGTTTTTAACGCGCATCAAATCGTAGTTGGACGCGAGATCGGACTCGAAAAAATTAAGTAACACGGGGAAAGAAGGAAGGCTAAAGGCTAAAGGATGAAAAGGGCCAAAGAAATTTTACCATTTATCCTTTAGCCTTCATCCTTCAGCCTTTCTTCCAGCGCCTCGCGCCAGTGAAACCGCGATTCCCAGCCCAACAATTCCGTGGCGCGACTGGTATCGAGAAACCCATATTTGCCGTAATCGAAGCCGTTATCCAGAAATGATACCAGGTTGGGATAATGCTGTTCGATGCGCGCGCGCCAGCCCTCGGCACTGTCACCGTCCGCGCCCCATAAATCGCGCGCTGCCAGCAGTAAAATATGATGCCCGCTCTCGACCTTTTCGATGGCCAGGCGAAACGCGCTCGCCACATCGCGGCGATCCACATAGCTCCACATATCGGGGCTTTTGTTTTCGCCCGCGCGCTCCAGCCAGCGCGCCGACCAACGATCCAGCTTTTCCAAATCCGTCACCCAGGTCAGACGGAAACAGGTCGTGGCCATGCCGGTGCGCCGCGTATACATCGCCGCCGTCAGCTCGTTGCACTGTTTGCTCAAGCCATAAACATCCTCGTTCTCAATCGGGTGATTCTCGTCGAGCGGCAGATAATGCGGTTGCAAAGTGTGACTCTTCTGGAAGGCCATGCCATGAATCGAGACGCTCGAAGCCAGCGCGACGCGCCGAATGTCGTGCGCCTCGGCAGCCGCCAGAACGTATTGAGTGCCCACGACGTTGGTCGGGAACAACTCCAAATCTTTGCCGCCCGTCGGATTGGGAATCGCCCCCAGATGCGCGATGGCCTCGCTGCCCTCCAGCGCGCGCAGCAAACCCAACCGGTCGGTCAAATCGAGATAGCAAACTTCGCAGCGCTCGCGCAAATCGGCGGGCGGCGCGGCCCGGTCAATGATCTGAACCGTATAACCGGCATCGAGAAACTCGCGCGCTACGGCCTGTCCAACTTTTCCGGCACCGCCGGTCACAGTAACTTTCATAAAACAAACTTTGGCGCGAATAGTGCGCCATCCCGTAATAATCTACCGCTTTCACTCGAAAGCACCAAGGTGATTTTTCCAATGGCATTTACCCTTCAACTCGGCGCTACGCCGCCCGCATTTTCCCTGCCCGCCACCGATGGCAAAACCTACTCGCTCGAAGACTTCAAAGACGCGAAGATTCTCGTCATCGCTTTTACCTGCAATCACTGTCCCTACGTCATCAATTCCGAACAGCGCGTTCTCGATTTCACCAACGATTACCACGACAAAGGCGTGGCTTACGTCGCGATTAACTCGAACTCGGTTGGCACCTACGCCGACGATAGCTTCGAGCACATGAAAGAGCGCGTCCAGGAACGCGGCTTTCAGTTCCCCTATTTGCGCGACGAATCGCAGGATGTCGCGAGGGCTTACGGTGCTTTGCGCACGCCGCACTTCTACGTTTTCGACGCCGACCGCAAACTGCGTTACACGGGCCGCATGGACGACAACCCGCGCAATCCTGGGCAAGAGACAACCCACGAACTGCGCGATGCGGTTGACGCATTGTTGGCGAATCGCGAAATCGAAACGCCTTTGACAAATCCCATCGGCTGCAACGTGAAGTGGGACGGCAAAGATGCCCATTGGATGCCCGCCGACGCCTGCGATATCGTGTTGCCTGTGAAATAAATTTTTATGGTCCAAAAAAATTCATTTTGCAGGCAACACTCTCCTCAGAAAACGTTCTAACTCTCAACCCGAATAGTTGCTATACAACTAGTTGCTATACAACTCAAAACCCGATGAAACGTTCCACTCTTCTCGTGGCGCTGGGAGGCGCCCTGCTCTTCATGCCCAATTCTAAACAGGCCAATGCCGACGAATACCGTGACCTTTATGCCGACACCTGGGCGGCGACCGATGCTCTGGGGCGCCCTCTGCCGATGGGCAACGATGTGCGACCGCCCCAGGACGATAAGTTCGTCGGCATCTTTTACTTCGTGTGGCAGGGTTACCACGGCAAAAACGAAGAGGGCAAAAATCCTCTTTACGACATGACGAAGATTCTGGCGGCCAATCCCGAAAACCCGCAGTGGGGGCCAAAGGGCGCATTTCACTGGTGGGCCGAACCCGAAGTCGGCTACTATAAGGCGACCGATCCGTGGGTGGCGCGGCGCAACCTGCGCTTGCTCAACGCGGCGGGCGTGGATTGTCTGTTCATGGACGTGACCAACGCTTTCACCTACCCCGACGAAATGAAGGTCTTGTTCGAGACCGCGCGCCAGATGCGAGCCGAAGGCAATCCAACGCCGCAGATCGCGTTTTTGCTCAACTCGAATATGGTTGGCACCACGCAAAAGTTGTGGGACACCTACTATAAAGACGGCAAATATCAGGAGCTGTGGTTTCGCTGGGACGGCAAGCCGCTGATTCTGGCCGACAAAGACGAAAAGACTAAAGAGGGCGCGCCGATTCCCACCGAGATTCAAGATTTCTTTACCTGGCGCAAATCGTGGTTCGAGACCTACTCCAAAGGTTGGTTTGGCGACGGCAAAGGCAAATGGGCCTGGCGTGATCGCACGCCGCAAAAGCCAGGTCTCAGTCCAACCGGCGAAGTCGAACAGATCGCGGTTGGCGTGGCCTCGCATCCCATCGGCGAAAATATCGGGCGCTCCTACGCCAACGGCAAACGCGTCGCCATCGACAAATATGACATGACGACGACCTACGATCAGGGCATTCAGTTTCAGGAGCAGTGGGACAGAGCGTTGGAAGTTGACCCGCCGCTTGTTTTCATCACCGGCTGGAACGAGTGGGTCGCGCAACGTCAGACCGCAACCGCAGATCAGGTCGGCAAAGTCAATTTGGTCGGGCGCCCGATGAAAGCCGAGGGCGATACCTACTTCGTGGATCTCTACAACGCCGAGTTTTCGCGCGACGTAGACATGATGAAGGGCGGCTACACCGACAATTATTATTATCAAATGGTCGCCAACATCCGCAAATACAAGGGCGCGCGTCCGGTTCCCGTAGCGGGCCAGGAACAGACGATTGCCATTGATGGCGACTTTGCTCCGTGGCGCGAAGTGTGGCCGGAGTTTCGCGATTCCATCGGCGACACCCTGCACCGCGATTTTGACGGCTGGGGCGACAATCACTACACCAATACGACGGGCCGCAACGACATCACGACCGCTAAAGTCGCGCGCGACGCGGGTAACGTGACGTTCTATGTGAGGACGAATGAACCGCTTTCCCCGCGCACCGATGCGCGTTGGATGATGCTGTTTATCAACGCCGATCAGAACGCGCAAACCGGCTGGCACGGCTACGATTTGCGCGTCGGCGCGGTGAACGACGCTCTTAGCCCCGCATCAGTCGAACGTTGGGTGAAAGGTTCGTGGCAAAAAGTGGCGAGCGCGAAATTGGCCTATGCGGGCAACGAACTCGAATTAGCTTTGCCGCGCAGTTTATTCGGCGCGGGCGCGCTGAACTTCGATTTCAAGTGGGTGGATAACGCCAATCCCGACGATATTACCGATTGGTTTTTGAGCGGCGATTGCGCGCCGGAACGCCGCTTTAATTATCGGTTCAAGACGGAGTAGTCGAGTCGTAGAGACAGCGATTTATCGCGTCTAAAAAGTAAGGGTTGCCATTGATGTGATGGCAACCCTTACTTTTTAGACGCGATAAATCGCTGTCTCTACAGTGGCTTAGCGCGCGACCGGTTGCGCGCTTTGCCCACTTTGCGCGCTCTGATAAATCGCGTCCATCAACTCCGATTGGTTGACGCCGTTTTGCGGCGATGTCAACGGCTCGGCGCGGCCCAGAATCGCGTCAACGAAGTTATCGTTGGGCGTCTGCGTTTCGCCTTCGAGTTCGATGGGCAATTCGGGGTTGCCGTAGCCTTTGTCGAAGGCTTTAATCCACTGTCCGTTCCAGCCGTCTACTTCGACACGCGCGTCCTCGAAGTTGTAGACCATGCCCGCGCCCGCCGACGCGCTGTTGCCGTTGATGGTCATCGTCGCCAACACGCCGTTCACAAACTTAATCGCGACCACGCTGTTGATATCAACCGGCGTGTCCATGTTATCGGTCATGGCGAAGACGGTCTCGACCGGCGCCTCGACGCTCCAAACCAGACTGTTGAAGATATGCGCGCCGCTATCATACATCTGGCCGCCGCCCGAAAGTTCGGGTTTCTGGCGCCACGAACCCGTCGTGCCTTTGGCCCAATCCTGCGAAAGCCAGCCGGTCACAGTTTCGAGCTTGCCGAACTTGTTCTCGCGAATCGCTTTGCGGATGTATTGCAGTGCGGGCGTGCAGCTCGAATTGTAGCCGACGACCAGAATTTTGCCCGACTTCTCGACGGCCTCCTTCAACTTATGGGCGTCGCCCGAATCGGTGACCATCGGCTTTTCCATGAAGACGTGCAAACCGGCTTCGAGCGCCTGCATTCCGTGTTGGAAGTGCATCGTATGAGGCGTCACGATGGTGACGGCATCGGGTTTGGCGTCGGCATACATCTGCGCCGCGTCGGTGTAAATCGCCGGTTTGTTGTCGACATCGGCGAGATTACGTTCGATATATTTCTCGACGATTTCTTCATTGACATCGCACAGCGCGACGATTTCGACATCGGAATTGGCTTTGTAGCGTTTGGCGTGTTCGCCACTCATGCCGCCGCAGCCCAGAATGGCCATTTTGATTTTGTTCATAGTGAATTACGCTCTTTTTAACCACAGAGACAAAAGTCAAAGAGAGTTGAAAACACATTGTTTTACTCTCCTGAAATTCTCTGTGCCTCTGTGCCTCTGTGGTTCAATTGAAAGGCTATTGCGCTTTCAATCGGCCCTTGAGACTTCGACAGTTTGACTGTTCAGTTCGCTGTTGCCAAATAGCGTCGTCATCGGCACATCGGCGGCATCGCGGCCATAGGCAATCGGCACCAGGGCAGGACGCACGCCTTCGTGAGTCGCATCAATGTTATACCAGGCGTCGCCGACATAAACCTGCACCCAGGCATGAAAATCGGGCGGCTCCAAATCCAGACAGTAGCCCGAAACGTAGCGCGCCGGAACGCCCAGCGCGCGGCAAAACGAGATCATCAAATGCGCGAAATCGCGGCACACGCCGACACGACTCGTCGCGGTATCGAAGGCATCGGTCATGGCGTCGGTGGTGCCATATTGATACTCGACGCGCTCGCGAATCCATTTGGCAATCGTGCCCACGCGCGAACCGCCCGGCGTCATCGCGCCAAACTCGGACATCGCCAGACGCTGCAACTTATCGCTCTGGCAATAGCGCGAAGGCACGGTATAAATCAGGCATTCGGCGGGAATATCGGCGGGGTTGAGTTCGGGCGCATCGGGCGGGGTAACCGTGTTGGTTTGCGCCTCGATTTGCGCGTTATATTCAAACGAAAACTCGCCCTGCGGTGCCATCATGCGGCGCACGGGATTGCCATAAATGTCGTTCCACAATTCGGTTTGCAGGGTGTTCGAGGTCGCAAGCGAACAATCGTTGACGTGATGGCGAGTGCCATCAATGGCGGGTTCGACCATCAGCAAAACGAAGGTTTCGTTGGGCAATTGGTAAGAGGCGTGCGAGCGGATGTTAAGCAGCATTATCGCGTCAAGTATGATGGATTACCCGAATGCGGCGCGAACGGTTGGGCACGCAAATCTCACGTTTCGGGTTGCGATGAGTTTAAAATTAACCTTTCTTCGTCACGGCCAGACCAGCTCCAGCCGCGACAACGTGTTTTGCGGTTCGGGTCTCAACCCCGACCTCACGCCCGAAGGCGCGCAGATGGCGCAACAATTCGCCGATTTTTACGCATCGAGCGATTGGCAGGCGATTTACGCCAGTCCGCTTAGGCGCGCGCGGCAAACCGCAGAACCGATCAGCCAAAAAAGCGGTTTGGAAGTGCAAGTGCGCGATGATTTGAAAGAGATCGCCTATGGCGCGTGGGAAGGCAAAACCGTCGCGCAGGTGGATGAAGAATATCACGACGATCACATCCGCTGGACGGCTGACCCCGCGTGGAACGCGCCGACTGGTGGCGAAACCGCCATCGTCATCGCGCGGCGCGGCTTGCAGGTCGTCGAAGAAATCCGCGAAAACATTAGCGACGGCAACGTGTTAATTGTCTCGCACAAAGCGACGATTCGCATCATTCTGTGTTCGCTGTTGGGCATTGATGTCGGGCGCTATCGCTTTCGATTGGGTTGTCCGGTCGGCTCGATTTCGATTATTGAGTTCGGCGATAATGGGCCGCTGATGCGAACATTGGCCAACCGCGAACATTTGGACAAGCATTTGCGCGAGTTGCCGGGGACTTGAACCTTTTTTAGCCACAAAGGACACGGAGAACACACATAGGACACAAAGAAGCACGAAGCAACAAAAATTTAAAGAAAGCGACTGCCTGTTCTTTCAAAATTCTTTGATCTTCTTTGTGCTCTTTGTGTGAACTTTGTGGCTAATTTTAAACGACTATGAATCAACCCATTTTAATTTCGACAGCCCAAGCGCTCGTCGCTTCCGGCAAAGGCCTGCTCGCCGCCGACGAAAGTCTGGGCACCATCGGCAAACGCTTTGAAGCGTTGGGCATCGAATCCACGCCCGAATCGCGCCGCGATTATCGCGAAATGCTCTTCACCACGCCCGGCGCCGCCGACGTGTTAAGCGGCATTATCTTGTTCGATGAAACGATTCGCGCGACCGATTCGACCGGCAAACCGTTTCCGCAAATGTTGGACGACAAAGGCATTATCGCGGGCATCAAAGTAGACGGCGGCGCGCACAATATGGCGCTGTTTGGGGGCGAAAAAGTCACCGATGGCCTTGACGGTTTGCGCGAACGATTGATCGAATATCGGCAATTGGGCGCACGTTTCGCCAAATGGCGCGCCGTCATCACCATTGGCGACGGCATCCCGACGCACGCGTGTTTAGCCGCCAACGCCGAGGCACTGGCGCGTTATGCGGCATTGTGTCAGGAGCAGGACATCGTGCCGATTATCGAGCCGGAAGTCGTAATGGATGGAGAGCATTCCATCGAGCGTTGCCAGCACATCACCGAACGGGCATTGCGGGCGACGTTTTCGCAATTGAATATGCAACGCGTTTTGCTCGAAGGTCTGTTGCTCAAGCCGAATATGGTTTTGCCGAGTTTGAGTAGCGACGAAAAACCCGACGCCGACGAAGTCGCTCGCCTCACGCTGCAAACGCTTCGGCGCAGCGTGCCCGCCGCCGTGCCGGGCATCGTGTTTCTATCGGGTGGCCAAACTTCGCAGGACGCGACGGCGCGTTTGAACGCGATGAATTCGACCGACCAATGTTTGCCCTGGCAAGTGAGTTTTTCGTTCGCGCGCGCTCTGCAAAACGACGCGATGGAAATCTGGGGCGGCAAAGCAGAGAATGCTGAGGCCGCACAAGCGGCGTTTGCCAAGCGGTTGAAGTCGAACAGCGCGGCGCGTCGGGGCGAGTATTCGGCGCAGATGGAGTAGATTTCGGGCGGGTTGAAGCAAATTTTGACGTTATTCCCTCACCCGCCTTCGCAAAGCTCAGGCACCCTCTCCCGTAGGGAGAAGGTCATAGAAAACTTCTTCATGTGAAGAGTTCGCTAATACTCCTTCTCCCTTCGGGAGAGGGTGCCTGAGCTTTGCGAAGGCGGGTGAGGGAATAACGTCAAAATTTGCTTCAGTCCAGCATCGGTGCCATCACGTTATCGGCGCCCAACAGTTCAGCGACATCCTCGACGAACTGAGCGTCGGCGTTGACCCAGAACGAAGCCGAAACTTTCATCTGCACCATCTCGGCGCCGTTATCGAGATGGAGCCAAACCTCGGTCGCGCCCGAATGTTGCTGGCACATATTATAAAGCCGGTGCAGAATATCCTGCGTCGCCATCTCGGACGAAACGTGCAAATGCACGGCATCAACCGCTTCGGCGGGCGGCTCGAAACCGTGATGAACGCGCGGCACAGTATCATCGTCGTGCCCGCCGCCATAAGCGGGCGGCGCCTGAGGCGTCGTGACCGATGGCGCCGAAGCGGGCGGCAAATTCACGCTCGGCGCGTGCGAACGGTTGATTGACATTCCGTTGCCCGCGTTTTGCGAGTTGCCATTAGCGCCATTGCCGTTGGAGCCGTTGGAGCCGTTGGATTCCAATTGGTCGAGCAGAATATGACGCTTCACGCCCGAACTGTTGACGGCGGTGTTTTCGGTTGCGGGCGCCGCTTCGGTTTCGCCAGCATCCGCCGCCATTTCGTTGCGCGCGGCGATTTCCGCCGAATCGGCCTCGGCGTCATTGGGAATTGGTTCGATATTATCGGCCATCATTTTGAATCGCACCTCGTCTGCGGCTTCTTCCTCGCCGCCGCTATTTGGTCGTCCGCCGCCCCGCGAATCCACAGTGAGACGTCCGGTAATCAAAACCTTATCGTCCTCTTTCACGCGCTCGCTGACCTTGCCCCACACTTTGGCGAAGCACAGAATTTCGGTCGAGCCAGTCAAATCTTCCAGGGTCAGAATCGCCCACGGACGCCCATTTTTATCCAGCCTTCGCTGAATGCCCGTCAGCAATCCGCCCAGCGTCGCGATGGTATTATCCTGCAAGCCGCCGCCCGGCTCGGTCAATAGCGAAATCGGCGTCGTATTGGCGTCCAAATAATCGCGCAAAGTATTGAGCGGATGATCGGAAACATAAAGCCCGATATATTCTTTTTCCCACGCCAAACGTTCTTCCCGTGGCACATCCTCGCAGTCGGGCAATTCGCCCATCGTTTTGGGCCGCCCGCTTTCTGTCGGCTCCGATTCGCCGAACATGGACTGCTGCCCGGTCAACGCGTCGTTCTGCGCGCGCGCGCCCGAAGCAATCGCGCCTTCCAAACCTTCGAGGAGGGCGCAACGGTTGGGATGAATTTCGTCAAACGCGCCACAACGAATTAGCGTTTCGATGCACGATTTGTTGCAGCCGCGAATTGGCACGCGCTCACAGAAGTCGTGCAGCGAAATGAACTTTCCACCTTCGGCGCGCGCGTCCAAAATCGCGTTAACCGGCCCTTCGCCAATGCCTTTGATCGCCAGCAAACCAAACCGAATCGGCGAGTTCTTCTCGCGCCCGATGACGGTAAAATCCTGCCGCGATTCGTTGACATCAGGCGGCAAAACTTCGATGTCGTGCTTGCGCGCGTCCTCGATAACCGCCAACAATTTCGGCTTGGCATCGAGCCGCGAAGTCATCGTCGAAGCGAGGAATTCGGAGGTATAATTAGTTTTTAAATAACCTGTCCAATACGAAACTAAACCATAGTAAGCTGCGTGAGAGTTGTGCGATACAATGCCGTTAGCGATGAAGTTGAGCGGCCCATCGGGCGCCATCTCGACGTCGTAAGTCATGCCCTCGCCGCACGGCTCAATCGAGACGATGGGGTCGCCATTCTCGGCGTGCGCCAATTGTAGGTGATGCTCGACTTTAAACTTATAATCTTCGGGTGTTACAACTACAAACGGCAGCTCGCCATACTTAGCTTCAAAGTATTCGGCGACACGATCCATGCCATCCATTTCCCAGTAAATACCGTCGAAATAGAAATCACAAATGCGCCCGCTCGGCAATACTTTGTGCATCTCAAACTCGATGCTCTGCGCAATCAACCATTCGCACATCTCACGCTCATGATTGGAGGCGCACCACATTCCGTTCGAGGCAATTGAACACCGTCCGAAGCCAGGGCCGGAATCGTAGCAGTCGCGCACATGAGCCAGCGAGTTTTCCATCCACTGCCGCTTCCATTCGGGATCATTAGCAATGAGCCACTTCAAGCGGTCGTGCATTGCGACCACGCCCGCGCGCGTCAAATCGGGATGCTCTTCATGCATCCGCTTCATGTGCGCGACCTTATCCGCCATCGGGCGCGCCGCCTGATATGCCGTCATACGTTCCGAGCATTCGTCGGCCCACTTTTGGCGGTCGGGATGCGCGTTGACACGCCGCATATTTTCGCGGCGCTTCTCCCGACTTTCCGGCTTGAGATTGCGCAATTCCCACTTCTCGGTCATTAACTCCGTGCCAACTTCCAAATCGCTGACCGGCAGGTAACCTTGCGTCGTCAAAAAGCGATGTTCCGCCGTTGCTTTGACAACACGCCCTTTCTTGGTCGTGATTTTCAGCAACGGCTTCACGCCCGTTTTCACGATGCGCGCCACCTTATGAGGCCGAATCTCGCCATCCGGCCACATCGCCATAATTTCGGCGGGCTGTTTTTTATAAGCCTCCGACAAACGCATCTTACTTCCATCAACTAAACGAATAGTAGAACCCGCAAAAATGCACTTATTAAACGCATATTTAGCAAAATCTTCCATGCGCTGAAAAATATCACTTGCCGAAGCTCGATCTATTTTATTTTTCACGCAGCCTTCGATAAACATTGGCTTCAACTTAGCCATTTGATCGGCTTTCTTTTTCGCCATCGCGCCGCGCAGTTCGTCGGCCTGACCGCCGGTAAATCCGGCCAACTCCTGCGCCGCCTGCATCACCTGTTCCTGATAGAGCAACATCCCGTAGGTGTTCTTCAAAATCGGCTCCATGCGCGGGTGCGGATAAGTCACTTTGCCGCCGTGACGACCGTTGATGTAACGCGGAATTTCTTCCATTGGCCCCGGACGATAGAGCGAGATTTGCGCGATGATATGTTCCAGGTTTTCTGGCTTCATTTCGCGCAACAAATTGCGCATACCCGCGCCTTCCATTTGAAATACCGCGATGCCATCGCCGCGACCCATCATATCGTAAACCTTTTTATCGTTTAGGTCGAGGTTTTCTAAATCAATATCTTCGTTATACCGTTCCTTGATGAGGCCAAGCGTATCGTCAATCACCGAGTTGTTGGTCAGGCCCAAAAAGTCCATCTTGACCAGACCGATTTTCTCGACGGCCTTGGCGTGATATTGCGTGACGACAAGACCATCTTTTTCTTCGAGCGGCACCAGAGTATCGAGCGGTTCGTTGCCGATGACGACGCCGCAGGCGTGTCGCGACGAGTGGCGCGTCATACCTTCGATGGCCTGCGCGCGGTCGAGCAGACGTTTCACCGTCGAATCATTGGCGTAGAGGTCGCCCAGCTCTTTTACCTCGTCAATCGCCTTGGCAATCGTCATCGGTTGGCCGGGGATGGCGGGAATGAGCTTAGAAACCTGATCGGCCAACTTCAAATCTAAACCGGTGGCGCGCGCGGTATCTTTTACCGAAGCGCGCGCGGCCAGAGTTCCGAAAGTAATAATTTGCGCGACTTTATCTTTGCCGTATTTATCGGTCACATACGTCATAACTTCCTCGCGACGTTTGTCGGGAAAGTCTACGTCAATATCGGGCATCGAGACGCGGTCGGGATTTAAGAAACGCTCGAATAGTAATCCATAAGGGAGGGGATCGAGGTTGGTGATGCCCAGCACATACGACACCAGACAGCCCGCCGCCGAGCCGCGACAGCCGACCATAATACCGCGTTCTTTCGACCAGTTGATGAAATCTTGAACCACCAAAAAGTAGCCTGGATAACCTTTGTCAATGATGACCTTCAGCTCGTATTCCATGCGCGGAATCGCTTCAGCGCGGTAGGCATGACCAACAGGATAACGACTATCGAATTTTTGTTTGCACAGATGTTTTAAATAGGAGACTTTATCGTGTCCTGCGGGAACATCAAAGTTGGGGAAGTGGGTGGTTTTTAAATCCAACTCCAAGTCCACCATATCGGCGATGCGAAGGGTGTTTTCCAGGGCTTCAGGAACGTGCTTAAACTTCGACCACATCTCTTCTTTATCTTTGAGATAAAAGTTCGGCCCGTAGTGCAGCGCCATCGAATCGATCTGCGAGTTGGTGCCGATAGCCACCAAAATTTTGTGCATCTCCTCGTCTTTCTTTTCCAGATAATGCGCGTCGTTGGTGCAGATGAGCGGGATGCCGGTTTTATGGTGAATATCAATGATGCGGTCGTTGACCTCGGCCTGTCCGGTGAGGTCGTGATCCATCAATTCCAGGAAATAGTTGCCTTTGCCGAACATATCCTGATACATCTCGGCGCGCTCGACGGCTTCGTCGAACTTCTTGCCCATGATCAGTTGCGGCACCTCGCCGCCCAGACAGGCCGAACCGCAAATGATGCCTTCGGAATGCTTGGCCAAAAGTTCGTGGTCAACGCGCGGCTTGTAATAAAAGCCGTCCAGATGCGCGCGCGTCGTCAGCTTAACGAGGTTCTCGTAGCCCTGCTTATTCTTGGCCCATAATGTCAGGTGGCGCGTGCTTTTTTGCCCGTCCAACTGCGAATCTTTGTCCGTATGCTTGCGCGGCGCGACGTAACACTCGACGCCAATTATCGGCTTAATGCCCTCTTTCACGCAGGCTTCGTAATGGTCAATCGCGCCATACATCACGCCATGATCGGTGATGGCGAGGGCGGGCATATCAAGAGCGGCGGCGCGCTTGGCCATGTCTTTGACGCGATTGGCGCCGTCGAGCAGGGAATACTCGGAATGAACGTGAAGATGACAGAAACCGCAGGGACACTTGGACATAGGGGGAAAGTTTGGACGCGCCGCGAAATCGCGGGCGCCCCTTAAATTTTACCGAACTTTCGGGGCGAACTGGCGGTTTTCTGCCAAAAAATAAACCGCGAAAACGCAAGATGATAACGTTTTCGCGGTTTATTTACGGACAGTGAGCCAGACCTGACTAATTCTCATCAGCAGGAATATATTTGGTGTCCTCATCCCAATAAGCCATCAGCGTCACTTCGATGAAGTAGGCGCTGGTATCAACAAAGCGCTGCCATTCGGGAGCGCGGCCTTCGGTGCCGGTATTATCGGTTTGCGAGGCATGACGCCAATCCACGATGCCGCCGCCAACGCCCGCTTCGGCGCGCTTATCGGCGCCTAACCACAGGTTGGAATACTGCGGCGAATTGGCGAAAGCAAAGCGATTCATCGCGCGCTCGCGCAAGGTTTTGTCGTCATTGGCGTGCGCCCACTTCCATTCGACTTTGGCGAGTTGCAGACCTGGCCCTGGCGTCAAGCGGTCGGCTTCGGGATTGGGCTCGTCGTAAAGATGCCAGCGCGTGCCGAAATATGTCCAACTTTTCGGATCATCGGTCTGGTAAGTCATGCGCCGCCCATCGGCGCCATTCGTCCAGAAATCGCTGATCGATTTGGCGAACTCAACCGAGGGATCGAGCGCGTTAGTTTCGTAGGGCACGAAACATAATTGATCGAGGTTGCCGCCGTAAGAGCGCGCGCCACTGGCGGAATTGCGGAACTTGTAGAAGCCCTTCCAGCCGCCCTCATCTTTCATCTGTTCCAGGCCCGTAGCCAGAGCATCGGCCAGCGCTTTTGGCGATGTGCCCGCGTCATCGAGAGCGGCTTTTTTACCGGTTTCCGCGCTCCATTTGGCCAGACAACGTAGACCAGCAACCGACAACGAAGCGTCGTTAATCCACATATCGCCCTGACCGCCAGGCGACGGGCTGACCAGATTATATTTGGCGTTGTGGCAACGCGCGATGAATTTGGCGCCATTCAACGCGACATCGTAAGCCGCGCCGTTCAGCCAAACGTCGGTTTTGTCAGCGCGACCGTTAGCGCGATTGAACTCGACGTATTTCCACATCGCGCACAGCATCGCGCCGGTCGTGCCGCTGTTGAAATCGGTCGGCGCGCTTTTAAGCGAGCCATCGTCATTGTAGGCCAGTTGCGAAGTGAAGCCGCCGAAGTTGGCATCGCCGGTTCGCTGGCAAATCGCCGCGCGGTTTTTCAGCAGCCAATTTTGGAAAAACGCGTCAATGACCGCGTTATATTTCTCGACCGGCTCGCCTTCGGATTTCAGGCGCGTCGTCGCCGCCATCAAACCGATCATTCCCATCGCGCCTTCGCCGGGGCGCACCCAATCGGCGCCGACGGCCACGCGCACGTTGTTGAGCGCGCCGTAAGCCGCATCGTCGCGCTGCACCTGCGCGTTGTTTTTGGTTTGCGCCGTGAACGAACAGTTGACGAGGTAATCGGCCTCGGTCTTCAAGGCATCTTCGGCCCAGCCCGCTTCGGCTTTGTGGGGAGCCGCCAGCAAAACCCAGGCAGCAACGCCGCACGCCAACGGCAGAATCGCGAATTGTAGCGGTTTTTTGGCGCGAGAGGAAAGAGCGTTGAAAATCATAAAAAATTGGAGATTGCTGTTTCGCGCAGAGTGATGGGAGCGGGGCTGACATATGCTTCCAATAGGCAAAGGAGCATCATCAAACCGGCTCATCACCTGGGGATGGGAGCGGGGCTGACATATGCTTCCAATCCCGCGTTGGTTCGAGGAAAGTTCGCCCCTTGGAAAGGTGCGTCAGCCCCGCTCCCATCACTCTGCGCTCCCTATTGGGATAGGCTCTTAACTGGAGCCGTCGGTGCCGATGGTGAACTTCTTCATGATGCCGTAATCGCCTTTGACCATCAGGCTATCGAGCTTTTGCGCCTTGACATGGCCATCGGTGAACAGCGAGTTCAGCGTGTCGAGATGGCGCTCGCTCAATTCCGCGCAGTAATCGCTCAGGTGAACGCGGCGCGTAGACCCCGTGCTGGTGGGCGTGTAAGTGCCGTAAGACCAGAAGTTGATGCGGTATTTTCCGTAAGTCGCGCCAGGGTTGCCGATGGCGGCATCGGTGGCCCACACCGAGCCCGCCGGATCGTCAACCGAAGCCAGCGAAAGGTTGGCGGCGGCGGGGCCGCCCTCCTTGGGATCGTTGTTGTTGCCGTAAGCCTCGTTGATGGCGTAAGAGCCAAAGTAGCTGGCCGAAGGCGCCGTCAACGTGGTGTTGCGCCGGTATTGCGTCGAGTAAGTCACGCCGCCAACGGTCTGATCTACGTCGCTGGGACAGGTAAAAATCTGCTCGCTTTTGACGTAGGGGAAAATGGCGTCCATCCATTTGTAGTTGGTGATCGCATCGGAGTTCACGTCGGAGCCGTAGCGACTGTTGACGAGTTTTTCGTCGTAATCCTGCGAGTATTGCAGCAGGCCCAGACCGATCTGTTTGAGGTTGGACTGGCAACTGGAGCGACGCGCGTTCTCACGGGCGCGGGCGAAGACGGGAAAAAGGATCGCCGCGAGGATCGCTATAATGGCGATGACGACGAGGAGCTCGATCAAAGTGAATGCGGTTTTTTTGTGTGTATTCATGGGTTTCTCTGGTTTTTGGAGGAGATTAACTCCCTTTCATTAACGCCTGCTGTCTTGCGGCGGCGGGCCGCTGGAGCCGCGCACCACGAGTTGAGGCGCCAACTGGTGCAGGTCGGCGCCCGCGTCGAAGCCTTGGTTGGCGCGCTTAACGAGCAGGGCAATCGCTTTCTCGCCGATTTCGGCGAGGGGTTGACGAACCGTCGTCAGGTTGGGCGTGACCAACGTTGCGGCGGGCGCATCGTCGAATCCGACGACGGATAATTGGTGCGGCACCGCGACGCCCGCACAACGCGCCGCCTCGATAACCGCCACGCCGATGGTATCGTTGCCCGCGATGATGGCCGTCGGCGCATCTTTGCGCCGTAGCAACGCGCGGGTCTGCTCGAACGCCAAATGCCCATCGAAGTGCGAAACCTGAATCATCTCCGGCTCGAACGCGACGTTATTGGCGGCTAAGGTCGAAACAAAACCTTTGCGTCGCGGCGCGAACGAAGCCAAATCGTCGTTGCCGGTCAGGAAGGCGATGCGCCGGTGTCCCACATCGAGCAAATGTTGCGTCACCAAACGCAGACCGGCTTCGTTGTCCACGTCCACGACGGCGATGCCTTCGTGGCGCGGGGCGGCGATAGCGACAACCGGTATTTTGAGCGAAGCCAAACCCGCCAAAATATCGCTACCGAGGGGCGGCGCCACCACGATGAGCCCATCGGTGCGCCCGTCGCGCAGTGGCGGCGCCGAAACGCTGGCGCTTTCCCAACGCGAAGTCACGATGGTCACGTTGTAGCCCTCGCGCTCGGACTGCCGCAAGATGCCCTGCAAAATCGCGTTGGAATAGGGATTGGTGACGAACTCGGCGGAACCAAAAACCGGCAACAGTAAGCCAAAAGTGTGAACCTTCTTGCTGGACAGCCCGCGCGCGAGGGCCGAAGGATGATAGTTCATCTCCTCCATCGCCCGCTCCACCCGCTCGCGCGTTTCGGGCTTGAGCACCGCCTTGCCATTGATGACATAGGAAACCGTCATCTTGCTGACGCCACAAACCCGCGCCACATCAGACATCGTCGGAGCCTTCTTTTGCATCGTTTCGCTCATAATCAATCGCCCTCGTTTTATCGGTAAAACGAATTGGCAATTGATTATACCCATTTTGGCGCAAAGTTAAACATTTTCCCATAAATTTTTTATGATCTCGAAATTTGAGGCGAGTTTGCCCAAGCGCGAACCAGCGAGGCACCCGACGTGACGGCGATTTTTGCCAAACCCTGCTCGCATGAAAATTCAAACCGATCAACCCCTTCCCGATTTCGATTTACCCGCCGTCAACTTTCGCGGGACGGTCACCCAACTCTCCAACGAAAAGTTGGCCGACCGGCCTTATATTCTCTTCGTCTACCCGCGCGATAGCACATCGGGCTGCACCATGGAAGCCGAAGGTTTTCGCGATGTCTTCGTCGAATTCGACGAATTGGGCATCGAGATTTATGGCATCTCGCGCGATTCGATTCGCTCGCACGAGAAATTTATCAAGAAATCGGAACTGCCCTACTCGCTGATCGCCGACGATGGCGGCGGCACGCTCAACAAATGGGGTCTGATTTATCAATCAACCATGTATGGCAAGGCGGTCACCAAAACTTCGCGCATCACGATGTTCGTGGATGGCGGCAAAGTCGTCAAAATCTGGGACAAAGTTATTCCGTCCGATCATCCGGCGCAAGTGCTGGAGTGGGCAATGGGCTGGATGCGCAATCGTTAAGTAAGGTCAGTTGGCAGGGTTCAGGCGGCAGGGTTTGGGGGCGAAGTTACGTTGGCAAAGCGCGACTTTATTGGGGGCGCGCTCTTTTTGATTGCGCTCCTTTCGGCCTTCCTGACAATTGATTCCTGACGATTGTCACCTTACAAATGGGAACTACCGGAACAATTCGGGCCTTACTTCGTCGGAAAACTATCATGAAAAAACGCCCCTGGATTATCGCTTCCGCGTTCGTGTGGACTCTGGCCGGAGCCGTCGCCATCGCCGCCTATTCCGGTCAGCCGCCGCTCAAGTCGCCGACTTTTGCGCCCGAACACGATCACGCTTCGCACGCCGGTCAGCCGCACGTTGATGAAGTCAACCAACCGGCAATGCCCGCGCAAAGCGCTCCGGCGCCCTCGCAGCAGGCGGCGGTTGTGCCACGCGAAATCAAGTGGGAAGACAACTTTGAAGGCGCCATGCAACGCGCGCGCACCGAGGGCAAACCGATTCTGATTGATTTCTACGCCGATTGGTGCGGCCCCTGCAAATTGATGGACGAGCGCGTTTATCCCGACCGCAACGTGATCGCGCAGAGCCAAAACTGGGTCACGGTCAAAGTCAACGGCGAGCAGCGCCCCGACGTGATGCAGGCTTACGGCATCAGCGGTTACCCGACGCTGCTATTCGCGCAGGGCAACGGCAAACCGGTCGCTTCGACAACCGGTTATTTGGATGCGCCTCAGCTTGTGCAGACGATGCAAGACGCCTTTGCCAAATGGGAGCAAACGCGCGAAAAAGCCTGAACCAGAACTTTCACCCGACGAAAAATCGCAATGCGCCTTCACGGTCGCGCTGCGATTTTTTGTTGATTTACTGCCTCAAACGGTAAGACCTGGGTAGCATTACCGCTGTGAACCGCGCGAGTCAGTAAATCGGGCCATAATGGCCACGAGGAATTTTGATTTTACCTGACGCGTTACGGGCCGCTTGATAACGCGCGGTTCACGGGCTCCTCGTCAATTCTACAGGGATGAAGCATTACTCTTCTCTCTTCTTCACCGCCGGAAGCGGCCAATCGGCAATCGCTTTGTCCGCCAACGGATTGGCGCCCGCGACTTCCGCCGAACCTGGCGTAAACGTCACCGCCCAACTCATCTGGCCCGAAACGGGCGCGGAAAAGGTGGCGACCAACAGTTGCATCCCTTTGTTTTCCACATCGTAACTTTGCGGCCCCTGCGCGCTGGCGATTTCCCACTTTCCCCCGACCGCATCGGACAATTTGGCGCTCAACGTTTTATCCCCCTGTTTTAAAGTCGCGGTTTTGCCGTCGTCCGAAACTTCGATTTGCGCCCCCGTCACAAGGGCGAAACGCACCTTGTCGCCCGCCTTTAAACCTTCGACTTCATCGCGAATCGTGGCGTCTTGACCGGTGCGAAACAGAAATCCGCGCGTGACGCGCGTGGCTTGTCCAGCGAACACCGGCGACAAATCCACCACAACGCCCGCGTTTGGGCCAGCAGAAAACTTCGTCAGGCGAGCATCGCCATCGAACTTGTGCAACTGACCGTTGATGGTCAGCGTATTATGGCTGAACGGGCCAATCCGAAACACTTTCCAGCGGTCGCCATCTTGTTTGGAATCCCACAGGCCGATGCCTTTGGATTCGAGCGAATCGTAACTTTGTGCGCCCAAATCGCGCGCCCATCGAACGCCATCGGACTCGAAGACGAAACTTCCGGCGTCCATGTGCCCGTGACTGTTGCTGGCCTTGCCGCCCTTGAGCGCCAGCCACATCGCGGCGGGCTCGTCCCAACTGCCGCGAAACGTCGCGATTGGGTTTTCTCCATCGCCCATCCAGTTGAGCGGCAAATCGAGCGACCTCGCCGTTTTCGTCGGCCACCATAACGCGGCGAGAGGCAAAGTGCGCTCGCCCTGCGAATCGGGACGCGGTTTGCTCTCCAGATATTTGCGCATCGAAGCGCTCTCCAGACGCGCCAGCGCAGGCTGATTGAGCTGTTGGGCGAACCAGTAAGTCGTGCCCTCCAGACTGGTGCGCTCGCCGCCGTCCGAGTAATTATAAAAGGTGCCGCTCGGCCCCGCCAAATGGAACAGCGCCTCGACAGAGGGCAGAAAACCTGGCGCCTGCCCCAACCCCCAACCTTCGCCCAGCGCCGATTGCAATGCGCTCACCAGCATCACCTGAAACGTCGTGCCATAAGCCCAGTAACCCGGGCCTTCGGGATAAATCCCATCGGGCGCATAAGACTTGAGCACGCGCGGATTGAACTCGATGGCCTGAGTCACATAATGCGCCGCCAATTGCGGCTCGTCGTCGGCGATGGCCAGCGCGCCCAGCACCATTCCGGCGTTGCAGACCGAATTCCAGTTGTTGGTCGCCCCAACCCAACCAGTATTTTTCAGTCCGGCTTGCAATCCTTTTTCGTGAATCGCATCTTTAATAATCGTGCGCGCCTCCGCGTCCAAGTCATCGTAAAGCCAATCGGTGCCGATGGCCAGCGCCGCCGTCATTTCGGCGGTATCGAGAAAGTGCGACGGATTCCAATCGTCGTAACTCGCGGCGTTGAGCATCTCGGACTGCGCGCGTTCGAGAAATTGTTTATCGCCGGTCAGTTTGTATTGCATCGAGAGCAACAATACGCGCCGCAAAACGGTGCGCGAAACATCGAGCAAGCGACGCCCGATTTTCTTGTAAGCCACCGGCGGGGCAGTCAAGAGGGCGCGCGCTTCGGCTTGCTGGCGCGTCAAAAACGCGTCGAGTTCGGCGTCGTGGGCGCGCCTCGCTTTGAGTTGCGTCCATGTGTCGTCGGCGATGAGCAAACGCGGATGAGTGGGTTTGAGAGTTTTCAAAAGTGTGGTCTCGTCGGGCGAGGCGATGGGCGATTTCTCGGCGGCATCGGCGCTCTGAGCGTGAACACTCGCCAGAGCGAGCGCGCAAAATACGACAGCGAGGAGCGCTAAATTTTTCATGGGTTGGGGCCTGGAACGTAGTAGAACTCTCGCCCGTTGAACTCGCGTTTTTGCCAGTGCGGTTGCGGCTCGACCTGCTTTGGCGTGCCAAACACAAACGGATCGGCGTTTTCGCGGCGTTTTTCGCTTTCGAGACGGTATTTGTCCAATTGCTGCTCTAACTCATCCAGAGTTGGTGTGGGCTTGGCGACGAAGAAGTAGGTGCCCGCCGACGACTTCCATTTCTCTGCGGCTTCGTTGCGAACGAGAGCATTGCTTATGCTCTCGAAAACGTCGTCACCGACATAGTTAAAATAAAGCGAGCGGGTTTTCGCCGGAAGAAATTGAATCGCCGGATCGATGACGATGCTCACGCCCAAAACAGCGGCGAGTTGGCGTAAAGCCTCGCCGCTATCTTGCCGCACGATTTCAACCTGCATTATCTGTCCGCGTGCCCCCGGCGCCACCCGAAGGTGCGTGCCCGCCGTTTGCTTTTGTCCCAAATCCAAGTAAGGGTTCGACCGAAGTAGCGGAACGTTGTCAGGAATGTCCTTTAATTGGACGCCCCCGTTGTTATCGTTTGCGGGTTGCGCGTTGGCAACGCTCGCCGTCAGATAAAGCGCGCCCAATGCGATTAGAATTGGAATTTTCATTGCGGTGCCTCCGCTTCGGGCAATCTCTCGTTCGATGGCGCCGGAATGTAGTAAAACTCGTGCCCGTTGAACTCGCGTTGTTCCCAGTGTGGCTGCGGCTCAATCGGTCTCCCAAGCCGATCTTTCGGATCGAGGCCGCCACGCGGAAACACGAACGGATCGAAGCGTGGGTCGGCGCGCAACTTACTCTCGCGGTCGGCGAAATCGCGGGTTTGCAAATCATAGTTGAAAGGCTCCGCAGAAGCCAAGTCAAAAGGTTTGTCGGCGAAGAAGTAGGTGCCCGATGGCGACTTCACCATTTCAACGCCGTAATTGACCGAACTCAGCAAATCGTCCCAACTCAGGCCGCGAAACACCTGAGTGATGACGAACTTCTTTTCGAGTTGTGGGTCAATGACGGCACGCGCGCCCATCACATCAGTAATCTTCTTCAAGATAGCGGCCCGACTTTGACCGGCGGCTTCGAGTTGAAAAACTTCACCTTTGGGAGTTGGCAGCACGCTAATTTTTAAGCTGACGGAATTTGTAGGAGGAAGTCTGGGGCGCGGCGGCATCGTCGGGCCAAACAGCGATTGGTCAGCCAGAGTCCTTGGCGACGAACGAAAGAGCGGCCCGATGTCGGGAATATCCTTCAATTGCACGCCCTCGCTCTTGTTAGCGGCGGTTTGCGCGTGAGCAATGCTCGCCGTCAGACAAAGCGCGGTCAACGCGATGAGAATTGGAGTTTTCATGGTGATTTGCTGATTCAATTATAACTGATTAGACCGCCCAATCAATTTCGCGTCCCGCGTCAATCCATTGGTTTAAACTGGCCCACTCAAATGGCCGAACCCACAGAAAACGAAATCATCGCCGGACGCCGCGCGCGTCTGGAACAGTTGCAAGAGAGCGGACGCGATCCGTTCGCCCAAACTCGCTTCGAGCGCACCCATCTCGCGAGTGAAATTCACGCGAATTATCCCGAACTCGACGGCGCCGATGTGCGCGTCGCCGGTCGCATCAAGACCAAACGCGGACAGGGCAAAATCTCCTTCGCCGATTTATATGACCCGACCGGCAAAATTCAAGTCGTCGCGCAAATTGATAAGCTGGGCGACGAGAAAATGGCCGAATGGCTCAGTCTCGAACTGGGCGACATCGTCGGCGTGTCCGGCCAGGTTTTCCAGACCAAGCGCGGCGAAGTCTCGGTCGCCGTGCTCGAATTTGTTTTGCTGGCGACGGCGATTCAGCCGATGCCCGACAAATATCACGGATTGCAGGATGTCGAACTGCGCTATCGCCAGCGTTATGCCGACCTGATCGCCAACGAGGAAGTCGTCGAACTGTTTCAGAAACGCAGCGCCATCGTGCGCGAAATGCGTAAATTCCTGGACGAGCGCCACTTCATGGAAGTCGAAACGCCGATGATGCAGGCCATCGCCGGAGGCGCCGCCGCGCGCCCGTTCGTGACCCATCATAACGCGCTCGATATGCCGTTATATCTGCGCATCGCGCCCGAACTTTACCTGAAACGTTTGGTCGTCGGCGGGTTGGAACGGGTTTACGAAATCAACCGCAACTTCCGCAACGAAGGCGTGGACACCACGCATAATCCCGAATTTACCATGATGGAGTGCTATCAGGCGTTCGCCGATTATCACGATATGATGGACTTGACCGAAACCATGATTCGTCACATCGCGGGCGAGGTCAACGGCACGACGGTCATCAACTACGACGGCAACGAAATTGATCTGGGGCAAAGCTGGAAGCGCGCTTCGATGCAGGAGTTGGTGCGCGAAAAAATCGGTTTGGATTTGAGCGGTTACGCTCTCATCGAGGCGTTCGAGGAGCACGTCGAAGAAGAATTGGTCGAGCCGACGTTCGTGATGGATTTTCCGATTGAGAATTCGCCCCTCGCCAAAAAGAAGGCCGACGATCCGCGTTTTACCTATCGTTTCGAGCTGTTCGTCGGAGGCGCCGAAATCGGCAACGCGTTCTCGGAATTGAACGATCCGCTCGATCAGGCCGAGCGCTTTAAGGCGCAGGCCAAAGCCAGGGCCAAAGGCGACGAAGAGGCGCAGGCCACCGACACCGATTATCTGCGCGCGCTGCAATACGGATTGGCGCCCTCTGGCGGATTGGGCATCGGCATTGACCGCTTGACGATGCTGTTGACCGGCCAAAACTCGATTCGCGAAGTGATTCTGTTTCCCCTGCTCAAACCCGAATCGGGCGGCGCGGATTCGAGCGCCATCGACGCCGAAAAGTATGACGCCGAGAAGAAGATTCTCTATATCAAGTGGAAGAGCGGGCCGGTTCATGCCTATTATGGCGTCGGGCCCAAGGTCTACCGCGAATTCGAGCAGAGCGACTCGCGTGGCGCGTTTTTGAATAGCGAGATCAAAGGGAAGTTCGAGGAAGAGAAGCTGTTTTAAACGTTTCAGACGCGTTTGGCGGGGCTTACGCACCCTTCCAATCGATGGACTCTCCTTGAACGAACGCCAGATTGGAAGGGTGCGTAAGCCCCGCTCCCCTTATTCTATGCAACGTTAATCCTACTTTGTTAAAGCAATAGCCGCCGCATTCGCACCAGAAACCGCACCGAATCCACAAATAACACCTATCCAAACTTACGCGTTTTCGTTTAAACTGCCCTGCTCTCCACTATGAATTCACGCAGCATCCTGATGGTCGTGTCGCTGGCACTGAGCGTTCTCATCGGCTTGGTTTTGGCGCGCGGCGGCCAATCCAATAACGCCAAATCTGGCAGCAAAGCGCCGCGCATCGGGCTTTCTCTCGATACGCTCAAAGAAGCGCGCTGGCAGTCCGACCGTGATCTGTTCGTCAAGCGCGCGGGCGAGTTGGGCGCGACGGTCGAAGTGCAATCGGCCAACGGCGATGACAACCAACAGATTCGCGATGTCGAATCGCTGCTGACTTCGGGCGTGGACGCTTTGGTCATCGTGCCGCACGATGGCGTGGCGATGGCGCGCGCCGTCGAAATGGCGCATAAAGTGGGCGTGCCCGTCATCTCTTACGACCGTCTGATTCGCGACTCCGACGTTGACCTTTATCTCAGCTTCGACAACGTGAAAGTCGGCGAATTGCAGGCGAAATATGTGGTGAATAAGTTGCCTGGAGGCAAAGGCCGCATCGTGCGGGTTTACGGTTCGCCAACCGATAACAACGCCAAACTGTTCAAGCAGGGACAAGACAATATCTTGAATCCGTTGATTAAAAAGGGTGACATCAAAGTCGTGCGCGAGGATTGGGCCGAGGATTGGAAACCCGACAATGCCAAGCGCATCGTCAACGCGGCCATCACCGATACCGGCGGCAAGTTCGACGCGGTTTTGGCCAGTGCCGACGGCGTGGCGGGCGGCGCGATTCAGGCGTTATCGGAGGCGGGTTTGGCTGGCAAAATTATCGTGACCGGTCAGGACGCCGAACTCGCGGCCCTTCAACGCATCGCGCAGGGCACGCAGTCGATGAGCATCTATAAGCCGCTCAAAATTCTGGCGACGCAGGGCGCCGAAGCCGCCGTTGACCTGGCGACGGGCAAACCGATTATCGCGACGCGCACCACCAACAACGGCAAAATTGAGGTGCCCTCCAAACTCAACGACATCTACGTCGCCGAGAAATCGAATCTGGTTCCTCTCGTCATCAAAGACGGCTTCCAAAAATATGACGAGGTTTACCGAGGCGTGCCCGCCGACAAGCGCCCGCCCCGACCGTAATCATGTCCTCTCCCATCTTACGCGCCCAAAACATCGTCAAACGCTTCGGCCCGATTACGGCGCTCGATGGCGTTTCGTTCGACTTGCGCCAAGGCGAGATTCACGCTCTGTGCGGCGAAAACGGCGCGGGCAAATCCACGCTGATTAAAACGCTGTCGGGCATTCACTCGTTCGGCTCCTACGAAGGCGAACTGTTCCTGGAAGAGCAGCCGCTCGAACTGAAAAACAGCGCCGACGCCGCCAAATCTGGCATCGGCGTGATTTATCAAGAGTTGGCTCTGGTGCCCGAACTCAACGTCGCCGAGAACATTTATCTGGGCAACGAACCGCGTCGCGGCCTGTTCATAGACTGGCTCAAAGTCTTCGGGGGCGCGCGTGAATTGCTGCAACGATTCGCCGTCGAAATCGACCCGATGGCGCGCGTCGGCGATTTGGGCATCGGGCAGCAACAGTTGGTCGAAATCGTCAAGGCTTTGTCGAAAGAATCGAAGATTCTAATTCTGGACGAACCGACGGCGGCGCTCTCCGAAAGCGAAGTCGAGCAGTTGCTGGAAATTTTGATCGAGCTGAAGGCGCAGGGTTTGACCTGCGTTTACATTTCGCACAAGTTGGACGAAGTGTTCGCCATCGCCGACCGCATCACGGTTTTGCGCGACGGCGCCTCGGTTGCCACGCTCGAAACAGTGAACACCAACAAAGCCGAAGTGATTCAACTGATGGTTGGGCGCGCCATCGAGAATCTGTTCCCGCGCGAAGTTGCGCCCGACTTCGCGCCCGATGCCGCGCCGGTGTTGCACGTCGAAAACCTGAGCGCCGTCGGCATCGGCGATAGCGCGTTGGAACTGCGCGACATTTCGTTCGAGGTGCGTCCGGGCGAAGTTCTGGGACTGGGCGGCTTGATGGGCGCGGGGCGCACGGAAACTTTGCTGCATCTGTTCGGCGCCTGGGGCAAACGCACGGCGGGCGAAGTGACGCTGGACGGTAAAGCTCTGCCCGCCTCGACGACGCCGCACGATGCGATTGCGCGTGGCATGGTTTTGGTCAGCGAAGACCGCAAACGCATGGGACTGGTTATTGACAAAGACATCAGCTTTAATCTGTCGTTGTCGTCGCTGGAAAAAGTCGAGCGCGGCCCATTTATTGACCGCACTGGCGAGGCGACGCGCAATCACAAAGTCTTCGACGATTTGCGCGTGAAGGCGCCCGATTTAGAAGCGATTGTCGGCAACCTTTCGGGCGGCAATCAGCAGAAAATCGTGCTTGGCAAGGCGCTTTTAAGCGAGCCGAAAATCATCTTTCTGGACGAGCCGACGCGCGGCATTGATGTCGGCGCCAAGCTCGAAATTTACGGTTTGATCAATCAACTCACGGCGGCGGGATTGGCGGTAATTCTGGTGTCGAGCGAACTGCCCGAACTGATGGGCATGAGCGACCGCATCATCATGCTGCACGAGGGCGAAATCGGCGGCGAGTTTTCGCGCGAACAGGCGACGCCCGAACAGTTGCTCAGCGCCGCGATGGGGCAAGAGGCGCATCTGGTTTAGCGCAATCCGAAACCAAAACAAACAATAATGGCCACACTTGCATCCACTCAAACCGCCGCGCCCGCCAAAGCCGCGCCGCGCGTCGCCGCCGAAAAACCGATTTCGGCGCGCGATTTTTCGATGGTCTTCGCCCTGATCATCATCTGGGGCTTCTTCGCGTTCGCCGAACCCAACTTCCTCTCGGCGCGCAACCTCTCCAACCTCGCCGTCGAACTCTCCATTACCGCCGTTCTATCGCTCGGAATGCTGCTGATTATTCTGACTGGCAACATTGATTTATCGGTCGGTTCGGGAGTCGGCTTGCTGGGCGGCATCGCTTCGGTTCTGGTCTTCACTCACGGATGGAGCGCGCCCGCCGCGATGCTGGTCGCCCTCATTGTCGGCCTCGTCATCTGGGTCGCGATGGGCATGATTATCGTTTCGCAGCGCATTCCGGCGTTCATCATTACGCTCGCGGGCCTGATGGTTTTCAAAGGTCTGCACTGGCTGGTCATCCGTAACGCGACGGTGCCAGTTTCGGTCGGCGGACAGGCGAACCTTTATTCGTTGCTCACGACGTGGTATTTGCCGCCGCTCTGGAGCTTCGTTTTGACGGGCGTTGTATTCGCGGCGATGGTCTTCTTCGAGATTCGCGAGCGAGCGCGCCGCACGGCATTGGGCTTTCCGGTCGCGGCCAAAGAACTGGCATTTTCCAAACTGCTCATTTCCGGCCAAATTCTGCTTTTGTTTGTGTTAGTGTGCAATCAGTTTCGCGGCATTCCTCTGTCGGCTTTAATTCTGGCGGCGAGCGCGTTTGTGGTGTGGCTGGTCACGCAGCAGACGCGGTTGGGACGTTATTTCTACGCGACGGGCGGCAACGAAGAGGCGGCGCATCTGTCGGGCGTTCCGGTCGCCAAAGTCATCGTCGGCGCCTTCGCGATTATGGGCGCGTTCGTCGCGTTAGGCGGCTTTTTGCAGACGGCTTACGCGGGCGCCTCAACGACGACGACCGGCCAATTGCTCGAACTCGACGCTATCGCGGCGTGCGTCATCGGCGGCGCGAGCTTGAAGGGCGGGCGCGGCACGGTCGCGGGCGTGTTGTTCGGCGCGCTGATTATGGCCAGCCTGATTAACGGCATGACGCTGATGGCGGTTTCGCCCGAAGCGAAATACATCGCGCGCGGTTTGGTTTTGGCCCTCGCCGTGTGGCTCGATGCGCGGTTGAATCGCGCGACGGCGGGATAAGTTAAGGTGGCAGTTGGCAGGGGAAACACCTGACAACTGCCACCTGATTCCCTGCCACCTGACAAAACTGCGCGACCTTTTTGCATCGCTTCACCCCACAGCTATGGGCGTTGCCTTATAATAAGTTGCGCCCTTTCGATTCAACCGCAATCGGGGCCGCTTCACGCCGATGGCTTCCCCACAATCTTCCGCAGAAAATCTCTCCGACACCGAATTAACCGCCGAATCAGGCAGCGTCATTTCGCCCGAAATCGCGCCCGATTATAGCGTTCCGCCCACGAAATTGGAGGAGTTCAAAGCCTCGAAATGGCGTCCCATCGCCGCTTTCGCGGGCGCGCTTTTGCTCGGCGGCATCCTGATTCCTTTTGTGGTTACGCCCACAACAACAGGAGCGACAACTGTCGCCACTTCGAGTTGGGAACTGGCCCTGCCCGAATCTTCGACGATGCTCACCGAACTTTCGTCGGCGCCGGGCAAACCGATTCGTGGCAAGGTTTCGGCGGTCGCCGACATCACCGGCAAAGCGCCGGTGGGTGGCGCCATCGCGCGTTGGGTCGTGGAGCCGGGCGCCTCGGTGCGGGCCGGTCAACCGGTCGTGCAGATTTCGAGCGGCGCGGCATCGGCGGCGGCGCTACCGGGCGAGAGCCGTCAAATCGAGGCCGAAAAGCAACAGACTGCCGCCGCCGACGATCAGTTGAAGTTGGCGCAGCGTTTGACGACGACGCAGCAGAAATTGGCGGCGGCGCAACTGCGCGTCGAGCGCGCTCAGGCCACTATCAGCAAAACGCGCGAAGTTATCGCCGGTTTACGTTCGGGCGCGGGCGCGCAGCCCGACGTGCCGCCGCCCGCGCCGCGTCGCAAAAAATCGTCGACCAAGTCCAACCCCAAAGTCGCCGCCGCCCGCGCCACGACGCAGGGGGCGCAGAGCGCTTTCTATGATACCAAAGCGCAACTCAAAACCGCGCGCGCCGACCTGAGCGCGGCTCAGAAAGCTCTGGCGCCGCTGCAATCGAAGGTCGAGGACACGCAGGCCAACGTGAAAGTTATCGAGGGCAAATTCGACGGCAGTATGGCGAGCGCCTCGGATGTTCAGGCGGCGCGCTCGGCGCGTGATAACGCCAAAAGCACGCTCAAAAGCGCGTCAGATCGGCTGGAGGGCGCGCAGAAAGCGATTCCCACTTTAGAGAAACAGTTGGCCACCCGCGAGCGCGCGCTCGAAGACGCCAAACGCATTGAACGTGCCAGCGCCGCCGCGCCCGCCGACCAGGACGAGGCCGACAATGCTCCGGCGCCCGCCGCGCCTTCGGGCAACACAACATCGGTCGAGGACGCCGCCAAAATGGTAACTGATGCCCTCGCCGAAAGCCGCGCCGCCACGCGCGAAGCCGACCGTTTGCGCGCTCTGGCGGACTCGTATCAATCGCAGGCGCAGAAGTCGAATCAGCGCATCACTAACGCGACCGAGACTTTGCAAAACGCGCAACAACAATCGCAATCGCAGATGGTTCAATCTGTTCCGCGCGTGCGCTTCACGGCGGCGACCGCGCCCGCAGGAGGCATCGTGGTGTGGATCGCGACTCTGGCGCGCGAAGTCGGCGCTGGCCAATCGGTGTTCGGAATGTCGAGCGGCAAAGCCTATCAAGCGCGCTTCGAAGACCGCACCGACGGCTGGAAAAACGCCCGCGTTGGCCAGGTCGTCAGCGCCCTCGTGGCTCCGCCCGCCGCGCCAGTTGCGACGGCGAACGCGCCCTCGGCTAATGACGCCGGTTCGCCGCCGATGCCGGTTCTGGTTTCGCCCGCGCCCGATGCTGCCGTGTCCGCCACGACGCCAACGCCCGAACTCGATCCGAACAACGCCGCCGAGCAAGGCGCGACGCCGGTCAAAGTGCGCATCACCCGCATCGCGCCGCCCGAACGCGCCGGAGAGCCCGCCATTTTGGAGGGCGAGTTAATCTCGCAAAGCAGCGCCGCCGGGCCGGAGTATCGTCTGTTGGCCTCGCTGCCAAGCGTGGGCGCGCCCGATATTTTGACGATTCCCAACTCAGCGTTGGTCGAGCGCGATGGCGTTTGGATGGTCGCGGTTATCGAACCTGACGGCACCGAGCCGCAACCCGAAGTCACGCCGGTCGCGACGCAAACTCCCTCAGCCGAAGCCGCGCCCGAACAGCCGATGGGAACATTGGCCTGGCGCAAAGTCGAAGTCGGCGCAAGCGATGGCATCGCGCGCCGCGTCAACGGTGGATTGAAAGCGGGCGAACGCATAGTGACCGATCCGCTTCCGCTCCTTGCGCAGGCGCCGCCCGAATCGAAGGCGATGCCGCGCGTAAAATTGGGTTAAACAAAAAAGCCACCAAGGACGCGGGGATCGCGGACGTTTTCCCTCACCCACCTTCGCGGGACTCAGAACTGCCTATATTTCACAGACTCAACTCAGCTCCAACACTCGCGCCGTCCGCTCGCGCACTTCGTCAACTAACGCGCCATCATTCGCCAGCGATTGCCCGAACGAGGGCACCATCGCTTTAATTTTCGTCTGCCACTGCTCCGAGGCGAACTTATCCGGAAAGCATTGCTTCATTAGCGTCATCATAATCGAGACGGTCGTCGAGGCGCCGGGGCTGGCGCCCAATAAGGCGGCCAAAGAGCCATCGGCGGCGCTGACGACTTCGGTTCCGAACTGCAAGGTGCCGCCGCGCTTCGGGTCTTTCTTGATGATCTGCACGCGTTGCCCGGCAACCTCCAACTCCCAATCGTCTAACTTCGCCGTCGGCAAGAAATCCTTCAACGCCTCCAACCGATCTGCGGGCGATTGACGAACCTGGCCAATTAAATATTTGGTGAGGGGAATGTTATCGCGTCCGACCGAGAGCATCGGAAACATATTGCTGGGCCGAATCGAAAGCGGCAAATCGAGGAACGATCCCTCTTTCAAAAACTTGGTCGAGAAACCGGCATACGGCCCAAACAACAATGCTTTTTGTCCATCAATCACGCGTGTGTCGAGGTGCGGCACCGACATCGGCGGCGCGCCGACGGCGGCTTTGCCATAAACCTTGGCGCCATGCTTTTCGATAACATCGGGGTTAGTGCATTTGAGCCACTGCCCGCTCACCGGAAATCCGCCGTAACCTTTGCTTTCGGGGATGCCCGATTTAATCAACAGCGGCAACGACCAACCGCCCGCGCCGATGAAAACGAACTTGGCGCTGACCTGCCGAACTTTGGCGTTCGTCCGGTCTTTGACGGTGACTTTCCAGCGCCCATCATTCTCGCGACGCAGGCCGATAACCGATTGGCTAAACGCCAGATCAACGCCATTTTGCGCGCGCAGATATTCGATCATCGAGCGGGTTAAGGCGCCGAAATTTACGTCGGTGCCGATCTTCATGCGCGTGGCGGCGACTTTCTGATTCGGGTCGCGGCCTTCCATCACCAGCGGCATCCATTCGGTTAATTTCGCGTGATCTTCGCTATATTCCATCGCGCCAAAAAGCGGATTGGCGTGCATCGCCTCATAGCGTTTGTGCAGATAATCCACGTTATCCTCGCCCCACACGAACGCTAAATGCGGCGTCTGACGGATGAAACCCTGCGGATCGGAAAGCATATCTTGCTCGACCAGATACGACCAAAACTGGCGCGACTCGTCGAACGATTCGCAGATGCCGATGGCCTTGTCAATAGCGATTGAGCCGTCTTCTTTTTCGGGCGTGTAGTTCAGCTCGCAAAACGCGGCGTGGCCGGTTCCGGCGTTGTTCCAGGCGTCGGAACTTTCGGCGGCGGCGCCGTCCAAACGTTCGATCAGTTGAATCGTCCAATCGGGCTGCATTTGGCGCAGCATCACGGCCAGAGTCGCGCTCATAATGCCAGCGCCAATCAGCAAAACATCGGTTTGCGTGGGGAGAGAATTTTCGGTAGAGTTCATGGAAATAAAACTGCCGATAGTTTACGTTTTGGCGCGACCTGGCTTTTGACTTGTCTGGCAATAGCAGTTTGCCAAACGCGATGTCTTAGCGAACCGAAGCGTAAGCGAACGGCTAAGTTTTACCGCACCCAAACTTAGCCGTTCGCTTACGCTTCGGTTCGCTTTTACTGCCACCTTACCTACCGTCCCGCCGTCCGCAATCCGGTCGCGCCAATCGTGCCGTTGAGCAAGAAATTGCCAAACGCGAAGAACGTCGGCGACGGCACGAAGCGCGCGTCAATTAAACGCAACTCAACCGAATCGGAGGTAATCGCCGTTACGCGCGCGACGCCGCTTTCGCTTTGCCACAGGCGGTCGCCGTTGGGGTTGCTCTGGCGAATCAGGATGTTATTGCGCGTTCCAAAGGCGAGAGGATAATTCTGCCCGACGGCAAACCTCTGACCCGCAGGCGCTTCGAGAAAAACGTCAAAGCGCCGCTCGGTCGGCACGTTGACGATGCGATTGATGCCGCTAAATTCAAGGTTTTGCGTGCCGTCGCTGGCGGTGACCAAAACGCTGTTGAGATTGTTGGCGCTGCTCGTCGAAAGCGTGGTGACGGGCGCGAAGTAGGCGTTGCTCTGCGACGAAACGGCGGAGTAAAGCAAATCGGCGTTGGGCTGATAATTGGCGGGCAAAGCGGGCGTCGAAGTCGAAGAGCCGCCGCCACAACCGGCGACGATAATGGGGGCGGCGAGCGCGCCGAATAAGGCGAGTGAGCGATGGAAGGTGAGAAGGGTTTTCATGAGAAAGCCGAAAAAATGCTCAGTCTTTGAACGGCGCCGCCAACGCGCGTTGCGCTCGTTTATTGCGCCGCCAATCGGCGCGCGGTGTCGTTTTTCCACGCCTGAGAAAACTGTCCAGTCGAAAAGCCGAACTCGTCTTGAAACGAACCCCGAAAATCGTCCGATTCGCGGGCGCGATTGAGAAACTCTGCAACTGCGGCGTCGCGATACTGTTAAGGAACGTGCAAAAAACAAGTTGTAAAAGTTTGCAATACAGTGAACTCAAATGAATTGTGGAGAGACGGCGAATCCATTCGCAGCCAGACCGCCTGACGACGTTGTGTCGGCCTTCTCCGACACAACGTGATTTTGGGGCGTCACCTCTCCAATTCATTTGAGTTCACTATAGTAAGGTCAAGCGAAAAACATAAGGAAAATTCGGCTTAAACACCTATCCAAATGCGGAATTTTTAGTAACTACTCAGGTGCTCCCGCCCTGTCATTCTGAGCGTAGAGAGGCACGAACGAAGTCGAAGAATCCATTGCGTCAAAGCGACTACACACGTTCGCGAAGACCGTTACGTCATGGATTCTTCGACTTCGTTCGTGCCTCTCTACGCTCAGAATGACAGGGCGGGAGCACCTGAGTAGTTACAATCTTTAAACGCAAAGAGCACAAAAAGACACGAAAATTTTCCTCCTGTCTCAAAAGCCGGTATAGCCACAGAGTTCACAGAGAAAACCCTAAAATTCAAACGCCTCCATGCCTTAGCTGCTTCATCTTTCTGTGTTTCTCTGTGTGTTCTCTGTGAACTCTGTGGCTATACCGGCTTTTGAGACAGGAGGAAAATTTTTAAAGAACATAGGAGTTACGCAGTTGCTTCATGCCGTAGGGACGACCGCTTGCGGCGTCCTTTGTTTAGCCCTCTTGAACGTCATTTACCTTCCTCCAGGCGAGATTTCCGGACGCCGCAAGCGGTCGTCCCTACGGCATGAAGCAACTGCGTAACTCCTAAGAACAGTGCGCGATGGCAGAAACCTATTTGTGTTCTTTGTGGTTTAAAAATTCCCCATTCGGATCGGATAGGCACTTAACGCAAACGGCGCGCGGTATCGTTATACCAGCTCTGATAAAACTCCGGCACCGTTGCCTCGAACTGCTGGGCAAACGCGCGGCTAAAACTGTTGCTGCCGCGCACCAGATTGAGGAAATCGGGCAGATCGTTGCGCTTCATATTCGACAACAGATAACGCGTCATGTGATAGCTCTGCGCGTAAGGCGAAGGCGCGATGATGCCAGCGCCCGCGTCGCCGAGTTTGGCGCCCAAACCGGTGTGCGCGCCGAAGGTATTGGGATATTCCAACTGCGTCGGCGTCACCAGCGCGTTAGCGGCGAACAGGCGTTTGATGTCGTAATTGTTGACCGCAACATCGTCGGGCACGACCTGTCCGCCAGCGAAATCGGCCATGCCTTCGGTGAACCATTTGGGCAGTTCGGCGGTGCCCATCAAGCGCCGAATCATCGCGTGATTGAACTCGTGCGCCACCATCGAACGGAAGAAATCGGGATCGGTCGCGGGTGTGGATTCGCCCTTGCGGTTGCGAAGCGGAATGTAGAGCACGTTGCCGATAGTGACCGCCGCCACCCAACTTTCGGGCGCGTGCCCAACGCGCGCGTTGAAGCAGGCCGCGAACTGATCGTAAGTATCGAAAACGTAAACCGAGGTCGCCAAAACGTCGGCATCGAAGAGCGCCGAACTCGCGCGATATGCCGGGCCGAGACAGCTAATGGCGGCTTTGGTGGCGGCGTCATCCGAAACGTAATGCACCCGAAAAACCGTCTGTCCGCCGCTTTGAACCGCGTATTCCTGCGGCGGCACGAACGGCGCCAGGCGCTCGATTTTATCGAGGATTACTTCGGTCGCGAACCCGCCGTCCATCAACTGCACGCCGCCCGCGCGGGCGCGCCGCAAATCGGCGACGGCTTCGGGATACCACGCCAACTGATAAAACGTCAGGCCGCGCCAGTAAAATAAACGCGGGTCGGCGGATTTGGGCGCGGCTTCGTCGGTGCCATCGAGTAGCTCGTCGGCGCGCCGCACGATATCGTCGTAAAAGCCGCGCTTGAAATCGCGATTCATCTGCGCCAGAATCGGATTGAGCGGATCGGGCGCGACGGCGGATTGAACCGAAGACGGCGCGAATTGCGCGTTGGCGGCGGGCGCAAGCAGCAGGAGCGACGAGAGCAGGAAGGGAAAAAGGCGCGGCATTGTCAAGTGAATTGAGACCGTCGAAACGGCGCGACGTTCCAGCACACGCACAATTGCGCCATAGAAACGACGATTTATGGCGTCTAAAACAAGCTGTAAAGGTAGTGCTTCTTCAAGGGTGGATTGACGGAACACTACCGAGTTCGACTACTTCATACTTGCAGAAACAGCACGAGAACTTGCGCCGCACGGCCCTGCGAATCTAACCGGACAACTCACTTTTCGCCTGAACCGCCGGAATCGCGCCACGCACCGTCGTGCCGTTGACCGAAATCGCGTAACTGCCCTCGGCATTGGGAAGCGGCAGTTGGCCAGTCGCCTGGAATTGGTCGCGCCCATTGGGGAAGGTGCCCAACACGTTGAAGCCGCGCGGCGCCTCGAAGGTGCCGACGAAATTGTAATTGCCGAGGGGCAAGCCGACCGGCAGTTCCGCCGATTCGCGCGTCGGCTCGCTGAGGATTTGCAGCATTCCGGTCACATCGCGGCCCGCAGTCCGCGTAACCAGAGAGGCGTTTTGGCCGTTGGATAGAGTGAAATTGTCGGTGCGCGAAACGACGGGAATCGCCGGTTTATCCGAGCCGCCGCCGCAACCTGACAACGTCAGAGTCGCGGGCGCCAGCAGCAAAAGCCCGCACAAGGCGAAACGAGGGAAATTTTTCATCGGATTATGCGACTCTTCTGGCGCGCGAAAGTCGTGAAACCGCACTGGCTCGGTGAGCAGACGTTTTAATCCGTCTCTTCATCATCATTGGTCGCGACCGGTTCGCTGGCCTCGACGACAACGGCGAACTCGCCTTTGATTTCCTTGCGCGCGCGTAAATTTTCGGCGACTTCGGCGGCGGTGCCACGCAGCATTTCCTCGAAATGCTTGGTGATTTCGCGACACGCGCACACGCGCACAGTGGGCGCGACTTCGGCGAGGAACTCCAGGGTCTTGGCGACGCGAAACGGCGATTCGTAAAAGATAAACGTCTCGTCGCGCTCGCAGGCCGCCGTAAACGCTTTGCGGATTTTGCCGGGTTTACGCGGCAGAAACCCCAGAAAGCTGAACTTTTGCGCATCGAAGCCCGACACCGACAGCGCCGCGACCAAGGCGCACGGCCCAGGAATCGGCGAAACGGTGACGCCCGCCTGCGCCGCCGCTTTGACGAGGGCGGGCCCAGGATCGGAAACGCCGGGCGTTCCGGCATCGGTGACCAAAGCCAGGCTTTCGCCCGCTTTTAAACGTTCTACCAGAGCCTCAATTTTGGCGGGCGAGGTGTGTTGGTGAACCGAGGTTTGCGGCGTTTTGATCTCGAAGCGCGCCAGCAGTTTGCCGGTGTGCCGGGTGTCTTCGGCGCAGATTTGCGCGACATCGCGCAGGGTTTGCAACAGGCGCGGCGAAACGTCATCGAGGTGGCCGATGGGCGTGGCGCACACCCATAAAGTGCCGGGAGAATTGAGCATGATAATTTATGGCACGCAGAGACGCGGAGTCGCAGAGAGGACAAAGAAATCAAAAATCATCGCTCGACCGTTCTTCAAAATTTTTGGTTGTTTTATTCTCTCTGCGACTCCGCGTCTCTGCGTGCCATATAAAAACAAAAAAGCGGCGCATCCCGAAAATGGATGCGCCGCTCTTAAGTTTTACCGATGAACGTCTGATTGCGAACGAGTGGCCCCTGACGAAAATTGCGCCTCGCGTGAAAAAGCTGGGTTTACGCGAGTGCGGCGCTAAAGAGTTTTAGCGACCGCGACGGCGCAAGGCTCTTTGGGCGCGACGGCGCTTTTTCATCCAGTGAGTTTTCACTTTGCGCTTGTGCTTTTTTTTGTCTGAACTCAAATTGAGGCTCCTTTATAGAATGTCGCTTGATTTGTCATCGATAGGGTTAATTGAAATCTGTCTCCGTCCGGGCCAAGTAATTATAAAACAAAACGCCCTGCCCGTCAAGCTATTTGCTGTCGGCAACCCAATCTTCGTTGTTGGTCGCCTCGTTTTGCACGGCATCAACGTTCGCTTTGGGCTTGCTTTTGCGTTCTTTAATCGCGTGAATAATCATCGGTAGAATCGACAGAAACACGATGAGCAAGACCGCTTTTTCGAGGTTATTTTTGACAATCGGAATGCCGCCCAGAAAGAATCCAAGCAAGAGCATCGAGCAAATCCAGCCGATGCCACCAATGACGTTATAGACGATGAACTGGCGATATTCCATGCCCGCCGCGCCCGCGACCGTCGGCGCGAAGGTGCGCACAATCGGCACGAAGCGCGCCAAAACGATGGTTTTGGGGCCGTGTTTTTCGTAGAACTCGTGCGCGCTATCGAGATGCTTGCGCTTGAAAAAGCGACTGTCGGGCCGCGAAAATATCGCTGGGCCCGCTTTGCGCCCGATGAAATAGCCGACGGTGTCACCCGCAATCGCCGCGATAGACAGCAACACCATCAGCAACGGCAGCGAAAGCGCGCCAGTGCTGGACACGAAGAATCCGGCGATAAAGAGCAGCGAATCGCCCGGCAAAAAGAAGCCGATGAGCAAGCCGGTTTCGGCGAACACGATGGCGAACAGCAGCAAATAGCCGCCCGCTTTGATGAGCCGTTGCAGACCTTCGGGATCGTGCAGGTCGTGAAGAAATTCCATAAAAACGCGCCACAACGCCAAAAGATAAACTTGGCAATGGCGCATAAAGGCTAATGCCTTGAGCGTTCGTCGTCAATTAAGAAAAGCCTGAGAGCCAAAAGATGAGAGAAGAAAATCACGTCTCGACGCTCAAATTTCTTCGGCCCATTTTCATCCTTTAGCCTTCCTCCTTCCCCCATGTCCCGCACGCCCGAACAATTTGTGCGCGCCCGCCGCGACGCCTGGGAACGCCTCGAAGAACTCGTCGAGCGCGCTCAGGGCGCCCGTTTAAGCGCGCTTTCCAACGACGAACTGCACGAACTCGGCACGCTCTATCGCCGCACTTCGGCAGATTTGGCGCGCGCTCAGACGCGCTATAACTCAACGCTCGCCGGACAGGAGTTGGTGCGCACGCTCAACGCTCTGGTGCGCCGCGCGCACGCCCAGATTTACGCGACGCCAACTGGGGGCGCCACGCCGCAGACCGCGTGGAACTGGCTATTTTACGGATTTCCGGCGGCGTTTCGGCGGCACTGGCGCGCCATCGCGTTCGCCGCGATTCTGATGTATGGCCCCGCCATCGCCGCCTACGTCACCGTATGGAGCAACGCCGCCGACACGCGTTTGTTTCTCGATGATGCCGTCGTGCAAACCGTCGAAGAGCGCGCGCAGAAAAAGCTGGTGACCGGCTGGGGCGGCAACACTTCCTATAAAGGCGTCGTCGAATCTCCGGCGATTTCGGGCTTTATTATGACCAACAACATTAAAGTCTCGATTATGGCCGTCGCGCTGGGCGTGACGGCGGGACTGGGGACGGGATTGGTGCTGATTTCCAACGGCATGATGTTGGGCAGTCTGGCGGCGGTGGCCTCCAACAACAACGTGGATTACCTGTTTTGGAGCGTGATTTTGCCGCACGGCATTCTGGAACTTTCGGCGATTGCCATCGCTGGTGGCGCCGGGTTCGTGCTGGCGCGCGCGATTTACGCGCCCGGCGATTTGCCGCGTCGCGACGCCCTCAAAATCGCCGGAGGCGAAGCCGCACAACTGTTGGTCGGCGTCGCCGCGATGTTGGTGATTGCCGGTTTGATCGAAGGTTTTATCACGCCCGCCGATATTTCGCCCGATTTCAAGATGGGCTTCGCCGCGCTGACTGGCCTGGCGATGACGGCTTATTTGTTCGTGAGGCCGCGCGCGGCGGCGGACGACGCTTCGACGCGCGATATAAAATCGCAGCCAACATAATAGTCGGCCTTCGCCGACACCTAAATTTGCACTGTGTCGGCGAAGGCCGACTATTATGTTGGCTGCGATTTTATATCGCATTCACTTTGAAAACCATGAAACTCTGGTATGACAAACCCGCTTCACGGTGGGTCGAAGCGTTGCCGCTGGGCAATGGACGTTTGGGCGCGATGGTCTGGGGCGATCCGCATTCCGAACAGATCAATCTCAACGACGACACGCTTTACGCGGGCGAACCGCAGTCGCGCGACCGCCAACTCGACGTGACGGCGGAGTATGAGCGCGTCGTAGAATGGCTACGCGACGGCCAACATAAGGAGGCCGACGAGTTCATCGCCCGCAATTGGCTGGGGCGCGGCAACGGTTGTTATCAGCCGTTGGGCGATTTGCACCTCGAATTCGCCGGACGAGGTGAAGTCGTCGGTTATCGGCGCGAATTGGATTTATCGGAAGCTATGGCGCGCGTCAGTTATCGGCAGGACGGCGTGACTTTCGAGCGCGAAGTTTTCGCCAGCCATCCGGCGGGGGCTTTGGTCGTGCGTTTGAAGGCCTCGGCGCCGGTTTTGGATTGCACAATTCGGCTCACTTCGCCGCATCCGACGGCGCAGTTTGAAGAGGACGGCGCGACGCTGCAAATGAGCGGGCGCGTGCCTGCTCTCGTGGTGCGGCGCACCTGGGAATGGCTCGAAGCGCGCGGCGAACAGCACAAATATCCCGAACTGTTCGATGAAAACGGCGCACGGCGCGCGCAACCGTTGTTGTTTCGGCAGCGCGGCATGGGCGGCGAAAGCGCGAGTTTCGCCGCTCACGAAATGCCGGTGCTTTACAGCCAGGGCGCAGACGGCATGGGCACGCGCTTCGCGGCGCGCGTGGAAGTGCGCGCCGCCAATGGAATCGTGAGCGCGCACGACGGCGCTTTGCGCGTTAAAAACAGCGACGAAATTCTGCTTATTCTGACGATTGGTTCGAGCTATAACGGTTTCGACAAAAGCCCCAGCCGCGAGGGAACCGACGCTTCGGCTCAAGCGCGCGCGGCGTTGGACGCGACGCGCGGCCAGACTTACGCGCAGTTACGCGCCCGACACGTCGAAGATTATCGCGCGCTTTTCGACCGCGTTGCGCTGCGACTGGGCGAGCCGACGGCGCAAAGCGCGTTGCCAACGGACGAACGCATCGAGAAGTATGCCGGGGGCGGCGACGAAACTCTGGCACAATTATATTTTCAATTTGGCCGTTACCTGATGATCGCCGGTTCGCGAGAGGGAAGTCAGCCGCTCAACTTGCAGGGCATCTGGAATCTCGACGTGGTTCCGCCCTGGGCGTGCGGCTATACCACCAATATCAACGCGCAGATGAACTACTGGCCCGCCGAAATCGGCAATCTGGCCGAGTGTCACCAGCCGCTGTTGCGCATGATTGAAGAGATGGCCGTGACCGGACAAAAAACTGCGCGCGAGATGTATGGACGGCCTGGTTGGGTGGCGCATCACAACAACGACATCTGGCGCGACACGCAACCGGTGGATGGCATCGCGCAAACCAGCTTTTGGCCGATGGGCAGCGGTTGGCTGTGCCAGCATATCTGGCAGCACTTTCTGTTTGGCGGCGACCGCGAATTTCTGGCGCGCTTCTACCCAGTAATGCGTGGCGCCGCCGAATTTTACGGGTGCTGGCTGGTTGAAAACGAACGCGGACAACTGGTGACGCCCGTCGGCACTTCGCCAGAAAACCGCTTCGTTTACGGCGACGGACAAATCGCGTCGGTTTCGATGGGGCCGACGATGGACATGGCGATCATCCGCGAACTGTTTGGCAACTGCATCGCCGCCGCACAAGTTTTGCAAACCGACGCCGACTTCGCCGCGCAATTAAAAAGCGCGAGAGAGAAATTGTTGCCATTTGGGCTCGGCGCGCGCGGCCAGTTGCAGGAATGGCAGCACGACTTCGCCGAACGGGAGCCGCATCATCGGCATATTTCGCATTTGTATGGCTTGCATCCGGGCGAGCAGATTTCGCGGCGCGAAACGCCCGAACTGTTCGCGGCGGCGCGGCGCACGCTCGAACTGCGCGGCGACGAAGCGACCGGCTGGTCAATGGGCTGGAAAATCAACTGCTGGGCGCGCCTGCAAGATGGCGATCACGCGCACGCTTTGCTGCGTAATTTAATCAGTCCCAGCCGGACTTATCCCAATCTGTTCGATGCGCATCCGCCGTTTCAAATCGACGGAAACTTCGGCGGCGCGGCGGGCATCGCCGAAATGTTACTGCAATCGCAAGGCGGCGAACTCCAGCTTTTGCCCGCGCTCCCAAGGGCGTGGGCCGACGGCGAAGTTCGAGGTTTACGCGCGCGCGGCGGCTTTGAAGTCGCGCTTTGGTGGAGCAATGGCGAGTTGAAGCGCGCGGAAATCAAATCGCGGTTGGGGCAGAGTTGTATCGTGCGTTACGGCGAAAAGACGCTCGAATTCTCGACCGAAAAGGGCGCGATTTATACCAAGTCCGGCTTCTGAGTTTATGAACCGCGCGCGTAAGCAAGCGGGCCGTTGTAATTGCGAGAACAGTTCAACGTTGCCCTGAGCGTTATGGCCCGCTTGCTTACGCGCGCGGTTCATGAACTCAGAAGCCGGACTTGGTATTACTCCTTCGATTCTAACTTAAACATTCTCTCATGATTCCGATTCTCGATACGCACCAACATCTGATTGTGCCCGAACTGATGCCCTACTCGTGGACAAACGGCAAAGCGCAACTGGCGAACCAGACGTTTGGCATCGCGGAGTATCTGCGCGCCAGCGCGGGCACCGGCATCGAGCGCACGATTTTCATGGAAGCCATGCCCGATGATAAGAGCGCCGAGGCGCCTTTTGTCACCGATTTGGCCGCGCGCAAAGATTCGATTATTCAGGGTGTTATCGCCCATTACCCCTGTGAAAACGCAGGAGTTGAAGCGTATCTGGACGAAATCGCACATCCCAAATTGGTCGGTTTGCGTCGCATTTGCCACGTCGAGCCGGACGAGTTTTCGCAGCAACCGCGTTTTGTCGAAAACGTGCGCCGTCTGGCAAAGATGAACTTGACTTTCGATTTATGTTTCGCCGCGCACCAATTGCCGCTCGCCGCAAACTTGGCGCGCGCGTGCCCCGACGTTCAATTTGTTCTCGATCATTGCGGCAATCCCGACATCGCAAATGGCGAATGGGATTCGTGGCGCGCAAACATCCGCCAACTCGCGCAGTTGCCCAACGTAACTTGCAAAATCTCCGGCGTGCTGGCCTACTGCAAACCCGACGAAGCCAACACTGTAACCGTGCGGCCTTACGTCGAAGCGTGCCTCGAATCGTTCGGCTGGAATCGCGTGGTCTGGGGCAGCGATTGGCCGGTTTGCAATCTCACGACAACGCTTGCGCAATGGGTCGAGACCTCACGCGAAATCGTTCGTGGCGCATCGCAGGGCGAGCAACGCCAACGGTTTGCGGGCAACGCAGAGCGCATTTATTTGAAACGAGAAGTTTGATTTATACACAAAGCCCAAAAAACACGGATGGCGGCGAAAATGTAATACACATCCGGCAGTCATGCTGAAAAAATGGCACCTTTGTTGGGCTTTATCGGACTGACGCAAGGCGTCGGCATTGCGGGCGCGTTGCCGACAACCAAAGCGATCCAGTCGGGCTGGTATAAACGCCTGCGCAAACCCGACTGGCAGCCGCCGAGCGGCGCCTTCGCTCCAGTCTGGACGCTGCTTTATAGGTTGATGGCCGTCGCCGCCTGGCGCGTCTGGCGCAAACGCAAAGCAGAACCCGATGCCGAAAGACGGCTTTAACATTGTGGGGCGTGCAACTGGCGCTCAACGCGACCTGGTCGTGGATATTCTTCGGCGCCCGCAAGCCGAAGTGGGTATTGGCCGAAATCATCGCGTTAGGGCTCGCCATCGTGGGGACAGCGCGCGCGTTCTGGCAAATAGATCGCGCGGCGAGCGCGCTGTTGTGGCCGTATCTCGCGTGGGTTTCGTTCGCGACGGCGCTCAACGCCGAAATCGCGCGGCGCAAAGATTGATGAAACGACAATGAGAATCAGGGCAGAGCATACCATGTCCCTTTGCCGGAGCCGTGTTGAACGAGTTGGCCCGCTCCAAGCAAACGTCGAAAATGCTCTTTGAGCGTGTTGCGGCTGGCGCCGGTGAGACGAATCATCTCTCCCATCGTGACGCGTCCGCGCTCACCCGCCTGTTCGAGAATGCGCGCCGACAACTCCGGTAGCGGAGCTAAGACGAGCTTTTCGCGCTCGACTTTGGCCGAAAGTCGCCGCTTTTGACCTTGCAGAGCGCGCAGGAAAAAACCGAGCCAGGGTTGCCAGTTCGGAGCGTCGGTTCGTATCGTGCCCTGCGTTTGACGCAACGCCAAATAATAGCCTTCCCTGGAATTTTCGATCACGCTTTCCAGCGAACTGTAAGGCACATAAGCGTAGCCGAATTGCAACAACAAAAGCGTCGTCAAAACGCGACTGAGGCGCCCGTTACCATCCTGAAAAGGATGGATTTCCAGAAAAACGACGGCAAAGACCGCGATGGTAAGCAAGGGATGAAGCCGCTTCTCCTCGCGGGCCTGGTTTAGCCAGTTCACCAATTCTTCCATGCGGCGCGGCGTGTCGAAAGGCGTGGCTGTCTCGAAGACGATGCCGATTTGTTGACCGGCCTCGTCGAAAGCCGCCACGCTGTTGGGGAACTTTTTGGTATTGCCCCAATGCCACTCGTCTTTTTCGCTGTAAAACAACAACTGTTGATGCAAGCCCTTGAGTTGTCGCCTGGCTCATCGGGCGATTTCCTGTGCCCTCCATTCGGCCTCTTCTTCGTCGCTGAAATAATTGCCCGCTTCGTCGTGAACCGCATCGCTCGTGGCGCGCCAATCGGCTAACTCGGCGCTACCTTGGGACGTGGCATAATACGCGGCGGCGGCTACGGCGCTGCGGCGAGTGATGATCGCGCGCGCGTCATCGGGCGCGGCGAAAAGCGTTCTGAGCGCATCGTTCTGGCGCTGGGCGTCGCCGCTACTCATCTCGCGCCAAATGGATTCGGCGTCGGCTTGCGGCGTCGCGGGGGCGGGTGTCACGGTTGGCGGCGTGGCTGGCGTTGGCGCGGCTTCCTCAAGCGCGCTCTCTGGCACGCGCCACACGCGCCCGCGTTTGACGGCCCGCATTAACCCGCGCTTGATTTGGCGCCTCACGGTTTCGGGGTGCAACTGCAACCGCGCCGCAGCTTGCTCGATGGTTAAAAGCATCTCCATAAGACACTTCATTTTATCGCAATTACCAACGTTGAACAAAGGGCGAAAGCGTCGGCTTGGATAGATTTGAAAGCGACGCTAACACGCCACTCGCCGCCATCGCACAACGTGGCCCTTGAGTGGACGCCAAAGGGCCAACGAACGCGTCGCTGGCCCTTTGGCGTTTTGCTTGCTTGTGCAATTGCCAATCAGCTTCGTTGATTAAGCCGCCGTCAATATGCGGCGTGGTGCCGGAGCGCCGCGAAACAATCCTTCGGCACTTAAATCTTCATCTATATCCGGCCAGTGAATGCCACAGCCGCCGCCAGCAATCTGCCAATATTGGCGCTGTGCTGGCGTAGCGTGCAACAGGCGCGGATACCAACCTAACGGCACCGAGATGGTTCTGCCGTCCATAATAGTTACGCTCAATGTGTCTTCGGTTACCTCCACATCGGCAACCCGCTCATTAGTTACTGTCGTCAAAGAAGTCATACCATGCCTCCAACAGTTCTGCTTGATGCTGCTCACCCAGAGTTTGAACTCGTCGCAATTATAAGTCGTCGGGCGTTAAACCCGTCTGTTTAGCAATGCGCGACAACATCACCGGCCCAATCTCGTCGTTATCGTGAAATGAGAATGTATAATTCGGCCAACCATCGCGCTCCAGCGTTTTGTGCGAACCGCTTTGCCGTTTAACGCTCCAGCAATACGAAGCAACGCCGCTAAAACGCGGCGCGCTTTGGCCGATTTCCACGGGCTCAAGCCGCCACCAAAAACACATTCGCCATGTCCGGCACCTCTTCGCCATTTTCCAAACGCTCGGCGATAACGCGCAAAGCCAGCGCCTCAACATTGGCCACGGCGCGCTCGCGGCTCGGCCCGTAAGCCAGAACGCCAGGCAATTCCGGCACGAGGGCAATCCAACGCCCGTCGTCTTCGAGTTCGGTTTCGATGCGCAAATTCATAAGATCAATACTACCCGATGGATTCTCCGCAAGGGAAGCGCGCCTCTCTCGCCCCGCCGCCCCACGGCGCAACAGTGGGCAAAATGCAAAACCACGTCTATCGATATACCATTGTCATAGGAATTGGGATGAGTAAGGTGAGAAACGAAAAAGTGCATAGGAGCCACGTCTGGAGTCGTCAATCGCCTACAGTATCAGGGGAGAGAGACTCCTAATTTCTTTAGCGTAGAGTCAGAAGTCTCACGAGGCGCCAAAATCATATCTTGAATTCCCTCTTCAGGGTTTAAAACCTCTACAAATTGGCCCTTATTTTCCTGCTTAAAGAATCGGTAATCCAATGGCTTCATCAGATCTACGACATCAGTAAATGAGTGCCCAAACTGTTTTATCCAGTAACTATTAAACTCTCCGTATATAATGGGCCGATGCTCGCTGATAAAGTTAATTCCTCCTCTTAAAAACATAACCTCTGCTCCTTCAACATCAATTTTAATAAGGTGACACGCTTTAATGTTTTTTTCTTCTGCAATGGTATCCAACTTGGTGATGCGAGCCGTTACGTTATGACGGCCTTCATCAGCCGTTTTGCCCTTACGCAGAATAGCATTGCCAGAAGTCGCCTGGTTTGTATCTTCCATATACATCTCAATGCTCCCTTCCTCATCTCCAAGTGCAAGGTTGAAAGACTGGATCACCTGTTCCAATCCATTTAACTTGGTTGATTCGACGATTCGAGAAAAATTGCTACTAACCGGCTCGAAAGCGTAGAGTGATCCGCCCAAAGGCTGGAGTCTTTTAGCCAACGCAATGGAGTAAAAGCCTACATTAGCTCCAACGTCAAAAACCACAGATTCTTTTTCTAAACATGTAGCGAGCTTTGAGATAATGTCGTTGTCATAGCGTCCTGTCCAGTAAGCCCAGATTTCCGTTCGGCTTCGGACATCAAGACGCATTATGCTTCCGTCTTTCATTTTAACTGTGACAATGCTGCTTTGATCGTCGTTGACATTTGTCAAACGACGACCAATAGCCGCTCCTAAATGGCTCTTACCGCGAAATTGAGGTAAGAAGCGAAACATCAAAGCGAGCTGATCACGGATTGTTGTAGTAGATGACATGAATTAGTTTAATTTCCTCTTTCCGTATTGCAGCATAAATCACCCATTTCATAAACCTCAATGTGCGAAAATGCAATGGTGTTGCCTATAAAAACTATAACTTAGCGACAAATCCGTGTTTAGGTATAACAGAACACCTGGCGAAAGCGCAAGAAGTTTTGCGCCAGCCCAGAAACACAAAACAAGGCCGCGCTCACCCCTGCGAGCGCGGCCCCAAACCTAAATCGTCACGCCATCGCCTGCCGTGTGGAAGACCAATTGACCTTCGCGGCCCGCGTCAACTGCGACCGTATCGCCGCCGCGCCGCGCGCCGCCCTCGCACGGCGTGGCCCTTGAGTGAACGCCAAACAGCCAGCGAATGCGTTCGCTGGCTGTTCTTGCTTTGATTTGGAAACTTATTGATTCAAGTCGCGCGATTGCCACTGTTTGGGATCGCGCCGCCCATGAAAGCAAGCTAAAACAACGATGCGTTCGTTTTCTTCATCGAGTTGTTCGTAAACAAAGAAAATGCCGTAGGGAAATTTTCGCACCAGGGCACGTCGAATCTGCTTATAAACAATGGGATATGACAACGGCTCTCTTTCCACCGATGACAGACAAGCATCAACCGACCGTAAGAACTCGCTGCCTAATCCTTCGGTTTGCAGATTATACCAACTGTGCGCCTCCGAAATCTCCGTTTCGGCTTCGGGGCGAACCAATACTTTACGAGTAATCATTAGTTTTGCAGACGCGCCTTAACTTCGGCCCAAGAAGCGCCTTGAGTGGAATCTTGCTGATACGCCGCGAGCCGTTCGTCCAGTTCCCGCTGCTGATTATGGGTCAAGTCGAGAGTTTCCGGCGCCGTGGCTATCGAGTCCCAAATGTCTTCGACAAGCTGAATGCGCTCGGCCACGCTAAGTTGCTGAATTCCTTGCAAGTTGAGATTGCTCATAGACTTAATTTACCGTCTTTCGCCTTTTGATTCAAGCAGTTTGGCTTTCGCCATTTTCTAAACGCTCTGCGATAACGCGCAAAGCCAGCGCCGAGGCGTTAGCCACCGCCTGTTCGCGGCTCGCCCCAGGAGCCAAAGCGCCAAGCAATTGCGGCACGAGGGCAATCCAACGCCCGTCGTCTTCGAGTTCGGTTTCGATGCGCAAATTCAGGAGCTAAATACTACCCGATTGATTCTCCGCAAGTTAAGCGCGCATCTCTCGCCCTGCCGCCGCGCCGCGCGCCGCCCTCGCACGGCGTGGCTGTTGCGTGAACGCCAAACAGCCAGCGAATGCGTTCGCTGGCCCTTTGCTTTACTCAGTGTTTGGTAGTGCTTCAACCAAGGTGGATTGGACGGGTGAGCCTGATTTATTCTTTCAACTTTCTGACAAACTGACTGACTTCAACCACAAGTTTCGGAGCGACTGGCAAAGCTGGATCGCTGTAAGACCTCATTTGCTTTTCCTTATCGTCGGAGACTTCTTTGAAGACGTGATTCATCCCTTCGATGATACAAAGTTCGGCAGACGGCTTTGCTTTCGCCAGCAGTCTTGCGTCCTGGACACTGACCTGAATATCGGTTGTCCCCTGCACGATTAGGATGGGCATTGACAATTTCGCAATTTCCTGCGCTGGGTCATAACGAAACCATGAAATCAGATAAGGTTGGACACTGGGGCGGAACAGAACATTCAGCACCTCCGGAACCGTCTCGTCGGTTTTGCCCTCGTTGAGAGTTTGAATTATTGCTTCGGACTTCTTCATCAAATCCGTTGGGAGTCGGGGCTTGAGTTGTTCGAGAAGTATCTGACCGGCAGGCCGACCAGCGCCTGCGACAGAGACAAAGGCAGCCGCGCGAAGTTGGCTGGCAGCAACCATACCAATGAGAGAACCCTCGCTGTGACCAATAATTACCAAAAGCGAAAACCGGCGATCACTTTGTAGTTTCTTGCCCCACGAAACAGCATCGTCAATATAATTGTTGAAACGCAAGTCCGATTCTTTGAGGCCCGCTTGGGCACTGGCTCCTACACCGCGCTTATCATAACGAACGGATGCGATTCCGTGCGCGGCTAAACCTTCCGCCAGCAATCGCAAATTGCCACTTTCTCCACCATCACGATTTGTTGGGCCTGAACCTGCAAGAATCAAAGCGACGGGACGAGGCGCTGAGCTTTCTGGCATTTCTAATGTCCCATACAACATTCCAGATGGGGTATCGAGTGTGATGAGTTCCGCCCTTTGAGCCGATTTACTAACACTTGCGGATTCAGCAACTGGTTCCATTGCAGGGGCTTGCGCGACAGTCTCGCCTTGAGCCGTCGTCTGTTGGGAGCAGCCAACAAGTGTGGATAAAGAGAGTGCAGCCAGCAAAAGCAGTTTAAAATTTTTCATGTTATCTCTGGAAAGTGTCAACCTTGGCACACGTTGTCCCTCAACGCAAGTAGAAACAAGATTCGGAACACATTATAATATCTCCGGCTAAATCTTGCGCAACACGCAAACAAAATAACGCCGCGCTCCCCCCTGAGCGCGGCACCAAACCTTAACTCCCCTCGCCATCACCCACCACGCGAAACACCAATTGACCTTCGCGCCCCGCGTCAACCTCGACCGTGTCGCCCTCGCTCACTTCGCCGCTCAGCACGCGGCGCGCCAGCGGGTCTTGAACCAAACGCTGAATCGCGCGCTTGAGCGGGCGCGCCCCGAACTGCGGATCGTAACCCTCTTCGCCCACCACCGCACGCGCCGCAGCGCTCAACGTGATATTGATGCCGCGCTGCGCCAGACGTTTGCGCAAGCCCTCCAACTGGAGTTCCACGATGCGGCTTAACTGCTCGCGCCTTAACGAGTTGAAGACGATCACTTCGTCAATGCGATTCAAAAACTCCGGTCGGAAGTGCGCGCGCAGAGCCTCAAAGACGCGATCTTTGAGCGTGAAGTCGGCGGCATCGGACGCGGCGATCAGCTCAGAGGCGAGGTTGCTCGTCATGATCACCACGCAGTTCTTGAACGAAACCACGCGCCCCTGGCCGTCGGTCAGGCGGCCATCATCGAGCAGTTGCAGCAGCACGTTGAAGGCGTCGGGATGCGCTTTCTCGATCTCGTCCAGCAGAATCACGGCGTAGGGACGGCGCCGGATGGCCTCGGTCAACTGCCCGCCTTCCTCGTAGCCGACGTAGCCTGGAGGCGCGCCGATCAGACGCGAGACGGCGTGTTTCTCCATGTATTCGCTCATGTCGAGGCGCACCAGGGCGCGCTCGTCATCGAACAAAAACTCGGCCAGAGCGCGCGCCAGTTCGGTTTTGCCCACGCCCGTCGGCCCCAGAAACAGGAACGAACCCAGGGGCCGATTGGGGTCGGAGAGTCCGGCGCGCGAGCGGCGCACCGCATCCGCCACGGCACTTAATGCGTCTTCCTGACCAACGACGCGCCCGCGCAGGTTGTCTTCCATGTGCAAGAGTTTCTGCATCTCGCTTTCGACCAATCGCGCGACCGGCACGCCCGTCCATTTGGCCACGACTTCGGCGATATCCTCGGCGTCCACTTGCTCTTTGAGCATCTGGCCCGCGCCCTGCCGCTCCTGCAAATGGCGCGTCTGCGCTTCCAATTCGCGCTGCAATGCGGGCAACGTGCCATAACGCAACTCCGCCGCCTTGCCCAGATCAGCGTTTTGCGTGGCGCGCTCGATCTCGAACTGCAACGATTCCAACTGCTCCTTCAAATCCGAAACGCGTCCAATCGCCTCGCGTTCGCTGTGCCACTGCGCCTTGAGCTTGGACGATTCCTCGCGCAAATCGGCCAAAGTGCGCTCGATACCTTCCAAGCGCTCCGCCGTGGCTGCATCAGTTTGCTTACCAAACCAGTCGCCTTTAGTTTCGCGCGCCAGAGCTTCGCGTTCGATGTCCAATTGCAAGATGCGGCGCTCGATTTCGTCAATTTCGGTCGGCATCGAAGCGATTTCGATGCGCAGTTTGGAGGCCGCTTCGTCCACCACGTCAATCGCTTTGTCGGGCAAAAAGCGCTCGGTCAAATAGCGATTGGACAAAACCGCCGCGCTCACCAGCGCCGCGTCGGTGATGCGAACGTGATGGTGAACTTCGTATTTCTCTTTCAGCCCGCGCAGAATCGCAATCGTATCTTCGACCGACGGCTCGCCGACATAAATCGGCTGAAATCTCCGTTCGAGGGCCGCATCTTTCTCGATATATTTGCGATATTCGTTGAGCGTCGTCGCCCCAACACAGCGCAGTTCGCCGCGCGCCAGCATCGGCTTGAGCAGGTTGGCGGCATCCACGGCGCCTTCCGCCGCGCCCGCGCCGACGAGGGTGTGCATCTCGTCAATGAACAAAACAATTTGCCCATCGCTGCGCTCGATCTCTTTCAAGACCGCCTTCAAGCGATCCTCGAATTCGCCGCGATACTTGGCGCCCGCGATCAATGCGCCCAAATCGAGCGACAGCACTTTCTTATCGGCCAAAGTTTCCGGCACGTCGCCGTTCGCCACGCGCTGCGCCAAACCTTCGACAATCGCCGTTTTGCCCACGCCTGGCTCGCCAATCAACACCGGATTGTTCTTGGTGCGCCGACTCAAAACCTGCATCACGCGCCGAATCTCTTCGTCGCGCCCGATGACCGGATCGATTTTGCCGTTACGCGCCTCCGCCGTCAAATCGCGCGTGAACTTTTCTAAGGCCTGATATTTCTCTTCGGGATTCTGATCGGTCACGCGTTGCCCGCCGCGAATCTGAGCCAACGCCTGCAAAATCGCCTCGCGCGTGGCGCCATTGCTCTTGAGCAAACCGCCCGCGAAACCTTTGTCTTCCGCAATGCCCAGCAACAAATGCTCGCTCGCCAGAAACTCGTCTTTGAGCTGCGCCATCGCCTTATATGCCGCGCCCAAAACGCCGCCCTGTCCGTCGCGCCCGTTGCCGCCCAATCGCGCCGACAACATCGAAGCCGGTTCGACGCCCGCGACCTTGGGCCGTTTGGCCAATTCACCCTCGACTTCGCGCGCCATGTTGGGCGGCGACGCGCCGACTTTGCCCAACAAAGGCGCCGTCGTGCCATCGGTTTGACGCAGCAACGCTAACAACAGATGCTCCACGTCAATCTCCTGTTGCTGATACTCGACGGCGACTTCGCGCGCCGCGTTGAGGGCGTCCTGCGCTTTCACCGTCCATTTATTGAAATCTAATGCCATATTTTAGTTTGACTTTCCTTGAGTTTTAAACGCTCAGGTTGAGTGTTATAGACTAAAGACGATTATGGCGGAGTTTAGGTTTCGGAGTTGAGCGAAAATTGAACTGTATATTATATAAGGAAGGGAAATTGTAGTTTTCGGCACTGGTAGCCCCCACCCCAGCCCTCCCCCGCAGGCGGGAGAGGGAGCCACGTTCGAGCCGCCGTTAATTGTCGCAACTTGCTTAAACGTTGGTAAACGGCGCCGTCTTCAAACTTTGAAGATAGTTTGATGTTGTGTCGGCGCCCGAAAAGTAGCTCCCTCTCCCGCTTGCGGGGGAGGGTTGGGGTGGGGGCCAAGTCAGTTCCACAAACTAACGCTTTACCAGTATTTACTCTTCATCTGGCGCGACTTCGCGCAATGGCAGAAATCCCTGCGGCACGTTTAACCCGTCGTAAATTTGGCTCAATGTCACGCGACAATCAACCGAAGGCAAAGCGAGTGTATCGCTCAAATCATCGAAAGAACGCAACAGCCAATCGCCGTTTTCCAGGCGATGAAAATGCTCGACGTGAACGCGCGTCTGTTCGGTGAGAACATAATCCTGCAAACTCTCGATGCGCTTGTAATGATCGAATTTATCGCCTCGGTCGTAGGCGCTTGTCGAACGCGATAGCACTTCGACAATCACGGTCGGGTCAAGCAAGTTGATGCCGCCCGTGCCATCAAAGCGTGCGTCTTCGCAGTAAACGGATGTATCGGGATAAACGTGCAAGCCAGTCGCTTCGACTTTGACGCGTTGTTCGCTACTGACGGCGCGACAAGGCTTGCCGAGCAATTGAGCGCCCAAGGCGATCAAAGTATTCGAGCACAAAATGGCGTGCGCGTTGGTGCCGCCAGCCATCGCGTAGATTTGGCCGTCGTAATATTCGTGCTTGACCGACGAAGTTTCTTCGCCTTCGAGATACTCTTCGGGCGTAATATAATGCGGAAGTTGAGCTTGCATGGCGTTAGTTTACCCTGACTTGTTCGCGAATCCCGCGCGCGCCAACCCACGCTGCATCACATCGCAATCGCGCAGCAAATCCCACAATAAGCGGCTGCGGTAATTCTCGATCATCGCCACCATCGGCGCCTGATTAATCGCCAATCGAACCGAACATTCCCAATCGTCGAACGAGGGATTATGCGTCGCCTCGAAGTCCAAATGGCGCGCCGACATCTGGTGCATCAATGGCAACACGATGTCGGGCGCGAACGGCAAACTGGCGATTGCCGCCCACGGCGCGAGCGTTCCATCGTCGGCGCCCCACGGCACGCCGCGCGCGGCGTAACCATAAAATTGGCGGATTTTCTCATTGTATAATCTCGATGCTGGCCCAGGCCCATCGCTCGCCGAAATGCCCCAGTTCTCCTCGCTGTAACCGACCCAACCGCGAGGATTGCGCCGCGCGTATTCGCGCTGAACATAAGTCGCGCGCCTTGAATTCTCGAAATAATCGCAATCGTGTGCGCGCATCCATGCGTCAGGCCGTCCGCGCAAGTCGAGCCACATTTGCGGGAACTGATGGATGAACAACGGCCCCGCATACAAAAACTCGTGGCCGTAAATCGTCTTCCATTTGTAGGTCGAACACCACTCGCGATAATTTTCGTTGGGAAGCGGATGCGTTGGCGAACCCAATCCCAAAATCGAGATCAGTAAACCTTCGTTGTAGCCGCGCCATTGATACGGCAAGAACCCGCGCTTGGGCCGCCAGCCCAACGAAACCGCGTCCGATTCATTGCACATCCAATTCCAATCGGCGCTCGCGAATAGTTCGTCGGCGCGCTCGCGCACTTCACGTTCATCGGGCGTGTCGCGGTCGAAGTAAGCGCGCGCGGTCAACATTCCGGCGAACAACAAGGCGCTGTCAATCGAAGAAAGTTCTGATTTCCAGGCGCGTTTGCCGCCGCGCATATCGAGAAAATGATAGAAAAATCCGCGATTACCCGTCGCATCGGGCGCCTCGCTCTGCATCGAATCGGCGAAAAATCGCAGCGTATTCAGCGTGATTTGCAGCGCGTGCTGACGGTTCCACCAACCGCGCTCGACGGCGATGGGATACAGCGACAACGCCATGCCCGTTGCCGCGATGGACGCGGGCGAATGCGGGCGCGATGAATCGGCGACGAGGCCGTTTTCGGGGTTGGCGTGTTCCTCGAAATAGGTGAAGGCCTGACGGGATGTGTTTTCGAGTAAGGATTCGTCGGGAGACATGGGTTGGATGCTCTAACATAGTGTTTCGGTGAGCGTTATGTTTCACCCCTTCTGTCCTTCGGATCTGCCCTGTCTCCGACGGGCGCCCACCCCCTTCGCAAAGGGGAGAGGCGGCGGCACCTGTCTGCGTGAATTATCAGTTCTCTCGCACAAGTGCCGATAGGTATCGCCGCCTCTCCCCTTTGCGAAGGGGGTGGGCGCCCGTCGGAGACAGGGCAGATCCGAAGGACAGAAGGGGTGAAACATAACGCTCGCCGCAACTTTACGCGATGGACATGTAGGCCAAAACTATCGCCCGCCGCAAACCCTACACCACATCTTTCGTCGTCTCGCCCGCCACGCGCGCGTAAACCGTCGTGCCCTGTTCCGCCGTTGACTCAATCGTCAAACTGCCGCCAATAAGCTCAATTCGCTCGCGCATTCCGACCAATCCCAGCCGCTCCGAGTTGCCCGAAGTCACCGCCTCCACGTCGAAGCCACTCCCGTTGTCCTCGATAATCACCGTCACCTCGCCCTCCATGCGCTCGACCAATACGCTCACGATTTCGGAACCGCTATGGCGATGCACATTCGTCAACGCCTCCTGCACCACGCGATAAAGCGTCGTCTCAACAACCTTATCCAGATGCTCCAGATTCGTCAAACCTCGACTGGCGAAGTCGGCGCGGATGCCCGTCGAACGGCTCCACTCCTTCAAATACTGTTCCAACGCCGCGCGAAGTCCCAGGTTATCCAAAGCGGGCGGACGCAGTTCCCACGCCAGCAAGTGCGCCTGATCCATCAATTCCTCGACCAGCTTTTTCAGCTTGGCCAGCCGCTTTTGCGACGGACAATCCTCGTCATCGCTATTGGTCATGGTGTCAATCACCATCAGCAACGCGGTCAGCGATTGGCCCATCTGATCGTGCAGCTCGCGCGAGATGCGCGTGCGCTCCTCTTCCTGCGCGCTGACCAGACGTTGCAACAATTGTTGGCGCGCGCTCTCGGCGCGCTTGCGCTCGGTCACGTCCTGGAACGCCACAATCGCCGCGCTAATCGGCGCGTCGCCACGCGTCATCGCGTCGGGAATCGGCTCAGCGCTCACGCTCAGCGAAAGCTCGTTGCCGTCACGCGAAAACCCAATCTCTTCGCTCGCCGTGTTCTCGCCCGCCAAGGCCCGTTTGAGCGGGCCGCCCTCAGCATAAAGCCAATCGCTCACGGCGGGATCATGTTCAACGCCATTGGCCATGCTCAGCGCCAATCTTGCGCGCGTGTTGACGAAAAGCGGTCGCCCGTCCGAGTGCGCGATAATCACGCCCGCCGGAATGCCCTGCAACAGTTGCTTGAGCCGGCCCAACTCGTCCTCCAACTGCCGCACCAGAATCAACCGTCCGTCCTCGGCTTTGCGCCGATCCAGGTTCTCGGCGTTGAGCGCCTCGTTAAGCTCTTCCAGCTCATGGGTGCGCGCGGCGACGCGCGCTTCCAACTTCTCGTTGACCGCGCGCAACTGCGCTTCGGCCTTGTGGTTCTCGCTCATGTCGCGCACGATTTTCACATAGCCGCGCAGTTGGCAGTTGGCATCGTAAAGCGCGTTGGTCACATCGCTCGCCCAAAACTGCGAACCGTCCTTATGCAACTCCCAGCGCTCGATGGGCACCACGACGCCATCGCGCGCCTGCTGCATCAGTTCGGCGCAGATATGGCGGTCGTCGGAGGGAAAGATAATATCCCAGTTGCGCCCGATCCACTCGCTCTCGCGATAGCCAAACACCCGTTCGACGCCTTCGTTCCAGCTGGTAATCGTGCCGCTTTCGTCAAACAGAAAAATCGCGTAATCCCGCACTCCCCCCACCAACAGCCGAAAGCGCTCTTCGCTGGCGCGCGACGATTCTTCGGCGTTCCTGCGCGCGGTGATGTCCACGAAGGTCAACACCACGCCGTCAATGTGGTCTTCGATGGTGCGATAGGGCAGCATGCGCGACAGAAACCAGCCGCCCTCGGTCGTGCGCACTTCGTGTTCGATGACGCCCAGATTGGCCAGCGTTTTTTGCGCGTCGTCGGCCCAGTTTTCGTAGGTAAACTTGTGGCGCAAATCGGTCAGAGGTCGCCCGACATCGGTGGGAATCAGGTTGAACAGCTCGATGGCGCGCGGCGTGTAGCGCTTGATGCGACCCGTGCGATCCAGAAATATGGTGGCGATGTCGGTTGAGGCCATCAGGTTGCTCAGGTTGCTGTTGGCGTAAGAGACCTCCTCGACCTTATGTTTCAGTTCGGCGTTGACAGTAACCAACTCTTCGTTGACCGATTGCAACTCTTCCTTGCCGGTCTCCAACTCTTCGGTCGCGCTGCGCAACTCCTCGTTCATCGCCTGCAACTCTTCGTTGCTGGCTTTGAGTTCTTCGGTCGAAACCTCGAACTGCTTTGAGGTCGCCTTGAGTTGCGCCTTGACGTGTTGCAGCTCGGATTCCAGACGGCGCGCGACCGGCTCATCGGCAATCGGCGCGGGTGCGGGCGCCTGCTTCAACAAATCGAAGATGACCAGCAAAAAATTCTGCTCTTCGACGGGCAGCACCCAATCCACCATGCCGGTCTCGATGGCGCTGCGCGGCATCTCGTCGTATTGCGCCTGCGTCGGGTCTTGCGCGATGGTCAGGCCGCCGCGTTCCTTGACGCGCTTGAGGCCGATGCTGCCATCGGAATCGGTGCCGGACAAGATGATACAAATTGCGCGCGCCTCCTGCGATTCGGCCAGAGCGCGAAAGAACAGATCAACTGCCACGCGCTTGCCGGCCTCGCGCTGCAAACGTGCCAATTCGATGTGCCCGTCGTGCATCGTCAACAGGTGCGTCGGCGGAATCACATAGACGTGATTGATCTCGAACTCGACGGTTTCCATCACCTGCACGACCGGCATTTTGGTGACTTTGCCTATGATCGAATCGAGGTTGCTTTCGTAGTCGGGCGAGAGATGCAGAATGACGACAAACGCCATGCCAGGCTCATCGGGCATCTCGCGAAAGAAGGTTTGCAGCGTGGGAATCGCGCCCGCCGAACCGCCGATGCCGACGACGGGAAAGCTGCCATTTTGGAGGGGCAAAATTTCGCTATCTTCGGTCGGCTCGCCGTCGAACGGTTCGATAGCAAGGTCAGCGTCGGGCGTCTGCGAAGTGGTGGATTGCGACGTGTTGGGCATGGGTCAAGTATGACGCGGATGGTCGGGGTGGGACGGGTGACGCGCGAAAACCCGCGAAGGTGAGTTCGCGGGTTTTGCGTAGTTCAGCCAAAGCAATCTCGTATTCTATGGTTTCTTTCCTGCAAACCTCAACCTCTTCAAACGAATATATTCGTATTCGTTTAGCAAACGGCGGCGTAAAGGATGGTTGGGTGGTGCCAACTTCTCGAACAGTTTGAACTGCGCTTCCCCTTCGTCAAGTAACTTGGGATCACGTCTAAGCCAAGACAACGAAGTTAAATCAGTTGCCAAGTTGAAGCGATATCCTGGCTCTTGAGGATTGCTTTTGATCATCGCGCGGTCATTGCTCACGGCGGTCGCGAGACTTCCATGCTGCGCCACGATATTGTTGTAGGCCAACATCAGCTTCTCATCGTTTTTATAGCGGGCAACTAAACGTGCCCCAATTTGCTCCAAGCGCGAACTAAGGTGCGTTTGAGATTCCACCTTGAAACGCAGGCGAGCGTATTCCGCCGATGCAGGTGGGGGTGCGAGAACAAGCTCTTTGTAGAGGTCGTTGCAAAGCTCAGGCAGAGGCTTTTTTATCGCGCCAGATTCCACCAAACGGTAGCGCGCATAAATCCAAGGGAAAATCGCGAGACTATCGGAAGGCTTTTGACGCGCGGCGGCTTGATATTTCTTGAGAATTAATGCGGGTGCTACCTTCCGCGTTAACAACTTCTCAATTTCCGTAGCCTTAGCCGCGTAAGGCAAATTAACTTTTTCATCCCACTTTTGGGTAAGCCAGATGGGATTGAAACCGTCTTCCCGAATAGCAATTGAGACCGCCTGCTGTTGAGGCGTTTCGGCAAAGCACACACCAAAACATCCCAACAACAAAACGCATCCAAGCATGGCACAAGTAAGATTTCTGATCATGGAAACCTCACTTGTTTGAAGGCAACCTCGACAGTCACGCCCATTGGTTCGTTTGCGTTGACAAGTCCATCGTGACTGGTATAGCCGTCATGCCGGTAAACCTCGGCATCCCAATTCTCGCGCCGCCAGTGAACGATTTCGACGACTTGATGATTGCATTTTGTCCAGCCATCGGGATCAGCAATCAGTCCTGTAGGCACCAATCCTCCGATGGGTTGTGGGTCTTCAACTTCGCTGTTGCCGGATTGTTGATGTTGCTGCGAGTAAGCCCAGGCTTCGGAAACGCTGGTGAAGTGCCTGGACACGCTGGGATAGTATTTCCCCTCATACCAATCCACGCTTTTGCCGCCAACTTTGGTTAAAATATCGGCGATGTCTTTGCCCACAGGAACAACAGAAGAAATATCTTCGACGGCTCCGAGACTCGCTTTTGCCAGAGGAATAAACGTGTCTTCTGTAGTGTGGTAAGGATTGGTTTCACTCGAAATGTTGCCATCTGTGTCACCAAAGTAAGGGCCATCGTCGACGTTACTTAAAGCTTTACGCCACACCGAATTGTAAACGGAAGGGCGCTTATGGTAAGGCTCATAAGGGTAGTGCCAATGAACGTTGTAATTGGCAGTAAGAGAAAGTGCTGGATTCGGATTGGTCACTTTCACCTCGAATGTCGAAGTTGGCAAGGATTCAGAATCCGGCAAGATGACGCTATTCGCTTCGGAAGATAAATCCCAGGTATTGAGTGTCCAGTCAGGAGAATACGCGACTGAGCCTCCGCCTGACAAACTCCAATAGTATTGTGGGCTGAAAAAGCCGATAGGATTGGCAGAAAGAGAAACTTTGCCCTTCCAAGCAGCATATACCCATGTAGCCGCGCTCTCTACCTCCAGCGAACCATCAGCGCCGCGCCGACATTTCACACGCCAAATTTGTGGATCGCCGGAAACCGGTTGCGCTTTATCCGGATCAGGTTGCCACTCCCACACGCCAGCGACGTTGACGCGCTTTTTGTATTCCTGAGGCAAGTCGCCATCAAACTTCTTCCACGAAGGTTCGAGGTTACTGGAGATAAATAACCCGTAATCGGTTACTGTGCTGGAGAATCGGCTCCAGTTTTGAGCCGAGCCATTATTCCAATGCGAATTCTCGTCACTGGAATCGCCTGTCTGTGTCACACGTTGATCCCCAAGTGAGGCTTTGGTGTCGAACTTAATGATTGGAACAGTTTTGGTCAGCTCTCCCTGAGGATCAACCAGCACATAAATAGTGCGATAGGAGTCCAAGTATTTTCCCAATGAGCTACTTTGGACATCGGACGCGTCGGGCTGAGTAGTTCCATTACCAGCAGGGGTAATAGCCGCCGAAACGCTTTCTTTCGACGTCATGCGAACATCTCCGTTACCCGTTCCGTCTTGAGCGGAAAGACTGGAGGACGCCGTGACTTTGATGGAGAAGGGAGTGCGTGGCACATCTTCAGGATCGGGCACTTCATCGCCATTATCATCAACAATGGTATCTTGGACGTAACGCAACTTCACCTGTATCGTGCCGCTATAAACCACCGATCCCTCGCCACCAGTGGAATAAGAGCTGCCGCCAAAACTACCACTACCGCCGCCCTGAGTGTCATAAATCATCTCGGCCAGAGGGTAGGAAGAAGTAGATAGCTCTGGTTTTTCGGGATAAGGTTTGTAGCCATAACCCGTCCAGGTTGAGGCAATTTTAACCTCTATATTGCCAGGGTAGCGTTCGCTTGCCTCGGCTTGCCGCGCCGAGTAATCAGTAGGCAAGGGCACAAATTCCCAGTATCCCGCGTGCGCGGCGGGCACATTAACGGCGCACATCGCGCCCACGCTCAACCCAACGGCCAACGGCCAACAACAGAACTCTTTCTCATTTGTCAAGCTCCTGTAAATACGTTGTGGTTTGCTGTAATTTCTTGCGGCAAATCCACACTTCATCTTACATCTGACTTATCGATTTAACAAGTAGGGTTTTCCCTTGATTTTATTTAATCGCTCTCATTTACGCTCGCATCGAAATTCGCTTGCGATATTGCGGGTTTATTTGTTTCAGCGTCGCCCCGACTTACTCGGCAATCGCGCCCGCTAACCCGCCGATGCCGACGACGGGAAAGGCACCATCTTGCAACGGCAAAATCTTAGTGTTGCGCGCCCGCCTGAGCGAAGTTATCCTGACGCGGCGTCTCGCGCACCGATTTCCCTTCGACAATAGAGCAGTTCCGATTCGTGCGGCGCTTTATACTTATTCCATGCAAGCCCACGCGCCCGAACGTCTCAATTACGAGCAGTTGCTCGAACAGGAAAACAGTTCACCGGTTCGCCACGAATATATCGGAGGCCGACTGTTCACGATGGCCGGAGGAACGCCGCGTCACGCGCACGTCATCGCCAACGTGACGACGGCGATTCACGGGCGCTTGCGCGGTAAGCCCTGTCGCGGTGCGAGCGGCGACCAACGCGTTCGCACCTCGGAAACCGCAAGCAACTGGGTTTATCCCGATTTTCTCATCGTGTGCCCGCCGCAGCGTTACGGCACGCGTGACAAAAACGCGTTACTCAATCCCTCAGCGGTTTTCGAGGTGCTGTCGCCCGAAACCGAACGGTTCGACCGCACCGCCAAATTTGACGAATACGCGCTGATTCCCGAACTGACCGATTATGTGTTGATTTCGCTCGATTTCGTCCGCGTCGAACATTTTCGCCGCCTCGACAACGGCGGATGGGAAGCGCGCTTTGCCCACGATTTAAGCGGCGAACTACGCTTGGATAATTTCGAGATTAGTGTGCCGCTCGCCGAAATTTACGAAGACATCGCGGTGGAAACGCAGGGCGTTTTGTCGTTGTTCCGCGAAACGTTGGAGAGTTAGATACGCAAAAGCGGAGCGAACCAAAAGGTTCGCTCCGCTTTTTGATTTGTGCTGTTCGGAAAAATTATACCGCTCGCGCGACTTTTTCTTCCAACCACGAATTAACCAACTGTTCCGTCGAAATCTGCTGAAATTTCGCCAACTCAACTAATTTTTGCATAAGCTGTTCATCAACCGACACCAAAAAACTCCGGCGCGCGATAGCCACATCGAACTGCACTTCGGGCATTTCATCGAAATACTCGCCCATGTCGTTGTTGTCGAAGAAGTCGGTGAGTTCCTCAATCGAATCGAATTGCGGTTTTTTATTTTCGCTCATAACGTTTGCGCTCCCAATTCGCCATGTCTCTGGCGCTCAAAATCAAAGCATCACCCTCAGATTTGTGAATAAACAAAACCGAGAGATAGCGTCCTCCGTCGGTTTGTCCCGATGCCATATAAATAAACGTCCTCACCTTCGCGCGTGCCGTTTTCGACGAATCGAAAGCGCGAATTGTTGCCGAACACTTGCTCGACTTCTTCAATCCTGACGCCGTGCTTGACCGCGAGTTTGTCAACAATGACATCGAGCCAAACAATTGCTTCGATTCGCATCTGTGGTTAATTTTACTGCAATTGAAGCCCCTTCCCGATTCGGAAATGAAAACAGCCCGCGAACTTCGGTTCGCGGGCTGTTTCCATCTGGCAAACCTAACCTATTTTGCCATCTCTTTCTCGCTCGACACGCCATTGCTGGCGCCGTTGCTCGAACCGTTCGACATGGAACCGTTCATTTTGGCTTTTTCGTTCATCTCCATCTTCATCTTGGCGATGCCGTCTTTCACGCGCTTGCCGTAATCGGCGTCGCACTTGGTCAGCATATCAATCATGGTGTCCTGAATCTCTTGCTGGCAAACGCCGATGCCGCCGACCAAATTCGAGATCAGTTCGTCGCGCTCCCAATCCTCGAACGCGCGATATTGATCGCCAGCCTGCTTGAAGTTGTCCTGACGCGGCGTGACTTCGCGCACCAGGTTGCCTTCGTAATAGGGCGAATGATCTTGGCCCGCCGGTTTCGCTTCTTTCAGACCGCCCATAATCGAAGGCTCGTAATTGACGTGCGGATTGGAACCCTGCGCCTGATCGACCTTAAAGGTCATCTGGCCATCGCGTTGGTTGGTCGTGACGTTGACTTTGGGCGCGTTGATCGGCAGTTGCAGGTAGTTCGGCCCGACGCGATAACGCTGGGTGTCCGAATACGAAAGCGTGCGTCCAATCAACATTTTGTCGTCGGAAAAGTCCAATCCGTCCACCAAAACGCCGGTGCCATACGAGACCTGTTCGACTTCGGCGAAGTAGTTGACCGGATTGCGATTCAGCACCATCTTACCAATCGGCATAAACGGAAACTGGTCTTCGGGCCAGATGTTGGTGTCGTCCAATACATCGAACGGCATTTTGTCGCCCTCTTCGTCAGTCATCAATTGCACGGCAAACTCCCATTCGGGATAGTCGCCGCGCTCGATGGCTTCGTATAAATCCTGCGTGGCGTGGTTGAAGTTAGTCGCCTGAATTCCGTTGGCTTGCTCTTGCGTCAGGTTGTGATGGCCTTGCTTGGGAATCCAGTGATATTTCACCAGAATGCCTTCGCCCGCCTCGTTATACCATTTGTAGGTGTTGACGCCCGCGCCTTCCATGAAGCGGTAGGCCGCCGGAATGCCGTAGGGCGAGAACAGAAACGTAATCATGTGCATCGCTTCGGGCGTCTGCGAAATGAAGTCGAAGATGCGGCGGGTGTCCTGACGATTGGTGACCGGATCGGGCTTGAAGGCGTGAATCACGTCGGGAAACTTGATGGCGTCGCGGATGAAAAACACGCGCAGGTTGTTGCCGACCAAATCCCAGTTGCCGTCTTCGGTATAAAACTTGACCGCGAAACCGCGCGGATCGCGCAACGTTTCAGGCGAAGTGCCGCCGTGAATCACCGTCGAAAAACGGGTAAAAACTGGCGTCTGCACGCCCTTTTCCTGGAACAGTTTTGCGCGCGTATATTTGGAAATTGGCTGGTCGCCGACGGTTCCATAAGCCTCGAAATAGCCGTGCGCACCGGCACCGCGCGCGTGAACCACGCGTTCGGGAATGCGCTCGCGGTCGAAGTGGGTGATCTTTTCGAGAAGCTGGTAGTTCTCCAGGGTCGCTGGCCCGCGCGGGCCGACGGTGCGCGAAGATTGGTTGTTGGTGACCGGATGTCCCTGGCGTGTAGTGAGCGTTCCATTGCCTTTGTCGGCGGCTTCGTTGATGGTGCCGACGTTGTTGCCGTCGGCTAATTGTTGGATGAGTTGTGAGTCTGTTTGTCGTGCCATAAGAGTTTGTCCTTCTGGTCGCTTGGAAGTCGCAAATTCGGTTCCTGCGCAGGCAAAATTTGCGGTGATAATTATATAAAAAGGTTGCAGATGTTTTGCGTCCCATCTGCTGCGTTATGAGTTCGGTAGAACTTGAGTGCGTGTCTTTCACACCTGAGTGCTTGAAGTGCGTTGAAATTTGCGCCAAAGTAGAACGCATGAACGCGCGCAAACGACTGACAATCCGGCTGATGCTCTCGCTTATTTTTGGGCTGATCGTGGCGAGCGTCGCGCTCACGTCCGTTGGCGGTGCCCACTCGCGTGATATTCGATTCGAGCAGAAAAACACGCGCTATGGCTTCGAGCGCATTGACATGGCGTTGGCGAAATATCACGCGCAAAACGGGCGTTATCCCAAAACGTTAAACGAACTCAAACTCGATTGGTTGGCCCAGAAAGATGGCTGGCGGCGCGATTGGATTTACTCGCTCGCTGATGGCAAACCGATAGTCGAATCGCTGGGGCGCGACGGCAAACGCGGCGGCATCGGCACCGATTCCGATTTGTCCAATCGCAATCCGCGTCCTCCGCAAACGCGCGTGCCGTTGTGGATGCGCGCCAGAGAACCTGATGCGAAAATGATGGTCGTCAGCGCGCTCTTTTGCGGTTTGTTAGCGGGCGTTCTGACGGTGGCCGCGCTGGAAAAAGTGACGTTTGCCGCCAAGGATTTGATAATTCTTGTGCCCGCGCTGCTAACGGCGCTGGCAATGGCAGCCTTTGGCGCGGCGGTCATCACGCTGTTCCATATGCCATCGGGCCACTGAACCATGAAACTTTCTACGCGCAAACAATGGATAATTCGATTCACTTTGTCGCTCATCTTCGGAATCGCGGTGACGAGCGTGCCGCTTGCGCTGATTTTGGGCGGCGCTAACACGAGCAGATTCGATTATCCCCAGCTTTCGACAACACGCAAAATTCTCAAAATTGATCGGGCGCTGGAAAAACATAAAATCCGTCAGGGGCATTATCCCGAAGACTTGCAATCCGCCGATTTAGCCACGCGCGACGGTTGGCGACATCCGATGCTTTATTCGTTGCCCGTTGGCGAGCCGCTCATTGAATCGCTGGGACGCGATGGAAAACGCGGAGGTTTGGGTAGAGATGCCGATTCATCCAATCGCAATTTAAATCCGCCGGAAGCACGCGTTTCGTTCTGGCAACGTTTGTTCGAGCCGCTCGCCCAGGGCGTCGTCATCGCGTCGGGCATCTGCGGATTGATTGGCGCATTGCTGGTTTATGGAGGATTGCGCAAGCAAAACTTCGAGCCGCGCAGTTGGGCGGCGCTGGCTTTGTCGTTGGCATTATCTCTGGCACTGGCCATTTTCGGCGCTGCTGTTATCACCGCTTTTCATGTCCCGTCGGGCCACTGAACCCATGAAATCTTACTCGCCCGCCCGCGACGCCTTATGGCTCGCCTCCGTCGCCTTATTCATCCTCAACAAGTGGTGGATCAAACCCAATTTCGACGGCTGGTTCTGGCACAGCTCGCTCAACGATGTGTTATGTCTGCCGGTGTGGATGCCGATCTGCGTCTGGATTTTCGCCAGATTAAGGTTGCGCGATAACGCGCCACCGCGTCCGCTCGAAATCGCGGTTTGCCTGTTGTTCTGGTCGGTCGTCTTCGAGGTTTGGCTGCCGCAAACCGAGATGTTCGGCCACTTCGCGGCGGGCGATCCGTTCGATGTTTTGGCTTATACCGTCGGTGGATTGGTGGGCTGGATGTGGTGGCGTTTAATTTTTAGACAGGATGGACAGGATGAAACAGGATCAGTTCGAGCAGATTGGCCTTCCGAAAAGAAAACATTAAAATTTTGATTTTCAGATTGACCGTTGAAACTTTCACACTCCCGAACCTATCCTGTTTCATCCTGTCCATCCTGTCTAAAAAAGAGCGTTCGCTAATCTTGAAACACAAAGCTAATCGCGCCAATATGAACCGTATCGCCGACCTTCACGCCGCCCTCGCGCATCTCGTTTAAAGCGCCGCTACGGTCGAGGATGCGATGCACATAAAACATCGCTTCATCGTTGCTGGTATTAAACCGCTTAATCAAACGTTCGACGTTGCCGCCGCGCACTTCCCATTCGCTTTTGCCGTCGGCAAAGCGCGCGCTTTCGGTAATATCCAACGGCTCGTCAACCTGCGCCGTCGTGACGACCATCGGTTCCTCTTCGGCTTGTTTCAAGCGCCTTTCACGCTCGATTTCGACGAAGTGCATCGCGCGCCACAGCATCGGCTCCAACCCGCTTTGCGTTGCCGCGCTGATGCGGAATACTTCGCACCCGCGCGCAACAAAACGCGCTTCGAGCGCGTCCACTTCGGGCATGAGTTCGTCGTCAATCACGTCCATTTTGGTGATCGCCACCAACTGCGGGCGCTCGATAAGTTCATGTTCCCACATCTTCAGTTCGCGATTGATGCTCAAAAAATTGCGAAAAGCGTGCGGCTGCGTCGGGTCAACCAGATGAATGAAGACCGGCGCGCGCTCGATGTGCTTGAGAAACTGATCACCCAGACCGATGCCTTTATGGGCGCCGCGAATCAGGCCGGGAATATCGGCGGCCACGAAGATATGCCCAGGGTCGAGTTTGACCACGCCCAAATTCGGCGTGAGTGTGGTGAACGGATAAGCCGCGATTTTCGGTTTGGCCGCCGAAATCGCGCTGACCAAAGTGGACTTGCCTGCGTTGGGGAGGCCAATCAACGCGACATCGGCCAACAGTTTGAGCGACAGCAAAAGCGTGCGCTCTTCGCCGTCGGCGCCGTTTTCGGAAAATCTGGGCGCGTGACGCACGCTGGTTGTGAAATGCACGTTGCCGCGTCCGCCGGTTCCGCCCTGCGCAGCCACGAACTTCTGGCCATTTGTCGTCAAATCCGCTAATTTTTCGCCGGTGTCTTTATCGAAAATCTGGGTGCCAATCGGGACGGGAATTTTCACCGATTTGCCGTCGCGCCCGCGCCGCCGCGAGCCTTCGCCGTGCCGCCCGCGCTCGCCTTTGTGATGGCGCCTGCGCGACAGTTCCAATAAAGTCGCGCGATGCGGATCGGCATAGATAATCACCGAGCCGCCCGCGCCGCCGTCGCCGCCGCTTGGCCCGCCCAGAGGCACATATTTCTCGCGCCGGAAGGCCACGATGCCGTTGCCGCCGCCGCCCGCTTTCACTTCGATTGTCGCTTCGTCTATAAACATTTGGGGTTAAGTATAAGGTTGTATTCTCGCGCAGAGGCGCAAACAGAACCCGGAGCCAGGGCAATCGCATTAGGATTCACGATCAAACAGAACCCGGAGCGGAAGCGACGCGGCTTGAGCATCGCTTGGATTGAGCGTCAGGAGACTGAAAATAAAGCCGTGTCGTTGCCGCTCCGGGTTCTGTTTCCGTCTCCGCGCGCCAAAATCAAACCTCAAAGTTGCCGTCAAGCTCGATTCGCGCCAAAATATAGAGGGCACCTTTGGAATGCGTGTCCCCAGTTATATGGCTTCTCCCTCTTGTGACGTTGTAGTAATCGGTTCGGCAAACATGGATATGACGGTGCGTTGCAAGCATCTGCCCATTCCTGGCCAGACGATTTTAGGCGATTCGTTCGTGACCAATCCTGGCGGCAAAGGCGCCAACCAAGCCTTCGCCGCCGCGCTTTGTGGCGCCACGACGCAGCTTGTGGCGCGCGTGGGCAACGGGATGTTCGTGCCGCGCTTTATCGAAAATTATGAGCGCGTCGGCATGCACCACGACTATTTGATTCGCGACAAAGACACGCCTTCGGGCACCGCATTAATTTTCGTGGACGAAAACGGCGAGAACATGATCGTCGTGGCGCCCGGTGCCAACCAGAAGCTCACGCCCGAAAACGTCGAGGCCGCTTTGCCCGCCATCAAGGACGCCAAAGTCGTGCTTCTGCAACTCGAAGTGCCGCTCGAAACCGTGGTTCACGCCGCCAAGCTCGCCAAGGAAAACGACGCCATCGTCATCCTCAATCCGGCGCCCGTCCGCGTGTTGCCGCCCGCTTTGCTGGAAAACGTGGACATCATCGTCGCCAACGAAATCGAAATCGCCATTCTGACCGGCGCGGGCGAAGTGGACACTTCGACGGCAGCCCAGGCCTGCAAATCGTTAATCGCGGCGGGCGTTGACCAAGTCATCACGACGTTGGGCAAAGATGGCGCGATTATCACCAGCGGCGACGGCGCGACCAAAGTTCGCGGCTTCAAGGTCAACGCCATTGACACCACAAGCGCGGGCGATACCTTCGTTGGCGCTTTGGCGTGCGCGTTGACCGAGGGCAAGTCGCTCGAAGACGCGGCTTATTTCGCCAACGCGGCGGGCGCCCTGACCTGCACCAAAATCGGCGCGCAACAGGCGATGCCGACCCGCGAAGAAGTGGACGCGATGCTCTCTTGAACAAGGATGAAGGATAAAGGATGAAGGATAAAAAGGGCCATAGCGACGTTTCTGCACTCCCTTTTTTATCCTTCATCCTTTATCCTTTATCCTTCCCCCATGCCTTTTCTCGAACTGACTCCGCGCCAGATTGTGGCGCAACTCGACCAATATATCATCGGACAAAACGGCGCCAAACGCGCCGTCGCCGTCGCACTGCGCAACCGCTTTCGGCGCGCCCTTCTCGACCCCGAAATGCGCGCCGATGTCGCGCCCAAGAACATCCTGATGATCGGGCCGACCGGCGTCGGCAAAACCGAAATCGCTCGCCGTCTGGCATCGCTCGCCAACGCGCCGTTGCTGAAAATCGAGGCGACGAAATTTACCGAATTAGGTTATGTCGGGCGCGACGTGGACTCGATTGCGCGCGATTTGGTGGATGTCGCGATTGCAATGGTCGAGAAGGAAAAATTGGAAGAGGCCAGGCCGCGCGCCCAACAAGAGGCGCGCGAACGATTGCTCGATTTGCTGGCGCCGTCGCCGCGCGCGGCCAACGGCGATGGGCCAGGCGCGAGCGCGTTTGGCGCGAATTTCCCCGGACTTTGGCCGCAATCGCAACCGCCCAACGAGACCGACCGCGTGCAGGCCGAGCAAGCCAAACGGTTGCGCGACCGCATGAGCGAAAAGTTGGACGCGGGCGAATTGGAAGATTCGGAAGTCGAACTCGAAGTCGAGGAAAAGCGCGGCGGCGGCATGCCGTTTATGATGATGGAGACCGGCGGCGGCGGCCCCGACATCGGCGAGATGCTATCGGGCATGATGCCGGGCGCGCGCAAAAATCGGCGCATGAAAGTTTCGGAAGCGCGCGTAACGCTGGAAGCGCAGGAGGCCGAAAAGCTGATAGACCGCGACGCGGTCGCCAGCGACGCCATCGCGCGCGCGCAGGAACGCGGCATCGTTTTCTTGGACGAAATAGACAAAATCGCCGGACGCGGCGGCGCCGGTGGCGGCCCGCAAATCTCGCGCGAAGGCGTGCAGCGCGATTTACTTCCGCTCGTGGAAGGCGCGACGGTCTCGACCAAATACGGGCCGGTCAAAACCGATCACGTTTTGTTTATCGCGGCGGGCGCGTTTCACGTTTCCAAGCCGAGCGATTTGATTCCCGAATTGCAGGGCCGCTTTCCGGTTCGCGTCGAATTAGAGCCGCTCATCGAAGACGATTTGCGGCGCATTTTATCCGAGCCGCATCATTCGCTGTTGCAGCAGTATTCGGCCCTGTTGGGCGCCGACGGCGTGCAAATCGAGTGGAGCGACGAAGGCGTCGCCGAACTCGCAAGATTGGCGATTCAGGTCAATCACTCGACCGAAGACATCGGCGCGCGACGGCTTCATACTTTGCTGGAAAAGGTGCTGGAAGAGATCGCGTTCGAGGCGCCCGAAGGCGACGAAAAGAAGATTGTGGTGGACAGGTTTTACGTGCGCGCGCGGCTCGCGCATTTGATTGACGACGACGATTTAAGCCGGATGATGCTGTAAATTCGCGGAGCCATTTATGGATAAAAACGGGAAGAAATTCGCGATCACGCTGGTTTTGTGGCTGGTAGGAATCGCGTGCGTGTTCCTGCTTGTTGTTTTCGTTCTACTAATCTCAAGCGGGATTTTAGGCCCAGACACATCGCCTGACCAATCTCCGAGCGTAGTAGAGCGGGGCTGACGCCCTCTTCCAATCGGTATAAGTTCCTCGAAGGCCCGCCGATTGGAAGAGGGCGTCAGCCCCGCTCCGTCACAATCGCTTTAACTCTCAACAATGCCCAACGCACTTATCACCGGAATTAACGGACAGGACGGCGCTTATCTCGCGCACTTGCTCATCGAGCGCGGCTATCGCGTGTGGGGCGCGATGCGTTACGCGTCGTGGAGCGCGGCGGCGCCATCGGAGGCGCTGAGCGCGCTCGGCATCGCCGACCAAATTTCTCTGTTGCCGGTCGATTTTGAGAGCGTGCCCTCGTTGGCGTGCGCGATTTCGGCGGCGCAGCCCGACGAAATTTACAATCTGGCGGCGCAAAGTTCGGTCGCGGCTTCGTTCAAGGAGCCGACGCAAACCGGCGAAGTCACGGCACTGGGCGTCGCGCGATTGTTGGAAGCAGTGCGCTCGATTAAGCCCGACGCGCGCTTCTATCAGGCGGGTAGTTCCGAGATGTTCGGCATCGCGCGCGAGACGCCGCAAACCGAGACCACGCCATTTTACCCGCGCTCGCCCTATGGCGTCGCCAAGCTCTACGCGCACTGGATGACGGTCAACAGTCGTGAGGCTTACGATGTGTTCGCGTGCAACGGCATCCTGTTCAATCACGAGTCGCCTTTGCGCCCGGAAAAGTTCGTGACGCGCAAAATTTGTGCGGGTGTTGCGCGCATCAAGGCCGGATTGGAACACGAACTGGTGCTGGGCAATCTCGATGTTTCGCGCGACTGGGGCTTTGCCGGCGATTATGTGGCGGCGATGTTCGCCATGATGCAGGCGCAAACGCCCGACGATTACATCATCGCGACTGGCGAAGTGCAGACGTTACGGAGTTTCGTGACCGGCGCTTTCGATTGCGTTGACCTGGATTGGGAGAAATATGTGCGGATTGATCCGGCGTTTTTTCGCCCGACCGAGGTGAACGTCGTCGTCGGCGACCCAACCAAAGCGCGCGAGAAATTGGGCTGGCAGCCCTCGATGAACTTCGCCGGATTGATCGAGTTTCTGATGGAAGCCGAGATGCATCGGGTTAATGAAAGGTTCGATCAAATTCGCTATTATCCTGGGTGAAATTTCGTGCTTCTTTTGCGTAAGGCGCCGACATTTTCCCTCACCCACCTTCGCGGAGCACCCGCACCCTCTCCCGAAGGGAGAAGGACATTCGCAACTGCAACCGTAAAGAGCTATCTTTACGCTTTAACCCGCCGATTCCTTCTCCCTTCGGGAGAGGGTGCGGGTGCTCCGCGAAGGTGGGTGAGGGAAAATGTCGGCACTCTCCGCAAAAGAAAAGCGACGGATTTATCATTTGCCAATTTAAATGTTTGATTCACTCCCGATTACTCCCGCCGACGTGCACGCAGCGCAACTGCGCATCGCGGGCGGCGTGAAACGCACGCCCTGTCGTCACGCGGTTTTGGCGGGCTTAGATTTGTTTCTCAAGTTCGATAATCGCCAAGAAACCCACTCGTTCAAAGAGCGTGGCGCGCTCAACAAACTGCTGTGCCTGAGCGACGATGAAAAAGCGCGCGGCGTCATCACGGCTTCGGCGGGCAATCACGCGCAGGCCGTCGCGCGGCACGCCGGGCGCCTCTCCATCGCGGCGCTTATCGTGATGCCGGTCGGCACGCCGTTCAACAAAATCGCGCGCACGCGCGCTTTGGGCGCCGACGTGGTTTTGCACGGCGAAACCTTCGACGAAGCGCAAACTCATGCGCGCCAAATCGCCGAACAAACCGGCAAAGCGTGGGTGGCGGCCTTCGACGATCCGCTCGTCATGGCCGGACAGGGCACATTAGCGCTGGAGATGCTCGACGATTGGCCGCAAATTGACGTTATGGTCGTGCCAATTGGCGGTGGCGGATTAATCGCGGGCTGCGCGGTCGCGGCCAAATCGGTCAAGGCCGACATCGAAATCATCGGCGTGCAGGCGGCGCTTTACCCGGCGATGAAAGCCGTGCTCGAAGGCCGCGAGATTCCCCAACGGCGTGGGCGCTCATTGGCCGAAGGCATCGCGGTCAACGAGCCAGGTTTGCTAACGCGCCAAGTCGTCGCGGCGTTGGTGAGTCGCATCGAGTTGGTCGAGGAGTATCAAATCGAGAACGCGATTAACCTGCTGCTCGAAGAAGAGAAAACCCTCGCCGAGGGCGCGGGTGCGGCGGGTCTGGCCTATGTTCTGGCGCATCCCGACGAGTTTCGGGGCAAGAACGTGGGGTTGCCAATTTGCGGCGGCAACCTGGATATGCGGATGCTGGCGACCTGTCTGATGCGCGGCCTAACGCGGTCAGGCCGCATCGCCGCGCTAACGATTAATCTGGATGATGTGCCGGGTGGTCTGGCGCGCAGTTCGGAAATTATCGCGCGCGAAGGCGGCAACGTCATTGAGGTTCAGCATCAACGCCAGTTCGGTTTGACCGGCTCACAGGTCGAACTCGACATCACCGTCGAAACTCAGGATGACGCGCATTTGCAGCGCATTTTAGACGCGCTGCGAGGGGGAGATTTGAACGTGATTTCGCGCCATTCGCCTTGATGCGATATAAAATCGCAGCCAACGTAATGGTCGGCCTTCGCCGACACGGTTTAAGCTCTGGTGTCGGCGAAGGCCGACCATTACGTTGGCTGCGATTTTATATCGCATTCTAACTTTTAACATTCACCATGACTCAACGTCCCAACATTTTGCTCATCACCAGCGACCAGCATCACTGGAGCGCGTTGGGCGCCGTCAACGACAAAATTAAGACGCCCAATCTCGACCGTCTGTGCGCGAGCGGCACGCGCTTCAATCGCGCCTACTGTCCCAATCCGACCTGCACGCCAACGCGCGCTTCGATCATTACCGGCCAGTATCCCTCGACGCACGATGCGTGGAGTCTGGGCACCAAACTCGACGAGGACGCGCCGACCGTTGGCGACGCTTTTCGCGCGGGCGGCTACGCCACTTTTCTGGTGGGCAAAGCGCACTTTCAGCCGCTCGCGAGTGCGCCCGATCAAACCTCGGTGGAGAGTTATCCTACCCTGCACGATCTGGATTATTGGCGCGCCTTCAACGATAATCATACGCCCTGGTATGGTTTCGATCACGTCTAATTGACGCGCAATCACGCCGACGAAGCGCACGTCGGCCAGCATTATGGGATTTGGCTCGAAGAGCAGGGTTTAGACAACTGGCGCGACTATTTCCAGAGCGTGCCTGGCCAATCGTCGCCGCGTTATGGCGCCTGGGAGTTGCCCGCCGAACTGCATTACTCGACCTGGACGGCTGAGCGCACCATCGCACTCATCGAAGAGAATGCCCAGTCCGACAAACCGTTCTTTGGCTGGGCCAGTTTTCACGATCCGCATCCGCCTTATTTGGTGTCACAGCCTTGGTCGGAACTGTATGATCCCGCCGCCATGGAACCGGGCACCTTGCTGGAAAACGCGGTGGAACTGCTGCCCGAACACTTCCGCCTGACGCAGCAAAAACAGCCCGATTACTCGGCTTATCAGGAACTCCGTATGGCAATCACAGCTTCCACAGCCATCTGCAGGACGAAGAAAAGGGGCGCCGCGACATGGCGATTTATTATGGCATGGTCTCGTTCATGGACGAGCAAATTGGTCGTATTTTGGACGCGCTGGACGAACGTAAGCTGAGCGAGAATACCTTAATTGTCTTCACCACCGATCACGGTCATTTTCTGGGGCAGCACAGATTGTGGCACAAAGGCGCCTTCCACTACGAAGATGTTTTGCGCGTGCCGTTCATCGCCAGTTGGCCCGGCCAAATTGCGGCAGACGCAGAGAGCGAGGCGCTACAAAGTCTGGTTGACCTGGCGCCGACGTTTCTGGCAGCGTGCGATTTATCAATTCCTGGCGCGATGCAGGGCGTGAATCAATTGCCGGTTTGGACGAACAAAGTCGAAAGCGCGCGCGACGAAGTCATCGTCGAGTTTCGCCATCAGCCGACGCGCGTGCATTTGCGCACTCTGGTGACGCAGCGCTACAAACTGACGATTTATCGCGACCAGAGTTACGGCGAACTCTTCGATTTGCAAGCCGAGCCCAACGAACGCCGTAACCTGTGGGACGATGCCGCGAGCGCGGGTGTGAAAGCCGAGCTGTTCCAACGTTTGGCTTATGCCGAGGTGCGCCGCGAACCAACGACATTGCCGCGCATTGCGGGCGCGTAACGAGGCACCGGAGAACAGGTTTGAAGGGTGGGTTGACGGATTAGTTACCGTTGTGAACCGCGCGCGTAAGACCTGTGATTTCCAGGCGGAATTTTACAACATCTCGCCAATCAGCCGCGCCAGAATTGGGCGCACGGTTTGGGCGAGCGTCTGGTTGGCGTAGCCCATCCACGCGATGGGCGAAACCGTATCGAGCGGCGCGTCGAGCGGCGAACCGTCGGGCGCTTCCAGAACGCCGCCCGCCTGCTGGAATAAAAAGCCGGTGCAGATATCGTAGGGATGACAGACCAGCGAACTGTCGAAGCCGAGTTTCGCCAACGATAATGGCCGCAAATCGCCCAACATACGGTCGTGGCCGACCATCAATTCGTAGAGCTGTCCGCCCGTTGAAATGTATTGATCGTCGAAAACGAGCGGCGACGCCGAGCTGCCCAATCCATAAATTTCGTCCCATAAACGCTCTTCCAGTTGCGCCGTCAGCGCTTTGCCTTCGGGGAAGAAGCGCGCGAGCGAAGCGAAGCCGTGCCGAAAATCGCTCGCGCCGCTCGGAGCGATGGCGAGGGGCGTCACCTCGCCGTTCAGCACGTTGACCGACTGGCAAACGAACTCCGCCCCATGCACGCCCGAAATTTGATCGGCGCGCCACATTTTGGCGGTCGGCAGTTCGGTCATCGCCGCCACGCACAAATCGCTCAGGCGGTTATCGGCGCCGCGCTGCGGAGCCAGAGCCGCCAGACTCCACGCGCTGCGCTTGTCATACATAATGTTGCGCGTGCCATCAATCGGATCGAGAATGCACTTCCATTTGGTCTCGCGCGCCCCCAGGGGAAACACCAGATTCTCGTCCTCTTCGATGCCCTCCATCACCAACTCGACCGGCTCGTCGTGGGGCCATGTCGTCTCGAACCATTGGGTTATGGCGTCTTCGGAAACTTTGTCGATCTGATAAATCGTGTCGGCCTGCGTCACCGCCGCGATGTCGGCGAAGCCGCTCGCGGCATCGGTCGCGCGCGCGGTTTGCAGGGCGTCGCGAATGGTGTTTTGCAGGTCGCACAGCAACAGGCGCGCGTCGGGAAGAAAGGAATCGGACATGGAGAAAGGGTGGCAGTTATCAGATGGCAGGAAGCTGTTGTCATTCTGAGCGCAGTGAGGCACGAACGAAGTCGAAGAATCCATGATGTGACTGGTTCCGCGCACGTTCGTCCCAACTCATGGATTCTTCGACTTCGTTCGTGCCTCACTGCGCTCAGAATGACAACCCGCAACACTGGTGAGTTAATCTAAACCTGATCCCTGAAGACTGCCACCTCACGCAGTTCGGCGGCTTTTTCATTGGGGTCGCTTTCATTGGTCATCGAGCCGCCGCCGATTTCTGGCCCCGCCAGATATTTCAGCGTGTCGGGCTTGCGTAGCGGCGGATGAAACTCCAAGTGAAACGGGTAAAACGGAGTGTCGCCAGCGGTCGGTGCCTGATGAATCGCCATCACATAAGGCATCGGCAATCCCCACAGATTATCGTAAAGCGTCGTCACTTCGCGAATCATCAGTCCGAGGGCGGCGACTTCGTCTTCGCTTAACTCGGCCAAGGATGCGATCTGACGTTTGGGCAAAATGTAGACCTCGTAGGCGTAGCGCGCGAACCACGGCACGCACGCCAGAAACGATGCGTTCTGGCAAATCACGCGTGGCCCGGCGGCTTCGCGGCGCAAGATTTCCTGGCCGATGAAGCCGCCGGTCTCCTGGTAAAACGCGCGCGACGAGGCGACTTCGGCGAGCGTGTGGCCATAAATCAGGTTGCCCGCGTAAATCTGGCAGTGCGGATGCGGATTCGAGGTGCCGACGAGCGCGCCTTTGTTCTCGAAAATCAGCACATGGTCAACGTCGGGCCGCGCGCCCAATTCCTGGGTGCGTTGCTTCCACAGCGCGACGACAGCGCGCGTTTCGGCGTCGGTCAAGTCCACGAAAGTCTTGGCGTGATCGGGCGAGTAACAAATCACTTCGGCGGTGCCCTTAACGGCGCGCGCGCGATAGAAATCATCGCTTATGGCGGGCGCGGGCGCGTCGGTGTCGAAGGTCGGCAAATCGTTGGTGAAGCAGTAAACGCCGCTATAATTCGGATTCTCGCCTTTGACGCGCGCGTTTCCAGGGCACAGCGCGCAGGTCGGATCGTAATGCGGCGGCGTTTGCGTCGCGGCCTGATGCGTGTCGCCGATCCACGGGCGCCCGCCGCGATGCGAAGTGTAAAGCACCCATTCGCGCCGCAACGGGTGAAAGCGTTGTTCCCAAATCATATCTAAATCATAGCCACAAAGGACACAGAGAACACACAAAGGAGCACAAAGAAGGGAATAGAAACCAAAAAATTCAACAAAGCGATTTTTTTGCCTTTCTTAATGCGAAACCACTTGATTTTCGCCGTCTTCGGCGCCCAGATACGAACGCACCTGCTGTTCCTCGAATTTCGCGAACGCCTCGTCGTCGCGCGTCAACAGCGAAACCACAATGCCCACTGCGAAAGCCAGCGACATCGAAATAATCGTCGGGTTCTTCAGCGAAACCGGCGGCGCAGAAGCCATGTGAAACACGTCTTTCCACACCGTCGGCGACAGCACAATCAGAATGACCGAGCTGGCCAAACCGGTCACCATACTGGCGACGGCACCCTGCGTGGTGAGTTTGCGCCACATCACCGACATTAGCAGCGCCGGAAAGTTGGCCGAGGCCGCGACCGCGAACGCCAGTCCGACCATGAACGCCACGTTGACGCCCTTGAACAAAAAGCCCATGATGATGGCGATGATGCCCAACGAGATCGTCGCAATTTTGGCGACGCGGACTTCGCTCTTCTCGTCCGATTGGCCCGCGCGAAAAACGCCCGCATATAAGTCGTGCGAAATCGCCGATGCGCCCGCCAACGTCAAACCCGCCACAACCGCCAGAATCGTGGCAAACGCCACCGCCGTCAAAAAGCCCAGAAACGGCCCGCCGCCCAGAATCTCGGACAACAAGGGCGCCGCCATGTTGCTGCTAAATCCGCCTTCGGCCTCTTTCTTCAGCAGATTCGCGCTGACAAGGGCCGCCGCGCCGAAGCCGATGGTGAAAGTCAAAATGTAAAAATAGCCGATGAAACCGGTCGCCACGAACACCGATTTGCGCGCCTCGCGCGCGTCGGGCACGGTGTAAAAGCGCATCAAAATATGCGGCAATCCGGCGGTGCCAAACATCAAACCGAGCGAAAGCGAAATCAAATCGAGCGGCGAAGTCGCAATCGCCGACGAAGCCCCAGGCTTGAGCAAAGCGGCGCCGTTGGGCAACTGACCGACGGCGCTAAACAGATTGTTATAGCTCCAGCCGAAACGATTCAAAACGAGGGCGGTTAAAAGCGTCGCGCCCGCAAGCAGCAAAACCGCTTTGATAATTTGCACCCACGTCGTCGCCAACATGCCGCCGAAGGTGACGTAGGCGATCATCAAAATGCCGACGCCCAGCAATGCTGTTTCGTAGGGCAAGTTGAACATCAGCTTAATCAGCGCGCCGGCGCCGACCATCTGCGCGGTCAGGTAAAAAATCACCGTGACAATCGAGCCAATCGCCGCCATCGTCTTGACCGGCTTTTGCTGTAAGCGGTAGGCCACCACGTCGGCGAAAGTGTATTTGCCCAGATTGCGCAACGGCTCGGCGATGAGAAACATCACTATCGGCCAGCCCACCAGATAACCGACGCTATAAATCAGGCCGTTATACCCGCCGGTCGCGACCAAGCCAGCGATGCCCAAAAACGAGGCGGCGCTCATAAAATCGCCCGCCAGCGCCAGACCATTCTGAAAGCCCGAAATGCCGCCGCCCGCCGCATAAAATTCGGACGTCGTCTTGGTTTTGCGCGCGGCCCAGTAAGTAATGCCCAGCGTGACGGCAATGAAGAGCAGGAAAAAAGCGATGGCGACCGGAGAGAGTTGGCCGAGTTGAGTTTTGGTTTCAGGCATAATGAATTAATTTTTTGGACAGGATTTAACAGGATGAAACAGGATGGGTTCGGGCGAGTAAAATCTCGATGTCCAAACCAGAGATCAAAAATTCAATTGTTTTCTCTTCGGAGATTTAACTTAGGAGTTACGCAGTTGTCCCCGTCGTAGTCGCGTCGTGAGACGCGTGTTGAACGTAAGACACGCGTTTCACGACGCGACTACGACGGGGACAACTGCGTAACTCCTATTACCTACTCGAACCCATCCTGTTCCATCCTGTAAATCCTGTCTAAAATAAATGTTTATTTCGCCGCACGCACGCGGGCGACCATCGCATCGTAGGCGCCGTTGGCCCATCGGACGTAAACGCCGGTCAAAATCCAGGCGAAGATAATAATGCCGATACCGACTGGAATGCCCAGCGTGGCGGCGCCAACCGGCGCGGCTAAGATTTCGGGCGCCAGCGCCATCAGGCCCATGAAGCCGAAGTAAGCGACGAAAATTATCGCGGTTAACGTCAGCGAGAGCTTTTGTTTGCGGCGCACTAAATCGCGAAATTGCGGATCGTTCAGGCGTGAGGCGGATTCGTTTTCGTTATTCATGATGAAAAGGGGATGCAGAAACTTTAACAGAATTCGGCGTCTGATGCGTCAAGTGCCAATCAGATACTGCCTGACTGAGTAGGATTAACTGGGCATTTGCCGTTGTGAACCGCGCGCGTAAGCAAGTCGGGCCATAACGCTTACAAACAATTATCACTTCGTGGAAATTATGACGGCCCGCTTGCTTACGCGTGCGGTTCACAACGACAATGCTACCAAGACTTGCCGTTTCGAGTAACACAACATCGCGGCTAAAGTCTTCGCGCACTTCGCGTTCTCGGCGTTCAATCTGCCGTCAACGCCTCCGCACCGAACGCGTGGGGCAACAGTTCGTCAAATCGCCACGAGCGCACCTCGTCGGTCGTGCCCAGGCAATGCACCAGGCAATCGGGCGCGGCGAACTCGGCGATGAACTGGCGGCACATTCCGCACGGCGGCCACGGCTCGGCGCCGTCGCTGATTACGACAACTTCCTCGATTTGGCGCGCGCCGCCCTGCGCGATGGCGGCGCAAATCGCGTTGCGTTCGGCGCAGATTGTGGCGCCATACGAGGCATTTTCGACGTTGCAACCGGCGGCCATCGCGCCATCGTTCAGGCGAATCGCGGCGCCGACGGCGAAGCCGGAATAGCGACCGTAGGCGTTGCGGTGCGCGGCGCGCGCGGCCTCGATAAGTGCGGGCGTGGGAGAATTCATCGCGGTTTAGTTTGCCCGAATTCGGCGATACTTTACGTTTGATGTCTCGCGCACTTGTTCTGGTTCTCGATTCGGTCGGTTGCGGCGCCGCGCCCGATGCCGCCCACTACGGTGATGTGGGCGCCGATACCCTCGGCCATATTCTGGCAGCGCGGCCCGCATTGCGAATTCCCAATTTGATGAATTGGGGACTGGCGAAGATCAACGGACGCGCCGAAAATGTCGGCGGCATCGCGGCGATTTTAAGTCCGCGCGCGGCGGGCAAAGACACCACATCGGGCCACTGGGAACTGATGGGCGCCGCCCTCAATGAACCGTTCGCGACCTTCGATCCGGTTCCCGCGCAACTGCGCGCGCAACTGGAACAGGCGACCGACGAAACCTTCTTGGGCGGCCATGCCACTTCGGGCACGGCGGTCTTGGACGAATTGGCGGCGCAACACGTCGCAAGCGGAAAACCGATTCTTTATACCAGTGCCGACTCGGTTTTACAAATCGCCGCGCACGAAGCAACCTTCGGCTTAGAGCGGCTTTACGAAGTCTGCCGACAGGCGCGCCCCATCGCCGACGATTGGCGCATCGGACGCGTTATCGCGCGGCCTTTCATGGGGCAAAACGGCGACTGGCAACGCACCGCCAACCGTCGCGATTATTCTCTCGTGCCGCCGCGCACGATTCTCAACGCGCTACAAGACGCCCAAATTCCGACGGTAGGCATCGGCAAAATCAGCGATATTTTCGCGGGTAGCGGCATCGCCGAATCGCTGCCGACCAAATCGAACGCGCAGGGCATGGAAACCATCGCGCGCGAATGGACAAGGCGTCAGGGCTTGCTGTTCGCCAATCTGGTGGACTTCGATATGCTATTCGGCCATCGCCGCGACGCCAATGGCTACGCCGACGCGCTCGAACAATTCGATCTTTGGCTGGGCGCATTCGCGGGCCAAATCCGCGACGACGATTTGGTCATCATCACCGCCGATCACGGCAACGATCCGACGATGCCAGGAACGGATCACACGCGCGAAAACGTGCCGGTTTTGATTCAACACGGCGGCCAAACGCAGTGGCTCGGTCGGCGCGACGGCTTCGCCGATGTCGCGGCGAGCCTGGCGAATTATTTCGGCGTGGAGTGGGGAAACGGGCGCTCGATGCTGTAAGTGTTTTATTTCGCACTAAGGAAACAAAGATTACACGAAGGGCACGCAGAGAACGAATCTAAGAATTACGCAGTTGTTCCCGTCGTAGTTATGTCGTAAGATGCGCGTCTTACGACGCAACTACGACGGGAACAACTGCGTGCCATTAATCAAACTTCCAAACTCTCCATCGGCCCATAACCGACAATCGCCGGATTCGCGAACGGATTTAACGCCAGAACCGCGTTCACGTCTTCGAGCGAAACCGCCAGGATTTGCGCCAACAACTCTTCGGTCGAGGTTTGTTTCGCGCGATACAACCAATCGTAACCGACCGGCCTCATGCGGCCCATCGGCGTTTCGGCGCGCAGCGTCAATGACGAGGCGAATTTGCGTTTGGCGCGTTGCAGTTCGTCTTCGGCAACGCCATTTTCGCACGCTTTTTCGACTTCGGCGCGCCAGATTTTCAACACTTCCCCTGCCCTTTCGGGCCGCGCCACCAGAAATCCGTAGAACGCGCCCACGCCATCTTGCGCGTCGTGGCCCATTGAGGCGGCTTCGGCCAAACCAGGATGAACCAGCGCCCAGTGCAAGCGCGAACCCGCGCCGCCGCCGACGATTTCGCACGCCAGCGACGCCGCATAACGCCGCGCATCCTGCGTCGAAAGCCCCGGCCCCATCAGACCGATATGCGCGCGCGAAACTTCGGGTTTGGTCTCGACAACGACGCCGCTCCCCGGCGTAATCTCCGAATAAACGCGTGGCGCATCGGTGGTTTTCCAATCGCTGCACGCGTTTTGCGCGCCGTCAACGATGGCGTCCCAGTCGTATTGGCCGGTCACCACCAGAGCCGTATTTTGTGGCGCGTAACGGTTCTCGAAATAGTTCATCATCGCGTCACGGCTCAAATCGGTGATGCTCTGGGCGGTGCCCAACACCGATTGGCCGAGCGGATGCGCGCCGTAATACAGCTTTTTCAAAGCGTCCCAGGTCTGCGACATCGGGCGATCATCATACATCGCGATCTCTTCGATGATGACTTTTTTCTCCATATCGAAATCGCCGTTGCGAAGTGCCGGGCGCATCATATCGGCGAGCAGTTCCAATATCTGCGGGCCAAATTCGGGCAAGACGGCGCCGTAAAACACCGTCTCTTCTTCGGAGGTGAAGGCGTTATAACGTGCGCCCATCGCGTCGAATTCGAGGTTAATCTGTTCGGGCGAGCGCGACAAGGTGCCCTTGAACATCATGTGTTCGAGGAAGTGCGAGACGCCCGAAACTTCGAGCGCTTCGTCGCGCGCGCCGGTTTTGACCCAGAAGCCCAGCGTCGTCGAACGCGCATCGGCGTCGCGCTCGCCGACGATGGCGAGACCGTTGGGCAGTTGATGAAAATCGTGATTCATGGGGAAAGGATAAAAGGAGGCGCCGAACTACCGACGCTTCAGAAATTGCGCGGCCCGTTCCAAATCCTGCGGCGTGTCAATGGCAATCGGCACCACATTTTCGACGCGAACAACACCAATTTCAATGCCCGCTTCCAAAGCGCGGAGTTGCTCCAGCTTCTCGATTTCTTCGAGGCGCGACGGCGCAAGCGCCGCCATTTCCAATAGCCAATTCGCCTCGTAAGCGTAAACGCCCAGATGACGCAAACGCGGTGCGCCCGTGCCATCGCGGTCGAACGGAACGGCGGCGCGCGAGAAATACAAAGCGCGATTGCGCGCCGAAACGACGGCTTTCACCACGTTTGGATCATCGGTTTGCTCGGCGTTTAACGGCGTGACGAGCGTCGCCATTTTCAGCTCGGTTTCGCGCGTCATCATCTCGATTAAGGCATCAATATGAGTGGGATCAACGAACGGTTCGTCGCCCTGCACGTTGACGATAATGCGGCGTTCATCGCCGCGAAATTGCGCGCGCGCGACCTCGGCCAAACGGTCGGTTCCGGTATGACAATCGGCGCTCGTCATCCTCGGCGCGGCATCGGCGATAGCGAAATTGGCCGAGATTTCTGCCGCAATGCGGTCGTCGTCGGTGGCGACCAAAATCGGGCGCGCGGCGCACGACTGTAACGCCGCCTCGACGACGCGGCGCACGACGGTTTTGCCGTCCAACATCGCCAACGGCTTGCCGGGAAACCGCGTCGAACCATAGCGCGCCGGAATGATGACGTGAGCCGTCGGCTTCATTTTTTCCAGCGCGTTTGAACTCGATAAACCTTCGATGAACGGCACGATAACGACTTCGCCGCCGCTCTCGCGCACGACCGAAGTTTCGGGCAAAGTTTCGGCGTCATAGTCGCCGCCTTTGACGTGAATAGTGGGCCGTAACGCGCGGATGGTTTCGATGGGCGTATCGTCCTCGAAGACGGTGACGGCATCCACGCAGCGCAGCGATTGAAGCACGGCGGCGCGCTGATTTTGGTCGTGAATCGGGCGTGATTCGCCCTTCAACCGCTTGGCGCTCGCATCGGAATTGAGGCCGACGACTAAGACATCGCCCAGCGATTTGGCATGTTGCAATAGCGCGATATGTCCGGCGTGCAGAATGTCGAAGCAGCCGTTGGTGAAGACGATTTTCTGATGATCGGCGCGCCAGATGTCGGCTTGCACGGGCAGAGTTTCGGGAGGAAGCAGAGTCATAGATTTCGGATTTCGGATTTCGGATTTCGGATGCTTTCTTCAGGCCATCCGGCATCCGCTATCCGATACTCAGCGCGCGAATTTCGTTGGGCGTAACCGCCACCACGCCGACGTGTTTGACGCTGCACGCGGCGGCCAAATTGCCAAACTCGACGGCATCGGGCAAAGCGGCGCCCGCCGCCAACGCGTAAGTCGCGCCCGCCAGAAAAGTATCGCCCGCGCCCGCGACATCGAAAACCTCGACGCGGTGCGCCGCGAAATGACGCGGCACTTTGCCCTCTTCAAACAACGCGACGCCCGCCCCGCCACGCGTAATTGCCAGGGCTTTCACTGCGGCGCGCGCCAATAGTTCGGCGCCCGCGCGCTCGACGTTTTCCAGCGAATCGAGCGCGAAACCGGCGGCGGCGCGCGCTTCTTTTTCGTTGAGACTAATCAAATCCGCGCCCGCGAACGCGTTCAGGTTGGCCGGTTTCGGGCCACCCGTCACGATTAAGTTCGCCGACAGTGCCGCTTCGCGCGCGCGCCGCCAACTTTGCGAATTGGCCAGACCTTTATCGTAATCGCTGAGGCAAAGCGCGGCGGCGCCATCGAGCAAGGCGGCCAAGCGCGATTGCAAAATCGAATCGGTCGAATCGTCGGGCGTGCGGGTGTCTTCGCGGTCAACGCGCACGATCTGTTGACGACTGGCCACGATACGCGTTTTGAGCGTGGTCGGGCGCCCATCGCACGAGACAAGCGCGCCAATATCGAGGCCGCTATTTTCCAATTCGCGCGTTAAATCGCGACCGGCTTCGTCGGCGCCGATGGTGCCGCAGATGCGCCCATTGGCGCCCCACGAAAGCAGGTTGGCCGCGACGTTAGCCGCGCCGCCGGGCGCCAACGTGCGCGCGCCAAAGCGCACGACGGGAACCGGCGCTTCGGGCGAAATGCGCGCGGCATCGCCGTTAATCCATTCGTCGAGCATCAAATCGCCCAACACGGCCAAGGTCGGGCGCGCGGCGAAAATCAAGTCCAAATTCATTTTTCAGATTTCGGATGTCAGATTTCGGATGTCAGATATGGGTTCTTCAAACCATCCGATATCTGGCATCCGCTATCCGACATCCGATTTACAATCCAAAGCGTCGCAACGTATTGGCGGGTAAATCGGCTAACTCTCGCGTGCTGTCAACGGGCCGTTCGAGCAAGTCGGCCAGAGCGATGGCGCCTTCGTCGTCAGAGGCGATGCCGCGCGCGCGGTTCATCAGCGCGGCCAAAGTCAGCACATCCATTTTGCCGCGCGCCTCAAGTATCGGATGATGGCCCGCATTGGGCGCGCGTTCGGCGCGCGGGCGCGGCGTGACAACGAGGGGCCACGATTGCGCCATTTGCTCGACGGCTTTGTCCCAATTGGCGCGCGCGGTGGCGGTTTCGGCTTTGGGCGCGCGACGCCGCGGCGGACGCGGAGCGACCAGAACAAACGGTGTTTCGATGCCACCGCCGCACAGTAGTTTCAGCGCGCGCGCGTCGGCGTCGGCGGGAATGCGCAAATGTTCGCGCGCCGACGTGCCCCTGCTGCGCGCGCCGACTTCGCGCACCAGTTCGAGCGCGTCGCCGCGCGTAATCGAGCCATCTTTTTCCAGACGATGCGTCAAGAACGCCTCGAAGCCCGACGGCACAAAGCCAGCGCGAATGTTCGCGCCGGTCGCCCAGGTCAGCATCACCGCGTTGGAGCCACGCGAAAAGCAAAGCGCGATGTCGAAATGCCCGGCGTGTAGGCGCGCCATCAGCGCGGCCTGCGCCGACAAACCGCCGCCGGGCCGCGCGTGCGCTTCGTCAACGGCGCCGAAGTTTTCTAATATCGGCAAAACGTTCGAGCGCGCCCAACTGCAAATGCGCGCGCCGGGGAAACTCTCGCGCAGCGCAACTAAGGCTGGCAACGAGGCGACCAAACCGTCGAGCGAGGCCGAGTGAAAAGTCGCGATGCGGCACACCGGAGAGGAAACCGCGACCGGCGATGGCAGTTTCGCCACGCGTGCAGTCGCCGCGATTTCGCCCGCGCGTAGCGGCGAAACTTCGGGCGATTGGGAGCGAGAGCGATTCATATTTTGGCGAAAGGGCAGTATAAAACTTCTGCGGAGTTACGCTCTAATTGGTTGAGTTGACCGGGTGAACCGCGCGCGTCAGTTAGGGCGGGCCGTAACGCCTGCGACAAAGGCGAAGTTTTCCGTGAGCATTACAGCCCGCCCTAACTGACGCGCGCGGTTCAGCAGGAAAGCCGAGTCGTTGTATTCTGGTTTACTCTATCCAAATAAAAACGCGCGCAAGCGTTAAAATTCCACAGCGAGGTGACGCAAACAATGGCCGTATTAACCGACACGAGAACCGACGAACTGATGGAGCAGTTGCTCCAAATCGAGGGCAAAGCCGAAATCGTCGACGGGAGAATCAAGCAACAAATGCCCACAGGAGAAGAACCAGGATTATCCGCGCTGCAAATTGTGGTGTCGCTCTTTCTTTACGCGCAACGCATCGGGCGAGGCCGCGCCGTCGGCGACAACGTAATTTTCAGCGTTGATTTGCCCAATCGCAAATCGTTCTCACCCGACGCGGCTTACATGACGCAAGAGCGAACCGGTTCGATGCGCGCCATCAACGGCGCGCCGTTATTTGCCGTCGAAGTGCGCAGCGAAAATTATTACGGCCCGACCGCCGAACGCGCTATCGTCGCCAAAATTGCCGACTATTTCGCGGCGGGCACGCGTGCGGTGTGGGACGTGGATTTATTAAGCGAAAACGTAGTGACGCTGCATCGTCCACAAACGGAGCCGGTGGTGTTCCGACGCGGCGAGACAGCAAACGCAGGCGAGGCGTTGGCGGATTGGACGATGGCGGTTGACGAGATTTTCGCGTAATGAAATTATGTCTGGATTTTTACCTTTAATTCTGGCGGCGTTATTCTTCATAGGCCTTGGCATTTACCAACTCGCGACGCCTCTGGACAATTTGTGGGCGCGTCATGAGCGACATTTGTTGGCGCGCGGGTTGGCGCCGCAAAGGAACGACATGTGGGAAGCCAAAATGCGTAGCGGCGGCTGGATAATGATCGTTGTGGGCATCGCGTTGTTGCTTTTCACGGGCGCGCTCTCAGCTTCGATGCCGAAGAAAATGTCGGGCGTTTCGATAAACGGCCACGAACTAACGCAGGCCGAATGGGATTCGTGCGACCAAAACATGATGACCTGTCTCAATCATGGCATCGGAATAAACAGGTGAATTTTCGCTCCCGCCCTATTTATAAATCTTACTGCGAAACGCGCACGCGATTTGCGGCGTCTGCTAAAGTAACTTCGACCGCAGGAGCCTTCCAAATCACCATGAATTTCATTCAAGCCGACGAAAGTGGACGCCGCCAACTGCCCGCCGACCCGATGCCCCGCCCCGGCGGAGACGATTCCGGCCCCAGCAAATCTGGCGTCAAGCGCCCCGATTCCAAAAACATCCTCGACCGCATGAAGCGCGTCGATCCCGATCAGGCCAAACGCTATCGCCAGCGTTCTGGTCAATAAGTTCAAGCCACAGATTTCACAGAGAACACACAGAGAGGCATAGAGAAAAATTCAAAATCTTTTCTGTGATTCTCTGCGCGTTCTCTGTGGACTCTGTGGCTTTTTCGATTCATGAATTTCAATTCTCCCACGCCGGGCGATTTCGCTCGTCTGGTTTCCATTCCCACCCAGCCCGCCGAAGCCCAATCTGCCGCCGCGCCCGCCAATTTCGATACGCACGGCACGACGGTGATCGCGGTCAAATATAAAGATGGCGTGCTCAACGTCGCCGACCGCCGCGCGACCGCAGGCATGAGCATCATGTATGATCGCTCCGAGAAAATCCTGCCGCTCGACGATCATACACTCGTTTCAATCTCCGGCTCGTTCGCCAAAGCCGTCGAAATCGCGCGCTATCTGCGCCACTCGTTCAAATATTATTCGCGCTCGCAATTGCAGCCGATGTCACTGGAAGGCAAATTGGCCGAAATGACTAAAGCTCTGGTGCAAAACCTGCCGATGGCTTTGCAGGGTATCGGGACATTCGTGCCGATTTTGTCGGCCTATGATACCGATAAAGACGAATCGCATATTTACTTTTTCGATCCGATGGGCGCGCGCTTCGAGAGCGCCGACTATGGCGCCGCCGGTTCGGGCAGCGCGCCGATTCGCGGTTCGTTCGATTACATCGCGCGCATCAAAGGCCCCTTCGCCGAAATGGATCTGCAAACCGCCCTGCGCGAATGTCTGATCTTGCTCGACATCGCCGCCGATTTGGATGCCGCGACCGGCGGCTATTCCAAGATTCTGCCCTCGGCGATGGCCGTCACCAAAGATGGCATTCTCAACCTCGACGAAAATCAATTGCAAGAAGTGCTGACCGAGATGCAATACGGCGGCGCGCCACAAAGCGTCAACGTGAAAACCAACCGCGTTGATGCTGACGTCGTCGAGTAAAACGCTGTTTGCGAACCCAGAGCGTAAGCGACGGGCCAAGTCATAGTTCTAAAAACTCGGCCCGTCGCTTACGCTCTGGGTTCGCAATGTCTCCCCTAAAAATGTATAGTCCTTACGATTTCAACCAATCTATCGCGCACCGCGCCGAATATGTCGAAGAGCGCCTCAAGTCCGGTATGCCGGTCATCGCGATTTCTTATGACCAGGGCATTTTGCTGTGGACGCTCAAGCGCACGCAACGCAAGGTGTTCGAGATTTACGATCAAATTATGTATTCGGCCATCGGCAATCAGGCCGACGTCGAGGCCGTCCGTTTGGCGGCGATTGACTTTTGCCATCAAGAAGGTTTCTCGCGCTCGCCCGACGATGTTTCGCTACAACGTCTCATCGGTTTCGTGTTGTCGCCGCCCTTGAAACGCGTCTTTGGCGACCCGATGACTTCGCCCAACGTTCTGCGCGCCATCTTCGCCGAAATCGGCGTCACGCCCGATAAAGATCAACTGTTCGTGCTCAACTACGACGGCGAGTTTTCGACGCGTTCAACCCATGCCGCCGCCGGTGGCAGCGAAGGCGCCGAAGACGCCATGATGGAAAAACTCGCGACTTATGAGGGCACGCCCGATTTGGCCGAAGCGATCAAACGCGCCAAAGAAGTTTTCGAGATTGGCCTGGCGCCGCTTCGTTTGGATGACGAAGAAGCGGAAGAACTGGAAAATAATCCCAATGAGAAGTCGTTATTGGAAATCGCGCTCGAAGACGGCACGTTTGAGGCGGCAATTCTGGAGCGCGACACGCCGCGCGAAAGCAAATTCCGCGTGTTGATCGCGGAAGAAATTGGCTAATTGGCTTAAAGGCTTTCTTGCGAACCGCGAGCGTAAGCGACCGGCCAAGTTACAGTGTTGGAAAGTTGAGCTTGGCCGGTCGCTTACGCTCGCGGTTCGCAAGAAAGAGGGAATTTCCTAATTTATCCTTCAGCCTTCAGCCTTTATCCTTTTTGTCTGTCACACTAAAATCTAATGGAACAACGCATCGTCGGTATCGAAACCGAATTTGGCTGTATGGTTCGCTCCGACCGTTTGGGCGGGCGCGGCTCGTCCGAGCGCATCGTCGAGGCGGTCAAAGACCACGCTTTTCTGCGTCGCAAACTCGGCTTGCTCGATATGCACGCCCGCGATTACGCCTTTGAACCCGCCCGCTCCGGCGGCTTCCTCATCAACGGCGGCAGGCTTTATGTGGACGCCGTCGGCTCGCACGAAGAATACGCCACGCCCGAATGCACCACCTGGCGCGATGTCGTCGCCTACGACCGCGCCGGTCGCGTGATTTTGCAGTCGCTGGTCGAAGACCTGGAATTGCAGGACGATGTCGCGTTCTACGCCAACTCAATTGACCATTTCGGTGGCCATACTTTCGGTTGCCACGAAAATTATCTGGTGGATATTTCGGCCTCAGCCTTTCGTGGTAGTTTAGGTTTGCTGATGCCGTTTCTGGTGACGCGCCAAATTTTCGCGGGCGTGGGACGCGTTGGCGGACACAAGCTCAACCGCCACGACTTCCGCCGCAACATCATGTCTGTGGGCGAGCACGAAGTGGACACGATGTGGGTCGCCGACTTTTACGGCGTCGAGATTGACGACAGCGTGGATTATCAGCTATCGCAGCGCGCCGATCACATCGTCAACACGGTTTCCAGTCGCGTGCGTTTTAACCGCGCCATCATCAATCCCAAGCGCGATTCGTATTACGATTATTCGGATTTGCATCGCCTGCACGTTTTGTATGGCGAGCCGAACATGAACGAATACGCGATGTGGCTCAAAATCGCCACGACCTGCATCGTTTTGGATTTGCTCGACATGAAAGTCGTGCCCCAGGAAGTCAAATTGGAAGATCCGCTTGCGGCGCTCAAGGAAGTTTCGCGCGACCAATCAATGAAATGGCCGGTCAAACGTTCGCAGGGCGGCACGATGGGTTCGATTGATTTGCAGCGGATTTATCTGGACGCGGCCAAGAAGCATCTCAAAGGCAAAGACGCCCAAACCGACGAGGCTCTGCGCGAATGGGAGACGACTTTGGCGGTTCTGGAACGCGATCCGATGAAATTGGCCGACCGTTTGGACTGGGTCGCCAAAAAGCAGATTTTGCAGGAGTTCATGGACGCCGAAAACGTCGAATGGGGCGACGATATTCTGCACTCGCTGGACATGGAATATCACAACATCGACCCGAAAGCGAGTTTGTATTACGGCCTCGAAGAAATCGGTCGCGCCAAACGCATGCTGACCGACGAGCAAATTCGCAATGCCGTTGTTAGTCCGCCGCAAAACACGCGCGCCAAAGGCCGCGCCGAAGTGATTCAGCAATTGATCGCGCACAAATGGGGGCGCTATCTCATTGATTGGGATTGGGTGCGCGTGGACAAAGACCGCCATCTGGAATTGCGTAATCCGTTCCATACTTACGAGGAAGAAGCGGCGGCGTTTACCGATTCGTTGAACTGGTAAAGCGCCCGTCTTCCAGGCGGTTCCGACCTGTTGGAGTCGGAACCGCCTCTTCTTTTGAGCGGCGCAATGCGACACGTTGTGCCACTCAAAAACACAAAACTTTTGCCGCGATGTTTGAAACCTATCCGATTTGGGTATAATCAATTGTGCTCATCGTTTAACCCTTTAAACGATTGCCGAAAAACCATGACTTCGATGACTTCTGCCAAACCAACGATCCGCGATGTGGCGCGCGTGTGCGGCGTTTCGGTGGCGACGGTTTCCTATGTCATCAACGGGACGCGCGTTTTGAAGCAGGAGACGCGTGACCGCGTGCATCGGGCGATGGAGGAGATGAATTATACGCCGAGCGCGGTCGCGCGCGGTTTGCTTTCCAAGCGGGTTCACACGCTGGGCGTGCATTGCAGCGTGATGCGGGCCGATCAGTTCATCACCAACCCTTACGCGGCGGGCATCTTGAGCGGGATTTTAAATCGGGCGCAGCAAGAAGAGTTCGATGTCACGCTCTTCACCAATCGCTGGGAGGACGTGCAGACTTCGGCGCCCGCGCTGCGCGATGGCCGCACCGATGGCATGATCGCTCTGGCGCCGCCGCTGCACTGCGATATGCTCGGTGGATTGGCCGCACTGGGCATGCCCATCGTCGGCATCGCCGCGCAGTCACACGATGGCATTGATACGGTTGACGTGGACAATTATGCCGGAGCAAAGCTGGCGACGCGCCATCTCATCGAGCTTGGACATCGGCGCATCGGCGCGATCATGGGTAACGAAGATATGGCCTCGTTCGCGCCGCGCTCGCGCGGTCTGCGCGATGCGCTACACGACGCGAATTTGACGCTTTTGCCGGAGCATTTCACCGCTTCGCGCTTCGACGGTTCGCTGGCCTTCGAGCAGACCCGCGAGTTACTGAGCCAATCCGACCGACCGACGGCGATTTGCGCGGGCAACGATACCATCGCTATCGCCGTTATCGAGGCCGCGCACTCGCTGAACTTGAAGGTGCCCGACGACCTCTCTGTCATCGGCTTCGACGATTTGCCGATGGCGACCGTGATTCGGCCCAACCTGACCACGATTCGCCAACCGCTCCGCGCCATCGGAGAACGCGCGGCGACTCTGCTCATCGAGCGAATGCGTGGCGAACTTTGCGAGACGGTGCCGACGGCTCATCTGCTCGCCCCCGAACTGATCGTGCGCGACTCGTGCGCGCCGCTCACCTAAATTCCAGGAGTTGACTTTCCCCATGAAAAAATTTCCCAAAACCTCACCAACACAAAAAATTCCGGCGTTCACCCTTATCGAGTTGCTCGTCGTGATAGCGATTATCGCCATTCTCGCGGCGATCCTGTTCCCCGTCTTCGCTCGTGCCCGCGAAAACGCGCGCCGCGCTTCGTGTCAGAGCAATCTCAAGCAGATCGGCCTGGGCATTCTGCAATACAACCAGGATTACGACGAGAAGTTCCCGATGGCCGAATACGGCGGCGGTGGCAGCGGCGTCCCGCAGTTGCAGTGGTATGGCGCGATTCAGCCTTACATGAAATCGGGCACTCAGTATGGGCAGGGCGGCGTGTTTCAGTGCCCATCCTATACCTCGTCCAGCAACGGCTTCGGCCAGTCGTATGGTATTCACAGCGACCTGTGCCCCAGCTATTACGGCGTTAATCCCACCGACCCGAAAACTTACGGACTGAGCATTCTGGATAACGCGGCGGACAAAATCATCGTGGCCGAAAAGGGCAATACGGGCGCGGGCTACAGCTATCCGGTTTTCATCACGGCAGAGTATTACTGGACGAATGGCGTCGGCAGTCCGCGCGGCAGCAAAGACGATAACGACAAAATCGCCATCAGCGATTGCGACGATGCCGCCGGAGCCGTCACCTACGAGTGCGCCGGAATGCCGCGCTACCGTCATCTTGGCACCGCAAATATGCTCTACGCCGACGGGCACGTCAAAGCGATGGTCAGGGGTCGCGTGCGCTGGTTCACCAATATCTATATTCGCGGCACCAGTCGTCCAGGCGACGGCTACAACCCATGGCAGTGGAATGGCGACCGCCAAGGATGGTATCCGTGGGCCAGCTAAAACACCAGATTTTCACGATGAAACTTCACCTTTCTCTCGCGGCCCTGGCCGCCATTATCGGCCTGGGCGGTTGCGGCTCCAACGCGGGCGAAACGGGCGTTTCGCCCGCCGAGCGCGCGCAACAACTCAAAAGCGACACCAGCATTCCGGCGCCCGCGCAAGCGCGCGTTGACGAACAGATCGCGGCCAAACAAAAGATGGACGCGATGCGCGCTCAGGATGCCGCCAACGCCCCCAAAGCGCCTTGAACTTTCCCATGATTTCTTTCCGACTCCCATTTTCCCGATTCACACGAACCTGTCTACTCGGCGGACTGACGCTGCCAACGCACCCAAATCGCCTTGAACTTCCCATGATTTCTTTCCGACCCCCATTTTCCCGATTCACACGAACCTGTCTTCTCGGCGGACTTTTGCTTTCTTCGCTGGCGTTTGCTTCCAGCGCGCGCGCCGCCGAACTGACGCCGCAATGCGCGCTCCGTGTCGAAGGCAAAAACCTGGTTGATGCGACCGGCAAAACCGTCGTTCTGCGCGGCGTCAACATTGGCGGTTGGCTGGTGACCGAAGGCTGGATGAACGGGCAAACCGATAGTGGCGACCGCTGGGCCATCGAGCAACTCGAAGCGCGCTTCGGAACCGAGAAAGCCGATACGCTGATGAACGCGTGGTTCGACAACTGGTTCACGACCAAAGATTTGGACGTGATAGAGAGTTGGAATTTCAACCTGATTCGCGTGCCCTTTGGCTACCGCACATTGCAAAACGCCGATGGCTCGTGGAAGCGCAACGCGCAGGGCGAAATTAATTTCGCTCGTATGGATTGGGTGGTGAGCGAGGCCGCCAAACGCGGTATCTACGTCATCTTTGATTTCCATATTTGGCCAGGACAGAAAGCGAATTACGGGAACATCTCGCGCCTGAACCCCGCCGCCGTCGCCGAGCGCGCTCAAGTCGCCGAAATTTGGAGCGAGGTCGCCAAACATTATCGGGGCAACGCCACCATCGCCGGTTTCGACGTGATTAACGAACCCGAAGGTTCGCCCAACGACACCTTGCAACGCGTGATGCTCGAAGCGATTCGCGCGCAGGACAGCGACCGCATCGTCATCGGCGAATCGCAGAGCTACGCCAACTTCAAAGACCCGTATTGGAAAAATACGATGTATTCGGCGCACTATCCCGGCGACGACATTCAGGGCAGCGAGACCGGGAAAATCGAGGGCAGCGCGACGGAGAAAATCAAGAAGTGGGAGCAGGCCGTAGGCATCGCCGCCAATCCCGCCGTGCAGGTGCCGGTTTTTATCGGCGAACTCAAGGCGCCCCAGGACAACGCGGAGTCGGCGCAGCAATACGTCGCCGCGCTCAACAAGCGCGGCTGGAGTTGGGCGGTGTGGACGTATAAAACCGTTGATATGGGCGGCTGGGGCGCCTTCAATTACTACACAGAGATGCGCTATGACCTGAGCAAAGATTCCTACGAATCGCTGCTTGACAAGTGGAGCAACGGTTTGATTCAGTGGCAAGACCCGACCAAACCCAAGAATTTTTACTGGAACGATTGGTGGATCGAGGGCTTTAAAAAAGGCGCGAGCGCAAAGTAATTGGTGGCGCGCCTTGAGATGTAACCGAAAAAGCCGTAAGCTAAAGGGGCGCCTCGTTGGGCGCCCCTTTTCTCATGAAAATCGCCGTTATTGGAACCGGATATGTCGGCCTCGTCGCCGGAGTTTGCTTTGCCGAAGCGGGCAACGACGTAATCGGCGTTGATGTCAACCTCGACAAACTGCGCCGCCTCAACGCGGGCGAACTGCCGATTTACGAACCTGGTCTGGAGCATATTTTCTTCCGCAATACGCGCGAAGAACGTCTGCTGTTCACCGACGATTTGGCTCACGCCGTCGCGCAATCGGAAGTGATATTTCTGGCCTTGCCCACGCCGCCGGGCGCCGACGGCGGCGCCGATTTGAAATACGTTCTGGGCGCCGCGCGCGACATCGGCAAATTATTGGGCAAGGATTCGCCGTATAAAATTGTCGTCACCAAAAGCACGGTGCCGGTTGGCACCGCCGATAAAGTGCGCGCCTGTATTGCCGAAAACGCGAAGTCGGAATTCGACGTGATTTCCAATCCCGAATTTTTGCGCGAAGGCGTGGCCATCGAAGATTTCATGAAGCCCGAACGCGTGGTCATCGGCATCGGCGCAGGTTCGCCCGACGCCGAGCGCGCCGAAACCGTGATGCGCGAATTGTATCGCCCATTTCTGATGAGCGGCAATCCCCTGCTCGTCATGGACGCGCGCAGCGCCGAAGTCACCAAATACGCCGCCAATTCGATGCTGGCGTTGCGCATTTCGTTTATGAACGACATCGCCAATTTGTGCGAGAAATGCGACGCCGACGTGGACAAAGTGCGTTTGGGCATCGGTTTGGATAGTCGCATCGGCAAACGTTTTCTGTTCGCGGGCACGGGTTACGGCGGTTCATGTTTTCCCAAAGACGTGCAAGCCCTTGTAGCCACCGGACAGGAGTTTGGCGCGCCGCAAACAATTCTCGAAGCCGCCGAAGCGGTCAATCAGCGCCAGAAAAAAACGCTAATCCCGCGCATCGAAGCACACTTTGACGGCGACTTGGCGGGCAAAACGTTCGCGGTCTGGGGCTTGGCGTTCAAGCCCAACACCGACGATATTCGCGAAGCGCCCGCCCTCGTTATCGTGGACGAACTGATTCAACGTGGCGCCCGCGTTCAGGCCTACGATCCCGAAGCGATGAACGCCGTCGAAGCGCATATCGGCGACAAATGGGGCGATAAATTCTCGTTTTCCAAACGCCACTACGACGCCTGTGACGGCGCCGATGCTCTGGTAATCGTGACCGAATGGCCCAAATTTCGCGAGCCGGATTTCGAGTATCTGAAAGAGTTGCTGAAGCAGCCGACGATTTTCGATGGCCGCAACGTTTACGAGTTGGAGACGATGCGACGCGAAGGCTTCAACTATTATTCGATTGGTCGTCCGGTCGTGAAGTAGGCGTCGGACAATTTTATTCACCCGACGCGCCCGTCAATCGCGGCGAAATCAATGGCGAACTCGCGCCCATTGCGCAACGAAACGAGCGCACCGCCCAGCGAACCGGATTCCATAAGGCACGGCGTCTCCAACTTGTCAATCGGGAACAGTTCGGCATCGCTCCACTCGCCGTGGTCGCAGCGATGCAACAGCAACGTCACCAATAAATTCATGCCGGGATAGAGCTTGGTGCGCTGTTGGCTCGCCGTCAAACCCCTGATTTTTCAGCGCACGCACCAACTCAAACAGTCGCTCGATGTCGCGTTGCGTCAGGCTCGAAGTCGGCTCATCGAGCGCCAGAACGCGACTGTCGAGGGCAACAGCGCGCGCGATTTCGACCAACTGGCGCTCGGCCACCGCAAGCGACGCGACAATTGTGCACGGCGCGATGTGTCCCAATCCGACCTGACTTAGCGCCTGCACAGCGCGAGTTTTCATCGCCGCGCCGTCGAGGAACGGGCCGCGCGTCGGTTCGAGGCCAAGCAGAATGTTTTCAGCCACGCTCAAATGCGGCGCGAGCGAGAGTTCCTGATAGATCATCGCCACGCCGCGCTTGCGCGCTTCGAGTGGATTTTTCGGCGCGTAAGTCTGGCCCGCCAGCCTCATTTGGCCTGAGTCGGGCGCGTGTGCGCCGGAAAGCACCTTCATCAACGTGCTTTTGCCCGCGCCATTTTCACCGACGAGCGCCAGAACTTCGCCCGCGTTGACCTGCAAATCCACGCCATCGAGCGCCACGGTGGCGCCAAAGCATTTGCTCACGTTTTGCATTTACAGCAACGGTTGAGAATCGGACATTTTGGGTGAAGATTGGCGTTGACGTAGAGACACCGGCTTGTCGTGTCTAAAAATGTTTGAATTCTCGATACCCCTTCAAGCGCTAAACGCCAGGCACGCGAAAATCAGACCTATATAGTGAACCTAAATGAGATGTAAATCGACCTCATGGTTGTGCGATATAAAATCGCAGCCAGCATAATAGTCGGCCTTCGCCGACACCTAAATTTGCACTGTGTCGGCGAAGGCCGACTATTATGCTGGCTGCGATTTTATATCGCACATTTACAACTCATTTAGGCGCACTATATTAATGTTCCGCGATGCGATCCCGCGCCGACTTCAACGACCAGATAGCGCCCTTGCCGCGCCGCAACAGTAGCCACGCCGTCCAGCTCCAAGCGGTTTTCGTCGCTAAAGCACGGCAGATGAAGCGTGGCTCGCGTATTCGCCGGAATTTCGACTTCAAAGTTCAGTTGGTTTTCCGTTCGCTCCCATTCTACGCGGGTCAAACCCAACTCCGAAGCGACCGTTCCGGATGCGCGCTTCAGGTCGCCCAGACGCGGCTCGATAAGCAAATGCCGATCTTCGACTTGCCCCATCACGCGCACGCCCAAAACGTAGGAACTCAGAAAATAAGCGGGATACATGGCGTAAATATGGGCTTTTGAACCGGCATTTCGCAGCGTCTCCCAACTCGTTTGCCAGGGCGAATTTGCCATCTCGCGCCATTTTTGGCGCATGATCTCGAGGACTTTCAAATCAAGCTCCGCCGTATCCGCCGCCAGCATTTGCTTGAAGCCGTAGTAGTAGAACATCACCTCAGAATAATCATCAGGCGGAAGATTTTGCAGCAAGTATTGCGTCACGCGCGCGCGCCGTTCGGCGGGCACGATTTCCTGATCTAACGCCAGCAGAGCCGGCAATACTGTCGGAGCGATCAGATGGTTTCTTAATTTCATCTCCACTTTTTGCCCGGCAAATTGAGCCAGAAGTTCCGCTTCGTCCTCGCCATAGCCCGAAAAATAAGTGCCGTTAGTTTCATCCCACAAAACCGAATTGAACGCAACTCGCAAGTTTTCGGCGTCCGTTTCAAACCGTGTGGCGCGCGCATTTTCGCCGATGACGCGCCCCAGAAAAGCCGCGTCAATCAGCGCCTTGTAGACGAACGCGTTGAGCCCGGCGCCTTCGCAAACGATGTAGCCAATTGGATTGCCCCAGACTTCCCAATCGCGCGCGCGCACCAAACCGCGCGGCGTGCGTTGAGCCAACAGATATTCTAATTGCCCGACGATCACCGGCCAGATTTCGCGAATTAGTTCGGCGTCGCCACAGCTTTCGTAGTAGCGCCGCGCGCCCTGCACCCAGTCACAACTGCGGTCTTCCATGTGTGCGTGAATGTCGAAACGGTCGGAGCAAGTGTGTGCCTTGACCCAGCCATCGCTTTGCTGCGTCAACGCGGTGCGGCGCAGCAGTGCGCCCAGCAGCCGCGCATCGGCATAAAGCGAAGCGCCTTTTTCGTCTACGCTCGCCAACGCGGTGCGCGTGACGTCGAAACCGGGCGGATCGACGTCCATCCATTCGACGCGCTCGCGGTCGGCGCAATCCACGTAAGCATCTTCGCTAAAAGCCTGGCACGAACGCGCGCACATTTTCCACAAATCGTTGAGCAGCGCGTCCTCGCACTCGAAGCGGCCCACGACATCGAACGGATAAAGCAGCTCGACCGTTTTCCAATCGTGAACCGTGACGCGGCCCGCCGTAACCTGGAGCGAGCCGCCGAAAAACCCGCGCGTATCGCTGCTGATATAGCGATGGCGCCCGGCGCCCACGACGATTTCGGTCTGAGCGTGCGGCAACGCGAACGCGCTGTTTTGGTCGGCCTCGAAATCGAGAACCGTGTAAGCCTGCACCAAATGCGAAGTCGTGAAATTCAACGTCTGCCCCGCTTCGAGCGTAAAGGGAAAAGTCGGCGCGCCTTCGATTGTCATTTCGACGGCGGTTTCGCGCAGCAACGGAATGCTGCGCGCCGAGAGCGGCCCCCAACTTTCGCCGCTCATAATCTCGGCGTTTGGCCACGCCCCATCATCGTAATCGGGCCGCGTCCAATCGCCATTTTGGACGGAGATATCAATGCGGTCACTCACGCTTTCCCAGCGCACGACGGGCGTCCGGTAAAACGTTTGGTCGCTCCACTTCCAGCTTTCGTCGGTTTCCATTATAGTTGCGCCTTCGACATCGAGCCGCGCGCTCAAGCCGGGCGCGTGAAGCTGAATTTTGCCGTTGCTCACGCCTGACAGCAGCAAAATCGCGATGGAATTAGCGCCATTTTGCAATAGCGGCGCGATTTCCAGCGAATCGTATTGCGGGCCGCGCGTCTCGAAGCGAGCGGGGCCGCGTCCGGCGTAAGTGCCATTGATCCACAACAGATAGCGCGCATCGGCGAACAGATGGAGCGTCGCACTTTGCGGTTTCTGTTTTAGCGTGAATTGGCCGCGAAAAGCCGCAAAAGACGAAGCTAAATTCACTGCTTGCGAGGGCCGAATAAAACTGTTTTGTAGCGTCTGTCCGACGGCATCAGTAACGTGCGCCAGCGGCGTGGCTGTAGTATTCATGTGGATTTTGTGTGGAGTATTCGCTCAGGGGGCAACCGGGCTTTAAAAGCTACTCGGACAGAGAAATTTGCGGTTTGTAGATACACCGACTTGTCGTGTCTAAAACGTAAGGCTCGCCTCAACGTCACGGTAACTCCGACGTTTTAGACACGACAAGTCGGTGTCTCACCAAGCGTTCTTACCCCACGCGCCCGTCAATCGCGGCGAAATCAATGGCGAACTCGCGTCCATCACGCAGCGCAACCAAAGCGCCGCCCAGCGAACCGGAGGGCATAAAACGCGGCATCTCCAACTTATCAATCGGGAATAGTTCGGCGTCGCTCCACTCGCCATCGTCGCAACGATGTAGCATTAGCGTCACCAACAAATTCATGCCGGGATAAAGTTTGGTGCGTTTTTGGCGCGCCGTCAAAACCGTGCTGAACTCGGCTTCGGGATGCTTGCCCTGATGCGTGCGAACTTCCAATTCGTCCCAGCCGTGCTGGGCGACCATCGCCAATCGCCGCCCCTTAATTTGCGCCGTCAGGCCACGACAATTGTTGCGCTCGAACGCTTCAGTTTGCGCCGCTTCGCCGTTAATATGCGGCAAACCGAAGTGGCCCAGCGTCAGTTGATGCGGATGATAAATGCGGTTGCGCGCGAACTGCAAGACGCCGCCCGGCACGATGATTTCGGCGATGTCAATCGGCGCGCGGTGGCCTTTGGCGTTCATCAACAGTTGACGATAGATAACGCCATCATCTTCGCCGACCCACAAAATTTTCTGAATCGGTAGCCAGGGATTTTCGCCGTCCAAATCGCGCGCGCAGAACGCCATCGCCGTGCCGCCGTTTTCGCGGTCATCGTCTCCCCACGGAAACGCCGTGTTGTAGCACAAACGCGAATAACTGGCGTCGGGCGCGTGAACTTTGGCCGCGCGCAATTCCGCCGCGCCGCTTGCGCCCTGCGCGGTCACGGCAAAGCCTGGCCCCGGCAAAACTTTGGTTGCCGAACCGTCGCCGATTTCGTTCCACTCGCCGTTGTTTTCGGTCGCCGTCCAAAACGGCGAATCTTCCGGTAAGCTCAACGCGACGAACGGCAGAAACATCCAGAACGGGCTGGCCGCGCAACTGTAAGGCTGCAAGACCGGCTCGAAGCGCCCGTAGAAGCCCAACGTCGGCACGCCGTTTTCCCAAAACTCTTCGCGCGTCACGAAGTCCGATAACGCGCCCGAAACGATGCGACGCGCCCAACCGGCGTCCATCGTCGCTGGCTGTTGCGCCATCGAAGCCAGGGGAAACGCGCAAGTCGCGCCAAAGCGATAGCAAATGCTGCGGCCCCACATCAACATTTTGCCGTCACGCCCGAAAAATAACGGATAGGTTTTCATCAAATCTCGATACTGATTCTCGATGACCGCCACCCGTTCGGGGTCGTGTTCGTCGCCCCAGGCGCGGCTCCAGATAATGCCATACAGATGGAAAACCCAGACGCTATAATAGTCGAAATGCGCGTCCTGAAACCAGCCATCGCCGCCATAACTCGCCATCAAAAAGTCGAGGTGATCGTTCAACAAATCGTCGTCAATCGCGTAATCGCGCGTCTTGAGAAATGTCAGCATCATCACGTTGAAGTAGCGCCAGTTATGCGAAGTCGTGCGCCCGTGCGCCCAATCGCTCAGGTGAGCGGCGAACAAATCCTGCTCGTCGCGCGAAAATAGCGGCCACAAAACATCGGGGAATTGCAGCAGAATGGTGGACAAGCCGCCGAACTCGCAGGTCATTTGATAGCGCGCATCGGGCATCTCGGAGAATTTGGGAATGTAAGTCGCGCTGCCCGGCGTGACCAGTTGCAACAGTTGATGGCGGTAATAATCAGCCAGCTTAATCCCGTTAATTTCGACATCGGGTTCGACGTGCATCAAGGGCGCCGCGACGTTGAGCGTGCGGCTCAAACCCTCGAATTCCATCGCGCGAAATTTCCAGTCGGGATCGTTGGGTTGCGGATAGCTCTTGCCAGGTATTTTGGGAAAAACCAGCGGATCGTCCAAAGTTTTGATGTGGCTAAAAGCGCCCTGCATAATGAAACGCGCGCACTCGATCCAGTGATGGCGCGTCAGGCCGGTTTGCGGGCTGAGATCGAAATCGGGATTGTTGATGGGGAATTGCATGAATTTGGTGAAGTCGTAGTTTGCTATACCGGTAAATTTACGGTGTTATCTTGTAAGTGCTTTCGCAGTATTAACTGAGCGATGATGTCCGCGCGTTGTCAGAGGAGTTCCGCAGTTGACGCTTCCACAGTGAACCGCGCGCGTAAGCAAGCGGGCCGTTGTAGTTGCAAGAAAACTTCAACTTTGCGCAGAGTATTATGGCCCGCTTGCTTACGCGCGCGGTTCACTGTGGAAGCGTCAACTGCGGAACTCCTCTGACAACGCGGTCGAACAAACCTCTACGAATTCACACTCGTCGAGTTTGGATTATCGTTGAGCGACAACACCAAATTCGGCGTGGGAATTTGGTGCTCGCTCGAAATCTCCGTAATCGAAGTGCCCAGCGCGAGATATTCGATGACGTGGCCGCTCCAACTGTGGCTCGATTCTTCGACATCGACGCCGACGATGCCCTGCGCGCCATCGGCTTCGGCTTCGGCCTGCATCCGCGACAGGGCCAACTCGCGCGCGTCGTAGATCGCTTGAGTATAATTGTCCATCTCGACGTTGCGCCCGATTTGGCCCAACGCCTGACCGACACCGCGTTTGCGCACCTGATAAACGCAGTTGCCCATCACCAGACTGACCGGACGGTAGCCCGCTTTGAGCAACGTCCAAAAATCTTGGCCGCTCAAATCCGAGGTGAACGGTTTGTTGCGTTTGGTGCGATAATCGCCGCCGCCGTCGTGTTTTATCGCGGTGCCAATCGCCAGAAATTCGGCGACGTTCTCGCCAAACGCCTGTCGGTTCACGCTCAATCGCACGCCCACGATGCCGTCGGCGCCCAGCAAATCGGCCTCTTCCTGCATCCGCGTCATCGCCAGTTCGCGCGCCGAGTAAAGCGCCTGCGTCAAAACTTCCAACTCCAAACTCTGCCAGGGATTGTTGAACTGAAACCCGATATGATAAATCGAGCAGCCCATCACTAAACCCAATGGCGTGAAACCGGCGTCACGCACCAGCAGAAACTCGTTGACTGATAGATCGGATGTCCACAATTGGCGCTCGCGCTGCGAAAGCCGCGCTTTCGCCGCCTGAGGCAAGCCTTCGGTCTGGCCTTTTTGGTAGGGCGTCTCGCTCGATTGCAGCATGACTTCGGAGATTTTCATTGGAGAGAATTGACCGCGACGACACGATTTGGTTTGGCCTGACCCAACGGCCTGACGGCGGTGCCCTGCGCGATGAGAGCGAAGATTTGGTGCGGCGTATCGTTGTTGACGCCCGGCAATTTGGGATCGACTTTCAAGTGTTTCTCCAGTTCGATTTGCACGTTTAAAATACCGGTCGCGCCCGCCTCCAGAGCGCAGGTTTCGAGCCGCTCCATCACGGTTTCGCGCGCGACGTAAATCGCCTCGGTGTATTCGGCAAACTCATAGTTGAGATTGCCCGGCCCAGTCGAACCCATAATGAACGCGCGCGTCGCGCCCGAAAGTCCCTGCAATAAGGCGCAACTTTCCAGCAGAAACGCGCACGGAGCATAACCGGTGCGCTCCAACTTCCAGGTCTCTTCCGCCGATAAATTCGAGGTAAACGGCGCCTCGATTTCGCTCGATTCGCCCGTGACGGCGGTGCGTTTGACGGCGGTGCCGACGATGGTAAATTCGATTTGGTCGCCCTGCAACTGGCGCGGCCTGTTGAAGCGCACGCTAACGCCGATGACGCCGTCGGCGCCCAGTTCGCGGGCCTCGTTGCGCAACCGCTCTAACGCCGACTCGAAGGCGCCGCGCAAAGCGCCGGTATAGGCGGTCAGCTCGAACCTCCAACCGGGCGCATCGGCGTCGCGCCAATTGACATCGCGCCAACCCGCGAACTCGCGTTGCCCGCCGAACTGATACACGCTGGCGCCCATCACCGGCCCCAGCACGCGATAACCGCTCTGGCGCGCCAACAGCAACGCGGGCACGCCCAAGGCGCCCGAAAACGCCCCGTTTTCGATGCGCTCGCGTTCGGCTTGCAAACGCTGGGCGACCGACGCGGGCAAATCGTTCATGCCAGCCAACTCTCCAACGCCTCGCGCGCTTCGCGGCTCTGTTGCGCTCGCTCGCTCAGAGCCGCGCTCAGGCGGGCGATCCAATTGGCCATCGCGACCGTTTCAGTTTTGAGCGCGATACCACGCACGCGGCGCCGCACGCTTGCCGACAAAGGCGCGTTGTCCGGCTTTTCCAAAAGAAATTCGTGTTCGCCCAGCGTAACCGTCAATCGCCTGACCGGACGCGACCGCTTCCAAAACGCGCCACCACGCTCGATGTGCGTCGCGTCGGGGAGGGCGCCTTCGAGCATCAGCGCGGCGCTCTCGAGAAAATCGCGTTCGTCTTCGCCGTAAGTTTTGGCAAGATAAGCCGCGACGCCGATTTGCAGGGCGTTGTCGTCGTTGTCTATGGCGTCACCTCGGCGCGCCGAAAATCGCCGCTTTTGCCGCCGGTCTTCGAGAGCAACACGATGTCGCGGATTTCCAGCGTCTCATCTATACCTTTGGTCATATCGTAAATCGTCAGTAGCGCCGCCGCAACCGCCGTGAGGGCCTCCATTTCGACGCCGGTTTGTCCGCTACATTTTACCGTCACCGTCGCGGTGATAACGCCGTTTTCGGTATCGCAATCGAACTCGCAGGTGACGCCGCTAATCAAAAGCGGATGGCAGAGCGGAATAATTTGCGGCGTATTTTTGGCGGCCATTATCGCGGCGACGCGCGCGGTTTCGAGCGCGTTACCTTTGGGCACGGCAGCCCCCTGCACCAGAGTCGCGGTCGCCGCCAGCATCGAGATTTGGCCGCGCGCCACTGCCTGTCGTTGCGTCGTCGCTTTGGCGCCGACGTCGATCATTTGGGTTTGGTGGAGATCATTCATTTGAAGCAAACTTGAGGTCTCATGAAAATATACCTCACCGCCGTCGAATCCGAGTTAGCCGATGCCTGGCGCCAATTTTGTGGCGATTTGGCCGATGTCGAAGTGCATCACGGCTCGATTTTCGATATTCAATGCGATGCCGTCGTGAGTCCGGCCAACAGTTTCGGCTTCATGGATGGCGGCATCGATATGCTTTACAGCCGACGTTTCGGCTGGCAGGTGCAGGAGCGTTTGCAAAAGTCAATCCGCGAATATCACGGCGGCGAACTGTTGGTCGGCGCGGCGGAAATCGTCGAAACTGACGCGCATATTCCGTTCCTTATCGCCGCGCCCACGATGCGCGTGCCGATGATTCTGCGCGATGGCGTCAATCCTTATTTGGCGGCGCGCGCGGTGTTATTGCTCATCAAAAATGGCGTTTTCCGCGACGGCGAGTGGAAAGGTCAGCGCGTTTCGGAAGTAGTTCACAGCGTCGCGTTTCCTGGTTTGGGGACGGGCGTTGGTCAAGTCGGCCCGGCGGTTTGCGCGCATCAGGTTCGCACAGCGATTGAAGATGTTTTGCTCGAAACGCGCAGTTTTCCGCAGAATTGGGCGGAGGCACAGAAAAGGCATCAACGGCTTTATACCGACCGCGTGCGCGATTTGCAGCGGGGTTAAAATAAGAACGCCTAAATAAATGAGCAGAGTTTTCGTTTGGAGCGCGCCCGTAAGGGCGATGATACATTTTAATCGCCCTCACGGGCGCGCTCCAAACGTGTTTTCGTCCTCTGATCTGTCGCAAGTATTCTCTTCTATTTAGGAAATCTAAGAAGGTCGGATTCGCCAAAACGTTTTGGAAAGCGAACGTTTAAGACGCGGTAAATCGTCGTCTCTACTAACCGCCGCCGCCGCTCCCCTTGATACCGCCTTTCGTCATCTCTTTGGCGTCCAACAATTCGTCCAACTGCTCGCCACTCAAATCGGTTTGCTCCAGGGCCACATCTTTCAACTTGCGATTCTCTTTATACGCCTGTTTCGCAATCGCCGCGCCCTTTTCGTAGCCGATAATCGGGTTGAGAACCGTCACCATAATCGGGTTCTTCTCGACCAATTCCTGCATATTTTCGGCTTTCACTTCAAAGCTCATCGCTTTGTCGGCCAATACACGGCTCACGTTGCCCAAAAGCGTGATGCTCTGCAACAGGTTATACGCGGCGACCGGCATCATTACGTTGAGCTGAAAATTACCGCTCGCGTTGCATAAGGCAATGGTCGCGTCGTTGCCGACGACTTGCGCGCAGACCTGCATCGTCGCTTCGGGGATTACCGGATTAATTTTGCCCGGCATGATGCTCGAACCTGGCTGCAAGCTGGGCAAGGCGATTTCGCCTAATCCGGCTTGCGGGCCCGAATTCATCCAGCGCAAATCGTTGGCGATTTTAAAGAGCGAAGTCGCCAGCGTTTTGAGTTGGCCGCTCATTTCGACGGCGGCGTCGAGCGTCGCCTGGGCCGCGAAATGGTTGCGCGTTTCGCGAAACGGAATGCTGGTGATCAGTTCCAACTTGCGCGACATCAAATGCCCGAATTCGGGATGCGCGTTGATGCCGGTGCCAATCGCCGTGCCGCCAATCGCCAGTTCGTGCAGACGCGGCAGACTCGACAGAACGCGCTCGGTGGACTGCTCGATTTGCGCGCGCCAACCGCTGATTTCCTGCGCGAGCGTCATCGGCATCGCGTCCATCAAATGCGTGCGGCCCGTCTTGACCACGTCCTGCGTCTCGAATTCGCGCTTGTTCAAAGCGCCGCGCAGACGCTGCAAACCAGGCAGCAGGTTGTCGGCGATTTCCATTGCCGCCGCCACGTAAATCGCCGTTGGAATCACGTCGTTTGACGATTGGCCGTTGTTGACGTCATCGTTGGGATGCACTTTCATCTCGCCCCGCGACGCCAAATTCGCGATGACTTCGTTGGCGTTCATGTTGGTCGAAGTGCCGCTTCCGGTCTGGAAAATATCAATCGGAAATTGGTCGTCGTAGCCGCCGCGCGAAACTTCGAGGGCCGCATCGGAGATCGCCTTCGCTGTGTCGGCGGGCAGAATATCGAGGTCGGCGTTGACCTGCGCCGCCGCCGCCTTGACGATGCCCAATGCGCGGATGAAGCTGCGCGGAAAGCGGATGCCCGAAATCGGGAAGTTTTCGACCGCGCGTTGGGTTTGCGCGGCGTAGAGAGCGTCGGCGGGCACTTGCATTTCGCCCATCGAATCTTTTTCAATGCGGTAGTTCATGGTTGAAACTGAGTGTAATGAAAACTTCGACTTTGGAGCGTTACATTCCTCCCTTCGACCGTAGGTGACCCTGTTTTTATTCCCGCGTCTGTTGACGAGTGCAACAAAACCGTCGCGGCCCTTTCTCATCATGCGGCGGTTTTTGGGAAAATTATGAAAATTTCACTCGTTTTGAAGCTGGCTTTGATTTGCGCCTGGGGCAGCGTTTTCTTGAGCGCGAAAAGCGCGCGCGGCGACGCGGTCGGCACGCCTTCCGAGAGTGCGGTTTCCCAATTTATCGAGGCGACAAGACCCAATGGCGTCGCGGAGCCGTTTCAGCGCGCGGAGGAACTCGTCCACCGCAATCCGGCGCTGGTCAACGTGCTGTTTCCTTCCACTACCTCTGCCTGGGGTTTCCAGGGTCAGCGTCCGTTGCACCTCGCGCTTTTGAGACACAGCAACGATTGGGCGCTCTGGTTACTTCAACACGGCGCTTCCATCGAGTTGCTCAACGCGCGCGGACAAACCGCTTTGCAATGCGCGGTCGAAGCGGTCACAGAAGACCAGTATTTTGGGGTGCAACTGTGCGTCGCGGCGTTGCGGGCACAGCCAGACCAGCCGAAATCTTTACAGGTGGATGCCGAGGGCAACACGCTCGCCCATTTGTTGGCCCAGCGCGGATTGATCGCGCCGATCATCGGTCTGGGCGCCGACTGGTTCGCGCCCAACAACGCGGGCATCACGCCGTTGCAAAGCGTCATTATGTTCCATTCCGTGTCTGCCCGGCTGGGTCATCAGTCCCAACCGGAATCGCAACGCGCGCAATTGTTGGCTTTGCTCGAACGCAAAGAAATCAAAAACCGCGCGGCCAATGACCTGTTCGTGCAGGTCTTTCTCAACGACGCCAGGGCCGTCGAACGCCTGACGCAGGCCCAACCGGAAGCGGTCAGTTTGCGCGTGCCTTCAATGGGGTGGACTCGTTATCAGGACAGTGGAACGCCTCTCGCGCTGGCCGTCGAACTCGGCCATTTGGAGGTTGCCAGAATCCTGCTCGATCACGGCGCCGACGCGCGCGGCAACCCAAGTTCCTTTTCGCTGCTGGCGCTCACGGTGATGGACGGCAACGAAGCGATGGCGCAACTGCTGCTCGATCACGGCGCCGACATCAATCAGAGATTTGGCTTTTTTTACTCCAGCAAAATGTTGGACATTTTGCCTTCGCTGATTAAAGACGAGGCCACGCGCGAGCGAATGCGAAACTGGCTGTTGGCTCACGGCGCAAAAACCGCCTACGGCCCCGACGCCGAAGAGCTTTGAACCGCATTTCCGGATTTCTTTTGGATTCTGTGCGTTTGTGGTTTTACGTCGTCGGTTAAATTGATTAACTCTCCATGTGAGCCTCGTCTTCGACCCTTTTGACACCGTGTTCGGTTCGTTCGTAGCTTTCAAGCTAAGCGCTCAAAGCTACAGCGATAGTCGCCGCTTCCAAAACAGCCACAAGCCCGTCCCTAAACCGCCGCCGACCGCCACCACAAGCGCGCGTCCCACCAACTTCAACGCGCCAGTTTCCCAGCCGCCAACCAAAATCTGCGTTATCCACACGCCCAAATAAGCCAACGCGCCCGCCGCCAGCGCGACCGTCAATCCGCGTCCAATCGCGCGCAATGCCGCCGCGCTGTCCAAATTCAAATGTTTACATAACGAGCGCCACAGTAACAACGACAACACCGAAGTCGAAACTGCCGCCGCCAACGCCAGGCTCGCGCCGCCGCCCAGAGGGACGCGCGTCGCCGCGAAGCCCAGCACCAAAAATAGTCCCATCGCGAACAAGCCGATGCCGACCGGTTCGCGCGCCCGGTCGGTCGCGAAGAAGCCGCGCGCCAACAACTGTTGCGCGCCCAACGCGGGCAGACACAAGGCGTAACATTGCAGCGCCAGAGCCGTATCGTTGGCATCCGCCGCGCGAAACTTTCCGCTCTGGAACACCAGACTGACGAGCGTCGGTGCCAGCACAATCGTCATCACCATCGCGAACAGCATCGCGCTCAGGATGCGCGACAGCGCCGCATCGAAAGTGCGCCGCAGTTCGTCCGCATTGTCTTCGATGAACAAGCGCGAAATCGTCGGGAACAGCGCGACCGCCACGCTCGACGCCAGCAAATCGAGCGGCACCTGCATCAAACGATTGGCGTAATCCAATGACGATAACGCGCCTTCGTCGAGCAAACTCGCCAGCGCGCGCGGCAAATTCAAGGCGATAATTTGCCCGCTCGCCAATCCCAGAAATATCGGCAGCAGACTCGCCGACACGCGGCGCACGCCTTCGTCTTTCAAGTCCCACAAAGGCCGCAGCGACAATCCGTGATGGCGCGCGGCGGGCGCCAGCATTATGACGGTGCCGACAAACGCGCCGCCCAACGCGCCCCACGCCTGATATTCGATGTGTCCCGCGCCGCCATTGTGTGGCGCGCCCCACACGCCGCCGACGATGGTGCCGACGTTATAAAACACCGGTTGCAGCGCGGGAAACCAGAACAATCGTAGCGCGTTAAAGGTGCCCGAAAACACGCCGCCGACCACGAACATCCACTGCGCCACCAACAGAATCCGCAGCGAAGTCAAGAATAAACCGACGTATTCCGGCCCGATATTTTTCGGGTAAAGCAGCGTCGCCAGAGGCGTGAAGGTGAGCGCAAACAGAGCCATCGAAAGCCCGCCGAAGCCGACGAGCATCAGCGTTAAAAGCGCGCGAAATGTAATGCGGGCGCGTTCGGTTTCGCCCTGCGACAGATAGCGCGTGAAAACCGGCACGAATCCGGTCGCCAGAAGTCCGCCTGAAATCAGAATCGTTAAGGTATCGGGAATGTTGAAGGCGGCACCGAACACGTCGGTCTGGGCGTCGCGCCCGAAGAAGTGCGCGGCCACGACGGTGCGCCCCAAACCGGTCAGGCGCGACAGACCGATCATCAAAGCGAGAATAAGTGAGGCGCGGCCAACGGTCGTTAATTCGTTAATTTTGAGTTCGCGGGGCATGAAAGTGCGGACTTAATTTACCATTATGCCAAAAAGAGAATTGAAAAGATTACCCTGAGCCACTGCGGCAACTGGTTAGTAGGACGAGGTGCGATACCCATCATGATGAATCAACACGAAGAAAAATTAATCAAATCTTTCATCGCCAAAGAAAAGCAAGGACGCTACGAATTCTTGCTGAGTAGCGACGATCCCAAAAGGCGACAAGAGTGTTTGAACCGCCTCAATCACTGCCCCGACTTCAACGAGAAATATGTGGTATGGTTGCCGCGCGATCCGCGCTCGCCAGCGCGCAATTCGGAAATCGTCGCCATGCTCCGCGACAAAGGCGCACCGAAAAACGCTTATGTTCTCGCCTGTTCTTGCGAGGCCGACGGAAAAACTTTGCCAATTTTGGAAGCTCTGGACGAAACCACCGAAGCCGGTTGGGGCACCATCATCTCGTGCATTCCAGGCGAGTTGGCCTACTATTACGACGAAGAAGGCGAACGCCGCGCCATCTTAGAACGCAAGCCAGGCAGCTAATTCAAATTATTTTCAAAATAAATGTTTGAAACTTCGCCAATCGGGGTATAATCAATTTGCTGGAACGGTTCGGCAAACTTTCTTATGGCTTCGACTTCGGTGACAATTCGAGATGTGGCGCGGGTCGCGGGCGTTTCCAAGTCGGCGGTTTCGGCGGCGCTGACGGGCAACGGTCGCATCGCGCCGCAAACCAAAGCGGCGATTACACAGGTCGCCGCCGAGATGGGATTCGAGCCCAATCCGCACGCGCGCCGCTTGCAGGGCAAGGGTTTGAGTCAGACCATCGGTTTGTTCACGCTCGACTTGGATTTGAGCGTGGGCACCAGCAAAATCAAGCACATTCGCAAGTTGCTGACGCGGCAGGGATTTGAGGTTACGATTCATTCGTGCAGCTATCCCGACGGCAGCAACATCCGCGAAACCGTGCGCGAAATGAAACTGCTGTGTCAGCAACGCCCGCGCGCCATTATCTGCAACACCACCGATTTGCCGGTCGAAGTCTTCGAAGCGTTGCAAAGCTATCGCGCGCAGGGCGGCGTTTTGTTGTGCTACGACCGAGCCGTTGACACCGAATGCGATCAGGTGATTTTCGACCGCGAAGATAATACCTTTCAGGCCGCCAATCACTTGCTCAAATTGGGCCATCGCGACATCGGTTTTTTCGCGGTCAGTCCGTTCAAAGCGAGCGATCCGCGCGTCATGGGCTTGACCAGAGCGTTGGCGCAATACGATTTAAAACCGCGCGCCGATTGGCTTTACGGCAGCACGCTTTACGGCGAATTCGAGGAAGATGGCGCGACGATGGCGGCTTACTTTCTGGGCCTTGCGCAACGCCCAACGGCGGTCTGTATCGTCAACGATTATGCCGCCATCGCGTTTATTTCGGTCGTGCAACGCGCCGGTCTGCGCGTGCCCGAAGATGTCTCGGTCGTCGGCCACGACAACCGTTCGATGGCGCGTTATTGCAACGTGCCGCTTTCCAGCGTTTCGCATCCCGTCGAAGTCATCGCGCAAAGCGTCGTTGACGGTTTGTTGCAACGCTTAAACGGCGACGTTGACGCGCCATTCCAACGGGAAATCGTCAAAGGCGAACTGACCGTGCGACAAAGCACGTCGGCGCCTTCACCTTCCAAACCAACGATTTAAAAATCGTCTTCAAACATCATGTTAAATTCCCCCAAAACTCCCGTCCTAAAAACGCGCTCGGCGTTCACGTTGATCGAGCTGCTCGTCGTGATAGCGATTATCGCCATTCTCGCGGCTATTCTGTTCCCCGTCTTTGCCCGCGCGCGCGAAAATGCGCGGCGTGCGAGCTGCACCAGCAACCTCAAGCAGATCGGTTTGGGGTTGGTGCAATACGTTCAGGATTACGATGAAAAGTATCCGCTAACTTTTCTGAACATCAACGGCAGCAGCAATGGGTTTCAGGACGCGCAAGACGAGCGCGGTTGGGCTTACAACATCCAGCCCTACATGAAGAGCGTGCAGGTGTTCCAGTGTCCCAGTGATAGCGCGCCCTCCGTTGATTACTCGCTCATCACCGACACCTTCGGCCATCAAAATAACGGTTACACCGATTACGCTTACAATCGCAGGTTGGGAAACGTGGTTGGCGGGCCCGGTGGGACTCCGGCGCCGGTCAACCTTTCGGAGTTGACCTATGTTTCCAATACGGTGGCGATTGCCGAGATTCCGGGCAATGGGGGAGCGACTTCGGGCGCGACGGTGTGCGGCGGTTACGGCGGCGGCTGTGGCACGACGCCCAACGATCTGGCGCGTGGGCGCACCGTTACGTCAGGCGGAACTGACGGTGCCTTGCAAAGACATCTGGAAGGCTCGAACATCGCCTTTGCCGATGGTCACGTCAAGTTCTATCGGGCCAGCGACCCCAGGACTTACTCCAACGTTTTCAACAACGGAGCTCCCACCGGTTCCAACGCGACCTTCGCTTTGAACTAAATTTCATGCAACGCCGTAATTTTCTCCAGACGCTGGCGCTCACCGCCGCGTCTGGAGCCATTTCCCATCGCGCTCAATCGCAGATTACGCCGCGTGACCCAACAATCGAAATGCCCGATCCCGTCGCATTTTTTGGCCCGAATCAAACGATTCGCGGCGTGAATTTGGGCGGCTGGCTTTTATTAGAAAAGTGGATTGCGCCCGCCGTCTTCGATGGCATCAAAGCGCCCGATGAGTTTCGCTTTTCACTTGACGACGGCGGCATTCAGCGCTTGCGCGAACATCGCGAGAGTTTCATCACCGACGCCGATTTCCGTTGGATTGCCGAGCGAGGATTAAACGCGGTTCGTTTGCCGGTCGGCTATTGGATATTGGAAGGCGATCAATCTTACATCGCCGCGCCCGATATTTTGGATCGCGCTTTCGGCTGGGCACAGAAATACGGGCTGGGCGTTCTGCTCGATTTGCACGGCGCGCCCGGCAGCCAGAACGGACGCGACCATAGCGGACGCAATGGGCCGCTCGAATGGACGAGTGAGGCGAACATCGCGCGCACCATTGACGTTTTGGAGAGTTTCGCCAAACGCTATGGCCGACATCCTAATCTCATTGGCCTCGAACTGCTCAACGAACCGAGCGTTCATCTGCCGCTCGATGTTATCACCGATTTTTCGGCGCGAGCGATTGCGCGCGTGCGACCTCATCTGGCGCCCGCAGTTTCCATCGTTATGCACGACGCGTTTCGACCTTACGATTGGAAAGAGTTCGCGGCGACGGCGCCGCCCAATACTTTGCTCGATACGCATCCTTATCAATGCTACAGCGACGACGACAAAAAACGGGATTTCAAGGCGCACGTCGAAAAAGCGGCCATTGGCCGCGCGCAATTGCTAAACGAGATGCAAAAGCAGTTGCCAACAATTGTCGGCGAATGGTCGCTTTGTCTGCGTGGCCCCGGCGTGGATAGCAGCAGCGACTTCTTAAAAGAACTGGGCTATCGCGCCTATGCCGCCGCGCAGTTGCTCTCTTACGAAACGTCGCGCGGCTGGTTCTTCTGGACTTATAAAACGCAGTCGCGCCCCGAATGGAGCCTGCGCGATTGCGTCGAGCGCGGCTGGATGCCCGACTCTTTCGCCTCCAATTGACGGCCTCAACTCACGTTAGACACAACTTTCAAATTATGAATTTCTCCTCTCGCGCTCTGACGCGCGCCCTACTCTTTTCCGTCGTCGCGGCGAGTTCTGGCTGTGCCAACGCACAACTCCCCGACAAACCCGCAATGGCTATCGAATCAAAAACCCCGATTTCTCTGTTACCCACCGATACCGTCGAGGCGTTCAAACTTTCTGGGCCGCAAGCCGCCGATGCCAAAGTTTCCGTCGTTGCGGTGGATAATCCCAACTTCAAAAGTGCGATTCGCGCGCAGACTCTGAAGCAACCGCAACGGCCTTACGAGATTCAACTGGCCGCGAAAAACGTCGCGCCGATCCGCAAAGGCGACGTTTTGCTGGCGTCGTTTTGGATGCGCACCATCGAATCGCCGATGCAGGAAGGGTTCGTCGGCTTCACTTTTGAGCAAGCCTCCGCCGACTTCAAACGTTCGTTTGGCTACGAAACCTCGGCGGGCAACAGTTGGAAACGCTTCGATTTGCCGTTTCGCTCGGCGGGCGATTACGCGCCGGGCGAAGCCGTGATGAATTTGCGCATCGGTTTCCTGCCGCAAATCGTTGAGTTCGGCGGCATTACCCTGACGAACTATGGCGCCAATACCGACATCAAAACTTTGCCCGCCACACGACTGACTTATCCGGGCGCCGAACCCGACGCCGCCTGGCGTAAAGCGGCGCAAGAGCGCATCGAGAAAATTCGCAAAGGCGATTTAAATATCGTCGTGCGCGACGCCAACGGTAAACCCGTCGAAGGCGCCGAAGTCATCGTCAAGCAGACGCGACAGAAGTTCGGGTTCGGTTCGGCGGTCAGCGCCAAAGCCTTGGTTTCGGAAGATCCCGCCGACGCGAAATATCAGCAGATGGTGAAGACACTGTTCAATCGCATCGTCTTCGAGAACGATTTGAAATGGGACAGGTGGAAAAATGACCGCGAGACGCCGCAGAAAGCGCTGAAATGGTTGCGCGACAACAACATCGAAGCGCGCGGTCACGTTCTGGTGTGGCCGAGTTGGGGTCATTCGTCGCCCGAACTGAAAGCGTTGGAAAACGATCCAATGGCCTTGCGCACGGCTTTAAACGCCCATATCACCGACGAAGTCGGCACTTTGCGCGGGCAGTTGCACGATTGGGACGTCGAGAACGAGCCTTATAAAAATCACGACATTATTGATGCTGTGGGGCCAAAGGTTCAGGCCGAGTGGTTCAAAAAAGCGCATGAAGCCGACCCCAAAGCCACGCTCTATCTCAACGATTATGGCATCGTGGCGGCGGGTGGCAAAGATTTGGCGCACCAACAGCATTTTGAAGATACCATCGCGTTGTTAATCAAAGAAGGCGCGCCCATTGGGGGCATCGGGATGCAGGCGCACTTCGGTTCCGATTTGACGCCGCCGACAAAAATGCTGGAGATTTTGGATCGCTATGCCAAATTCGGTTTGCCGATTCAAATGACCGAGTTCGATGTGCAGGTGCCCGACGAGCAGTTGCAAGCCGACTTCACCCGCGATTTCCTGACGGTGATGTTTAGTCATCCCAGCGTGAATGGCGTGGTGATGTGGGGCTTCTGGGAAGGCCGTCACTACGCGCCCGGCGCCGCGCTGTGGAACAAAGATTGGACGCTCAAACCCAACGGCAAAGCGTGGATGAATCTGGTGCAAAACGAATGGCAAACCAACGTTCTGGCGAAAACCGGCGACGATGGAACGCTGAAAACGCGCGCGTTTACCGGCGATTATCAGATTACGGTGAACTCTGGCGGAAAGAAATTGGAAAAAACGGTTGCGTTGGAAAACGCGGGCGAAATGAAGACGGTCGCGTTTGATTTACGGTAATTTCTGCGGCTTGCTGTATCGATGAAAGCGGGGCTGACGCACCCTTCCAATCGGTGTGTTTTCGAGGAACTCCACCGGTTGGAAGGGTGCGTCAGCCCCGCTTTCATCGATACAGCAAGCCGCAGAAATTACCGTAAATCCACCTTAGTTGAAATCCTACTCGCCCAACACGACTTGATTGCGTCCCTTACCTTTGGCCTCATACAACGCGCCGTCCGCCGATTCCGACAGCGTGGCCGCGTTTTTATGTGGCGGGGCCGAAGAGACGCCCGCCGAAAACGTCGAGTAGAACTCGCGACCGTTGGAGAAATGCGGCAGTTGCGCCCACGCCTCGCGCACTTTATCAATCGCGCGTTGCGCGTTCTCGGCGCCCGCGCCCACCATAATCACCGCGAACTCTTCGCCGCCATAGCGTCCGACGACATCGGTTTGGCGCATTCGCTGGCTTAATAATCGCGATAGCGAACGCAAAACGCGGTCGCCCGTCGCGTGGCCGTAGGTATCGTTGACCTTCTTGAAATGGTCTATATCAATCATCGCGAGGGAAATGCTGTGGCCCAATCGCCGCATCCGCTCGATCTCGATGCCCAACTGTTCTTTGGTTTTGGTATGATTCAAAAGCCCGGTCAAACTATCGCGAACCATCAGGTTTTGTAAAACGCGGGCGCGTGTGGCGCGCGTCAAAACCGACGAAACCAGATAACGCGGCTCGACCGGTTTTTGCAGAAACTCGTCGCCGCCCAACCGCATCGCTTCGAGCTGCTTGAGCGTATCCGATTCCGAACTAAGGAACATGATCGGGATGCCGACGTAAGCCTCCTGCTGCCGGATGACGGCGGCGATTTCGCTGCCGTTGCAGTCGGGCATATAAACGTCCATCAAAATCAGGTCGGGCCGAAAATCCACCAGAGGCGCCATCACTTCCAAAGGGTCGGTGACTTCGCGCGTCTCCATGCCCGCCTGATTCAGAATCACCGAATAGAGCCGCGCCAGCGCCGGTTCGTCGTCCACGATGAGAACGCGAAACGGTTCGGGCATGTGCGAAGCCGTCAGGTCGTCGAGCTTGACGAGCAAAGCGTCAACATCAACCGGATGGGTAAAGAACGCCGCCGCGCCCAAACGAACGGCCTGTAAGCGCGCGCGCAAATCGCCGTTTTCGCAGACCCACACCACGGGAACCTGATGATCGCCCTGCCCTTTGAGGGCGTGCAACACTCCGCCCAGAGGCTCGCCGCGCTCGCCGACGCGAATCGGTTCGGATTGCGAACTCACGATGAGAGCCGCCGGCATTTCGCGTGATGTCGCGGCTTGCAGTTGCATCGGGTCGCTATAAATTTGCAGACGATAACCGAAAGTTTCGACCGAAGCCGCCCACGAAGGCACATCTTCGGGGTTCTCGCAGAACATATAAATCAGCGCGTTGGCCGGAGTCGCGGGCAGTTCGAGAGTCGTGCCGTCTTGCAAAAATTGCTCGCGCGCGGGCGCGATGGACGCATCGCCAGCGACGGGAGGCATAATTTGGCCCTCGAAACCGGCGCTTTCCTGCAAAGTCAGGCGCACGTGCGGTTGCTCGCGCTCGCAGGCGGCGGCGCGCAATCCCGCGTGCGCGGCCTCGATTTGGGTGTGCTGCTCTGGCGTGGGCGATTGGCTTTGCAGCCAGGCTTTGCCCGCGCGCTCAGCGTCGGAGTCCGCAAAACTTTTGGCGCACTCCATCATCTCTTTGAGCACCATCTCGGCACGCCGCGCGAACTGCGAAACCAGGGGGAACCCGAAGGTCGCGCCGCTTCCGGCCAACGAATGCGTCAGGCGATGCAACGTCGCCAGCGCCTCGAGCTTTTCGGTTCCCGCCGAGAGCGCCAAATAATGCTGCCATCCGGCTTCGATGGAGCCGATTTTTTCGTCGAGGCGGTCGCCATAGGCGCGACGCAGAACATCGAACTGTTCGTTGAAACCCTGGGACGCCACACGAGACGAAGTGGTTGGCGGTGAAAGCGTAGAAGTGGATTTCATAGATCGGATATCGCGCTGGAACTTGTTAGAACTCAGAAGCCGGAAACCGGTTGAAATGAAGACGAAATAAAAATCTGTCGTTTCTTGACTTCTAACTTCTAAAAATTCACATTTATTTTACAAAGATTAAGCCGCGACGTCACCGTTGACACAATTTTTCTTCCAGATATCGGATAGTTTGGACGAGAGCGTCATCGGGTCGAACGGCTTGGAAATCACGTCGAGCGCCCCCATCGCGCGGTAAGCCGAAACTTCGTGCGCTTGTGCTTTGGCCGTCATAAAAACTATCGGTAGCCGAGCCGTCGCCTCGCGTTCGCGCAGGTGTTGCAAAACGGTCGGGCCGTCCATATCGGGCATCATCACATCGAGCAAAACTAAATCGGGGCCGAACTCTTCGACGACGCCAAGCGCCTGCTCTCCGCCCGAACAGATTGCGACGGTGAAGCCACCCACCGCTTCGAGCGCCATGCGCGCCACAAACTGAATATCAAGGTCGTCTTCGACCATGAGAACGCGTTGTAAAGAAGCCATATAGGAAGACATTAAGCATTGTTTTCGCCGTTGAGCGGCGGTCGCGATACAGGGCTTCGTTAATTCCTTGCGAACCGCGAGCGTAAGCGACCGGCTAAAATTTAAGTCTTCTCATGCTTACGCTTTAGCCGGTCGCTTACGCTCGCGGTTCGCAAGGAATTAACGAACTCCCTACAAATAATTCTTCACTTCGGGCGCCAGCTTCGCCATCAGTTCGCTCAACTTCAGGCGCGGGCGATGCAATCGCGGCAAAGCGCTGGGAATCAGCAAATTGTGCCGCAGAATCTGCGAGTTGGCAGCTTGAATCGTCGCCTCCGTCGCGCGAATTTGCGCGCGAAAATCGGCTTCGATTTTGGCGGGATCGGCTTTTTTGGAAGCCAGTCCTGCCCGCCGAAACTCCAACGCGCGTTTGATTTCGTTTTCGGCGCGACGCGTCAAGGCGTCAACGGCGCGGGCGGCGGCGTCCCAGGGCGCGCTCTGCCGGTCGTCGTGGTTGAGCTTTCGGCTCATCACGCGACGCTCGGCCAAGTCGCCCCACAGTTTGAGTGGCTTGCCTCTACCATTCAGGTTCTCGAACTCGCCGCGTTCGATCGCTTCGTCAATTTGCTCTTCGGTCTGGCCGCGACGCTGCGGCCCATCCGGCATCTGTTTCATGCGCCAAAAGACGCTATTTGGCGCGCGCAAGTTGCAGACTAAACCATGAATTTTTGTCCGTCCAAACCCGCTCGATTTGCCAGCCCGACTGCGCCGCCAACTCGCGAAATGCGGCCAACGAATACTTGTGCGAATGCTCGGTCACGATGAACTCTTCGCGCGCGAATTCAAAGCAATGCCCGTCCACATGAACGCACTGGTTTGCCAGAGAAATCAGCCGCATTTCGATGCGACTGTTGTCGGCATCCCACACCGCCTGATGGCGCCAGAAATCCAGATCGAAGTCGGCGTCCGCCTCGCGGTTGAGGCGTTCGAGCAGATTGAGATTGAACTGCGCCGTCACGCCCTGCGCGTCGTTGTAGGCGGCGAGCAAAATGGCGGGGTCTTTGGGCAGGTCAACGCCAATCAGCAGCCAATCGCCGCGCTTGCGCGCGTTGCGCAGAAAATCGGCGGCGGGCGCGGGCGCGAAATTGCCGATGGTCGAGCCAGGAAAATAAATCGCGCGCGGGCCGTCGCCCAACGCGGGCAAGTCGAAGGGCGCGGTATAGTCGGCAACGACCGGCTCGATGTTTAAATCGGGGAATTCGCCTTGCAATTGTTCCGCGCAAGCCAGCAGATGTTCGCGCGAAATGTCGAGCGGAACATAAGTTTCGATGTCGAGGTTTTCCAGCAAAACGCGCGTCTTCAGGCTCGATCCGCTCCCGAATTCGACGAGGGAAATGTCATCGCCCAACCGCGCACCGATTGCGCCGACGACCTCGCGCGTCAGCCCAAGTTCGGTGCGCGTCGGGTAATATTCGGGGAGTTCGCAAATGGCATCGAAGAGCCTTGAGCCACGTTCATCGTAGAACCATTTGCAGGGCAAAGTCGGCGGATTGCACGCGAGGCCAGCGAGCGCGTCGGCGAGTAAATCGCGGTTTAAAGTTACGGTTGTCATGAGGGTGCGGCGGATGGGCATTATTACAATTCGGAGATTGCCAACATTTTCCCTCACCCGCCTTCGCGGAGCTCAGGCACCCTCTCCCGAAGGGAGAAGGATGTTCGCAATCCGTATTGTGAAGAGCTTTCTTTCAAGTGACGCTTCCATAAATCCTTCTCCCTTCGAGAGAGGGTGCCTGAGCTCCGCGAAGGCGGGTGAGGGAAAACGCCGCGAATCTACACATCGCGTGCCAGACGCAATCCGGCGAACTGCCAGCGAGCGTCGGGCGGGAAGAAATTGCGGTAACTCGCGCGGATATGCGATTGTGGCGTCGCGCACGAACCGCCGCGCAACACGAACTGATTGCACATGAATTTACCGTTGTATTCGCCCAACGCGCCCTCATCAGCGCGGTAGCCAGGGTAAGGCGAATACTGCGAACGCGTCCACTGCCAGAGGTTGCCAAACGGCTCGAACTCGCGCGTTGAAGCGCGCGGATGCAAGAGGCCCGACTCGGCGAAATTGCCCTCGATGGGCGCGTTTCCGCACAGCGCTTCCCACTCGAATTCGGTCGGCAAACGCGCGCCGCTCCAACGGGCAAAGGCGTCGGCCTCGAAATACGAAAGGTGCGCGACTGGCTCGTTCGGATCCACAGCGCGCAAGCCCGACAAAGTGAAATGTTGCCAACCGCCTTCGCCTTGTTGCCAGTAAAGCGGCGCCGTCCAGCCTTGGCTTTGCACCATGTTCCAGCCCGCCGACAACCACAATTCGCTGCGCTCATAGCCGCCATCGTCAATGAATTCGAGCCACTCTCCGCAGCTCGCGAGTCGCGATGACAGCTCGAACGGTTCGAGCCAGACGCGATGGAGCGGGCCTTCGTTATCGAACGAGAAGCCTTTGCCGCCGTAGCCGATTTCGACCAATCCGCCGTCGTGCCCGATCCAACTTTGCGCGGCGGGAACCCTTTGCGCGCGCGGTTGTTCTTGATAAATCGGGGTGAGCGGATTGCAACTCAGCAAAAATTTGAGATCGGTCGCGATGAGCTCTTGATGCTGCTGTTCATGGTTCAAACCGAGTTCGACCAGAGCGGTCAAATCGTCTTCGGTCGAAGTCAGCAATTCTTCCATCGCCTCGTCAACGTGACGACGATAATCGAAAGTTTGAGCGACGGTCGGGCGCGTAATGGTGCCACGATGGGCGCGCGGGAACTGCGGGCCGACGGCGTTGTAATACGAGTTGAACAAAATTTCGTATTCGGGAAACAGCGCCTGATAAGCGGGCAAATGCGGCTTGAGCAGAAAGGTTTCCCAGAACCAGGTGACGTGCGCCAGATGCCATTTGGTTGGCGAAGCGTCGGGCATCGGTTGGGCGACGAAATCTTCGGTTTCGAGCGGCGAAACCAAAGTTTCGCTCCAGGCGCGCACCGCCTTGAAACGCGTCAGTAGATCGGATTGGAAAGCAGAGTGAGGCATAATTAGAAACTAAATTGCTGCACTTGCAAATGCGTTTCCCATTGACAAAGTTCCCGCCTGATGGCACTCGAATCGCAAGCGATTTACCCACTCCAAATTTATGAATCTCGAACCCAAAGAACCGTTTTCTCTGCGCGCCGATGATGCCGCGCAGACTCAATTCGACACGATAATTATCGGCGGCGGACAGGGTGGCGCCCTCGCGCGCATGTTGGGCGAAGGCGGGCAAACCGTCGCTCTTATCGAAAAAGAAGCGCTGGGCGGCACCTGCGTCAATCGCGGTTGCACGCCGACCAAAGCGCATATCGCCAGCGCCAAACGCGCTCAGGACGCGCGCGACGCCGCCAAACTGGGCATCGTCATTCCCACCGTCGAAGTCAATATGCCCGCCGTGCAAGCGCGCACGGCCTGTCTGGTCAAGGATTTTCGCGAGTCGGTCCAGAAGAAATTAAGCGACACCAAAGGCGTCACCGTATTGGGTGCGACCGCGCGTTTTGTCGGGAATCATACCATCGAGGCCGAATTTAATAACGGGAAAACCCTTGAACTTTCTGCGCCAAACATCGTGATCGCGACCGGCGCACACACTGTCGCGCCGCCGATTGACGGCATAGACAAAGTGGATTGGGTTGACCATCGCGGGATGCTCTGTCTGGAAGAGCCGCCGCAGCATTTGCTAATTTTGGGCGGCGGCTACATTGGCTGCGAGTTCAGTCAAATGTTTCGTCGGTTGGGTTCGCGCGTGACCATCGTGCAGAGCGGGCCGCAGTTATTGGATCGCGAAGACGAAGATGTCGCCATCGCCATCGCCGATTTGCTGAGCGACGAAGGCATCGAATTGATTTGCAATGACAAATGTAAAGCCGTCAAAAAAGTTGAGGGTGGCGAAATCGAGGCGACGCTGGAAAGCGGCAAAACCGTGCGCGCGACGACGCTCATGTTGGCGACGGGACAGCATCCGCACACCAAAATTCTGGAACTGGAAAACACCGAAGTCGAGTTGACCGAATCAAAACATCTCAAGGTCAACGACGATTTGGAGGCGGCCCCAGGCATCTGGGGTTTGGGCGATGTGAAGGGCGGCCCCGCGTTCACGCATATCGCCTACGACGACGCGCGCATTTTGGGCGACCGTCTGCTGCGTGGCAAAAAGCGCTCGATCAAGGATCGTCAGGTGCCTTATGTCGTTTTCACCGACCCGCAGTTGGGTCGCATCGGCATGAACGAGTGCGAGGCGCGTGAGCAAGGTTTGAAGTATCGCGTGGCGAAAATCGCGATTGACCAGACGGCGCGTGGACTGGAAAACGGTCAAATGCGCGGCTTTCTGAAAGCTCTGGTGGGCGAAGACGACCAGATTTTGGGCGGCGCGTTCTTGTGTTACGAGGGCGGCGAAATTATGGCCGCGCTGCAAATCGCGATGCTGGGCAAGTTGCCGTATACGGTGCTGCGCGATGGGATATTCGCGCATCCGACGCAGATCGAATCGTTAAACAATCTGTTTTTGACGCTGGAAGATTAGCGATTGATGCGCATTCTCGATCCCCCCGTAGGGAACTTCACGCGCCTTCGGCGCCCTCGACGTTGGTGGCGTCATCGCTGCGGATTTCGCCCAGATAGCGCAAGAGCGGCGTCACCGTCAGGCCCTGCACGATGACCGAGAACGCGACCGCCACAAACGAAACCGCGATAATCTCGGCGCGCAACGGCAATTTTTCGGGCAAGCCCAGCGCCAACGCCAGCGCCAGAGCGCCGCGCAAACCGCCCCAGAATAAGATGTGTTTGTGCGGTCTCGAAACTTGTTGCCTGCTGCCTTGCCACAACGACGAAACGCCGTAAACCGCGACGGCGCGGCCCAGCGTCACAAAGACGACCGTGACCAGAGCGGGCAACCAGACTTGACCCACGTCAACTTTGGCGAGACGGATGCCGATCAGCAAAAATATCAGCGAGTTGGCGACGAAACCGACATATTCCCAGAACGATTCGACCGCTTCGCGGCCTCGGTCGGTGATGGCGCCGCACGAGCCGACATTGCCGACGATAACGCCCGCCGTCAGCGTCGCCAACACGCCCGACAAATGAAAATGTTCGGCCAGCAGAAACGAACCGTAGGCCGCCACCGAAGTAAAGGTGATCTCGACCAGATGATCGTCGGTGCGTCCGGCCAGCAAAACCGCGCCATAACCGACGAGGCCGCCACAGGCGAGGCCGCCGAAAACCGTGACCAGAAACGTCGTCGCCACGCCCGCAACCGTAAGCGCCGTTGTCGCGCCAACCGCCGCCACCGCCAACCCAAAGATAACCGCGACCGTGCCATCGTTGAACAGACTCTCGGCCTCGACCAACAAGCGCAAACGTCCGGTTACGCCCGCTTCCTTGAAAGTGGCGATCACCGAAACCGGATCGGTCGCCGAAATCAAAACGCCCAGCACCAAAGCCGACAACAACGGCCATCCGGCGACGTAAATCAGTCCGGCAGTGGTGAGGGCGATGGACAAAACGACGCCAACGGTGGCGAGCGAAACCACGATGCCGATGTTGCTTTTGAGTTCGCGCCAGTGCATGGCAAAAGCGGCCTCGAAGATGAGCGGCGGCAGAAACGCCGAAAAAATGACTTCTTTGGTGAAGGGAATATCGACATCGAGCGATAACAGCGCGATGCCAATTCCGGCGAAGGTGAGGCCGACGGTATAAGGCAGGTTGAGGCGTCGAACCAGCATCGAGACGACGGCGGCGATGAGCAGCAAAATCTCGATGCGTTCGATGCCAATGGTGGGACTGAGGACTTCGGCGGCGGCTTCGGGGGGCATGGGGGAAAGGATAAAGGATAAAGGCTGAAGGATAAAGGCGCTTTATTCAGAAACTTAAATGTTTCGATAGGCGCAACAGAATGTTGGCTTCGTTCTTTCCCCGCCCTGCGCGGAGCGCGCTGTTGCTTCAGAGCTGAAAGTCCCCGACTTTCACTCCTTCATCCCTTTCCCCTATCTTTCCGCGCTACGCAGAATCGGGATTTCGACTTCGATGATCATTTGCGGCACGAACACGATTGGCACGCGCGCGCCTTTGCGCGCGATAGAAAGCGCGGCGTCGGCGTCTTCCAACAGTCCGGCCATCGCTTCGCGCGTCGAAAGCGCGGTCTCGCCCATGTCGTCGCTTTCGGACGATTCCTGTGCGTCGGAGGGGGCCGTTGAAACGTGCTCTAACTGCGCTTCGCCCACCGAAACCGAGACCGGCACCTCCTCGGCGTCTTTGTGCCAGGGCTGTTCTTTGAGAGCGTCCAACAGCTTTTCGCGCACGGCGGTGGCGCCTTCGATGTCGGTTTCGGGCAGTAGCACGACGAATTTCGATTCGGCAAAACGCGCGATGATATCCGAATCGCGCGTCCACTGCCCGATAGTCGTGGCGACGCTGCGCAACACGGTTTCGCCGGTGATGTCGCCGTAGCGCGCGCACAGCATCCGGTAATGATCCACTTCGACCATCAAACACGAGAGCGGATGCCCGTAACGCCGCGCGCGCGCGCACTCGCGGTGCGCCTGCTGGAAAAAGAAGCGCCGCGTCATCACGCCGGTCACGTCGTCTACGCGCAGGCCGCGCGTAATTTGCGCCCGCAAACCGGCGATTTCGCCGCGCGCGCGACACAGTTCGACCGCGCTTTGCAGACGGCTCGCCACTTCGAGCGGCGACGCCTCTTCGCTCAGAAATCCGCCGACGCCCGCGTCTTGCAGCTCGACTAACTCGGCGCTCGTCAACCGCTCGGAGATGAGTGCGATAAACGTCACCGAATCGAGTTCGGGCAAAACGCGCAACCCACGCACCATTTCCAAATCGGGCATGTTAGGGTCGCCGTTGGCGCTCGCTTTATTGGGGCCAGTCGGATACAACATGGCGGCGCCATCGAACACCACGACATCGGGCGCGTCGCCGATGGGCTCGTAATGCGGCGCCTCTTCGATGACGAAACCGCATTCGGTCGCGGTCGCGAGGAGGCGTTGCAGAGGCTGCACGGTTTTGCCGCGCAACAGGCCCGATTTTTCTGGCGCGAGCGCGTCCGTCAATACGAAGACGCGCGCCGCCGGATGCAGTCGCGAGCAGAGGGCGGGGATAAGTTCGGAGGCTTCCATAGTTACAAGTTTCGCAGCAACCGCCGACAAATGTGCCGCGAGACGCGAGAATTATTTATACTCTATTTTCAAGCGTCAAGGGACGTTTGCCCGTGTGGCCCAATTGGCAGAGGCGTCTGATTTAGGATCAGGATGTTGGAGGTTCGAGTCCTCTCGCGGGCAGTTTATTTCGGTTTCATCATTCCGGCCAAAGTCATTAAGGTGGCAGTTGGCAGGGAGCAGTTGTCAGGGGAGGTTTCGGAAAGCGTAGCGACTGCTGCAAACGGCGATTCTCGGTAGCGTTGCTGTTGTGAACCGCGCGCGTAAGCAAGCGGGCCGTAACGCTCCCCATCAACTTTTGCTCTGCCCTGAGCATAACGGCCCGCTTGCTTACGCGCGGTTCACGGGGTTGCGTAAGTCCTTACTTTTCCCCCATCATCTTTTCGACGGCGGCGCGCGGATACCAGTCCAAAATCTTGACCTGAACGCCCGAACCTTTCAGGTCGGAGGCGAATTTTTCGGCGTTGCCGCTTGATTTATCGAACGGAGAGCGAAAATGGTAGGGATAAACTACTTTCGGACGAAACGCTTTGACCGCGTTGGCGGCTTCATCGGGCGTCATGGTATAGGGCAAATTCATCGGCAGAAACGCGGCGTCAATGCCTTTGAGGTCGCGCATTTCGGGCGTATTTTCGGTATCGCCCGCGAAGTAAAGGTGCTTACCGCCCATCGTCAAAACGTAGCCATCGAAGATATATTTCGGGTGATATTTCTGGCCTTCTTCGGGGCCGCGTTTGATGTTGTAAGCCGGAATCGCACGGACGTGGATCGGTTGGGGCATAAAACCACTGACTCGCAAATCCATTTTACGCGGGTCGAGAGTGGTGCCTTCGTAATAGCCCAGAATGCGCAAATCGGCGCCCGCGACTTGCTTTAGTTTATCGGCGGTTCCGCGCGAACCAATCAGCACGCCGCCGGGCTTTAGCACTTTGCGAATCGTCGGCAAATCGAGATGATCGCCGTGCGAATGGGTAATCAGAACCGCGTCGGCTTTGCGCGTGTAAGTCGCGGCGCCGATGGGATCGACGTAGATCGTTATCGGGCCATATTGCAGCATCGTCGAAGCGTGAACGAGGGCGGTGACGACAATCGGCGAGCCTTTGGCGGCGATAGTATCGGACGACGGCGCGGCCAAAGTGGGCGTCGCGGCGGCGAGCAAGGTTAGGGAGAGGAGGATGGGTTTCATAGTTTTGGGATTGGGTTGTAAGTTGCGGCGAGCGATAGGTTTTTCCCTCACCCCAGCCCTCTCCCGGAGGGAGAAGGAGCTACCCGCAAGAAATTGTAAGTCACTCCAACTTGCTTCAAAGTTAGTTCTTGCGGGCATCATTTTCTTGCGGGTAGCTCCTTCTCTCTCCGGGCTACTGTGTCCCCAAATTTTTTGGAGCGTCAAATCTGCAAAACTGAGCGTGAAAGTTTCTCTTTTCGTCTTGGCTGAGCCTGTTCTATGCCGGTGAAGAGAGCCTATCCAGGCCTTGGCGGACACCTTTTTACCCTCAATCCGCGATTTCACGCTCAAAAATTTGGGGACACAGTAGCTCTCCGGGAGAGGGCTGGGGTGAGGGAAAAACCTATCGCCCGCCTCAACTCTAAGATGTCTCGTCGCGCGAAGCCTTATGTTCCATGGCGGCTTCGTGGCGCTCTTGCATATCGGTGTTGAATAAATCCTGCGGCAAGCCCAAAAGCGGCAGCAAATCGTTGCCCACGCCATACGAACCCAGCCAGGCGATCTCTTTATCCGAGACATTGGAAGCGCGCAGAAAATCCACCACGTCGCGCTGCAAATCGGGCACATAACAGCGCAGAATCTCGACTTCGCCCGCGTTGGTCAGGCTGTTGGGCGAAATCTCCACGTCCACGCCCGCCGGAATAATCAGGCTTTCGCCGCGTTTGGCGAAGACCTTTTCGCCATTACCAGTAATGTTGGCCGCGCCGTTAATCAGCGTGAAAGTGTTGAAGCGATTCTGGGGATCGTGAAAATCGGTTTTGCCGCGAATTTGCAAACGCTCCAGCACGAAATAGCGGCAGGCGCAACAAAAGGTGCGTTCGTTGCCGCCGTCTTCCAAGACGACTTGACGCGTCTGCTCCTGCGTGCCGTCTTCGTATAAAGCGTGTTCGACGGCCAGCGATTTATGCCGCTCGGCCTCGCTCGCGCCGACGACGCCCGCTTCGACAAATCCGGCCCAATCCCAGCCGAAACCGGCGTCGGAGTTTTGCTGAACCTCGAACGCCAGATTGCCACTATCCAAGGCGTGCAGACGACCGGGCGGCACGAAATAACAATCGTCGGTGCGCGTCGGAATCTTCTTCATTACCGGGTCGTAGGTATCGCCCTCGGCAATGGCATCGGCGAACTTTTGGCCGGTCAGCCCAGGCTTGGCGCCGCAATAAGCGAAGGCTCCGGCGTCGCTTCTCACCATATACCACGCCTCGGATTTGCCACTATCTTTCATGCCCAGCGCGCGCGCCGTCTCGTCGGACGGGTGCATATGCGCGGGCAAACGCTTGTCGCAATCGAGAAACTTAATCAGCAAAGGAAAGTAGTCGCCATAGCGCGCGTGAACTTCGCCGCCGACCAATTCGGCGGGCTGGGCGTCCATAACTTCGCGCAGAGTTTGACCAGCCAAAGGGCCGTTGACGACGGTGGATTGATCGTCGCCCCTATCGGCGACGGCCCACAATTCGGCGATGTCGCGGTCGCGCGGCAGATCGAGTTCGAGAACTTCAACAAAACGGCGCCCGCCGTAGGGATAAAACTTGAGCGCGGGCTGAAATTTGAGCGGATAAAGCATGAAGTGATAGTTTGCCGCAAACCGCGCACCCAAACCGCAGGGTTTTGGCGGCGCCAGCCAAAAGAGCGCCCGACGTTTGTCGGACGCTCTCTTTTTGGATGGACGTTGATTAATCCAAACCCAATTCATTGATTTTAGCCAACGCATCAGCGCCGTGTGTTTGAACGTGAACATCGGTATCAATCCAGCGCACGATGCCAGTTTTGTCGATAAAAACGCTTTGGCGCGCGGCCATATCGTTCTTATTTTGCGCGGCGCCATAGAGCAGAGACAGTTCGCGCTCTGTGTCCGGTAAGAGAGGAAATTGCAAACCCAACTTGGCAGAGAATGCGACCTGCTCGGAAGCGGGGTCAACCGAAACTGCCCAAACTTCGGTGTCCGTCCGCGTGAATTCGGGCAGTGTTTGTTGCAGCGACGCCAAATGCCCCGCGCAACCGCCGGTGAAACATTTGGGAAAGAAGGTCAAAAGCAGATTCTTCTGGCCACGCAAATCGGAGAGTTTGCGCGGGTTGCCATTGCTATCTGTCATGGCGAAATCGGGCGCTGGCGAGCCAACGCGAAGCGCGGCAGTCGAAGTTTTTGCCGTGTTCGCATTTGGTTCGACGACCATTCCGGCGATGGGCACTTCGAGAACGCGCCCATTGGAAAGCGTCAATTTTACGCTATCCTGCAAGAACGAACCAGCATTGCCGGATGCGGCCACATCAATTTCGACTGCGTGAGCGGCGGCGACAACTTTAGGATCGGCTTTACCCTCAATACCCTCACGACTGCCTTCAATTTTCACAATCGAGAATAGACGTTTGCCGTAGCTTTGGACGATAACGACTTTGCGAGAAGTCGTGCCTTGCTGCACCTGACCGAGAAATATCTGACGCGGTTCGATGCTGATATCGGGCGTTATCAAACCTTCGACGGCCACGCCAATCTGTGGGACGGGCGCGTCTTTGAGAATAATCGTTAGCTCGTCCTTTAACTCACCCACATCAGCACCGGCACCCAATGAAACTTCGATGCGCTGCAAGGTGCCCCCTTCGATGGGTTGACTGTCAACAGTTTTAGCTCGAATGGAAGTATTGCGCGCGGAGATTCGGATGATGCTGGCTTTGTCGGGCAACAACAGCGAAAGAAAGCGTTGTGCCATCTCGCCTTCGTGCGTCTGAATGGTTATCTTTGCCGGATTGGGAACGACCGTCGCAGGCATTCTGGCTTGCAGCGTAATAATAGGATGCGGCTGCTTCGGATCATTGGTGGAGAGCGTAACGGTCTCGGTTTTGGTGCCCCAACCGCTAACCTGCATTTTGATAGTCAGAGTTCCGCTTTGGCCTGGCGCCAGAGATTCGGCAGAAAGCGTGGCTCCGGTGCATCCGCAAGAAGTCTCTTCGACTTTCATCTGAAGAAGCTCTGTGCCGTTGTTGGCTATGGCGACTGCTCTGGTAATTTCTTGTCCGCTGGAACTCGCTTCCTCAACTTGCAATGGGTTATCTATGTGTAGCTGAGGCTGAGCTGTGGATTTGAGTGCAAAACACCCGATGAAAATCGACAAAAAAAAGTAGTGCGATAGTCTAATTATATTCATTGTTTGACTTCCTTCTTGGTAGTTTTGGTCTTATCTTTCTGCGCCGGTTGATCTCTACCAGCTTGATCCTTTAGTGCCTGTTCAACTTCAGAGCTATGTGCGTCCATAGCCACGACACGTTCAGCAAAATATGTTTGAGATCCAAACACTATAGCTACGAACACTAAGAATAGTATTCTTCTCATCGTGGTGTTATCTTTCCTTTTGTTCTATCGGCCTTATTGATTATGTCCTGTAGAAAATCGGCATCGTGTTCAGCCAACGCAACCACAAAGGCGTCTTTAAGCGCACTCTTGCCCACAATTTTGCGTTGTGAATTGAGTGTATTCAGTTCATCAACACTAGCAGGTGAAGCTTTCAAGATGGGTTGTTTCATCTTTTGTCTTCTCTCATCGACAGCTCTTTTTTCTTCCGGTGAGATCGCCGTTACCAAGAGCCTTTGTTGGTTAATTGTGTCATTAACATCTGTCCCCAAAGGCCAATGCATTTCAAATGCCCCCACAGGAAAGGCACAGTCTGCATCGAAATCCGAGATAGTGACATTTTGAGTAGCTGGCATGGACAAGGTCACATAACGGTCATGCACAATGAAGCTTTTTTCAGACAGACCTTTTGGAAAATAACCCTGTGGCGGTTTAGTATCTGCCACATCTGTTATCATTGCGATATTACGATAATTCTGAGTCTTTATGACACCAGGGAGATAAGCATCGCCGCTTTTAACGACAGATGAAACATTTGTCGATGATTTCAAAGCCATATCGCCATTTGTCATTATATACTCTTCACGTTTCCGTATAATGAAGCTATGGTCTACATCAATCCAAAACAGCACATAGGTCTTTTCTTGAAGGCTTAACTTGACCTTCATGCACGAACTCCCATCAATGTCTTCACTGCCTTCAAAGGAGGCATCGTATTTTGGATCGAGAAGAACTTGGTCCAAAGGCATTCCAGGTTCGCCACCTACAAATGGGAAGTAAGCATACATACGTGGATCCATGTATGACAAACCTGTCCATAAACTTTGAGTAAGCACCGTTTCAGATGATGATATATTCCCGTTGAAGCGTATTGTTTCGGGAATTAATTTGTTGTCTCCGTTTTTGTGACCATATTTATACAATGATTTTACTACGCCCGAAGAACTGACCAGTCTTCGAGAGATAAGATTTTCAGTAACGTCATTGGAATTATCATTGATAGCTATATCCAAATCAGTTCCGTTCAAAAGCCAAGAAGAGATTAAAGATTTGTGTGAATCCTTCTTCGTATCATACTTGAATGCCTTAGGATAATCCGCAGACATAAAATTGTGAAAAATAGCCCATTCTCTTGGAGTGTTCTCTTCAAACACAACTTTAGCTTGAGCGCAGTGCAATTTTTGCATAGAGCTGTTTATCCCTGCTGATAAAAAGCGGATTTCATTAGCTGGATTGGCATGTGCATTCGATTCCTTAAACCTCATCGTAAACGAGGCAACGATCACAACACACAAGATAGTTAGATAAGCAGAGACGTAAGTGAAATTTTTCATTTGAATTTTGGGATGAGGTGAAGCTTACTCTGTTCTTGATAAACAGAATAAACTTCACCCGATTAGCTAACCACAGCTTGGCTTGGTAACGTTGGTGCCGGAGGATGGCCACGGACCAGCGCACGCTCCAGGAGGGATAGGAATCGTAGCACCAGTTGTGTTAAAACCTGATCCATGATCTATCATGTAGTGATACCCACAATGCTTTGGAGAATAAGCAGCTTGGCAATTTTCTCGCGGCAGTGTGTTGTTAGGCACGCAACGATAAATGTATTGTGCAGGATTTGTGTTGATGGTCTTCTCTGACCAAGTCTCTACGAAGAAAGACTTGCCAAATGAGCCAGGGACCGGTTTGGAACTCTGGTATGTTGTGCAGGTTATTGCACAATCTCCGCCTATTGGATTGCATTTTTCCGGTGCCCCAGCAGCATGAGCTGATTGAGCGGATATAGACATTGACACAAATAGTGCTCCTAAAGCACCTACCTGTGTAATCAAAACTTTCGTTTTCATTGGTTCTCTGCGAATTCAAGTAGTAAGTGCAACATCTCTTTTTAAGGTGAAAACCGTCATACCTTGCTCAATCTTCAGGTTCACGCCTGAATCTCAGAGAAATGGTCTCATCTGACTTCCTCTTCACGCTTGAAAAACGTTGCACTTACTACTTGAATCCGCCCTCCTCCTTTGGAGATATGTTCTTCTTGTGCCATGCTCAACCACTTTGGGCAGCATACGGCACTTCAATGAACTGTTGCGTGAGCACACTCGTCTGGATGCGAATAGTGCCACTGTAGAATTGCTGAGCAGGGGATGGAGTCAAAGTCAATTCTATCCGTTGCTTTTGAGTTGCCTCGTTTTCTCGAACTTCCACGTCGAGAAAGGGCGAATCGCTTTTTACCTCTACAACTCGAAACGGCACAAATGCTGAAAGCGTGAGCGTTTGTGTTGCCATTACCCCTTTCTGCAACTGTCCAAAAAACACCACAGAAGAAGAAAGTTGTATCGGTTTTTGCACTTCAATATGGATTGGTATGCGCGCCTTGTATTCGGGATGTTGTGGACTGGTCACGATCAGGGTTGCATCCACGTTCTGCCTTAAGGCACCCGGCGCGATGTCAAGCACCACCTCTTTTTGCACGAAGTAATTAGTTTCGTTGATTTTTTGTGCGACGCGCCCCTTGATTTGCGGATTATCGATCTGCACTTCAAGGGGCACGTCGCGATAGGTGCGAACGAAAATAGAACGCGCTGCATATTCGCCGTTTGATGTTGGGGAGGGAAGGATCATCCGCAACTCCGTTGGCTCTATTGCTATCGGGGTTTCGGTCCATCGCGTGCTCCAACTCAAGATGTCTTCGGCAACATTAACACTCGCTTTTAGACCTTTGCCATCGGTCAATTTTATTGCGGATGCTTGATCGATAGCTTGTTGTGCATAACGCCTTGCAGCTATAACTTCTCCCGTTTGGTAATGAGAAGTTGCCTGTAAAGCAAGCAATACAATCTTAGATTGCTCAGCATCTTGCCCTTCAACAGGCGTATTTAAGAGTTGGCGCGCTTCTTTGTGTTTGCCCTTAAGAATAAGCTCGTTCGCTTGGTCATAGAGCACCAACCCCGAAAACCATCCATTTCCATACTGCGCTACCTGAGAGTAGAATTGTTGTGCTTTATCGTTCTGGCCCAGCGTTGTATAAACGCGTGCTGCGTCAATACGAACGCCCGCCTGAAACCAATCTACGTCTTGCCAAAACGTCAACGCCCGCTCCCAGGTCTCGCCCGCTTTTTGCCACTGCCCAACCTTCTCATAATACTGCGCCAGCAAGATCACGCTACTCAGATACAAACTCGAACTGCCGCCATCGGGATTGCTCGCCAACGGCTGATTGACCTGCTTGCCCTCCAACTTCTCGGCAATTAGCGCCTCGCACAACGGAACCGCTCGCGCGTCGCCGTTATCCGCATAGTAACGACACAATGCTACTCGAACCCGCGCGCTCAACTTTTCCGGCACGGCTACGCTTTCCGGCGCCAACTTCACCAACAATCCTGCCAGATCACGCTGCAACGTTTCGTTACGCGTGTCCTCGGTCAAACGCTGCGACTGACTCAGCAGTTGCAGCACTTTGGGCGCGTCCAGCAAGCCTTTGTCCCACGCCTCATTCAACGTCATTTGCCCATCGGCGATTTGACCGAGCAAGAGCAATAACCCGGTATTCACGCCGCTCGCTTTGACGCCGCCGACGGCTCCCACCGGAACCGCGCCCATAACCGGAGCCGTTACAACTCCCACAACCGCGCCCACTGGCGCAACGCCCACCGGAGCAAGGGGCGCGCGTTGCACCACGCCGACTTGCGCCCGCGCCGCTACACCGCAACTCAACGTCACGGCAGTGACGGTGAGCGCGCAAGTAGCGGAACGGCGAAAGAAAAACATGGCAGTAGAAAAAGGAGGATTTTAGTTGATGACTTTACCGGCGGCGTGTTCCAGCAAGAACTCTTTGAGCGGATTAACTTCCCCGCCGCCCGTCACATAAGCCACGAACGCGTTGCCGCGCGTCGGAGACAAGTCAGCCGCCTTGAACACGCGCCCGACTTCTTGCGCACCCTTCGCGCTCTGCGGGTCTTTGAGCCACACGTCCTGCGCGCGCTGCATCGCCGAAGGACAACTGCGTTACGCCCACTTTACCCACTTTCCTTCTCGAAAAGCAAAGGTTAAAGTGGGAGCATCTTTGATTTCCAGAATTAGCCGCAGGGAATTCTCATCTGGGCCTCCCTCAACACGAGCTTTTGTAAGACGAGAGATTTCGTCGGCTGTCAAATCAAGTTTAGTGTCGGCCCAAAGCAAGCCCTTGTCAGGACCAAGCAAAAGATTAGCTCGCACGATGCCATTCAAGCGAAATAGGACGACCATAACATCGGCGGCACGGTCGAACGTCGTGTCGTAGACAGAAAATTTTACAGGTGTGCGAGTCGGATTTTCTACACGCAAATTCCACATCACGCGAGAAAACATCTCTACATCTGGTGTTACATGATGAACTGAAAATTTATATTCGTAGGCTGGAGCTTTCCCCTGTCGCTGCAATTCCGCATCATCCTCTTCCTGAGTTGCGGCGGCAGGTAAAGGGCGACGGTAAACGTAGATGCCGTCACCTTCGATTTTGACTCCCGGACGAGACTTGCCGTATTCCCAATAGCCACGTTCTTCAGAAGGCATAAAGGGTTCTGAGGCAGATAACTCAGCCTCAGAAAAGTAGGGATTTCCTGTCTTCGTAAACTGCGCCCCAATTGTCTTATCAGATTCGTCCGTCCCTTTCCACGTGCCTGTCTCAAGAGAGAAAACCCACCTTCTCTTTTGCCCTCCTGCACCTATAAGGTAAACGACAATCTCCTGCTCAACATAATCAACTTTGATATTATCAGTATGGAATTCGTCATAATCAGACGAAAAGGGTCGTAGCAGTTTCTCAGCATCCTGTTTCTTAATCCTAAGTGGCAGTTCCATTTTTACCCCATTCATGTTATCTGGAACTCTTCTTACAACTCCATCCCAGTCAATTATCTTTGCCCAAAAAAAACTGCTATCGGAAAGAGCCAAGTATGACTTTTTAGTCGTGGCATCAAGGTATACATCGGCGATCCAATGTTGCTGTCTTCCACCGTCAGAAGAAGGAAAAAAATTTTCCCACATCAAAATCTGTTTGTTTTCATTAGCATCTTCAAATTTCTTTTTAATTCTATGAAGCCTGATAATAGCACCATCTTGTACATACTCCTTTTTGTCAAAAGTAAAATGCAGCTGGTGTTTTGTAGCACTAACTACTAACAACCATTTTTCTTCTGGTAGAGAAAACTGGTTGACTATGGTTTGATTTTCTTGGCACAGTGCTGTTTCGGCAAATAGAAACACTAAAAAAGATAAAAGCGAGACTTGTAAAAGAAGTTTTTTCATGTTAGTACTTGAGTCGTGGCGAACTAAACCTCCATGCCACCATAAAAAATGGTGGCATGGAGGTTTAGTCAACTTGCAAATATATCCAATAAATTATAGCAATGTATAAGTAGATTGCTAAATATTACGTGATTAACGGTCTTGCGTTAGGATGAAAACGAAGTCTCGAGCTGATTGGGATCGTTCTTTTTGCCAATGCGGGTAGGCACTTCATTACCGAAATCGTCCTTAATAAGGACATTTATATCAAAACCATCCAAAGAGTTATTCTCCCAGGCGGATTGAGCAGTGATACCCGTCGCAGAAGAATAGGGGCTACCACCATAAGAAGGATCGTAGTAAATCCCATTGCGTTTCACGATAACGTGGTTGTAAAACCACCCGGGTGGATTAGCATTTCCTTGTGCCCCAACGCCACTTACATCGTGATATTCACCCGTTTTATGTGTGAAAGGAGCAGCAACTGCTGGAGCAGTTCCAACATCAAATGTCCAATTCTTAATCAAGAAACGAGTGTCAAGGTCACTTGAATAACCCGGCGTTAATGTCACAGAAGTTGATGTGATTCCTTGTAGTGTTAAACAATCTCTCAGAAAAGATACCCATGACCTACACTCTCCATTTCCCGAGCTTATCAAATCGGCTGCGTTTTGGGCGTTTCCTACACCGTTCACCCAATAGCCAAGCTGCCTTGGAATATCCACACGATCAACATGCCGATCAGAAAATTTGCTCCAAATATTGCTCACTATTGCATCTGAGTACGTCCCACCCGCATTTGGAGAACAACTGACGTCGACTAACGTATGCAATAAATTGAATCCAGGATTAGCGAGTACAACATACATCTGATTACTAGACGCTCCCGCATTGTTCCAAGTTGTGCCACCGTCTTTCGACCATTGCCACTGAATATTAAAATAATCACCAGGGCGAATTGTGTTGGGCAAAACGTTGCTGGACGCAGTCGCGGGATAGCGAACTTTCCCATCCGCAGCATGAACCTGTTTTTCACCGAAGATATAATTACCGGCATCACCCCTGATCTTTATATCTTTGGCAGCATTAGTAGGAGTGACTGAAAATCCTGCCAGTACTTCAACACGGGTATTACGGAGGTAACACAGAGGCGCTTGAGTATTTCGGTTACGCTCCCAGTGGGTCACATAACTTTGTCGAGTGGTATCATGGTAAACTTCATACCTGTTGTTTCCACCAAAATTGACTGCCTCAAGCGTGACGTTATCGACTTCAGTAGCTAAGACTGCACCTGCTTTGAACATAGACAGCAAAGCGAATGCAAGGAATAGGAGCATTTTTTTGATTTTCATGATGTTTGGAAAGCGCGTATTGCGCTAGATAAGAAATGCCAGTTATGGCAGTTCATTTTATCGGGGATTCTAATGCCAGCTCTATCTGCACGCTAAAATCGGGACTGTCAGGTGATTGCAAAGTCAAAACGACGGAAGATGTTGAGTCAAAAGCTGTATGACCAGCGGAGATGAGAATCTCACGCTCGTAACATTTATGTCCATTGATTTCTCCTCTTTTACCTTCCTTCGCAATCAGTGCTTGAACGCCAGATGATGAAGAGGTAGCGACTATTGGTGTATCGCCGAAGGTGAATACCTTCAATGTGATCTTGCGAGGCGTTTTGATTTGCTTCGTGCTGGGATGCACTATAGCCACTGTTCGCGCCTCTGGAATAATAGGACGCGATTCCCACATCTTCACTTGTTCCAGAATATCGCGCGCGCCACTGGCTTGCTGAGCTACCCCCAAATTTGATTCTGGGTCGGACAAGCGAGCGAATTCATCTAACGAAGAACGAGCGTATTGCGCTGCTTCTGGCAATTTTCCTCCGATCAAAGAGGCCTGAGCCATCGTTTTGAGCAAAACCACGCGCATAGGCGGATTGTCAACTTTCGGAATTAGCTTTTTCAGCAAACTAACTGTATCTTCGTAGCGACCTTTGTCGAACAGCAAGTTTGCCCTATCCCAGTAAGCAATACCGGTGAACCATCCATCGCCATACTGCGCCACCTGAGAGTAAAGAGTCTGCACTTTGTCGTCTTGACTTAATAATGTGTAAGCACGAGCCGCTTCAATTCGCACACTTGCTTGCCACCAGTTCGCATCTTGCCAGAAACCCAAAGCGCGCTCCCACGTTTGTCCTGCTTTTTGCCACTGCTCGACCCTCTCGTAATACTGCGCCAACGTGATCACGCTACTCAGATACAAACTCGAACTTCCGCCATCGGGGTTGCTCGACAACGGTTGCTTGACCTGCTTGCCGTCCAACTTCTCGGTAATCAGTGCCTCGCACAACGGAACCACTCGCTCATCACCGATGCTGCTGTAATAACGGCACAGCGCAACCCGAACGCGCGCACTCAACTGTTGCGGCGTGGCTACTGTTGCGGGCGCCAATCTCACTAACGATCCAGCCAAATCGCGTTGCAACGTTTCGTTACGCGTATCCTCGGTCAAACGCTGCGTTTGACTCAGCAATTGCAGCACCTTGGACGCATCCAACAAACCTTTGTCCCAAGCTGCGTCCATCGTTATCTGACCGTCGGCGATTTGGCTCAACAAGAGCAACAATCCCGTGTTCACGCCGCTTGCTTTGACACCGCCCAACGCTCCCACAGCCGCAGCACCTACAACCGGTGTTTTGACTGGCGCCGCGCCTGGGGCTGCTTTCGTTGTGACCGTTGCCGCGCCCGTAACCGGTGTCGTTTTGACTGGCGCCGCCCCCGTGACAGGTGCCGATGTAACGCCCGCAACTTTATCCGTTGGCGCCACACCGACAGGAGCCACTGTCGCCGGTTGCGTCACGCCGACCTGCGCGCGCGCCGCCAAACCGCAACTCAAAGTCACCAGGGTGACAGTAAGCGCGCAAGTGGCAGAGCGGTGAAAGAGAAACATGGCAGGGGTAAGAGAGAAGTTCAGCCCGCGACTTTTTTATCGGCGGCGTGTTCCTGCAAAAACTCTTTGAGCGGATTGGCTTCTCCGCCGCCAGTGACATAGGCCACAAAAGCGTTGCCGCGCGTCGGAGATAAGTCAGCCGCTTTGAATACGCGTCCGACTTCCTGCGCCCCCGCCGCGCTCTGCGGATCTTTGAGCCACACGGCTTGCGCGCGCTGCATCGCCGTAAGCCACTGGCCCGTCAACACATAGGCGCTGATCGCGTCGTGAACGCGACCGCTGTTCTCCCACTCGCCCGCCAGTTGAGTCAACGCCGCGCCCGTCGCTTTGTCGCTGGCGATAGCGGGCAACGCGATAGCGTCGAGCGGGTTCTTCACCGAGGTATCGCCGCTCTGCGCTTTGGTGAAATCGCGCAACGCGCCCAGATCGCCGCTTTTGGCCCATGCCCGCGCCAGCAACTGGGTCGAACGCGCAATCGCGTCGTTGTCGAAGTTCGCCAGCATAAAGCTCAACTTGCCCCAGCTCAAAGCTT